>OBLF01001379.1_pt1 | contig 19988 bp, 17 predicted proteins | sample 1519231 | NCBI WGS metagenome assembly OBLF01 (sample SAMEA2602895, study PRJEB22501) | metagenome | reverse complement strand
AAACACAGAAAGGGCTGGCACCGGAGACACAGAGATCTACGACGTCAGCCCTTAAAATATGAGGTTACAAAAGATGTTGCCTATTCGATTGCGCTTTTTATCGTTTCGACAATATATTTCACATCATCATCTGATACCAGCGGGCCGCTTGGCAGGCACATGCCTATCTTGAAGAGATTCTCACTGACACCATTGACGTATGATGGGCAATCCTTATAGCAAGGCTGCTTGTGCATTGGTTTCCAAAGAGGACGACACTCTATATTGGCCTTGTCAAGGAATACACGCATGGCCTCGACATTGGCATTCGGCTCACAATCGGTATGTGCATCGTCTACAGTATGGATAACACCGGCAGCACCACCTACAGCACCCTGCACCGTAGTTTTATAGGCATTCTCCTGTCCTTTTACCTTGACAGAAGGGGCAATAACCATTGTGTTCAGCCAGAAGTTGGAATGATACTCTGGAGAAGGATTGGCATGGAAAGTAATACCCTCTATCTTACTGAATGCCTCTTCATATAAATGGGCAATATGACGATGATGATCAATATGCTCATCAAGAACTGTCATCTGACCACGACCGATACCCGCACAGACATTGCTCATGCGATAGTTATAGCCTATCTTCTCATGCTGATAGTAAGGATAACCCTCACGAGCCTGTGTAGCATAGAACATCACATTGTTGCGGGCAGCCTCATCTGGGCAGACAAGTGCCCCACCACCAGAAGTAGTAATCATCTTGTTGCCATTGAATGATAGAACACCATACGCACCGAACGTACCGCAAACCTGTCCTGCATACCTTGACCCTAAGCCCTCGGCTGCATCCTCAACCACAGGAATATCATACTTATCTGCCACAGCAAGGATTTCCTTTATCTTTGCAGGCATACCATAGAGATAAACCACGATGATAGCCTTTGGCTTCTTGCCAGTCTTGGCAATTCTGTCCTTGATAGCTTCCTCCAACAACACAGGATCCATATTCCATGTTTCCTGCTCTGAGTCAACAAAGACAGGCGTAGCCCCCTGGTAAGTTACGGGGTGTGAACTGGCACAGAAGGTGAAACTCTGGCAGATGACCTCGTCACCTGCCTTCACTCCCAATGCCACCAAAGAGAGATGTACAGCAGAGGTTCCAGAACAGAGTGCCACGACACGCTTATCCTCCAATCCTGGTAAAGACTCCTTCCACAGATTATCAGGATTATCCTCATGCGGCATAATCGTTTGTGGATACGCCTCCTTTGCAAGGAAGTTTCCTCTTTCATCTGAAGGACTTACAGACACTGAGAAACGCCTCAAGTCATCTTCAAAGCCATTGACATTTGGTCCCAATGGCACCACCCAATTGGTGTCGAACGCCTCTTGGATGTATTTCATTTCATTACCGCTCATGTGAGCAAGACAAAGTAAAATACGATTTCTTTCCATTTTACTAACTATATTTTTTCACCTGCATAGTCCATCTTCTTACCGAGAACCGTACAGACAATCATTTGAATATCTTTTATAAAAGAATAGTGCTTTAGATAATAGAGGTTTAACTTAACCTTGTCTGGAAAGATAACCTCGTCATTATATTGAGCAGGATTCTCAACAGAAGCTAAGAGTTCTTCCTCATTTCTATACTTCAAACTGGCTGGTCCTGTTATTCCAGGCTTTAACTTCAAAATATCTCTTTCTTTACCTTGCAATTGATCTGCATAACCAGGAACATCCGGGCGTGGACCAACAAAGCTCATATCCCCCTTGAGAACATTCCACAGTTCAGGTAACTCATCTAACTTATAACGCCTGAGTTTCTCGCCCAGTGGTGTGATACGGCACTGTTCAGTTGAAGCAATAGAAGTTGCTTCTGAATCTCTACTTGCTACAGAAGCCTCTGCCTTGACTGTCATCGATCTGAACTTATATACAGTAAACAGTTTGCCATACTGCCCCACTCGCTTCTGACAAAACAAAATAGGACCAGGCATCTTCACCTTGATTAGAATTGCTACTACCAATAATACTGGACTAAGGAATAGCAAACCAAACAAAGATGCAAGTTTATCAAATAACCATTTAAAAAACATAATTATACTACAATATTAAGAATGATTTTTCAGAATCCAAAAAGGACAACCTTACAGATTAATCTTTTTTAGGTCTGTATTCTACATAGTAATCTCCATTAGGTAATGTTTCAATAATCTTAATATCATTAGCAGTCTGTGCAGATTTCATAGAAGCAATATTATCTGGCGCAATTGTTCCAAAAACCTTAAGACCTAACAATGAAGAAATCTCTGTTGCACATAGATTCATCATTTTATTGATTCCACGACGTTGCCAACGATAATCCGTCATATATCCACGGAAAGATTTCCCCCAAAAGAAACTACGCTGGAAGAAATACCCAACACATACTCTTTGCCAGTTCTCTCCTTCTACGATGACAATATAAGCAAGAAAACTTTTATCCTTTGCTAACTTGTTCAATGACCGTTCGTCAAAGCCATGAGGTTTAAAGAAATCAAAAGCCGATACAGGCTGTTCTGCAAACATCTTTGCCAACAAAGGAAGATTATGCTTACAAAGCCCTTCTATCTTATAGGAAACTGCTTTTCCACCCTCTTCTGTAGTTTTAGTAAAATCAGATAGAATGTCCGCGACATTCTTCATTTTACCATCGTACCTTAATCCAAACAGGAAAGAGTTAATGATACCTATGACATCCCAAATCCAAGGTAACTTGTCACGTAAAATATGTGCTATTTTATAAAGCATCGTAAAACTCTTTTAAAGCCTTCCAAATATCCTTCTGTTCATATCGTTCCTGTATCATAGGACGAGCATTATCCCCCATCCTCTTCGCCTCTTCCGAATGTTCAATAAACCACTTCATGGTATTGAATAAAGCCTGCTGCATCACCTCAGAGCCTTCTTTAAGAGGAGCTGCAATAATCTTACCATTCAGTCCATCTTTAATGATTTCATTGCAACCATTGATATTCGTTACAATACAAGGCAATCCCATAGCACCCGCTTGCATTGGAACATTTGGGAAACCCTCGCGATAACTTGGGAAGACAAGTGCATCAGCTTGAGCCAAGAAAGGACGCACATCACTCTGCCAGCCAACAAACTTAACTTTCTCTGAAGTTGTCAAGAATTCCTTATCAGGAGCAGACACAGCATCCTCCTCCTCAAATGAGCCTACTAGTATTAATTTACAATTCAACTGCCGCATACATTCAGTAAGCTCATGAATACCCTTATCTTTGACAATTCTTCCAATAAAGACAAATGTGAAGCTGTCAGAAAGCTCTGCTTTATCATTTGAAGGCAGAAAGAACTCGGTATCTATGCCGTTAATGTTCCCATTCCAAATTACTCGTAACGGCTTTTTGGTGATACCATCCTCACGTAAAGAGTGTAAAACTCCCTGTCCTTCCGGAATAACATTCGTAGAAAAAAGGCATGAAAGACGCTCCATCGTCTTAAGAATCGTTCTCAAAAGCCCATGAGCACCCTGATAACGTAATCCAGTAACAGTATAAACTCTATGTGGCACACATGCAAACCACGCAGCTATCATTGCCAACAGACTTCCTTTAGGGGTATTAGCATGTACACACCATGGTTTCTCTTTACGGAACAGACGATACAAGAACCACAGTGCCTTAATATCCTTCAATAAACTGATAGGTCGTTCCAACGGAGCATCCACGACACGGATGCCTTCCCGTTCTCCTACGTTCCGTAGAAAACCCGTATCTTTGGCGACGCCAACAACCTCGAAGTACTGGTTCAGGAACTTCAGTTGCCCCTTCAGCAGACTGTCCAAAGATATGTCAGCAGTGGTAATGCGAATTAACTTCTTCTTCATACTTTGATACTTTAGAACTCAATACGTTCAAAATCCACATTTCCAATTCTTGCAGCATACTCTGGGAATGCACTCTTCCACATACCTTCATGCCACAAGCTATATACCTTTTGTGCACCACTGATTAAATAGTAGTCTGTGAACATCTTTATATTCTCAGAATCATCAGTTTCACCAGCAGTATCTATATGCTTTACAGTTCCGGGGACTATATATACATCAGGCATTGCTTTTTTTATTTCCTCAATGAATACCATAGAATCCGAAGCTATCATAATCCTTATACCAGGATGCTGTAAAGATATCTTTTTTACAGAATTAATAGCAGACTCTACCAGCACATTCTTTTGATATTCAGAACCTAACTCTGGGTTAATTGAAGTTTCTGTCTTATCGCCCAAGAGGTTCATAAAACGGGTATGGATTGCAACATAGTTGTCTCCTATCTCTGTCTGATACTGATCTAAATAATGTTGAAGATAGGCTGTTGGACGGAAAAGCTCTCTATACAACTCACCCCATTGATAATTCGTTCCGAAATGAGCATTCACCTTGTCTAATGAATTATACCCATAATAGAAATGCGTTTCCTTTTTCCTTTTCTTCATCAAACGACTCGGATTAGCATATTCTCCATAAGCTATAACATTATCATGTGATAATAGCCCGAAGTTCATTTGGTTCTCATCAATCAGCCAGTCATACTCATTTGGTTCAAGATATTTATCCAATACGAATGGATAAGTCCAATCTAACTTAAAAGATTTTCCTAAAGCTTTGGAGATGGCATAGACTGTTATCAACCCTTTAAGCCTGTCGAACATTCCACCATGATGGATTCTTCCATCCACCATAAACACATAGGATTGTCTTTTCTTTACTGTACACAAAGAAAATCCTTTCTCTCTCATCAATCTGAACTTCATCAGAGGTTCACGATAAAAAAAATCTATAAGCCGAACTATATAATCTCTTCCTTGCATATACTAATATCTTATCCCACCATAAAAGAGCGTGTTTATTAAGTTTATCCTCGCAGTAAGTCGAACTATGAAATAACAAATTATGCACAAAACAAATCCAATTAAAGGGATAACAATATAATCTGTTAAACTTGAATTGAATAACGAATTATTCAGAAATGAGAATTGCGGTAAACTTCTTTCCAAAACAAACGTCTGCACGACATATATACCTAACGTGTATTTACCTATTACGCTTAATCCTCGAAAAACCTTACATTCCTTCTGTCCTCTCAATTTATCTATCAATGCGCAAATACCGACAACTACCAAAGCGCCACTAAGACCTATTAATACTTGAACAAGAAATAGTAAAGATGAATGCAATAAAAAAGACATATCAATCTTTTGATATGGTACTGCCCAATGCTTACCAATAGAAAACACAAAGAATAATAATGAGAAAACAAAAAGAGGAAGTTTCAAACTCTGAATCTTATCTTGCCATTTATGAAGCAGATACCCCACACAAAAATAAAAATAAAGAAAATTAATTTGTAAGGTTCCTCCATAAGGTATATACAGTAGAATGACCCATGAAGTCAAAAAAGCTATTTCTATAGGTAGATGCGTTAATTTACTAATTCGTGCTATGATATAACAAGCAAATAAAGCTTTAAGAAACCAAACACATCCAATTATTTCTATACCAATTGCCCCCCCATATAGACCAATGGCCACAATGGTACAAGCAATTGTAGGAATAAGTAGCTGTTTCCCCTTTTTAATAAGAAGCTCCCTCACTGGAAGTTCAAGAGCTTTTACAGAAAAGTATCCACATACCAACATAAAAAGTGGCATATGGAAAGAATATATAATTGGATTAAGTGAACTATCTAAAGCAGGGACTTTAGCATACCAATGACCAATACAAACTAAAAGTATTGCAATAAACTTAACTAAATCAAGATACTCAATTCTTTTGTTTTTCATTATTCTTTATTTTCTGATATACCTCATTATAACCTTCTACGGTTTTATGAATATCAAACTCCAAGGCACGTTGATAACAGCGATCAGCCACCTTTTTGTAATAAAGTGAATCTGTTGCCAAAAGGTTAATCTCTTCTGCCAATGCCTTTGCATCCTCATGTGGGAAAAGAATACCATATCCCTTAGTAACCTCTTTTAAACCATTAACATCAGAGGCTATAAAAGGCTTATGTGCACTCATTCCCTCTACATTACTGAGGCTCAATCCTTCCCAATGAGAAGACATCACGATAATATCTGCAGCTCTCAGGACATTCGGGATATCAGTACGTAAACCTAAGAATCTCACTCTTTCATTAAGACCTAAAGAATCTACCAACTGTTTTACCTCGTCTATCCGCTCACCTATCCCAGCAAACCAGACCTCATACTTATCTCGACCTAAAAGAGACAAAGCTTTGACGATTGTATCTTGATTCTTCTGCTTACGAAATCCTGCCACCATCAATATCGACTTACGGCTTTCTTTTAAATCTGATAGTTCTTTACATGGTACAGCTCCCGATATAGCATTAACGTCTATTCCATTATTTATGGTAGTAATTGTCTTATACTTATCTGAGGAGTTTACAAGCCATTCTCCTCCCATATATTCTCTTAGTTTCTCTTCTGCTATTTTGCTGATACAGACCACATGATTATACCGTCCATACATCCAACTTTCTATCGGGCGATACCACTTCCAATTTCTTTTCCGATTGGAAGTATTATGCTCCGTAGACACAAGTTTCACAGGGCACAATAAGCTGGCTATGGCAACGAAAAGTTGTGGTGAGGAATTATGCGTATGAACAATATCATAGTTCTTCATTATCCTTGCCAGTCTAAGAATATAAAGCAGATTATATACCCCATGCCCCAATGCATATATCTTTGTTTCAGGACATTCTTTCCTCAATCTCTGGCTCAATGGAGTCTCTGTACCATCAAAGACACATAAATCCACAATATGCCCCAAAGCCTGTAGCCTTGGTATCATATTTACCACCAACGTTTCAGCTCCACCTATCTTTAGAGATGTAATGACCTGTAATATCCTCATTGTCCTGTCCTTCTTATTCAATAATTTCTAATTCTTTTTCAAAAGCATCCCCAACAAGAATACTATTAAAAGTTTATATCTCATTTGCTGTCATTTTTAATATTTCATCATAATCTAATCCAGTTCAATAGATTACATTCATTTTGGTAAGTGGAACGAGTGACAGCAAAAATGAAATCACATTAATTAAAAGGAAATTGTATAGAAAAAATCCTACCTGGCTATCTTATTGCGTTATCTGGCAACAATTTCTATTTAACTTTTAAACTTGTAAAATATAATTTCTTCAAAAAGGCATATACATATAACATTTCCCCCATCAATATGATAAATAATAATTATGTATCATATCCTATACTTTGCTTTCCAAAATTTATACAATAAATAGCCAGGAAATAAATTAAAAAGAACTAAAATCTTATAGGGGCAATCAACCATTTTTTTTAAAGACTTATCCCCAAACAGCGAATAAACAATATATAACAATGTTTCTTTTATTCTTATTTTTAAAGAGAATCTCTTTGACATCGTCATCAACGATCCGTACATCATTAAATTAGGACATTTGAAACGCAATACTCTCCCCGCATCTGACAAGCCACCAGTGAGATATTCTGTGATATAAATAATCTTGTTCACAAAAAACATATCATATTGCTCAGCTAACCATATCCATGCAACCGATTCTGAGATAAATCTTTCACCTTCTACTTCTGGGTACTGGAAACTGCGCAATTTATCTGTGACCCAAACTTCAGCTTTATCTCCGTCTACGCCTTTATTATAACGTTCTACAATGAAATTACTTATAGCACGGTTTTCTGTATAAGCATCTCCTATACGTCGATTAACAGAATATCCGCGAAGATAACCTATACCACAAATATTATTACGATTACTAATTTGCTTCCAGTCCTCGTTAATGGTAGCAATAGCATCTGAAGTCAGAACATCATCTGAATCGACAATAAAAAGAAGTTCGGTCTGAACCTCCTTAAAAGCAACATTCAAGGCTGAATGTTTTCCACCATTTTCTTTTTTGATATACTGAATAGAGAATGGTAACTCCGAAACTTTCTGTTTTTGGATATATGTAGAAATCAGTTCTTCTGTATTATCTGTACTTCCATCATCAATACAAAGCCAAAGGAAATTCATCGAAGTTTGACGACATAGACTTTCATACAGTAACGGGAGTTTGTCTACACGATTATACGTGGGCGTAACAATAGTAATAAGCTTATTTCCCATTTTTCAATCTAAGTCTAAGTTTCGGCAATATATAGTTAGAGATAATAACATTAAAGAGCCAACTCGCAGGTTTGTAACAAACATAATATCTTATAGACATATTCATCAGCTTCGTAACTATACGATTCTTTAAACTCTCATTCGAACATTTCAACGGTAAAAAATGATATTGGACTGCCAATTTACGAATATTACAGAACGAATGGTAATCATAATCAGCAGACAATATACGAGTAAAGCCAAACATCTTTTTACCTTCCAAAGCTTTGCACATCGCATTCTGCGTATCCATATCTGTAACCAATTCTTTCGCAAATAACATAATATCATGAAAAGAATTCAAATAGTCATCAACACATCGCTTTGTATGCATTACGTCACGCTTCGTTGTCGCACTATTTTCATGCACTACATATCGATAGATATCAGTATCAACCGCAGCTGTCCGAGGATTATGAAGAAACACATTAGCCACAAACAACTGATCTTCGCCAACAATATATTTATCATTAAAAGCTATTTGATTCTTCTGAAGGAATTCTTTTCTATACAGACATAGCCAACAAAAAGACACAAAGCCCGTCTGTTTGATTAAGTCGTGTCCGCCCCCTCGAAAAGTAACATCTTTTGAAAAAGGTTTCTTCTCCCAAAAGTCATAACTACTTTTGTATTGTATGACATCATAATTACTAAGGTCACCTACCGACGAGATTACGGTCGCCAACCCATTATCAAGCAAATAGTCGTCTGAATCAACTAAAACAATCCATTCACCAGAAGCACTTTGTATTCCGAAATTACGCGCTGCACATACTCCCGAATTGATTTGATTCAAAATCTTTATATGATCATATTGGTCAGCATACGACTGACAAATGGATAACGAGCTATCTGTGCTCCCATCGTTCACCAACAGCAACTCATAATCTTTTAAGCCCTGCCGAAGAAGGGAATCTATACATTTCTGCAGATATTGCTCTGCATTATAAATCGGAACAACAATACTTACTTTCGGAGTTTCCATACGCTATTTCTTCTCAAACACAAAGGGAGGAAGATTCTGATAGGCTTCGCTATGAACAAACTTCTTTGCATCAATGTTCCCCTTTATATGTGCAGTTAGGAATCTCGGCGAACAATGCAATAGAGAGTAAACTAAGCGTACGCCACAGCTCAAAACCAAACGATAGCCATAAGCCAAGCAATCCTTTATCTTATTCGCTTTCGTATTTCGCGGCAAGTCATAGACACATCGATACCACGTCAGATATTGAGCCATCGCACGATAATAAATCTTGTCATACGTCTTCTGACTGGCTTTATTTGTATTCGCATCAAGATGCAACACACCTGAATCATACCACAACAATAGTTTGTAGCCATTCTCTGTTATCTTTTGATACATCAACTGGTCTTCACCAAACGTACCAGCAGGAAATTGATCAATCCACACTTCCTGTTCATAATGAATCGCCTTCCAAACAGAGGTCTTCATAAAGACTGCTGTTCCAGCAGCACTCTCAGTAGGATAAATCGCCCCTTTCTCTGGCTCTTTATTAAAAGAGAAGGCTCCAGAACGTCGAATACGAATAGCCCACCCATCATTCTTCCGCCCTATAACAGTATTTGTCATATATGCACCTAACTTCGAAAAGCATCTCATGTTCTGAGAAGGGAACGTATCAGGTGCAATACCATCAGCACCATAAACTTGTAGAGCATTATACATTCTCTCGACTGCATCTTCTGGGAAAAAGACATCATCGTCTATTATCAGTACATATTCCTCTTCTACAATATTCGCAGCAGCTCTTTGATGCACCAATCCCTTTGTAGTATCAATATACTCCTCCATACCTACTTGCTCTTTCGGACGCTCAAAGCCATGAGCAAGATGTACATAAATGTGTTCTGGCTTTATCGTCTGTGCATGAAGTGATTCTAACTCTTGGATATATTTTTCTCCTGCCTTCCCGACGGTTCGAATAGCAACAGAATATTTGAAGTTATATTTCCCCATAAATAAAAAATGAATAACTACTATAGCATATACTTAGAAAAAACGACCGTATATAATCTTTTATTTTGGTACGTAGATATCAAATGCAGGTCTATAGAACTTATCACTATCATATCTATCATCGTATTCAAATTTTAAATAAATAGGATCATCTGCACGATGTCCATTCGTTAAAAAAGATTTATAAGGACTTAAAAGTATCCCCCATCCAAAGACGATACGGAAATAAAGTACTGAAATCAAAATATACACGATTTTTATATAACTATCTATACTTTTTCTTCTTGAAGACAAGAAAGAAAGTATATATATAATACCTAACATATAATACCAACTTTGTCGACCAGCATTAGAAGAATGAAGGAAAGTAAGCAGGATAATGCAAAACATCAATGCTGCATTCAGATATACAAGTTCCTCTCTGTCTTCAGGAATTTCTCGATAACGAGAAAGAATAAGATACATCATAACAATCACTTCAAGAACATAATCAAATCGGATACCTGGATAATCAACAGCATAACTAGAGGCTCTTTGTGCATCTAAAGCATCGTCATAAAGATGATAGACTGACATTGGTAGACCAGAGACACCTACTATAAAGAAAAGGATTAAGACTATAATAATAGTTTTTTTCGACCATTTCTTTTTGGGTATAAAATAAAAAATAAAAAATATAATAGCAGAATTATGAAACTCATAGGCAACAAACCAAAGTATCAAAAAAGGAACGAACTTCTTTTTTACAACATATCGATAAGACAACCAAGCACAGCTGGTAGCCATTACTTGACGCAGATAAGTAAATGTAAAAAAAAACCAGAGACCCATGAAAATCAAAACAGAAATAGGATATCTCTTGAAAATATCTCGAAGAGAATAGAATAGAAGTGTGTAGACAAAAAGTGTTGTTATAAGAATGTATATATATCGATTAGGGGTGATGTAAGCTATTAAACAATTCCATATTACATATGACATTTCCTTACGATATCCCATAAGTGGACTATTTGAATTTAAAAAAGGTCCACCTGCACGAATTCTATCAGCATTTGAATCAAATAGGTCACAATAAATATAACGATCATAACCACCTAACATATCCCCTAATCCTACAACTAATGCCAATAACAACAAAATCCCCATAAGCCATGGGCTGCTGATATTACGTCTATTATTAGACAAATAAAAAATAATTGTAGATATTATTATATACAAGAAAATTAAAAACATACATTGAAATATTTTAATGCCTCCCTAACTAAATATTATTTGAATAACCTATATAATCGAATCAACGTAAGATAAAGCCATTCATGATTTACTACGGTCAAAAATAAATCAAACTTTCTTATTCCTGTTTTACCAACAGGATAGACTCCTCTTTCTCTGAAGATATCAAGATCACACCTGATTTCCACAATAGAATAATCAAGTGGAAATAAACTGTAAAGGTAGCCTGCAGCCGAAAAGTTCATCCATTGTTCATAATCATGCGCATATGGTTCTTTACGTATACCATCAAGTAAAGACTTAAAATTACAAATTGTTTCACGAGAATCCGCAACAAGCTTCCTTTTATGTTCCATCCCAACTTCTCGCATAACTGATTGTTCATTATCATCAGAATAAATATAAACTTTTAGAGGAATCTGTCGAACGTAATTCAGCAAAGGATACACACGCATCAAGAAGAACCAGTCTTCTTGCGAATATCTCTCACTATCGAAACGGATATTAGCATCATTGATCACCTGACGTCTAATGATCTTTGACCACAGATAACCATTTATCAATCGATTCTTAATAAATTCAAGCCCAGATCCATTAAAAGGCTTTAGATGTACATCATTATAAGCCACACTCAATAAATCGATTGACTCTGAGAGCCTACTCAATATCAAAGATAAACAACCTTCAACAATATAATCATCTGAGTCTATAAACCAAATAAACTCTCCTTCAGCTTTATCTAAAAGAAAATTACGAGCAGCTCCAACACCTTCATTTTTTTTACTGAACACTTTTATACCATCATATTTCTCAGTAAATCCACGAGCACATTGTAATGTTTCGTCCTTTGAACCATCATCTACGATGATTATCTCGACTCCATCTTCTATTTGGTCTAAAATAGAATTCAAACACCGTGGAAGCCAACGTTCTGCATTATAGGCTGGAATCAATATAGAAAGTTCTATCATATAATCACCATAGTTTAACGATCCTTTTTATAAAACTCTTAGGAATTCAATAGCTGATTATAAAGTTGGATCCACTCCTGCGCAATATTTTCTAATTGGAATCTTTTGGATAACTCTACAGACTTGTGTCCCATCTGCTGTCGTAATTTTTTATCAGACATTAGGCGCATAAGATAATCAGTCATCGACTTTATATTTCCAACAGGACTAACTAAGAATCCATTTTCACCATGCACAACAATCTCATTAGGACCACTTGGACAATCATATGCTACAATCGGTAAACCACATATGCCTGCCTCAATAAGAACAAGTGGGAATCCTTCCGTACGAGAACTCATTACGTAAACAGAATGATCATGGTATGCATCTACAATATCATTTGTAACTCCTCTCAAATTAACAACATCAGACAAACCATTTTCATTTATTTTATTTTGCAGCTCCATCCTTAACTCCCCATCACCATATATATCAAGCGTCCATTCAGGAAAATGCTGAAAGACTATCTTCCATACATCTATGAGATAATCATACCCCTTTTGAAAATTTAATCGACCAACAGAAACTACAGTACGACTTTCACATGTAGCTATTTGCTTACATGTAATTGTAAAAGGATTATAAATATAAGTAGCTTTTGGTATCCAACGTCTCCACTTCTGACAATCTGCTTTACTTAACACAACCACTTTGTCATAATGGCTTGCAACATAAATTCGACCAAACTTTTGATATTGAATAGCAAAGAAACGTTTTATAGGACTCTTTATATGTTGCTTCCATATGTTAGACTTTTCATAAGAAAAATGAAATTCATAAACCTTCTTACTTCCATCTTTAATCTTATACAAATAATGAGATTCTACTCCCCCCGTTGCCACCGTAATATCATATTTCTCCTCTAATAAGATTTTACGAAGCATATCTTCATAAGAGGCCGTATCAGGAATATCTATTCTATGGATACTCTTATCTAACGTAAAGTAATCGGGCCTCTCTCCTTGTCCTTTCGTAATAAAAGTAATATCAAAATATCTGCAGAGATAATTTGCTCGTACGGTGAAAACTCTTTCCATACCAGCAGAATTCCACAAACCATTAATAATGTATGCTATTTTCCTCTTCATATCAATAAAATCATCTTTAAAGTAATTCCTCCGGTATAAAAGAATCTTTCAATTGAGAACAGAGATTATAATTATTTGATTAACTTGAAATAAAGAATAATATTAACTATTATTTTTAGAATATTAGATTTCCAAGAGAAACATCTTCCGCTTATAGGAAGTAAACCTCTATGATATGATTCCTCTATAAGATACTTTTTAAACTGTTTATCTATAGTATGATTATGCCACAGTTGTAAAACAACTGCAAGCATTTGAGAGTTAGAAACCCTTTCATAATATAAAGCCAATGCCCTATCGATACGTTCATTTTGACTAAACTCTCTCAAGTCAACACATATTTGCATTCTTGACCACAAGGATCGTTTCTGTTTCTCTATATTCATTAAACGATCTGTGGAGTTGGGGTTATATTCATAGACATAAACCTCTTTATTACAGAACATGAAACGATTAATAAAGGAGAATAACTTTAACTGAAAATCAACATCTTCATGCATGATCTTCGTTTGAAAGCGCAAACCTGATTGACAAAGAAACTCCCTTCTAAAAAAATGCGCACATGCAGATGATGGGAAATAATAATGTAGCAGTAACCAAGTACCAGAATAAACCACATCTTCTCGAAAACTGGGCTTGATAAATAACGCTGCTTTGCCTGAAGGCAGCATACGTCGTATGCCCATACAACAAACGTCTATATGGTTCTCCTCTGCTTTTAACAGGCAATCATTTATTTGATTATCGAGTAAATAATCGTCAGAATCTATAAACATTAAATAATCGCCTTTTGCCTTTTCGATACCTATATTGCGAGCCGCCCCTTGTCCCCCATTTCTTTTATTTAATAAAAAAAGATTAGTATATGCCTGGCATAGCACACCTACAATCTTAGCAGAATTATCTGTTGAACCATCATTGATAATAATTACTTCAAAATCAGAAAGGCTTAAACCTTGACGATAAACAGAGTTAACACATCTCTCAATGTAGTTCTCTGCATTGTACATAGGGATAATGATAGATAATCTCATTAGCTATTAATGAATAAACAATTATTTTCTCAAATATAATCTTTTATTAAGTAAGACCGCAAAAAACATACTCGGGCAAGCAATTTGCCATAAACCTATGATTTAAAGTTTATACCCATTTGCTATTTTTTACATATCTCAGTAATTCATATAATAAAGCATTAATCCTTTAATGAAGTATAGCAATAGTTAAAGGAGACTTATTTAGAATAATAAGACCAACTATTCATATATGAAGTTTTTTTCGAGATAAAGCCCAAACCGTTTTTCTTGTCCTTTTATCGAAAACTATATAAAATGATAAGAACATAACCAAGAATGTCGAAGTAATCATAATTGTGAGCAAAGAAATATAATTATTTTTTATTATAAGCTTATCAAGGAAATGACAGCCTATTAAGATTAAGACACCAATTGAAAACATAGGCATAATAGTCCTAAAGAGGTATTCCGTAATATTAAAATTATTCATCTGTTTTTTTAAAATAATGATATATATAAAGCAGGAACTAAATGCACCTGTAAATATTCCAGCAACATATAGAAGGGCATATGAGCGGGTATAATATAAAATAGCATAGGAAATCGGGAGACTCACTAAATAAGATATTCCACAAAAAATATTAACCCACTTCACTCTACCATTTGCTGTAATAGCGGTATAGGTAAGAGGATTAAAATTATTAAAAAAATTACGAATGAGAAGAATCTGACAAATGATGACGGATCCTTCTGGGACCTTGTCTAACCATAATGACATTAGGAAGTGCATTTTGATAAATACTGGTATTGAAACTATGAGTGTCAATACAGATGTTATTTTCCCTCCCATCACGATGAGCTCATTTACTCTATTAAAATTATTTTGAGCATATTCCTTTATAATTTGTGGATTAAAAGCTGCCATTATATTGGTAGCGAACGTATTCAACGCCCCCTGGACCATACTGGCAATACCTGCAGCTGCAATAATAGCGTTGCCCAAAAACCAGTTAAATAAAATATTTGTTCCTTGTTGGCAAGCTGTTAGTGATAAACTACTAAATAAATTCCACCCAGAATATGCTAACATACTTGGAAAGAGTGTACGATCTAAAGAAAATTTAAAATTCGTCTCAGGATAATGATTTATACAATACCATCTATAAAAGAGCATTATACCAATAGAAACACCCTCATAAAGAATACTGTAGAGTATTAAATTATCAATGGAATTATTCCATAGAACTACAAGCGCTATAAATAATTTTAATACAGACGAGAAAATATCAATATAAGCATATATTTTGAAATTCTCATGTGAGTTTATTGATGCATTATAAGGTGACTGGGTTATACCAAGAACAGTACTAAAAATAGCAACTTGATAAACCCAATTAGCAGCAAATAAACGATCTGAGGCTATAACTAATTGCGTATTTACAAACCATAAGCCTATAGTCTCAGCTACTAAGAAGAAAAATCCTGATAGCACTAAGTGAATAATAAGTGCTGTTGAAAAAGTCCTTGAGAGTTTTTCCGGATCACCTTCACCTAAAGCCACTGTAATATATCTAGATGTGGCACTACTTAAGGATCCACTTAACACATTCACAAGAATAATTATGCCACCTACCAGATTATAAAGTCCATAATCATCTACACCTAAAGCTTTTAAAACTACTCTTGAAGTAAAAAATTGGATTGCCATGCTGATGAACATACGAACATACAGCATAGACGCATTTTTTGCAATAAGTTTATTATTTCCAGTTTTTTGAGACATGCTTCTTTTTTTACTTCCAAAAGGCTTTTGAAGAATGTGTTACACGTTCACTATCTTTGGGTAACTTCATGTAATCTCCATAAAGCTGCTTAAGGTATATGTCATAGGCAGAGATGCACATAAATTTTTTTTCTTCAAAATCAAGAGTCTCATAATTCTCAAACACTTCACGATTATGAATCTCTTTTATGCCGTATCTTCCAGTTACAGCACCAACATATTTTGATTTTATAAAGGGATATTTCGCCATCTGTTTTTTTATCAAATTAATAATTTTCTTTCGTCCTATAATCTTTGCTAAAATAAACTTACACAAATTCATAAAACTAAATGCTTTATTATATCTTAACGTAGAATATAATAAAAGATCTCTTAATCTATCAATTAATAAAACAAATGACTTCTGAGAAGAAAAATTATCAGGAAAACCATCTATAGGAAAAACATCTATATTAATTCCATAACAGGGGGATGACATTCCTATTTCCGTCATAAGCGTTCGAGTATCCTCTACCTTTAACCATACATATTGTACACATTTCCCCTCTTTAATTATTGTACTAAACGAGCGTAAATTGGGATAGCATCCATTAAAATGGGACTCAAAATAATCATAATCATCCCTTGGCATCATAATATCTATATCATCATCCCATGGAATAAATCCTCGATGCCTTATAGCTCCTAACAGAGTTCCACCGCCCAATGAATATCTAAGATTATTCTTTTGACAAAACTCGTCAACTTTACATAATATATTTAAGAGCAATCGATGCTGCTCTTCTAAATCAATAGTTTTCAAATACATATGGTAGACTTTTTATCTTACGACTATAAATATCTTTTAGGATCTTACAGATAAATTATAAATAGCAGTTCGATAATGTTATAAGTGGGGCAATATAGAAAAGATCAATCAAAATTATTACTTTGTATTATAGAAGCCTATTTATTATTGATAGATTGGGTAACGTTATTCTTGAAGAATTATTGAGATAAAAAGTAACTATTCAGCGATAAGGCGTATAAACTATCTTTGTTTATCAACAAAGTTACGTAAACAATATATATGTAAATTCTGGTAAAGAATGTCATTTCGAGCCCTTTTGCCACAATATTACGTTTATAAGTTCTTGATATTCAATGTTCATTATCGCTGAATAGTTACGATAAAAACTATAACTTGAAAAGATATATAAAGATTGAAAAAATATAAGATCTAGTATTTTGCTTACTTCGTGCAGAAAGACTAAAATTATATTATTTGCTTCAAGAGACAGTATTTAGCGAAAACATCCAGACCCTCAGGTTATTCTAATTTTGATAATATCCGAAAAAGATAAAAGAAATATGCAAAAATACGAATATTATCATTTGTATCAATTGCATTCAAAAAGTACTTTAAAACTACTAAATAGGGAGTAAGTACCTTTTGAGCTATCAAGCCAATTTAAGCATTAAATTTCATTTATCATATGTATACAACCCGAGTATAGTCCATATCAAGGTGGGAGTATTGTTTCAAACTATCTTTCAACCTTAAACATCCCCATCACACATTCTACAATTGGAGCCATATCATAATACTTATAATCTGCAAGGCGACCGCCAAAGATAACAGAGGGCTCGTTGGATGCCAATTTTCGATACCGCTGTGCAAGTTGATTGTTTTTATCATCATTTACAGGATAATATGGCTCCATACCCTCCTTCCATTCTGTAGAGTACTCACGTGAGATTACTGTTTTTGGATTTTCATATACAGTCTGTCCAAATGACTCAAAATGCTTATGTTCAATAATACGAGTATAAGGAACAGAGGCTTCTGTATAATTCACAACAGCATTTCCTTGATAATTTGGCATATCAAGTGTTTCATGCTCGAATCGAACCGTACGATAATCCAATTTTCCTAAACGATAACCAAAATATTCATCAATCTTACCTGTAAATACAAGCTGGTTACACTGAATATCAAGATTATAGCCTTGAACATGATGATTTTCAGAGACATGATCAAAGGTGTGTTTACAATCAAAAAAATCCACATCAGTTATCGTGTCTACTCCATCAAGCAAAGCCTCTATTAACTTATTATATCCTCCCACTGGGATTCCCTGATACTTATCATTAAAGTAATTATTATCAAAGACAAGTCGTACTGGAAGGCGTTTAATAATAAAGGCTGGTAGTTCTGTACATTTTCTTCCCCATTGTTTTTCGGTATAACCCTTAATCAATCTTTCATAAATATCCTCACCTATAAGTAATAATGCTTGTTCTTCAAGATTCCTCGGCTCATTAATATGCTCAGCTTGTATTCTTTCAATTGCCTTAGCACGCTGTTCATTTAGTTTAGCCTGTGCCTCAGCAGGTGTACGAACGCCCCACATCTGATAAAAGGTGTTCATATTAAATGGCAGGTTGTAAAGCCGTCCTTTATAATTGGCAACAGGTGAATTCGTATAACGATTAAACTCAACTAAAGAGTTCACGAAGTCCCATACTCTTTTTGAGTTTGTATGAAAAATATGTGCTCCATACTTGTGAACGTTAATGCCTTCAACGCACTCACAATAAAGATTACCTCCAAGCTGTAACCGTTTATCTATAACTAAACAATTTTTTCCCTGTTTCCTTGCAAAATGAGCAAATGTAGCTCCATAAAGCCCTGCACCAACAATTAAGTAATCATATTCTTGCATAATAGAACAATAAAAAATAAAATGGAATTCACATCTATGAATTTTATATATAACTACCCGGTGAATGAATTAATTTCATAAGATCTTTATAATGAAAAAATTGCACATGTAATTGATTTTTAGCAACTTAGAGGCAACTAATCAACCAAGTACTATTATCATTGCTATATACAACTTCATTGCAAAGTTCCGAAAAGTTCTTGAAATCTGCAAGCAATATGCAGGAAATCAAGTAAACGAGAGAGGAAATGTCCCTCGCCGTGGTGTCGTTCCCACATTCTCCGATCTGGAGGTTGTTGTTGCACTTTCCATCACTGCAGAAGCATTCGGTATCGACAGCGAGAACCATCTCTTTACACGTCTGGGCCGCGAGTGTCCTGATGCTATTTCTCATCTAATTAGCCATCGGCAGTTCAATCAGCGCAGGAAGCTGACCCGTCTGCTTGGTGAGAATATCTGTAAGTCCATAGTAAAGACCATTGACGGCGGAGCGTTTGTATTCAGCATTGACTCTAAGCCTGTGAAGGTGTGTCAAAATGCACGTGCCCCAAGATGCTCGATGGGGAAGACTGATATAGAGCATGCGCCATCCTGGTGCTATTGTGCCTCGCAGAACATGCACTACTACGGCTACAAACTTCATGCACTTTGTAGCATAACAGGTGTCATACGTTCCTATGATCTGACCGCAGCCAATGTGCATGACATCCACTATCTCAAGGACATTTAGTGGGAATATCATGACAGTATAATACTTGGTGACAAGGGATACTTGAGTGCTGCCATGCAGCAGAACTTGTTCACCTCGGAAAACATCACCCTTGAGGGGATTAACCAGAAGAACTGTAGGTCGTCTCTGTAGGCTTATAAGAGGTACAGAAAGAGGAGACCTTAGTTTGTTATCAAGGTCTCCTCCCATTGTTTTCATAAGAATATTGGT
>OBLF01001370.1_pt1 | contig 20050 bp, 18 predicted proteins | sample 1519231 | NCBI WGS metagenome assembly OBLF01 (sample SAMEA2602895, study PRJEB22501) | metagenome | reverse complement strand
GCCTGGCGCAGGACATTGCTGAAACCTTCACGATGTACCAGCGCTACATGAGCGGTTTCGCTGATGTGATGAACGGTACTACAGACGTCACTATCACGATTAACGGTGTGCCCGTCACCGTACCGGGGCAGAAATCACTGGCGAAGAAAGGGGCCAACAGCGATATAACCAGCCTAAGTGGCCTGACTACCGCACTCAGTATCAGCCAGGGCGGAACAGGTGCAAAGAATGCTGCTGACGCTCGCACAAACCTCGGTTTGGGAAGTGCCGCCACCAAAGATGTTGGCCCCAATACTGGTAATGTCTTAGGAGTTGGATATTTTGGTTTCGGAACTCCAGGTATTAACGTTTTAGGAAGTACCGAATCAGGGTTTTATGGTATTGACGGCTCTGGTACTTCCTGGGCGCCGCAAGCAGGATCTGGAATTGTATGCGGGTATGACCCAACTCGCCGACAGCAAATCTTCACAGGAATATCCGGTAATCTTTTTGTAAGAAACCTCATCGCATCTGCAATGAACACCTCATCATCCACAATACCGTGGACGCAGATGCAGGCGGTTGGGACATCTGATATCAACTTTAAGAAAGATATCACTGAACTTGATACGGAAATCGCGCTGGCAAACATCGATGCGATGGAGTTCGTATCGTTCAGGTATAAGGATGACGACAGTGAAGCAGTACGCCGTGGTGTAATCGCGCAGCAGGTTGAACAGATTGATCCGCAGTACGTTCACAGTGCCGAGGGTGTGGGTAAGATGACCCTTGATCTCAACCCCCTTCTGATGGATGCTCTTGCCGCCATTAAGGCACTGAGTATGAAGGTTACAGAGCTTAGTCAGGAGGTCGATAAGCTCAAACAAGGCTCTGAGTGATTGCCTGAAGACAGCATCTGGAAAACCAAAGTGTCTGAAGCTTCAGGAGTCGATGCAGATTCGAACCCAGAATAACGACCCTTAATTATTCGCCGCTGGCTGTAACATTGCCAGGCTGCCTGCGGCAACTTTTATCACTACAAGCGCTGTGATTCTGGTCCCTGAAGGGACCAGTGTTGATGCTATGGTTATGCTTTGACTAAAAGAACCGAACACATTTTTGTTCGAGAGGTATGAGCGCTCACCTTGGTATTTAATTACCTTCGCGATTTTTATTAACTGCTGGATAAAGAAGAAATAATGGGGCTGATAATAATATGCAAAACATATATACAAAAATAAATGCACCCCAGGATGTGCTATCTGCACCGAAATAATTGTCCCATGTTTCCTTTTTCATTATCTTTAATGCTAATTTCTCTGAAACATAAAAAGCAAAAGGGAGTACCACTGCGCCTATTGCTAGGTAGGAGGCAATGTAAGGCATATAAGGTGCGTAAGCAGGGAAAATTTTCCCATCACGTAAGTCTGTTAAAATTACGTAAACAAGATAACCACAGCCAACTAAACCCCAAAGACAATATTTTAAATAATATTTTAAAGTCATTTTTTATGGTTGAATGAGAACGTGTATTCGAGTGTATCTGACAAAATGGCTGGGGGCAATGGAGAGTATTTATATATTGATATCAACTTTCAAAGCACCAAGCAGGGCGATCTGCCTGGTGAGCACTTTTATGGTTTCTGTGTATTAAGCATCTCTTTCAACTGTACCAGTTCCCCCTGCATATGCTGGATTGAAATGGAAGGGAGCTAATAGTGGAACGCACCCGGGCTGGATTGGCGGCGGCGAGGGAAAAAGGGCGTAGGCCGGGAGGCTGATTACCAACGGATTGGACAGAAAACAAGTGGCGCTCATTTACGATGTTGCAGTTTGCACTTTGTACAAGAAATTTCCGGCAGGTGGAAAATAAAAGTTAACAGGCAGGCATATCATCAGATGACTGCCTGCTGGTATTGAAGACCATTGAGTGAAGACTAAGCTTCAAGCCACATATCAGCTTCTTCAAACATCTCCTGCACAACCCTGCTTATCTGTTCCTTCTCATGCTTGCTGGCGTCAGTATTGATAGCCGGCAGAGTCATCATCGGTTTAACCCGAACATCAGCATCTGGAAAAATACGGTGCACTCTTTTGCTTAATTCGCCAAGAATGATGTCTCTGGCGCCCGCCAAACCATCAACATTACGCTTGTCATAAACCAGCTCAACGAACATAAAGACCTCCGGAAACGACTGTATTTTTAAAGAGAATTTATACTGGCTATTTGTACAGTGTCAACGGTTGGTTATATAGCATTTCAGAAGAGATCCATGGGGCATGGATGGGGCAAAAAAATTGTTTTTGAGACGGTTTGGGGCATGGGTGGGACATTTTTACTCATATGAACTTTGGTGATTTTCATATGAAGGGAATTTTATGTGATTGATAATTCTAAAGAATACACATGCTCTTGGGCGTTCTTTAGTGATTTTTAAAATTGCCGCGTCACGCAGTTGAAGTGTCGGGCATATTCTTCCAGGCCGGTGATGCCCAGGCGCACCCATTTCGGGTGCGACCACTGGGGTAACCCCACATACATCATAGTGCGCTGAGGATCTCGTCCGTGCTGCGCACGCGTCCGATACGCGGGAAGATATGGGTCATGCTACCCTGATGCTGTTCCGCGGAAGCCGCGCTGCAGGCATCTTCTGCAATGACCAGGTTAAAGCCCAGCTCCCAGGCGTTACGGGCGGTAGACTCCACGCCGATGTTGGTGGAAATGCCGCACAGGATAAGGGTGTCGATACCACGGCGGCGGAGCTGCAGTTCCAGATCGGTTCCGTAGAATGCGCCCCATTGACGTTTGGTCACTTCGATATCGCTGTCGCGTTTGCCCAGCGACACCGGATACGTCCACCAGTTTTCCGGCAGGGCATGGGCGGGCGCCTGTGCATCAACGGGCTGTTTTAACGCCTCGGCGAAATCAGCGGACCAGCCGACGCGCACCATGACTACAGGGGCACCGCTGGCACGGCATTTTTCCGCCAGACGAGCGGCGCGGCTAACCACATCATCCGCAGCGTGCGGGCCACCGGCAAAGGGCAGGATCCCTTCCTGTAAATCAATCACCACAAGCGCGGTTTTGCTGGCATCCAGTGTTAACATCGTTACTCCCGTTAAATGAATCACTTCCGTAACACCATACGACGTGATGACCTGTAATGGGTCGGATAATTTTGTTAATTTTTGTGAGAATGCGCAATAAGAGTGCAGCAAACGACCGTCAGGCCGTGGTTCGCTCTTATCGTCCGGCGGAATTTCCAGTATAATAGCCGCCTTTTTTCATCCAGTTGTGACATACAGAAAGCTGCGACATAGTAGCCTGCATTCCAGGCGACATTTAGCCTGCGGCTAATTAAGGGATATCTCATGCGTACAGAATATTGCGGGCAGCTGCGTCAGTCCCACGTCGGACAGCAGGTCACCCTGTGTGGTTGGGTCAACCGTCGTCGTGATCTTGGTAGCCTTATTTTCATCGATATGCGCGACCGTGAAGGTATCGTTCAGGTGTTCTTCGACCCGGATCGTGCGGATGCGTTGAAGCTGGCTTCTGAGCTGCGTAATGAGTTCTGCATTCAGGTCACCGGTACCGTGCGTGCGCGTGACGAGAAAAACGTCAACGCAGACATGGCGACGGGTGCCATTGAAGTGCTGGCGTCCGATCTGGTTATCATTAACCGTGCTGAAGCGCTGCCGCTGGACTCCAACCACGTCAACACGGAAGAAGCGCGTCTGAAATACCGCTACCTGGATCTGCGTCGTCCGGAGATGGCCCAGCGCCTGAAAACCCGTGCGAAAATCACCAGCCTGGTGCGCCGTTTCATGGATGACCACGGTTTCCTCGATATCGAAACCCCGATGCTGACCAAAGCCACACCGGAAGGTGCGCGCGATTATCTGGTCCCATCCCGCGTACATAAAGGCAAATTCTACGCGCTGCCACAGTCTCCACAGCTGTTCAAACAGCTGCTGATGATGTCCGGTTTCGATCGCTACTATCAGATCGTCAAATGTTTCCGCGACGAAGACCTGCGTGCTGACCGTCAGCCAGAATTCACCCAGATCGATGTGGAAACCTCCTTCATGACCGCCGAGCAGGTGCGTGAAGTGATGGAAGCGCTGGTGCGTAGCCTGTGGAATGACGTGAAAGGCGTCGAGCTGGGCGATTTCCCGATCATGACCTTCGCCGAAGCCGAGCGTCGTTACGGTTCCGACAAACCAGACCTGCGTAACCCGATGGAGCTGGTGGATGTTGCAGACCTGGTGAAATCCGTTGAGTTCGCGGTATTCGCCGGCCCGGCTAACGATCCGAAAGGCCGTGTTGCAGCCCTGCTCGTACCGGGCGGTGCGGCACTGAGCCGTAAGCAGATCGACGACTACGGCAACTTCATTAAGATCTACGGCGCGAAAGGTCTGGCCTATATTAAAGTAACCGAGCGTGCGAAAGGTCTGGAAGGGATCACCAGCCCGGTTGCGAAGTTCCTGAATGCGGACATCGTGGAAGCGATTCTTGAGCGCACCGGCGCGCAGGATGGCGACATGATCTTCTTCGGCGCAGACAACAAGAAAGTGGTTGCCGATGCGATGGGCGCGTTGCGTCTGAAGCTGGGCAAAGACCTCAGCCTGACCGACGAAACCAAATGGGCACCGCTGTGGGTTATCGACTTCCCGATGTTTGAAGACGACGGTGAAGGCGGCTTGACCGCGATGCACCACCCGTTCACCTCGCCAAAAGACATGACGGCGGCAGAGCTGAAAGCGTCTCCGGAAGATGCGGTGGCAAACGCCTACGACATGGTGATCAACGGCTACGAAGTGGGCGGGGGTTCCGTGCGTATTCACAGCGGCGAAATGCAGCAGACCGTGTTCGGCATCCTGGGCATTAACGAACAGGAGCAGCGCGAGAAATTTGGCTTCCTGCTGGACGCCCTGAAATACGGTACACCGCCACACGCAGGCCTGGCTTTCGGTCTTGACCGTCTGACCATGCTGCTGACCGGTACCGATAACATTCGTGATGTTATTGCCTTCCCGAAAACCACTGCCGCAGCGTGTCTGATGACCGAAGCGCCAAGCTTTGCTAACCCGACTGCACTGGCTGAGCTGGGCATTGAGGTGGTGAAGAAGGAAGAGAAAAACTGATATGACATACAAGCTTCCCGTTTCTGTCTTAGTTGTCATTTATGCCCAGGACACGAAGCGGGTGCTAATGTTGCAGCGGCGCGACGATCCTGATTTCTGGCAGTCGGTTACCGGCAGCCTGGAAGAGGGGGAAACCGCGCCGCAGGCCGCCGCGCGTGAAGTAAAGGAAGAGGTCACCATTGATGTTGCTCGCGAGCAACTGACCCTGAAGGACTGTCAGCGCACGGTGGAGTTTGAAATTTTTAGCCATTTACGTCATCGCTACGCGCCGGGCATTGAGCGCAATACGGAATCGTGGTTCTGTCTCGCGCTCCCCCATGAGAGGGAGATCGTGTTTACCGAACACCTGAACTACCGCTGGGTGGATGCGACGGATGCCGCCGCACTGACCAAGTCGTGGAGCAACCGGCAGGCGATTGAAGAATTTGTAATTAACGCTGCCTGAGAAGGCGCGATTTTTGGAGAACTTTTTATGGCAGGTCATAGTAAGTGGGCCAACACCAAACACCGTAAAGCGGCACAGGATGCCAAACGCGGTAAGATCTTTACCAAAATCATTCGTGAGCTGGTGACAGCGGCACGTCTGGGCGGTGGCGATCCGGCCTCTAACCCGCGTCTGCGCGCGGCGGTGGATAAAGCGCTGTCTAACAACATGACGCGTGACACCCTGAACCGTGCCATCGCACGTGGTGTAGGCGGTGATGAAGACGCGAACATGGAAACCATCATTTATGAAGGTTACGGCCCTGGCGGTACTGCCGTAATGGTTGAGTGTCTGTCCGACAACCGTAACCGTACCGTTGCGGAAGTGCGCCATGCATTCACTAAAACCGGCGGCAACCTGGGTACCGACGGTTCCGTTTCTTACCTGTTCAGCAAAAAAGGCGTCATCTCCTTCGAGAAAGGCGACGAAGATGTGATCATGGAAGCCGCCCTGGAAGCCGGTGCGGAAGACGTGGTGACCTACGATGATGGCGCAATTGACGTTTACACCGCGTGGGAAGAGATGGGCGCCGTGCGCGATGCACTCGAAGCCGCGGGTCTGAAAGCGGACAACGCGGAAGTTTCCATGATCCCGTCCACCAAAGCGGACATGGATGCGGAAACTGCGCCAAAACTGCTGCGTCTGATCGACATGCTCGAAGACTGCGACGACGTGCAGGAAGTGTATCACAACGGTGAAATCTCTGATGAGGTTGCAGCGACTCTCTGATGAGAGCGTATAAGCCGTTTACGGGAGACGCGTGATGTCGATTATCCTTGGGATTGACCCCGGCTCGCGCGTCACCGGTTATGGTGTTATCCGCCAGGTGGGACGCCAGCTAACCTACCTCGGCAGCGGCTGTATTCGCACCAAAGTGGACGATCTGCCGTCGCGCCTGAAGCTGATTTATGCGGGCGTGTCGGAAATCATCACCCAGTTTCAGCCTGATTTTTTTGCCATTGAGCAGGTCTTTATGGCAAAAAACGCCGATTCGGCGCTGAAGCTGGGGCAGGCGCGCGGCGTGGCGATTGTTGCCGCCGTGAACCAGGATCTTCCGGTGTTCGAATATGCCGCACGTCAGGTAAAGCAGACGGTGGTGGGGATAGGTAGCGCGGAGAAAAGCCAGGTGCAGCATATGGTGCGTACCTTGCTGAAGCTTCCCGCAAACCCGCAGGCCGATGCCGCCGATGCGCTGGCCATTGCGATTACCCACTGTCACGTCAGCCAGAACGCGATGCAAATGAGTGAATCGCGGCTCAATCTGGCGCGAGGCAGGTTACGATAAAGAGAAATCAGGCTGGATAAACATCCAGCCTTTTTTTATTATGTCGCCAGTCAAACATTTTCCAGAACGCAGGAGCGTCACGTGATAGGCAGACTCAGAGGCATCATTATTGAAAAACAACCCCCGTTAGTGCTGCTGGAAGTGGGTGGCGTGGGCTATGAAGTCCACATGCCAATGACCTGCTTCTACGAGCTGCCGGACGCGGGTAAAGAGGCGATTGTCTTTACTCAGTTCGTGGTGCGTGAAGATGCTCAGTTGCTTTACGGCTTCAACAACAAGCAGGAACGTACTCTGTTCCGCGAGCTGATTAAAACCAACGGCGTGGGACCGAAGCTGGCGCTGGCGATTTTGTCCGGTATGTCTGCTCCGCAGTTCGTGAATGCCGTTGAGCGCGAAGATCCTGCGGCGCTGGTTAAACTCCCGGGGATTGGTAAGAAAACCGCCGAGCGTCTGATTGTTGAGATGAAAGACCGCTTTAAAGGTCTGCATGGCGATCTGTTCACCCCGGCCACCGATCTGGTTCTGACGTCACCGGGGGCGCCGTCAACAGATGATGACGCTGAGCAGGAAGCGGTTGCCGCGCTGGTGGCGCTGGGCTATAAACCTCAGGAGGCCAGTCGGATGGTAAGTAAAATTGCCAAACCGGATGCCAGCAGTGAAACCCTGATTCGTGAAGCGCTGCGCGCTGCATTGTGAGGTAAAGGATGATTGAAGCAGACCGCCTGGTATCGGCAGGCACCCTTCAGGCAGAAGACGTGGTGGATCGTGCGATCCGCCCGAAACTGCTTGATGAGTATATCGGCCAGCCGCAGGTACGTTCCCAGATGGAGATTTTCATCCAGGCGGCAAAGCTGCGCGGCGATGCGCTCGATCACCTGCTGATTTTTGGCCCGCCAGGGTTGGGGAAAACCACGCTGGCGAATATCGTTGCCAATGAAATGGGCGTCAACCTGCGCACGACCTCCGGCCCGGTGCTGGAGAAAGCCGGCGATCTGGCGGCAATGCTGACCAACCTTGAACCGCATGACGTACTGTTTATCGATGAAATCCACCGTCTGTCTCCGGTGGTAGAGGAAGTCCTCTATCCGGCAATGGAAGATTACCAGCTGGATATCATGATTGGTGAAGGCCCGGCTGCGCGCTCCATCAAGATCGATCTGCCGCCGTTTACCCTGATTGGCGCAACGACCCGTGCCGGATCGTTGACCTCTCCACTGCGCGACCGCTTCGGTATCGTGCAGCGTCTGGAGTTTTATCAGGTGCCGGACCTGCAGCATATTGTCGGTCGTAGCGCGCGCTATATGGGGCTGGAGATGAGCGAAGAGGGCGCTTTTGAAGTGGCGAAGCGTTCGCGCGGTACGCCGCGTATTGCCAACCGCCTGCTGCGTCGCGTGCGCGACTTTGCCGAAGTGAAGCACGATGGCACCATTTCGGCAGAGATTGCCGCCCAGGCGCTGGATATGCTTAACGTCGATGCCGAAGGCTTTGACTATATGGACCGCAAGCTGCTGCTGGCGGTGCTGGATAAATTCTTTGGCGGCCCGGTCGGGCTGGATAACCTGGCGGCGGCGATCGGTGAAGAGCGTGAAACTATCGAGGATGTTCTGGAGCCGTATTTGATCCAGCAGGGATTCTTACAGCGTACGCCGCGTGGTCGTATGGCGACGGTGCGGGCGTGGAATCATTTCGGCATTACGCCACCGTCAATGCCGTAATGATGAGCAGGCGGGATGTTAAATTTCGCCTGCGACGCTGACCGATTAGTTACCTCATCTGATTTATCATCCATATTATTTTGGATAAATTTATCCTACCTATCATTTTAGATAATTCGCTTATTCCCTCTATGATGAATTTATAGCGATATCCATGCTATGAATAAATTTCATCATCACATCAGGAATAACAAAATGAAAACAATGACGGCTCTGACTATTGCCGCTCTGACTATGGCGGCTTTGTCTGGCGCCGCGAATGCCGCTATTTCCGGAACCCAAACATGGAAAATGGTGGATAATAAACTTGAAAATACCAGTAACGGACGAAAATTATGTATGACTGGCATTGCTTACCAGCAGGCGGTGATGGAGCCATGTGGTTCTAATCCAGAATTGCAGAATATTCGTGAGGTCAATTTCGCTATTAATGGGATGCTGATGCTGGAAACATATCCAGAATATGCCTTCGCACCAGCAAGCGGCAAAGTTTATATACGCGAATATGAACCTATTGCGAGTCATTGGGACTATATTAACGGACAGCTGAAAAAAGTTGATACCGATGGTATTGTCAAGTGTCTTGATATGGAAGGCGGTATAAACGTCCCAGGTGCCAAATTGCATTTAGCAACGTGTACCAGGTAATAAAATAAGCCCCGATAATTTCATCGGGGCTTATTTACGTGTGCACCCAACATGGGCGCACTCCAGCGGTTTAAGTCCCGCCATGCGTTGATCACAGCACATGAAGCGAAGCGCCACCCTCTGTGGAAGCGCTAATCGTTCATTCAGGCATTAGGTTGTTTTTTCATCATGCTGAAAATAAACAGCACCGCCGCACTCAGCACTACTGACGGCCCAGCAGGCGTGTCATAGAACGCCGAGAAGGTTAACCCACCCGTTACCGCAATCATTCCGATAATCACGGCCACACCGGCCATCTGCTCCGGCGTGCGGGCAAAACGGCGCGCCGTGGCGGCAGGGATGATCAGCAGCGAGGTAATAATCAGCGCCCCGACGAACTTCATCGCCACGCCGATGGTTAATGCCGTCACCAGCATCAGCAGTAGCTTAACCCGTTGCAGCTTCACGCCGTCGACGAAGGCCAGGTCCGGGCTGACGGTCATCGCCAGCAGGTTACGCCACTGCCAGAGCAGAATACCGAGTACCACCACCACACCGAAGGCGATGGAAATTAAATCTTCCGGCGTCACGGCAAGCAGATCGCCAAACAGATAGGCCATCAGGTCGACGCGGATATTCGACATCAGACTCACCACCACCAGACCCAGCGAGAGCGCGCTGTGGGCCATAATGCCAAGCAGCGTATCAATGGCGAGGTGCGGACGTTTCTCCAGCCAGACCAGCCCGGCTGCCAGCAGCAGGGTGACGACAATCACCGCGTAGAAGGGATTTACATCCAGCAGTAAACCAAAAGCCACGCCCAGCAAAGAGGCGTGCGCGAGGGTATCACCGAAATAGGACATTCTGCGCCAGACCACAAACGAGCCGAGTGGACCCGCGGCGCAGGCAAGCATAATCCCGGCCAGCCAGCCGGGCAGTAACAGTTCAATCATGAGTGTCCATTTCCCCGGCGCAGGACAATTCGTCCCTGTAAATCATGGCGGTGATTATGATGATGACGGTAAATACCCAGCTGTTCAGCGCCACGAGGGCCAAACATGGAGATAAACTCCGGGTGCATCGAGACCACTTCAGGCGTGCCGGAACAGCAAATATGATGGTTAAGGCACAGCACTTCGTCCGTTTTCGCCATGACAAGATGGAGATCGTGGGAGACCATCAGCACGGCGCAATTCAGTTCACGGCGAAGCTGATCGATCAAATCATAAAGCGCGACCTGACCGTTAACGTCCACCCCCTGGGTAGGCTCATCAAGCACCAGCAATTGCGGGCTGCTCAACAGCGCGCGCGCCAGCAAAACGCGCTGCGTCTCACCCCCGGAAAGTTTTTGCAGCGGCGCGTCAATAAGGTGGCCCGCCTGTACGCGTTTCAGCGCCGGGAGAATATCGGCTTTCCGCGTGCCGGGGCGCAGACGCAGAAAGCGACTTACCGTTAAAGGCAGCGTGGCGTCCAGATGCAATTTCTGAGGCACATAGCCAATACGCAATTTTTCCTCACGGGTGATAACACCTTCATCGGGCGTCACCAGACCCAGTACAACCCGTACCAGCGTGGATTTACCTGCGCCATTAGGACCAAGCAGCGTCAGAATTTTGCCGGGCTTCAGATCCAGCGACACGTCAGAGAGGACGCGGCGCTGGCCGAAAGAGACCGAAATATTATCGAGAGAAACCAGTGTCGTCATGTCAATTTAAGCTTGAAGAAGTCAACGAATGTTATAATATCACATTCCACGCATTCACTACGATGATTAGTCGCATTATGTTACATAAAAATACGCTTCTTTTCGCAGCATTATCCGCTGCCCTTTGGGGTACAACCGCACAAGATGTTAACGCGGCGGTTGTCGCTTCGCTTAAACCGCTTGGATTCATCGCGTCGGCCATTGCCGATGGGGTGACGGAAACCCAGGTTTTGCTGCCTGACGGGGCCTCTGAGCATGACTATTCTCTTCGCCCTTCAGATGTAAAACGCTTACAAAACGCGGACTTAGTCGTCTGGATTGGACCAGAGATGGAAGCGTTTATGCAGAAGTCGGCCAAACAGATTCCAGGCGATAAACAGGTTGCGATTGCCGGGCTTTCCGGCGTGAAACCGCTGCTCATGAAAGGCACGGATGATGACGGTGATGAACATGACCATCACGCGGCAGAGGGTGAAAAAGGTGATGGAGATCACCATCACGGTGAGTACAACATGCATCTCTGGCTTTCCCCAGAGATAGCGCGGCTGTCAGCGGTTGCAATCCACGACAAATTAGTGGAACTTATGCCGCAAAGTCGAGCCAAACTAGACGCCAACCTGAAGGATTTTGAGGCACAATTAGCCGCAACCGATAAGCAGGTAGGTAATGAGCTCGCACCGTTGAAAGGAAAAGGGTATTTCGTTTTTCATGACGCCTATGGCTACTATGAAAAACACTATGGTTTGACCCCGCTTGGGCACTTCACCGTCAACCCTGAAATTCAACCTGGTGCGCAGCGTTTACATGAAATCAGAACACAGTTGGTTGAGCAAAAAGCGACATGCGTTTTTGCTGAGCCACAGTTCAGGCCAGCGGTCGTAGAAGCCGTGGCCAGGGGGACATCCGTGCGCATGGGGACCCTTGACCCGCTAGGAACGAATATCCAGTTGAGCAAAGCGAGCTATTCGCAGTTCCTCAGCCAACTGGCGAACCAGTATGCGAGCTGCCTGAAAGGAGATTAACGAGGAAGTGAATACGTGCAACAGATAGCCCGCTCTGTCGCCCTGGCATTTAACAATCTGCCTCGACCCCACCGCGTTATGCTGGGGTCGCTTACAGTACTCACCTTAGCGGTCGCCGTCTGGCGGCCCTATGTTTACCACCCGAGTTCTGCCCCTATCATCAAAACCATCGAGCTTGAAAAGAGCGAGATCCGTTCTTTACTGCCTGAAGCCAGTGAGCCTATCGACCAGGCTGCTCAGGAAGATGAAGCGATTCCCCAGGATGAACTGGACGATAAAATCGAGAACGAGGCGGGTACCCAGGTTTTGTCTGCCTCGCCGGTTAACAGGTGGAGCGGCGAGCACACCCGTTCCGATATCGACAGGGAAAATATCACCCAGCTCGCTGCTGAAAATAAAGCCCGGCGAAACCGAAAAATAGGCAAACAGCTCTCCTGGCCCTTAGCGGGGGGTGGCAATCCCCGGCGGTTACCCGGGGAGATGCCCCGCCGTGAAACCCGCACCTACGATCGCACTGCAAACGGTTTCAAAATGACCAGTGAAATGCAGAAGGGCGACTGGGTGAACAGCGTGATGAAAGGCACAGTAGGCGGAAGCTTCGTTTCCAGCGCCCGTGATGCCGGTCTGACCAGCTCTGAAATCAGTGCGGTGATCAAAGCCATGCAGTGGCAGATGGATTTCCGCAAGCTGAAGAAGGGCGATGAGTTTTCCGTTCTGATGTCTCGCGAAATGCTCGACGGCAAGCGTGAGCAGAGCCAACTGGTGGGCGTACGTCTGCGCTCTGATGGCAAAGATTACTACGCCATCCGTGCCGAAGACGGTAAGTTCTACGACCGCAGCGGTACGGGACTGGCGAAAGGCTTTATGCGCTTCCCGACGGCTAAACAGTTCCGCGTTTCCTCTAACTTTAACCCGCGTCGTCTGAACCCGGTTACCGGGCGCGTCGCACCACACCGTGGCGTTGACTTTGCCATGCCGCAGGGCACGCCGGTGCTGGCTGTGGGTGATGGTGAAGTGGTCGTGGCTAAACGTAGCGGTGCCGCAGGCTACTATGTCGCGGTGCGTCACGGTCGTACCTACACCACCCGCTATATGCACCTGCGTAAACTGCTGGTTAAGCCTGGACAGAAAGTGAAACGTGGCGACCGTATCGCGCTCTCCGGCAACACCGGACGCTCGACCGGCCCGCACCTGCACTATGAAGTGTGGATTAACCAACAGGCCGTAAACCCGCTGACGGCGAAACTGCCACGCACCGAAGGCCTGACGGGTAAAGATCGTTCTGATTACCTGGCGCAGGTGAAAGAGGTGATACCGCAGCTGAGCTTAAACTAAGCCTTCTGTTTTTGTGAAAAAAGCCGGTGTCAGTATGCGCCGGCTTTTTCTTTTGTGCGTGGACGACTGCCTCGCTACACTATCAATAAAATTTTGCGTCACCAGACCCTGGAACCAGCATGGAAACAAAAAAAAATAATATTGAATACATTCCTGAGTTTGAAAAATCCTTTCGCCATCCGCGCAACTGGGGCGCCTGGCTCGGGGTCTACACCTTTGCAGGCATCGCTATGCTGCCTGCTGCGCTGCGCGATCCCCTGCTGGGGAAAATTGGCCGTCTGGCCGGGCGTTTAGGCAAAAGCGCGCGTCGCCGTGCGCAGATCAACCTCTATTACTGTTTTCCCGAAAAAAGCGATGCCGAGCGCGAGGCTATCATCGATGCGATGTATACCACCGCGCCGCAGGCAATGGCAATGATGGCAGAGCTGGCGCTGAAAGGGCCGGAAAAAATCGTCGACCGTGTTGACTGGAAAGGGCTGGAAATCATTGACGAAATGCGTCGCAATGACGAGAAGGTGATTTTCCTCGTTCCTCACGGTTGGGGTGTCGACATTCCGGCGATGCTGATGGCTTCTCAGGGGCAGAAGATGGCGGCCATGTTCCATAACCAGGGCAACAAAATCTACGACTTTGTCTGGAATACCGTACGTCGTCGTTTTGGCGGACGTTTGCATGCGCGTAACGATGGTATCAAGCCGTTTATTCAGTCCGTACGTCAGGGATACTGGGGCTACTATCTGCCGGATCAGGACCACGGACCGGAGCACAGTGAGTTTGTCGACTTCTTTGCGACCTACAAAGCCACACTTCCGGCGATTGGCCGCCTGATGAAGGTGTGTCGCGCCCGCGTGATCCCGCTGTTCCCGGTCTATGACGGCAAAACGCATCGCCTGAGTATTGAGGTTCGTCCGCCGATGGATGATTTGCTGACCGCTGACGATCGCACCATTGCGCGTCGCATGAACGAAGAGGTGGAAATCCTGGTGGGGCCGCATACCGAACAGTACACGTGGATATTGAAGCTGCTTAAAACGCGAAAGCCGGGTGAAACGGAACCTTATAAACGCAAAGAGCTTTATCCGAGGAAATAAAAAAAGCCCTCTCCATCTGGAGAGGGCTTTTTAACACAGACGTTGTTACTCGACGGTCATAACGCGGGTGGTGTTGGTTGAGCCAATGGTGCTCATCACATCACCCTGCGTCACGATAACGATATCACCGGACACCAGGTAACCTTTGTCGCGCAGCAGATTGACGGCATCGTGCGCGGCTGCCACGCCGTCATTGGTGCTGTCGAAGTGCACCGGCGTCACACCGCGGTACAGCGCCGTCAGGTTCAGCGTACGTTCATGACGGGACATGGCGAAGATCGGCAGACCGGAGCTGATACGGGAAGTCATCAGCGCGGTACGGCCTGATTCGGTCATGGTGATGATCGCGGTTACCCCTTTCAGATGGTTTGCCGCGTACATGGCAGACATCGCAATCGCTTCTTCCACGTTGTCGAACTGCACGTCCAGACGGTGTTTAGAGACGTTGATGCTTGGGATCTTCTCTGCGCCCAGGCAGACACGCGCCATCGCGGCCACGGTTTCAGCAGGATACTGGCCCGCAGCGGTTTCCGCAGACAGCATTACCGCATCGGTACCATCCAGCACGGCGTTAGCGACGTCCATCACCTCCGCACGGGTTGGCATTGGGTTGGTGATCATGGATTCCATCATCTGGGTCGCGGTGATCACCGCGCGGTTCAGCTGACGTGCGCGACGAATCAGCGCTTTCTGGATACCGACCAGCTCAGGATCGCCGATTTCCACACCCAGATCGCCGCGGGCCACCATCACCACGTCAGAAGCCAGGATCACATCGTCCATGGCGTCCTGATCGCAAACGGCTTCCGCGCGTTCAACCTTGGCAACGATTTTGGCATCACAGCCTGCATCACGGGCCAGACGGCGTGCATAGTTCAGATCTTCGCCACAGCGTGGGAAGGAGACTGCCAGGTAGTCAACGCCGATCAGAGCCGCAGTAACGATGTCCGCTTTGTCTTTATCGGTCAGCGCTTCCGCAGAGAGGCCGCCGCCCAGTTTGTTGATACCTTTATTGTTGGAGAGCGGGCCGCCGACGGTGACTTCGGTGAACACTTTCATCCCCTGAACTTCGAGCACCTTCAGCTGTACGCGTCCGTCGTCGAGCAGCAGGATATCGCCAGGCACCACGTCAGCTGGCAGGCCTTTATAGTCAATCCCGACTTTTTCTTTATCACCTTCGCCTTTGCCCAGGTTGGCATCCAGCAGGAATTTATCGCCGATATTGAGGAAAACTTTACCTTCTTTGAAGGTGGAGACACGAATTTTAGGACCCTGCAGATCGCCGAGGATAGCGACATGGCGGCCCAGTTTAGCGGCGATCTCACGCACTTTGTCGGCACGTAATTTATGGTCTTCTGGCGTACCGTGAGAGAAGTTCATGCGCACCACGTTGGCACCCGCGGCGATAATCTTTTCAAGGTTATTATCGCGGTCGGTGGCCGGGCCTAAGGTGGTAACGATCTTGGTTCTGCGAAGCCTTCTGGACATGTAATACTCCGTTGACTGAAACAACTTTGGTGTTGCGTGAACATTGAATCGGCCTTCATCTGCCGCAAGGCAGCAAAGAGAGGACCGAATGCCGTAAATCATTACATCGTAATTATTGGTTACGTCTTCGTTATCTACTTTAAGGAAACATCGCTCTTTATGAGCAATTCTTTATCAAAACGCGATTCCTTCAGCGCTTCCTTGACTCGCTTCAAGTTATCTCTGAATTTTGCGCCCCGGCGCAAGGTAAAACCGGTCGCCAGCACGTCTATAACCGTGAGCTGTGCCAGACGGGAAACCATAGGCATATACATATCGGTATCCTCCGGGACGTCCAGCGTAATGGCGAGCGTCGCCTCTCGTGCCAGCGGCGTACCGGCGGTGGTGAGGGCGATCACCATGGCATCGTTTTCACGGGCCAGCTGCGCCAGTTCCACCTGACTTTTGGTGCGGCCAGTATGCGAAATGAGTACCACGACGTCATCTTCACTGCAATTCATACAGCTCATGCGTTGCAGCACAATGTCATCGGAATAAATCACCGGCACGTTGAAGCGGAAGAATTTATTCATGGCATCGTGCGCCACGGCGGCCGACGACCCAAGTCCGAAGAACGCGATCCGCTTGGCCTGGGTAAGTAAATCCACCGCACGGTTCACCGAACTCATATCCAGAGACTGACGAACGTGGTCAAGCGTGGCCATAGCTGACTCAAAAATTTTCGCCGTGTAGGCATCTACGCTGTCGTCTTCATCCACATTACGATTAACATAAGGGGTGCCGTTTGCCAGACTTTGTGCCAGATGCAGTTTAAAATCAGGAAAGCCGCGCGTTTCCAGGCTACGGCAGAAGCGGTTAACCGTCGGTTCGCTGACGCCTGCTTCCTGAGCCAGCGCGGCGATGCTTGAATGAATCGCCTGAGCGGGAGAGGCAAGAATGACTTCAGCTACTTTTCGCTCGGATTTGCTAAGGTGTTCCAGTTGATACTGGATTTTTTCAAGCATATTCATTGTTAACAGGGCGCTCGTGGGGGTGGAAACGATTTCATAAATGGATGAAATCTTCATTCGATTAGCCGATATTACCCCTGTGGCTTCCATAAAGGGTAACAGTCGACAAGATAATGTTGTTGTTTTTTTTCATTACTTGATCGATGTCGGGTTTTGCTATGACCCTGTTGCGCAAATTATCGACGCTTGTTGCGTCATAATGCCCCCGTAATCGGCTGCAAGGCGAAAAATTGCCGTATCGCACGAGACGATAAGTGCTAATGGTTTCGGGAATGACGTAAAAGCAGTACAGTGCATTGTAATAAAATTACAACGATACCTGGCAGAAGTACCAGGTGATCCAACTGAGGAGAATGACATGGCGGTAACGCAAACAGCCCAGGCATGTGACCTGGTCATTTTCGGCGCGAAAGGCGATCTTGCACGCCGAAAATTGCTGCCTTCCCTGTATCAACTGGAGAAAGCGGGCCAAATTCATCCGGATACCCGTATCCTGGGGGTAGGGCGCGCCGACTGGGATAAGGACGCTTATACCAAAGTCGTCCGCGAGGCGCTCGAAACTTTCATGAAGGAAAAAATTGATGAAAGTTTGTGGGATACCCTGAGCGGTCGTCTTGATTTCTGCAACCTGGACGTTAACGACGTCAGCGCGTTTAACCGCCTGGGCGCCATGCTGGATCAGAAAAACCGTGTCACCATTAACTATTTCGCCATGCCGCCAAGCACTTTCGGCGCCATCTGCAAAGGTCTCGGCGAAGCCAAACTGAACGCCAAACCGGCGCGCGTGGTGATGGAGAAGCCGCTGGGTACCTCTCTGGCAACCTCGCGTGAAATCAACGACCAGGTGGGCGAGTTCTTCGAAGAGTGCCAGGTTTACCGTATCGACCACTATCTCGGTAAAGAGACGGTACTGAACCTGCTGGCGCTGCGTTTTGCTAACTCCCTGTTTGTGAATAACTGGGATAACCGCACTATCGACCACGTGGAAATCACCGTGGCGGAAGAGGTAGGTATCGAAGGCCGCTGGGGTTACTTTGACCAGGCAGGCCAGATGCGCGACATGATCCAGAACCACCTCCTGCAAATTCTGTGCATGATCGCCATGTCACCACCGTCTGACCTGACGGCAGACAGCATTCGCGACGCCAAAGTCAAAGTGCTCAAGTCGCTGCGCCGCATCGACCGCTCCAACGTGCGCGAGAAGACCGTTCGCGGCCAGTACACCGCCGGGTTTGCGCAAGGCAAAAAAGTGCCGGGCTACCTGGAAGAAGAGGGCGCGAACAAATCCAGCAACACCGAGACTTTTGTAGCGATCCGCGTGGATATTGATGACTGGCGCTGGGCGGGCGTGCCGTTCTACCTGCGTACCGGTAAACGTCTGCCAACCAAATGTTCCGAAGTCGTCGTCTACTTCAAAAACCCGGAACTGAACCTGTTCAAAGAGTCCTGGCAGGAGCTGCCGCAGAACAAACTGACCATTCGTTTGCAGCCGGACGAAGGGGTAGATATCCAGATCCTCAATAAAGTGCCGGGCCTGGATCACAAGCATAACCTGCAGACCACCAAACTGGATCTGAGCTACTCCGAAACCTTTAACCAGACGCACCTCGCGGATGCTTATGAGCGTCTGCTGCTGGAAACCATGCGTGGTATCCAGGCGCTGTTCGTGCGTCGCGATGAAGTGGAAGAGGCGTGGAAATGGGTCGATTCCATTACCGAAGCCTGGGCAGCCGATCAGGATGCTCCAAAACCGTATCAGGCGGGCACCTGGGGGCCGGTTGCATCGGTGGCCATGATCACCCGTGATGGCCGCTCCTGGAACGAGTTTGAGTAGGATAATCCACTAGCCCGAAAGTGTTATTTTACCGGTAACATGATCTAACACAGCTAGTGGCACAATTTTTATTCTTTTAAGCGCCGCGTGGATTTCCCCGCGGCGCTTTTTTTATTACACTGCCGGAAGTGATTTTGCCCCAGAGCTCCGGACAGCAAGCGTTTCAGCGGTGTTAACAACTGCCAGCGACGTTGTAAACTCCTGAGCCCGGACAGATAAATTAGAGGAGCTTTTATGAATCCGACATTGTTACGCGTAACACAACGCATTATTGAGCGCTCGAAGGAGACCCGTTCGGCCTACCTCGCCCGGATTGAACAGGCAAAGAGCAATACCGTCCATCGCTCTCAGCTGGCCTGTGGTAACCTGGCGCACGGCTTCGCGGCCTGCCAGCCCGATGATAAAGCCTCCCTGAAAAGCATGTTGCGTAACAATATCGCCATTATTACCTCCTATAACGACATGCTCTCCGCCCACCAGCCGTATGAGGTCTATCCCAATATCATTCGTAACGCGCTGCACAGCGTGAATGCGGTAGGTCAGGTCGCGGGTGGCGTGCCGGCAATGTGCGACGGTGTGACCCAGGGGCAGGATGGTATGGAGCTGTCGCTGCTCAGCCGCGAAGTGATTGCAATGTCTGCTGCAGTAGGCCTGTCACACAACATGTTTGATGGCGCACTGTACCTGGGCGTGTGCGACAAGATCGTTCCGGGACTGGTGATGGCAGCGCTGTCGTTTGGCCATCTGCCCGCGATCTTTGTGCCGTCTGGCCCGATGGCAAGCGGCCTGCCGAACAAAGAAAAAGTGCGTATTCGCCAGCTGTATGCGGAAGGAAAAGCAGACCGTCAGGCGCTGCTGGAGGCGGAAGCCGCGTCCTACCATGCGCCGGGTACCTGTACATTCTACGGCACGGCCAACACCAACCAGATGGTGGTGGAATTTATGGGCATGCAGCTGCCGGGCTCGTCCTTTATCCAGCCGGATGCACCACTGCGTCAGGCCTTGACTGAGGCCGCAGCACGTCAGGTGACGCGTCTGACCGGAAACGGCAATGAATGGATGCCGATGGGCAAAATGGTCGACGAAAAAGTGATCGTCAACGGTATCGTGGCTCTGCTGGCCACCGGCGGGTCGGCCAACCCCACCCTGCACCCGGTTGCCCCGGCGCGCGCGGCGGGGCGTCTGGTCCAATTGGGGGGGTTTTTTTTGATCTCTTCCCTGGGGGCCCCGGTGGGACGGCCTTTCCCCCACCGGCCCGCGGGGCTCAACCCACTCCCCGCCTGCGGGGGGGTGGCCGCCGCCGTTGCCGGGCCGGGTGCATGAGGGATTG
>OBLF01001358.1_pt1 | contig 20161 bp, 16 predicted proteins | sample 1519231 | NCBI WGS metagenome assembly OBLF01 (sample SAMEA2602895, study PRJEB22501) | metagenome | reverse complement strand
TGACGCGCAACGGCATGCGGTTGACGGTGACCTTGCGGTCGTCGACGTGGCGGAATCCGTTCGCGTTCTTCTTGCGCGGGTCCTCTTCGCCTTCGGACAGGAAGTCGGTCAGGTCGAGCTTCTCCCCCGGCTGCAGTTCGCAGATCGAATCCTCGGAGAGGACGACCATGCCGAGCGCGCAGATGGTTTCGGGGATGCCGTGGTTGATTTCCGGGTCGATGTGGTAGGGGCGTCCGGCAAGCACGATGCCGCGGCAGTCGTGCTCCTTCATGTAGGCGAGGGCTTTGAGGCCTTCCTGCTGGACGTCGTGTTTGAAGACCTTGTCTTCGGCGTAGGCGGCCTTGACAGCAGTTTCGGCCTCTTCGCGGCTGACGCTCGCCCATGCGAACTCCTCGACGATACGGTCGACCATGAGCTCGTGGTTGGCGAGGTTGAAGTACGGGTGCATGTAGCGCACGTCGGGGTCACGCAGTTCGGGCATGTTCGCGCCGACGACGAGCGGATAGTTGGCGACGACCGGGCAGTTGTAGTGGTTGTCCGTGTTGGGCACGAGGTTGTCCTCGTAACTGACGCACGGGTAGAAGATCGTCTTCATGCCCTTGTTGAGAAGCCATTTGATGTGGCCGTGCACGAGCTTGGCCGGGTAGCAGATGTTCTCGGAGGCGATCGATTCGATGCCGGTTTCGAACAGTTCGTGGCTGGAACGGCCGGAGATCATCACCTTGAAGCCCAGCGAGGTGAGCAGCGTGAACCAGAACGGGTAGTTCTCGTACATGTTGAGGGCGCGCGGGATGCCGATTTCGCCACGAGTGGCCTTCTTGTCGGTCAAACGGCGGTAGGCGAAGCAACGCTTGTACTTGTAGTCGTACAGGTTCGGACGGTCGGAGCGTTTCTTCTTGGCGTCGCCGCCGCGTTCGCAGCGGTTGCCGGTCACGAAGCGCGAGCCGTCGGAGAACGTGGTGATGGTGAGCTTGCAGTGGTTCTGGCACAGCTTGCACACGTCGCGTTCGGTGGTCATCGACATTTCGTTGAGGGCTTCGCCGGTGAGGATTGACGAGACGGTGTGGCGCACGCCGTCGACGACGATTTCGCCGGCGTGCGCGGCGGCGTTCGGCTCGTCGCCGGCGGCGGACTCCTCAGCCGCCGCCGCGTCGACGGAACGCCCGTCCGCGCCGACGTGCGCGTTGTCGTCGTCCGCGATGTCCTCGTAGTGCATGCGGGCGGTGAGGGCCGCGCCGAACGCGCCCATGAGGCCGGCGATGTTCGGTCGGGTGACTTCGCGTTCGGTGAGCAGTTCGAACGCGCGCAGCACGGCGTCGTTGAGGAACGTACCGCCCTGGACCACCACAGTGTCGCCGAGTTCGCCGGAATCGCGCAGCTTGATGACCTTGTACAAGGCGTTACGCACCACGGAGTAGCACAGCCCTGCGGCGATGTCCTCGATGGACGCGCCTTCCTTCTGCGCCTGCTTGACCGAGGAGTTCATGAACACAGTGCAACGCGAGCCAAGGTCCACCGGATGGGTGGATGCCAAAGCCTTTTGCGTGAATTCCTGAATCGTCAGCCCCATAGACATGGCGAAGGTCTGCAGGAACGACCCACAGCCGGACGAGCAGGCCTCGTTGACGGCGATCGAGTCGATGACGCCGTCGGTGATGGCCAGATATTTCATGTCCTGGCCGCCGATGTCGATGACGGCGGTGACGCCGGGGCTGACCATTTCGGCGCCACGATAGTGGGCCATGGTCTCCACCACGCCCTCGTCCAGGTGCAGGCCGGTGGTGATGAGGCCTTCGCCGTATCCGGTGGCGCAGGAGCGTGCGATCCACGCGCCTTCGGGCAGCTCAGACTGAATCTTCTTGACGATGTTGATGGCGGCGGTCAGCGGGCTGCCTTCGTTGTTGGCGTAGCTGGACCAGACGATTTCACGGTCGTCGTTGACGAGCGTGGCCTTGATGGTGGTGGAACCAGCGTCGATGCCCAGGAAGTGCGGGCCGTGCGCGCCTTCAAGGGTGCCGATGTGGATGTGTTCCTTGTGGTGGCGCTTGTTGAAGTCCTCGCGATCGGCCTCGGTGGGGAACAGCGGCGGCATGGTGGGCGTGTTGGAAGGCAGGTTCTTCAGCTCGTCCAGACGCTTCAGGATATCGTCGCACGTGTGGGCCTCGAAATAATTGCCCTGATCGTCGGAGTCTACGTCGGCCTGCAATGCCGAACCGTAGGCCACATACAGGTGGGCGTCGGTCGGCACGATGAATTCGTCGACCTTGCCCTCAAGCGCGCGCTGGAATGCGGCGCGCAGCTCGGACATGAAGAACAACGGACCGCCGAGGAAGATGACGGTGCCGTGAATCGGGCGTCCGGAAGCCAGGCCGGCGATGGTCTGCGTGGCCACTGCGGTGAAGATGGAGGCGGCCAAATCGGGCTTGGCCGCACCATCGTTGATGAGCGGCTGCAAATCGGTTTTGGCGAACACACCACAACGCGAGGCGATCGGATACAGGTTCTCGTAGCTCTTGGCCATCTCGTTAAGGCCTGCGGCGTCAGTGTCAAGCAGCGTGGACATCTGGTCAATGAACGCGCCGGTACCACCTGCGCACGAACCGTTCATGCGTTGTTCGGGCGTGGGTTTCAGGTAGGTGATTTTGGCGTCCTCGCCGCCGAGCTCGATGATGACATCGGCCTGCGGGTATTCCTTGTCGATTGCCTCGGTTTCGGCGATGACCTCCTGAATGAAAGGCACATGCAGATTGTCAGCAAGCGCCAGACCGCCGGAACCGGTGATAGACAGGCGAATCGGTTCGTCGCCGCGTCCGAGGTCCACAAGCTTCTTGTGGATGTCGACCAACAGGCCGGCCACGGTGGCACGCACGTTGGCGTGGTGGCGTCGGTAATCGGAGAAGAGGGTGTCTCCCAGGGAATCGGACTGATCAAGCACCACGGCCTTGACGGTGGTGGAACCGATGTCCAATCCCACACGCAGGGGCTTCGGGTGTGAAGCGGGCTTTACGCTCGCGTCAGTGGCGATGTCAACCATGTGTTCCTCTTAATTCCGACTTCCGGGAGTGCACGCTTTGAGGCATCATGAACCGTTTCGGGACGGCTGGCAGATACCCTGCGGACGGCTTCGCCCGGCTACTTCTTATGGAATATTAGTCCGACCACCTGCCCAACATGGCACGAGGCGAGGCGATTTCGCTCACGGGAAGGCCTTTTCCCAACAGTTCCAACGATATTGCTGAGTGCGGCATTCCAGAACTGCTACTACGAGGCCTGTTGGCCTTCGCCGGCTTCGCGGTCTTTCAAATAGATTTCGGGGATATCTCGTTCTTGATCGTGGAGCTTGGCCCAGATGACCGGTTCGCCGGCTTCCAGAGACTTGGGCACATCGAGGATGCGCTGGTTTCTGGAGCCGCGGAATTGCAGCAGCGAGTCCTTCTGGTCTCTGAGGTAGCGGCCGTCGACGAGAATGTCGATGAGATGTAGCAATTCAAGCTTGTCTGGGGTTTCTCCGGGGCGCATGAGTTCTTCCCATGTGTAGCCGGTCCACGACCAGATATCTTTGGTATGACCGAATTCCTGGCGGATACGTTGTGCGAGCGGCACCAGCACGGGAGTGTTGAGGAATGGCTCGCCGCCAAGGAACGTAATGCCTTGCACCCATGGGGCTTTCAGGTCTTCGATGATTTTGTCTTCAAGTTTTTGCGTGTATTCGTGGCCTGCTTGGAAATCCCAGATGGAGGCGTTGAAGCAGTCGACGCAGTGGAATGGGCAACCGGAGACGTAAAGGGAGTTGCGCACGCCTTCTCCGTCGGTGACAATGAAGGTTTTGTAGTCGGCGATCATCCGCTTGGACATGCGCCGGCCATCCCATTGACCGGCTTTCGGATCGTTGGCAAGACCGTTGGAGGGTACGGAGGGGCCACGCCCGGTCTCGCCGGCCGCAAAGTCATGGCGCTTGGGTTCGGGCTTGGTCGTATGCAGCTCCGGCATGATTCCCTCCTTACGGAAAGCATTAGCTCCCGCTGGCGGGAGCTGTCCGTCATCAGACGGACTGAGGGTGGTCAACACCATAAAGGATGACCACCCTCAGTCTCGCTTACGCTCGACAGCTCCCGTCAGCGGGGAGCAAGTATAAACCCTACTTGGTCTCTTCGAACCACTCGCGAGTGGTTCCGTCATCCAGCGTCACACGACCGGTTTCGCCGCTCATGTGCTTGACTCGGTGGGCAATTTCCTCGTGACGGCCGTGCACCATCGGGCGCTGGACCGGGCTGCCGAGATAGCCGCAGGTGCGCTTGGTGACGTTGCACTTGTCCGGGTTGGAGTTACCGCACTCCGGGCACTTGAAGCCTTCCTCGGTCGGCTCGAAGTCGCCCTGGAAGCCGCACACGAAGCAGTGGTCGATCGGGGTGTTGGTGCCCAGGTAGCCGATGCCGATGTTGTAGGCGTAATCCCACACGGCTTCGAGCGCCTTCGGGTTGTCCTGCAGGCACGGGTACTCGCAGTAGTTGATGAAGCCGCCGGAGGCGTAGTACGGGAAGTCCTTCTCGTAGCTGAGCTTCTCCATCGGGGTGGGCTGCAACCACACCGGGTAGTGGAAGGAGTTGGTGTAGAAGTCGTGGTCAGTCACGCCTCCGATACGGCCGAACTTTTCACGGTCCATGCGGTTGAAGCGGTCGGTCAGGGATTCAGCCGGAGTGGAGTACACGGAATAGTGGTAACCCTCCGCTTTGCTCCACTGCTTGCACAGCTCGTTCATGCGCTTGACGATGGACAGCGCGAACTCCTTGCCTTCCGGATCCCAGCCGTGGTCGCGAATCCAGTTCTTGCCGTAGAAGACCGCGGTGGTCTCGGCAAGGCCGATGTAGCCGAGCGACACGGTGGCACGCTCGTTCTTGAACAGCTGGTCCACGTTGTCGTTGGCACCAAGACGACCAAACGCACCGAAGCGGAACAGGGTCGGGGCGTTGACCGGGGTGGCTTCCTTGCAGCGCATGATGCGGAACTGGAGGGCCTGATGGGCGACTTCCATACGCTCGTCGAACAGCTTCCAGAAGCGAGCCTTGTCACCGTGGGATTCGATGGCGATACGCGGCACGTTGACGGTGACCACGCCGAGGTTCATACGGCCGTCTTCTTCATCCTTGCCGGTCTCCGGGTTGATCCAACCCTGCAGGAAGGAGCGGCAACCCATCGGAGCCTTGAAGGAGCCTGTGATCTTGACGATGTTCTCGTAGAACACCACATCCGGGTACATGCGCTTGGTGGCGGACTCGAGGGCAAGCTGCTTCAGATCGTAGTTCGGGTCACCCGGGTCGGCGTTCACGCCGTGCTTCACAGTAAAGACGAGCTTCGGGAAGATGGCGGTGTGGTGTTCCTTGCCGAGGCCGCGAATACGGTTCAGCAGGATTGCGCGCTGCACTTCACGAGAGAACCAGTCGGTGCCGAGACCAAAGCCGACAGTCACGAACGGGGTCTGGCCGTTGGACACACGGTTGGAGTTGATCTGGTATTCCATGGTCTGCATGGCATCATAGATGGCCTTGCGGGTACGAATCTTGGCGAGGATTTCACGCTCCTGCTCAAGTTCGTCAACGTCGGTGTGGAACGGGGTGTCCATCGGCAGCGGTTCGCGGGAACCGAAATGCAGCTTGGCGGGCTCGTTCTTCTTGGCGCTCTCGACCTGACGACGGGCGAATTCAACCGGCATGCCGTCGGGGATGGTCTCACGAGCTTCCTCAAGGAACTTCTCGTAATCCTTCTTGGCATACTGGGCAAGATGCTCGTCGGCACGGTTGGCGGTCTGGCCACCATACTGGCTGGAGGCCACGTCCTTCATGATCTGGGTAATCTGGGTGGCCGCAATGGCGATGGACTTCGGGGAAGCCATCGGAGCGTTGCCAAGAGTGAAGCCATTGGCCAACATGTCCCAGAAGTTCGGCAAGGAGCAGTTGGACTGGGCAGTGAACGGCGAGTAGTCGGCATCGTGGAAGTGAATGTCGCCCTTCATGTGGGCGTTGGACACCGCCGGCGGCAGCATGTTGAACGCGGCGGCCTTGGACACGGCACCGGCCAGCAGATCACGCTGGGTGGAGTAGACGTTGGAATCCTTGTTCGCGTTCTCGTGAATCAGGGTCGGGTCGTGGTTGATGAAGCGAGCAACGGCCTCGTTGACATCAGTGGCCTTGGCACGCTGAATGTCTTTGTCGAGACGGTAATTGGTGTAGGCGCGAGCCACATCGTACAGGTGGGCGTCAATGAGGGCGTGCTCCACGAGATTCTGGATGTCCTCGATCTTGGCGGGGCCGGCGTAACGCTCCTTGATTTCGCCTTCGACTTGGTTGGCGAAACCACGGATCATGGCATCTTCTTCGGGGCCGACTTCCTTGTTCAGGTCGCCGAAAGCAGACTTGACCGCAGAGATGATGTTGATGGGGTCGAAGTCGACCACACGACCATCACGCTTCTCAACGAGCACGGTGGAGGCCTTGGCGGCCACCTTGGCCTCGTTATAGGTAACGGTTTCTTCCAGCACCTGTGCGCCCATCGGGCACCCCTTTCCTGTAAGGCGAACACTCTCCTGAGTTCCGCATTTTGGCCGCACTCGACGTGGGCCACACGAAATTATATTGATGTCGTTTTCTTGAACCTTTAGAAGAATACGGCATCCCCACCCCTATATCTAGTGCTCAACAGTGGTGTGTCGAACTATTTATAGGGTTTTTCGGCTATTTTTCGCCAAAACTACAAGTGTGTGATTAGCGTAACTGTTTTCTGCTCGCGTGTCGCACAGCGAGCTCACTGACGACTCTCAATCGTCAGTGCAACGCATATCTCACTCCTCTTCATAGCACCCGTTTCTTCGCCATAATGACTCCTTTCTTCTGATGCACCAGACCATCTCCATCATCGGCTGATACATCGCTTCGTACGGTTCTTGCATTCATCATCACACCGTTTTCAGGCGACGGTAAATTTTTACCGTCATCAACCAACGCACTTATAGTGGAGTGCATGACTACTGCAATGGGCTACTCATCTACCGGCCGTCCACCGACCGCCGCTTCACTGACCTCGGCTGGCTTTGAGCCGGGTCAAGGCACTTTCGCGCCTGATCAGGGCACCATCAATCTGCCGAATGAGCCTCGCCCTATCGATCAGCTGCCTGCACGCGCCGCTGAAACCACCGCGCAAAATCCGTGGCCGGTAAGCGTGCTGAGCCAGAAGTTCTACGGTGCCGTGGAACGATGGCCGTCCGCGTGGGTCACCGGCCAGATCACGCAGATCAATACCCGTCGCGCCGGCTCGGCCTACATCACGCTGCGCGACGACTTCGAGGATATCGCCATGGAAGTCAATGGCTTCGGCAGGTTCGCGGCCGCGGCCAGCCAGTTCGTTCAGGGCGACCGCGTGGTGATTCACGGCAAACCGAACCTGTGGATGAAGCGCACTTCGCTGTCGTTGCGCGGGGACACGATTCTCAAGGTCGGAGCCGGTGGCAGCCTCAAGGCCATGATCGACGAATTGCGCAAGCAGCTTAAGGGCGAGGGCCTGTTCGATGCCGATCACAAACTGCCTCTCCCGGAGTTTCCGAAGACTATTGGCCTGATTTGCGCACCTCAGGCACGTGCGGAAGGCGATGTGATCACCAATGTGAACCTTCGTTGGCCTTCCGTAACCTTCAAGGTGGTCCATGTGCATGTTCAGGGCGAGCAATGCCCGGCCGAGGTGGTTCAGGCCATTGCACAACTCGATGCCGACCCGAGCGTGGATGTGATCATCGTGGCCCGTGGCGGCGGCTCGTTTGAGGATCTCATCGGTTTCTCGGATGAGCGTGTGGTTCGTGCGGCGTATGCCTGCACTACACCATTAATCTCCTCCATCGGGCATGAGGATGACTGGACATTGCTGGATCTGGTCGCCGATCTGCGCGCCTCCACCCCTACCGATGCGGCCAAGCGCGTGGTGCCGGATGTGCGTGAGCAGTCGCAGCTCATCGAAGGTGCCATCGACCGTATGCGACTGCGGGTCCGTTCGCGCGTGGAGAACGAGATTCGACTTATCGAGGGATATGCGAACCGCCCGAGCCTGACACAGCCGCACACCATGCTTGAGCCTCATCAGCGCTTAATTGACGACTCGTTGCAACGGCTCGATATCGGGCTGCGACGCATCGTGGACGATGCCCAGCTCACCGTCGAGCGAGCTCACGCCTCACTGACCGCACTCAGCCCGCAATCCACGTTGAACCGAGGCTATGCGGTGGTGCAGTCCGCCGATGGCCACGTACTAGACGATGCTTCGCAGGTAAGCCCTGGGGATGGCATCACCGTCACCTTGAAGAAGGGTGTCATTACCGCAACCACCACATCCGCAACCGCGTGACACGCCATACGCAGCCACGCATATATACCGTATATATAAGGAGAACATCATGACCGAAAACGCCACATCCACCGACATGAACACCCCCGCCACGTCCCTGACGGACAAGGAACGCGAGCTCATCGCCCAGATGCCATATGAGGAGGCGCGCGACAAGCTGATTCAGGCTGTCCAGGCACTGGAAACCGGCGGCCTCAATCTTGACCAGTCGATGCGTCAATGGGAGATCGGCGAGGCCTTGGCTAAGCGCGCCCAGGGTCTGCTCAACGACGTCCGTGCCAAGCTCGACCAAGCACAAGCCGAGCAAGCCGCCAACGAAGCCACCGCAGGCACGCAGTCCAACCTCGACTGAGTTGCCTCCCGGCGCGGCATCCCGCGGCTCGCACCTGAGTCCGGACTGGACTGAGTTCTGCTTCCCGGCATACGATAGTGGTGATTAGGCCACATTGGCAGCAGTTTATAGAAGGGAAATCCCATGTCAACGTTGATTCTTGTATTCCATCCGCATCTTAAGGACGGCTCGCGCGTGAACGCCCGCCTGCTCGCCGAACTCACCGCACAGGGCGAGGACGACATCATCGTGCGCGACGAATACGCCGAATACCCGAACTTCTCCGTCAACGCCGACACAGAGCACGAGCTGCTGGAGGCTGCCGACCGCGTAATCCTTCAGTTCCCGTTCTACTGGTACTCCTCCCCCGCGCTGCTCAAGGAATGGGAAGACGAGGTCATCACCGCCGGCTGGGCCTACGGTGGAGGCCACGCACTCAAGGGCAAGGAGCTCAAACTGGTGGTCACCACTGGTTCCGACGCCGCCAAGTACCGCAAGGATGGCGAGTACAGCCACACCATGGAGGAGCTGCTGAGCCCGTTTGAGGTCGTGGCGTACAAGGTCGGCATGAACTATGCTGAGCCGTTCCTGGTGCAGGGCACCGCCACCATCGGCGATGCGGAGCTGGATCAGGCCGCCGCCGATTATGTTTCGGCGATTTTGGACTGAATAAGCTGAGGCCGGGTGCAAGTCGCACCCGGCCTTGTTGTTTCGCGGGCTAGCCGCGGTCTCTCCCAGTCAGCCTGCGGCTGACAGTTCCCTCGTCAGAGAGAGCTTATTTTTTGGATCAGAGGGAGTTGATAGCTACTTCTTCAACGGCACGTAGATCACGTCGTCAATGAGCTCGCGATAGTGCTCAACGATTTGCGCGCGACGGGTCTTCAGGCTCGGGGTCAGCATGCCGTTGGCCTCGGTGAATTCGTCTGGCAGAATCTCGAACTTACGAATCGACTCGGCGCGGGAAACGCCCTCGTTGGCGGCGTTCACCGCACGCTCCACCTCAGCGTGAACGATGGCGTTCTTGGCCAGCGAGGCCAGATCGGGTTCCGGTTTGGCGCCCTGGGATTCCAGCCAATTGTTGGCATCCGCCAGATCCAGCGTGACCAGAGCGGCCACGAACGGCTTCTTATCGCCAATAACCAAGCACTGGTTGACCACAGGCGAGGTCATTACGGAAGCCTCCAGCAGACCCGGCGACACGTTCTTGCCGCCGGCGGTGATGATGAGGTCTTTCTTACGGCCGGTGATGGAGATGAAGCCGTCTTCGGAGATATCGCCCAAATCGCCGGTGTGCAGCCAGCCATCGGTGATCTGCTGGGTGGTGACTTCGGGGTTGTTGTGGTAGCCCTTGCACACCAGCGGTCCCTTGACCACCAGCTCGCCGTCCTCGGCAATGCCGGCGGTGATACCGCACATCGGCATGCCGATGGTGCCGATGCGGTTGTCCTCTGGCAAGCTCACACACACCGGGCCGCAGGTTTCGGTCATGCCATAGCCCTCAAGCACCGGCATGCCGATGCCGTTGAAGAAGTGGGAAAGCTCGGAGTCCATCGGAGCGCCGCCGGTGATGGCGAAGTCGGCGTTCGGACCGAAAATCGTGCGAATCTTCTTGTACACCACCTGCTCGTAGAAGGCGTGGGCGATGCGTCCGGTAATCGGCAGCTGCTCACCCTTCTGCTCGGCCTTGGACCATTCGCGCGCGTTCTCGGCGGCGCGCATGAACATCTTGCCAGCGAATCCGGTGCCGGCGCGCTGGGAGGCGGCATTGTAGACCTTCTCGTACACACGCGGCACGGCAAGCAGCAGCGTGGGGCCGAAGGTCTCGAAGTCCTTGACCATCGTCTTCATATTGGAGCTCAAGGCCAGCGAAATCGTGCCGCCAAAACTGAAGAATTCCAGGAATCGGGCGAACACATGGCTCAGGGGCAGGAACAGCAGCAGACGGCGGTTGGGCCATGCGCCGGCACGAGGCATGTACTGCAGCGCGGAAAGCACCAGGAAGGCGAAGTTGCGGTGGGTCAGTTCCACGCCCTTCGGGGTGCCTGTAGAGCCGGATGTGTAGACGATGGTGGCGCGGTCGTCGCCGTGGGAGGCTTCCTTGTATTCCCAGAATTCGGCGTCGGTGACGCTTTCGCCGTAGGTCTTGATGGCGTTCAGACCGCCGGCCTCGATTACGAACACGTTGCGCAGGGTGGGCACCTCATCGCGCACGGATTCGATCTTGTCACGCTGCCCGTCATCTTCGGCGATGGCGAGCGTGACTTTGGAATCGTTGAAAATCCAGCTGACCTGGCTGGCGGAGTTGGTCTCGTACACCGGCACGGTGAGCGCGCCGATGGACATGATCGCCATATCCAGCGCGGTCCATTCCCAGCGGGTGCGCGAGACGATGGCGACTGAATCGCCCTTGTTGACACCAAGTCCGACCAGGCCCTTGGCCAAGTCGATGACCATGTCACGGAATACTTGGGCGCTGTACGGGTGCCAAGTGCCATCATCGCCCTTGTATTCGATCATGGCACCTTCGGGATCGCGCTTGGCGCGGTTATCGAGCAGATCGAACAGGTTGATGTCGCTGTCAATCGGCTCCTTGACGGGATTGGTGAACTGCTTGACGATACGAGTATCGTTTATGGCCTTATCAGCGATGTTTTCAGTCATACTCCCCATGTAACTCCACGGATGCTACAAAACACGCGCGAAACAACGGATTGTCCAGACCAAATGGCCCCGGCAATCCGTTATTTCGGGCAAACCAGGTAAATCTGTCGCACCGTACATTCAGCAGATTACTCGGCGGAGTTATTGGCCTTTTTCAGCTCGTCGCGAATCTCCTGCAGCGTGGCGAGAGTCTGCTCTTCAACGCTAGGCCCCTGTTCTTCAGCGTCAGCCTCATCCTGGGCAGCAGTGAGATCACGAAGCTTATTAATCGGCAAAATCACGCAGAAATACACCGCCACGCCAACAAGCAGGAAGTTAATCAGCGCGTTAAGAATCGCACCAAATGAAACAGTCGAGTTGTTGAACGTGATGGTCAGCAGTCCGGAAAGATCCGGTACGCCGCCAATCATGCCGATTAATGGACTGATGAGATTGTCGACGATGGAATTGACCACAGCGGTAACGGCAGAGCCCATCACCACACCTACCGCCATATCAATCATCGATCCGCGCGACAGGAATTTCTTAAAGCCATTCAACGGACCTTTATCGGTCAAAGCAACAACTTTGCGAGCGGTTCCTCCCGTGGCCTTGGCAAAGTCGGTGGCAATATTCATGGGATTGTGGTTACTCATAACGGCACTCCTTACGAAATTCAGACACTTCACTTGTATCCGACTGGTTTTCCCACGACTCCATTATGCCGCTTGTTGGAATATCCCTATACCACTGCGGCGTTCCCGTACATGACTATGTACGAGAACGCCGCCAACCCTGCTTGCAGAGAACCTGTTAGAGCTGTTTAGAACTGGATGTAATCGACTTCCGTATGCTCGCCGGTTTCCAAGTATTTCGCCACATCATCAGGACCGACGAACACCAGTTCGACCGCTTGCGCAATCATCAGATTGACACGATCCATTGGCGTAAGGTTTTCGAAATAGCCGTACACCGGGATTCCCAGCGCATGCGCATATCCGATTTCGAACATCGTGCCCGGGTCCTCGTCCATAAGATTGGCGACCACGGCTTTAGCAGCATTAATGCCATGGATATCGTCCGCAAAGCATCCTTCAGGGCCTACTTCTTCGATCTGGCTGACAAACCGCGGCTTGAACAGTACCTTGCCATGGTCTTCCAATATCTTTTCCAAACGTTCCATACTTGCCGTTTGTTCAGGATCAAAGAACGGACCGGCCACATAGAAGTCATACTGTTTGTCTTCACTCATGGTCTCTAGTCATAGCGCAGCAACGTCGAACGCCAGCCGTTATTTTCACTGTATGGACAAGGGGTCGTATTGTGAACATTGCTACGGGATAACCGTCAACGACTACGTACGTTGCCCACGATTGGCGCATGCCGCCGCTCTTGCGCCGTCCGCACTGCCAGCCCGTCAGCCGCGATTGACGATTTGCATGGCGCGGCCATCGTCCATCAGGTGGAAGCCATGCTTCTGGTAGAACGGTGCGTTTTTGCTTTCCTCAGGCATGACTTCCAGCAAGAAGTAGTCGCGATACTTAGCCTTGACCAGTTCAACGAGATGGCTGCCGATATGCTGCCCGTGATATGCCGGATCTACCAGCACCCAATGCATATAGGCCACCATTTCGGTATCGTCGAGCACGCGAACCAAGCCGACCAAATGGCCGCCATCCCATGCGCTGATCACCGTATCCGAATGCTGCAATGCCTTGAACAACCGTTCCGGCCACTGCGCCGATTCCCAACCTACCGACTTGAACAGCGCCTCAACCTGCTCAACAGTAAACCGCTTCTCTTCCGTGTATTCGATAGCCATGGACCCTCACGACAACCGTGAAGCCCCACATGTCTTTGCATAGTTTCACACGACGGGATGATGGATAGTGGAACCTATACGTTTACACATGCCTAATGCCCATGGCTCATCACCGATGAATAGAGGCTGAGATACCGTCATGTTTCCGAAGCCAAGTGCCCGAGATCGGATTCGAACCGACGACACCCGCTTTAGGAGAGCGGTGCTCTATCCACTGAGCTACTCGGGCAACGACGTTTCATTGTACACGGCCACACGCCCAGTCGCATCATGTTCGCGTGGCAGCTTGCGCAAGCCATCCGGCAACCTGAGCAAGCCACATGGAGGAACCCGACATCAGGTCATGGCCCGGTCTTTCGTGCCAGTTTGGTGCGAACTGCTCTTGCGCACGGCGAAAAGACACTGAAAGACAAGCCGTACACGGTACAGTGGCAAATCGCACGAAAAGCAAAGTAACAGTAAACAAGCCGGAGGAAAGGGCAGCATGGCAAAGGCACGGAGTACTACCACAGGCGCAAGCGTACGAGCTCGCGCCGCTGCCAAGCCACGCTCTGCCAGAGCCACGGCACGCCCAGTATCCAAGTCTGCCGTGAAGCCACACAAACGGCATCGTCTGCTTGGTTTTCTCGCCACGATGTTCGCGCTTCTTGCCCTTGCCGGCGCTGCCGCCCGCGCGCTGCCTGCCGATTTACAGGAACTGCCATTTGCGCCGATTGTGGTATCGGCAACGCCATGGTTCACGTTGCTTGGCTTGATTGCCCTGCTGTTGGCCATCGTGTCGCGGCGTATCCTTGCCGCACTAATCGCCATCGCCGCAATCGCATGCAATGGCTATTGGCAATATCCGTTCTTCTACTCGACCGATCCACTCCCCCAAGCCGCGCAGAACGCCGTGGCCGCAGCCTCCCCCAACACCAGCGATGCCTACGCGCGCGTCATGACCTTCAATGTGTATAAGGGGCAGGCCGACCCGCAAGCCATCGTCGAGCTGGTTCGCGATCAGCGCGTCGAAGTGCTTGCTTTGCAGGAGACCACCGAGGATTTCGTCAAAAAACTCAACGAGGCTGGTATTGAGCATTATCTGCCGTATGCGCAGGTCTCATCGTCTGACGGCGTATTCGGTAACGGCCTCTGGTCGGCCACGCCACTTGCCGATCCGACCGACGATGACGTGAATTCCAGCGCCTCATTCATGCCCGGCGGCACGGTGGATATGGGTGGCCAGCAGATTCGATTCGTATCCGTGCACACCACCGCTCCCGTACCCGGCTACTGGCGGCAGTGGAAGCGATCGCTGGATGAGTTGGGTCTGATGCGCGAGCATACGGATACACGGTATATTTTCATGGGCGATTTCAACGCCACTTACGATCACACGCCATTCCGTGATTTTCTTGGCGACCGGTTCGTGGATGCCGCACGTGAATCCGGACATGGGTTTACGTTCTCATGGCCCACGAACCGTGCGGCTGTGCCAATGTTCGCCGGTATTGACCACGTGGTGCTTGATCAGGGCATGAAGGCCGGACAATGCAAGGTGGTCAAAGTCGAGGGCTCTGATCATGCGGCATTGTTGGCTACCGTGGCGGTTGGGTGATTCCCCTCAATAGGACTAGAAACCGAGGCGGGTGCGGCCGAATTGGTCGAGCCAGCGCAAAATCGCGCCTTCACGCAGCGCCCACGGGCAGATCTCGACTTCCTGAATATTCAGGGCCTTCATGATCTCGTCGGCCACCACGCCGCCGCCCACAATCTGCATCGTGCGTTCAGGCGTGATGCCGGGCAAAGCCACGCGCTGCTCAGGCGCGATCGCCGCCAAACGAGGAATCCAGTCTTCCAACTGCTCACGAGTCATAATCCATGAATCTTCGCGGCCCGGCGCACGCATCACCGCACCGCACAGGCGAGCCAGCGAGCGGAAGGTCTTGGAGGTGCCAACTGCATGATTCGGGTGCTTGGATTGCGGGAAAACCTTGACCATCGGCTCCAGAATCTTGCGCACGTTCTTACGCACGTCTTCCAACTCGTCGGGCGTGGCCATGCCGGAAGGCAGAAATTCAGTGGTGACGCGGCCCGCGCCAGCCGGGGCGGAAAGCGCTACGGTCGGCTCTTCGTCGGAGCCCATCGCCACTTCGAGCGAACCGCCGCCGATGTCCAGCACCAGCAGTCGGCCGGCATCCCAACCATACCAACGGCGGGCGGCCAGGAAGGTCAGGCGAGCCTCATCCGTGCCAGACAGCACAGTGACGCCCTGACCAATCAGTTCCTCGATCTTGTGAATCACTTTGTTGCCGTTCGGCGCCTCGCGCAGGGCGGAGGTGGCCATAACCAGCAGCTGGGTGATTTCGTATTCCTCGGCCAGCCGCATGCACTGGGACACGGCTTCCAGAATCGCCTCGATGCCGGACTTCTTGATTGAGCCGTCGTCCTTTAAATACTTCATCAGGCGCACTGTGGATTTGGTGCTGGCCTCGGGGTCAGGGCGAGCGCCGGGGGCGGCGTCGACGATAAGCATGTGGATAGTGTTCGAACCGATATCAAGCACACCAAGTCGCGTGGTATGCGAACGCAGATTGACCATGATTCCTATTCCTGACCTTACCTAACCCGTGATGGCCGAACAACGGGCCGACCATCGCAATCAGCCAGCCGTGCGCCACCATGGCGAGTCGTTCGGCCGGCAACCAACACCGTGAGGCCAGCCGAACATCACACAAACTCGACTACTGTACAACAATCACACCGGCTGCCGCGCCGTTCACAGCGATTCGACGAACGTTCCGAGACGTTCCAGCCCCTCGGTCAGGGCCTCACGTGAGGCGGCATAGCTCAGGCGCACATGCGTATCCGCCGTGGCCGCACCGAAGTCGCGGCCAGGAGTCAGAGCCACATGGGCTTCATTCAGCGCGCGTTCGCAGAACGTCCAGGCATCCAGACCAGTGCGGGAGATGTTGAAGTAGGCGTAGAACGCGCCATTCGGCTCCACCTCAACCGGCAAACCGATGCGCTTGAGCCCGTCAATCACAATGCGGCGACGGGCCAGCAATTCCTGACGACGAGCTTCGCATTCCGCCAAGCTTTCCGGCGTGAAGCAGGCGAGCGCCGCATGTTGCGTGGGCGTGTGGGCGCACAGGTAGTAGTTGGTGGCCAGATCGTCAACCGCTTCCAGCACAGTGGGCTCGTCCGGCAGAATCGCCCAGCCGAGGCGCCAGCCGGTCATGCCGAAGAACTTGGAGAAGCTGTTGCATACGATGGCATCGGGGTCGCAGGCCAGCACGGATTTGACTTCGGTACCGTCCGGCTCCCGGTCAGCCAAGTCGAGGTAGGTTTCGTCCACGATGCGCCATGCGCCGCGGCTGGCGGCCAACTTGCACACCTCGTCCAATACGTTGAAGTCGATGGTGGTGCCGGTGGGGTTGGACGGCGACGTGATCATTACGGCCTTGGTCTTGCTCGTCCAGTACTGGCTGCACAGGTCGGCGGTCAGGTGGAAGCGGGTGGCGGCCGAGGTCGGCACATCGATGACCCGGCCTTCAAACGACCGCACAAGTTCGCGGTTGCATGGGTAGGAGGGGTCGGCCACAATCACATCGTCACCGGGGTCCACGGTCAGCGCGGTGGCCAACAGCAGGGCGGCCGAACCGCCGGCGGTCACGCAGATACGCTTGGGGTCGATGTCAAGGTCATGACGCTCGCGGTAGAAGTCGGCGATGGCCTGACGCAGTTCAGGTAGGCCCATGGCGGCGGTGTACGGCAGGGCCCGGCCGTCGTACTGTTCGCGCATGGCGTCGCGTACGGCGGGCGGCGCGCCGAAATCGGGCTCGCCAAGGCTTAATTTGATGACGCTGGTACCTTGGGCGATCATCTTGTCTGCTTGTTCGCCGAATACCATGGCACGGAAGGGATTGGCCTCACGCGCTCGGCGGGACATGACTGGAGACGCGGCCGGAGATTGGGGCTGCTGCGCTGCTTCGTTTTCCATATTTCGGTTCTATCCGCCTCACGGGACAAGGTTTCTTCTTCTATAATCACTGTAGGTCGATTGAGTGCACCAACCCGCATTCAAGGAGGAATAATGAGTCGATTCAATGGCAAGCGCGCCGAGTTCGAGGCCAGCGGCGAAAAAATCAACGTCGCGATTCTGGGTGCGGGCCGCATAGCTCACACCATGGCCGGCACCCTGACCCAGATGGCTGAAGATTCACTGTATTCCTCATGGATTCACCCGTATGCGGTAGCGGCCCGTGATATTACGCGCGCGCAGGCTTTTGCCGACCAATGGCATTTTGACAAGGCTTATGGATCGTATGAGGAGTTGGTGGCGGACCCGGATGTGGATCTGGTGTATATCGCCACCCCGCACAGTCTGCACGCCGAACAGGCGATCCTGTGTATGAAAGCCGGCAAGAACGTGCTGGTGGAGAAGTCGTTCACCGCGAACGCCGGGCAGGCACGTGAGGCGCTGGCCGTGGCCGAGGAAACCGGCATGCTGTGCACGGAGGCCATCTGGACGCGCTACATGCCCAGCCGCAAGCTCATCAACGAAGTTATCGAGTCCGGCGAGATCGGCGAGGTGAAAGCGGCGAGCGCCAACCTGTGCTATCCGGTGTCCGGCAAGGCACGTATGACCGATCCGGCCTGTGCCGGTGGCGCGCTGCTCGATGTGGGCGTGTATCCGCTGAACTTCCTGGATATGGCGGTCGGCGCCGACCATGGCCGTACACTTGATCATTTCGATACGTCGATGGTGCCCGCCGAAACCGGTGTGGATGCGCAGAATTCCACCACGTTGTATTACAGCGACGGCACGATGGCCGTGTCCACCAGTTCGATGCTGGTTTCCTCCGACCGCGGCGGCTATGTGTGGGGCACCGAGGGTTATCTGGTGGTCACCAATATCAACAATCCCGAGTCCATCGACATCTATGACAACGCCCACAAGCCCGTGCGCAGCATTGCGGTGCCGCCGCAGTTGACCGGTTATGAGTATGAGGTGGCCGATGCGGCCAACGCGCTGCTGGACGGCAAGATCGAATGCGAGGCGATGCCGCACGCCGACACCATCCGCATCATGGAGCTGATGGATGCGATTCGTGACCGTTGGGGCCTGAAGTTCCCGTTTGAATCCTGATTTCAGCTCCCCTCCAGAGGGGAGCTGAAATTATTCCGCTGAATCTGCATCTCCTTCAACAATCTGCTCATACAGCCGTACGAGGCGTTCGTCGCGCACGGCTTTCGTTAATTCGCACTCCCATACGGTAATTACACGCCAGCCAGCGGCCTCCAGTTCGGCTCGCTGCGCGATGTCTCGATTGTGATTGCGCAGTAGTTTCGCCTGCCAGAATTCCACGTTCGATTTCGGCATCGAATGTTTGGAACATCCTTCATGCATGTGCCAGAAACAGCCGTTGACAAACACGATGGCGTGGTATTTCGGCAGTACTACATCCGGGTGTCCGGGGTAACGCTTGTCGTTCTTGCGGAATCGCAACCCCTTGCGAAACAGGTAGCTGCGTACCAGTACCTCAATTTTGGTGTCTTTGCCACGAATATGCGACATCGTGTACGAACGGGTACCCCGCTCATACTTCTCCACTGGCTGTTTCTTGCGATTCACGCACTCCAGACTACCGTGACGTTGCGGCGAGAATGAGAGCCTGAACGAACGATCACCCATCTTGCCCGTCCGTGTCTCTTATCGCGGGCAACAATCATCTGCCGGTCGAGACTGCCCGATTAGACTGAGTTCAATGGATGACATGACGATTCGTAGGGCCACGGCGGCCGATATTCCCCAGATCGACGAACTGCTGCGGCAGGTGCTCGAAGTGCATCATGCCGGCCGACCGGATCTGTTCAAAGGCGGTGTCAAGAAATACACGGACGAGGAATTGAAGGCGATTCTGGCCAACGATCAGACCCCTGTGTTCGTGGCGGTTGCGCCATCTGCCAATGACGGCAATGACGCCGAACATAACGCCGACTCCCCCGCCACCGACCAAGTGCTTGGCTACGCATTCTGCGTGTTCCAGCAGCACCTCAACAGCAATATCCTGACCGATATCAAAACCCTGTACATCGATGATCTATGCGTTGACGAGCGGTCCCGCGGCCACCATGTAGGCTCCACCTTGTATCGCTACGTGCTCGACTTCGCCCGTCAATCCGGCTGCCACAACGTAACGCTCAACGTCTGGGCCTGCAACCCCAAAGCCCAAGCCTTCTACGAACGCATGGGACTCACTCCATATTACATCGGCATGGAGCAGGTGCTGTAGCGCCGCCGTTTCAGCAGCACGATGATGGCGATGAGCGCAGCGAGGCCGCATAGGGCCACGCCATATACAAAGCCCGGAGTTCCGAAATTCATGAGGCAGATTGTGATGTTACCGGTAGTGGTTACCGAAAACACGACGATAAGCGCGACGATACGAATCATATCCAGCAGTCCAGCTGCTTGAGCCAACAGACGCTCCGGTACCACCAATTTGGCCGCCGTGCACAGCAAAGTCGCCTGAACGGCGAGCAGAATCGCCCATTCCCAGAACATGGACGGTTCTTTAAGCAACGTGGTCTCCGGAAACATAGACACCACCTCATTGATAAACCACGGCGCCACAACAATCTCCACATATGCGAGCCCAATACAACACACGACAAGCACCACGGCAATGGCATAGCGCCAAGCGACGTCTGTTTTGCGAGATTTACGAGAAATGAATGCGATACCAGCGTTCATGGCTATGCTCCTTAATCCAATATCAATATCAATGGATAAACCTGCACTGCACCGTATGCCACCATCACAATATATCGAATATCGATATAAAAATATCGAAAAACACTTTCACCATTCACCCACACGCATCCGCAAACCCATGAATACACATGTTCTTAATCGGGATGGGGAGTGCACAAAGAAGCTCTGTCACCCCAGCAGATTGAGGAGATCGTCCTTGGTGAGGGTGGCGATGGAGGCGGGG
>OBLF01001345.1_pt1 | contig 20394 bp, 18 predicted proteins | sample 1519231 | NCBI WGS metagenome assembly OBLF01 (sample SAMEA2602895, study PRJEB22501) | metagenome | reverse complement strand
CCGGGCTGGTGAGCAGGCTGTAGACCTTGGGGTCGTTCATGGGGATGCTGTCCACGGGGATGCCGGTGTACTCCTCGAAATACTTGTAGAAGGTGGGCATATCGTGGCCCAGCTCGTCCAGCTTGAGCAGGGTGTCGTGGAGGTACTTGAACTCGAAGTGGGTGGTCAGCAGACCGCCCGCCACATCGTCCGCCGGGTGCTGGATGGGGCAGAAGTCATAGATCTCATAGGTATCCGGCACGACGACCATGCCGCCGGGATGCTGGCCGGTGGTACGCTTGACGCCGGTGCAGCCCAGCGTCAGGCGGTTCTCTTCCGCGTGGTTGACCGTTCTCCCCCGCTCATCCAGATACTTTTTGACGTAACCGTAGGCCGTCTTGTCCTGAATACCGGAAACGGTGCCGGCCTTGAACACGTTGGCCTTGCCGAACAGCTCTTCCGTGTAGCGGTGGACGTTGGACTGGTACTCGCCCGAGAAGTTCAGGTCAATATCAGGCTCCTTGTCGCCGTAGAAACCAAGGAAGGTCTCGAAAGGGATGTCGTGGCCGTCCACCAGCATCCGGGTGCCGCAGTGGGGGCAGTTCTTGTCGGGCAGGTCGAAGCCGTCGTCCACGCTGCCATCGGTGATGAACTCGCTGTACTTGCACTTGGGGCAGCGGTAGTGGGGCGGCAGACTGTTGACCTCCGAGATTCCGGAGAAGTGGGCCACAGCTGACGAGCCGACCGAACCACGACTGCCCACCTGATAGCCGCCCGCGTTGGAGTAGGCCACCAGCTTGACCGCGATGACGTACAGGACGGCGTAGCCGTGGCCGCAGATGGAGTCCAGCTCTTTTTGCAGGCGCTTCTCCACGATCTCGGGCAGAGGGTCGCCATAGTCCCGCTTGGCGTGTTCCCAGGTCGCATCCCGGAGCTGCTGTTCTGCACCCTCGATGCTGGGCGGGTAGGTGCCGCGCGGGATGGCGCGGACGTTGCCGTCGATGCTGGCCGCTATCTTGCGGGGATTGGTCACGACGATCTCGTAGGCCTTTTCCTTGGGCAGGTAGCTGAACTGGTTCAGCATATCCTCGGTGGTGCGGTAGAACAGGGGCGGCTGGTTGTCCGCGTCCTTGAAGCCGTTGCCCGCCTGTAAAACAGAGCGGTAGATGGCGTCCTCCGGCTCGGTGAAGTGGACGTCACCGGTGGCGATGACGGGCTTGTGGAGGTCTTCGCCCAGCTGGATGACGGTGCGGTTGAAGTCCTTGATGACCTCTTCGCTCTCCACCTTGCCCTCCCGCACCATATAGGCGTTGTTGCCCAGGGGCTGGACCTCCAAAACATCGTAGTACGATGCAATTTTCTTCAATTCTTCGTAAGAGCGGCCCTCTACGACAGCCCTGTAAAGTTCTCCCGCTTCACAGGCAGAAGTGAGGATAAGGCCGTCCCGATACTTGTTCAGAAGGCTGCGGGGGACGCGGGGCTTCTTGAAGAAGTAGTTGACATGGGCCTCGCTGACGATTTTATAGAGGTTTTTCAGGCCCATCTGGTTGCGCACGAGGATGATGAGGTGATAATACTTCTTTTTCAGCACCTCGCGGTTTCCGCCGAGGCCGGTGTTGATGCCGCTGACGGCGGTGACCTGCTTTTCCTCCAGATCTTTCAGCATGACGCAGAAGATGCGGCCCAGTGCGGCAGAGTCCTCGCAGGCGCGGTGGGCCTCGTAGGCGGGCAGCTCCAGATGCTTGTTGATGGTCCCCTGCTTGTAGTTGTGGAGGCCGGGGTACATGGCCTGAGCCATGGTCAGGGTGTCGATATAGGTCGGCTCAAACTCGATGCCGCTCCGCTTGGCGGCGGCGCGAAGGAACCGGATGTCGAAGGAGTGGGCATTGTGAGCCACAAGGATGCGGCCATCCACAAAGTCGAGGAAAGCTCTCAGCGCCTCGTCCTCGCTGGGGGCGTCAGCCACCATCTCGTTGGTGATGCCGGTCAGCTCGGTGATCTTGGAGGTGATGGCCTTTCCGGGTTTTACGAAGGTATCGAATTCTTCCACCACTTCCCCGTTCCGCACGATGACCGCGCCGATCTCTGTCAGGTACTCCACGCCGGGGTCGAGGCCCGTCGTCTCAGTGTCGAAGACGCAGAACTCACCGTTCAGCGGCTCGTCTTTCACGCCGTAGACGCAGGGGATCATGTCATCGACGAAGTAGGCCTCACAGCCGTAGATGAGCTTGAAGTCCGGGTCGGTCTTGTGGATGGCGTCCGCCGCCAGCATGGCTTCGGGGTAGCCCTGACAGACGCCGTGGTCAGTGATGGCGATGGCCGGGTGGCCCATCCGGTGGGCCAGCTTGACGATGCCGCCGGGGTCGCAGAAGGCGTCCATGCTGGACAGCTTGGTATGCAGATGCAGCTCCACCCGCTTGACGGGAGCATTGTCCTCCCGCTTTTTGCGCTCGACGAAGAGGACATCGTAGGGCCAGACGATATAGTCATGCTCGTACTTGTCGTAGGAGCAGTCGCCCCGCACCACGACCGTCGTGCCCTTGGGGATGGACTCCCACTTGGAGCAGTCCTCCCCTTCCTGCGCACGGATCTTCAGGTTGATGGAGCCGGTGTAATCGGTAATGGAGACAGTGTATATCTTGCGGAAGTTGCCCTTCACTTCGGTGAAGAAGACGTCGCCCCAAATCATGCACTTGCCGCCCTCGCCGCCCAAATCCTTGAGGGGGGTGAGGTTTTTCGGGGTGAACATCTTGCCGTGGAAGATGGTGACGGGCTTGTCCGTAAGGTCGAGGCCCTCCACCTTGATGGAGGGGGCAGTGTTCTTTTTCTCGAACTTGACGACAGGCGGCGCAATTTTCCGCTCAAGTTTTTCTTCCATCTGGCGCTGTTCGGCCTCGCCCACGCTGCTTTCCAGCGTCACTTTGGGCTTTACGCCGGTGTGGGCGGCGATGCGCTCCGCCAGCAGGCGCTCGAACTGCATCTCCTGCAAAAACTTCGTGCCGTGGCAGACGCCGATGGTGATGTTCTGGCCGGTGATGGTGATGCGGCAGCGGTCGAGGAAGCCGTTGATGGGCACGCCGTCCCGCTTCATCTCCTCCATCAGCTCCCGCAGACCGGCTTCATCCAGCGTCGCATAGCCGAAAAGATTGTTGATGCGGAGCTCGAAGCCCTCGTAATCCGGTGCCAGCGAGGCCAGCAGCCGGGCGCACAGCCCCTTGTCCAGCGGGGCAGAACTGCGCAGCGTAAAGATGACCTGCCGCTCCTGCCGCAGCATCTGGGCGTGCTCGACGACCACGCGGCCAAAACAGGCCGCAAAGTCCGGGTCCGCCATAAACTGCGGCCATAGCTGGGAAACAAGTGGTGTCACAGTGGTACTCCTTTTCTATCAGATAACAGCACAAACTGCCGCGCCCTAGAAAAGGGCGTGGCAGCAGGTTGTTCTTGAGCTTACAGCTTATAGATCTCCTCCATGAACTGGTCGAGGATATTATCCCCCGTCAGCTTCTTGACGGGGTTGCCGTGGACGAACAGCACTGCCTCGCCCTTTCCGCCGGCAATGCCGATGTCAGCCTCACGGGCCTCGCCGGGGCCGTTGACGACACAGCCCATGACGGCCACCTTGATGGACTTCTTGCAGCCCTGAAGCCGCCGCTCCACCTCATTTGCGATTTCGGTGCAGGGGTACTGGGTGCGGCCGCAGGTCGGGCAGGTGATGACCTCCGGGCCGGCCACCGGAAAGCCGACAGCGCGCAGGATATTGTAGCCTGCTTCCACTTCCTTCTCAGGGTCAGCAGCCAGCGAGACACGGATGGTGTCGCCGATGCCCTCCAGCAGCATCCCGCCGATGCCCATGCCGCTCTTGAGCAGGCCCATCTGGTAAGTGCCGGCCTCAGTGACGCCCACATGGAGCGGGTAGTCGGTCACAGCGCTGAGCTGGCGGTATGCCTCCATCATGCGGGGGACGTTGGAATTTTTGATGGAGATGACGATGTTGTTGAAGTCGAACTTTTCCAGCAGGCGGACATGGTACAGAGCGCTCTCCACCATCGCTTCCGGCACAGGTGCGCCGTACTTGGCGAGGATGTGCTTTTCCAGACTGCCGCCGTTGACGCCGATGCGGATGGGGATATTTTTCTGCTGGCAGGCATCCACGACAGCCTTCACGCGGTCATCGTCGCCGATGTTGCCCGGGTTGATGCGGATCTTATCCACGCCCACATCGGCGCAGGCAATGGCAGCCTTGTAGTCGAAGTGGATGTCTGCCACGATGGGGATATTCACGGCGTTCTTGACGGCCTCGATGCACTTGGCGTCTGCCGCGCTGGGACAGGTCACGCGCAAAATCTGACAGCCTGCCGCTTCACAGCGCTTTGCCTGCGCCACATTGCCCTCGATGTCCTCCACCGGGACGTTCAGCATGGTCTGCACGGCAATGGGATTCTTGCCGCCGATGGTCACATTTCCGATCTTGACTTCACGCTTCAGCTGCCGCATGGTACTTCCCCTTTCAGATCACTCCGGTCACGAGCCGGACGATGTCATTGTACGTTGCAAAGAGCATCAGGCCGAACAGCAGCGCGAAGGCGGCGACGGTCAGACTGCCCTGAATTTTTTCCGGCACAGCATGGCCGGTGACTGCCTCGATGAGCAGGAAGACGATCTTGCCGCCGTCCAGCGCCGGGAACGGCAGCAGATTTAAGACGCCGAGGTTGATGGTGATGAGCGCCAGCAGCTCGAAAACATCCTCCCAGCCGTAGCTGGCGGCCTGCCCGATGGCGGTCACGATGCCCACCGGGCCGGACAGGTCGTTGATGCTCTCGCGGCCCCGCAGAAGGTCGGCCAGCGAAGTATAGATGATGCGTCCATAGTAGATGACGCTGTTGGCCGACTCTTTCAGGACGTTCTGCGGTGTTTTTTTAAGGCCGTAGACTGTGAAGCCCAGTGTCATGTGGGTCTGGCCCTGCTCATCCTGCCAGGTGTCGAACTGGACGTCCGGCAGCTCCACGAGCTTGCCGTCCCGGCGGACGGTGAAGTCTGCACGGTAGCTCTCGGTGCGCATAAGCTCGTAGAGCATATCGTTGGCCACGAAGCAGTGCCGCCCGTTGACGGCCACGATCTCGTCCCCGGCCTGCAGGCCGGTCTGGCCGCAGAGGGCATTGTCCTCCACAGCATAGATGACCTTGCTGGTGATGGGTTCACTGCGCAGCGAGATGAGGAGCAGCAGCACCACAAAGCCCAGCACGAAGTTCATCACCGCGCCTGCTGCCATCACCAGCATCCGCTGCCAGACAGCCGCCTCGTTCAGCGGCTTGCCTGTCCGCTGCGCCAGCACCTCCGGCGGGATGTCCGGGCCGTCATCGTCCCCGCTTCCACCCTCGGCCTGTTCGCTCTCAGGGCTCTCCTCCCCTTCCAGCGCCACAAAGCCGCCTACGGGCAGGAGCCGCAGGGTATACTGCGTGCCTTTGCGATAGGTCTTGATGAGGGTCGGACCCATGCCAATGGAAAACTCGTTGACCTGGACCCCGCAGAGCTTTGCCACTGCAAAATGGCCGAACTCGTGGATAGCGATGACCGCGCCGAAGATGAGCAGCGCAGCAGCAAAGGTGATGAAAACTGACATTATTTCTCCTATATTACAGATGTGCTCTCACGAATGCACGGGCCATACGGTCACACTCATACACATCCGCGAGGCTGTAGTCGCCGCCGAAGCTGTCGCTGTCCACGACAGCCTCCACCAGACGGCCGATGTCGAGGAAGCCGATCTTATCCTCAAGGAAGAGCTTGACGGCCTCCTCGTTGGCACCGTTGGCGGCGCAGGGGCCGAGACCGCCCTTCTTGATGGCCTTCTTGCAGGCGGCGAGGCAGCGGAAAGTCTCCTCGTCGGCCACATCGAAGGTCAGCAGTTTGAGGGTGGTGAAGTCCAGCTCCGGCACGACGCCCGGCACACGGGCCGGATAGGTCAGCGCATACTGGATGGGGATGCGCATATCCGGCACACCCAGCTGGGCGATGATGGAGTTGTCGCTGTACTGCACCGCCGAGTGGACGATGCTCTGGCGCTGGACAACGATTTGAATTTTCTCCGGAGGCAGACCGAACAGCCACACAGCCTCAATGAGCTCGAGGCCCTTGTTCATCAGAGTGGCGCTGTCGATGGTGATCTTTGCACCCATGTTCCAGTTGGGATGCTTGAGGGCATCGGCCTTGGTCTTGCCCCGCAGCTCTTTGGTCTTCATGCCGAAGAAGGGGCCGCCGGAGGCCGTCAGCAGAATTTTGGTCAGGCTCTTGGCGCTCTCCTTATCCTGCAGGCACTGGAAGATGGCCGAGTGCTCACTGTCCACAGGCAGCAGTTTGACGCCGTGCTTTGCCACAGCCTGAGTGACAAGATGGCCGCCGGTGACAAGGCTTTCCTTGTTGGCGAGGGCGAGGTCATGGCCGCTCTCGATGGCGGCAAGGCTTGCGCCGAGGCCCGCGATGCCCACCACGCTGTTCAGCACCACGTCCGGGCCGTCCATCGCAGCGAGGGTCTTGAGGCCCTCCGGGCCGGTCAGGAGCTTGGGTGCATCGGCGCGGCCTGCCAGCGCAGCCGAAAGCTTTTCGGCACCGGCCTCACTGGTCATGCAGACGTATTTCGGGTGGAATTCTTCTATCTGCTGCAAAATTTTATCCGTCTGGCTGTGGGCCGACAGGCCGAACACCTCATACCCTTGAGCACGGATGACGTCAAGGCTCTGGGTGCCGATGGAGCCGGTGGAACCCAGCAGCGTGATTTTCTTAGCCATAAAGAATCTACCTCCTGCTGATTTTAATCGTAGAATGCTGCGATGACCACCATCGTGACGAAGGGCGCGATGAACATCACGCTGTCAAAGCGGTCAAGGATGCCGCCGTGGCCCGGGAAGATGGTGCCGTAGTCCTTGATGCCGCACTGGCGCTTGACCACGCTGGCGAACAGGTCGCCGTAGATGCCCAACACCGCAGCCACACAGGCCAGCAGCGCAATGATGACATACATGGATACGCCAATATTGGAGCGGGTGAACTCTTCCATCCGGTCTGCTGCGATGGAGTAGATGACCGTGACCAGCACACCGAATACCATAGTACCCAGCACGCCGCCTACAGCGCCCTCCACCGTCTTTTTGGGGCTGACCACCGGGCAGAGCTTATGCTTGCCAAAGGCGCGGCCCGCGAAGTAGGCGCAGGTATCGCCGCCCCAGGCGAAGCAGAGGATGAGCAGGATGAAGAAGATGGCGTCGTAGCCATATTCCTCCACCGGCAGCATCTCCTTGAGCCGGATGAACGAGTAGAAGCAGAAGATCACGATGCCCGAAAACATGGCGAGGCCGCTGGCTTTCTGGTAGCTGATGACGCCGTTGCGCACTACAAGGTAGATGGCATAGAACAGCACCACGAGGAAGGAAGCGGGCATCACCATCGCCCGGCAGACGCTGTAGCTCGACAGCATGATGAGCAGTGTGTAGGGTACCAGAACGGCCAGCAGCGGCCAGTCCTGCTTTTCAAAACCCAGCGCAGAGTAAATTTCATGCAGGGCGATGAGGGTGATGGCCGCGATGACCAGATTGAACACCAGCGTATCGAAGGTGAACAGGACGCCTGCCAGAACGATCAGGCCCACCACGGCTGTGATGATTCGTGTTTTCATAGTTTCATGTTCTCCTTTGTTTCGTCCGGGAGCCGCTCCCCTGCTCTGGCAGGGTCTGCAGCGTCAGCGCCTGAGGAAATACCGGACGCTCTCCGGGGGCCGCGCACGCCGCGCGGCATCTTGCGTATCGTTTGCCGCGCTCAAAGTCCGCCGAAGCGGCGGGAGCGCCGGTTGAACTCCATGATGGCGGCATCGAGGTCATCACGGGTGAAATCAGGCCACAGAACGTCCATCTCCACCAGCTCCGAGTAAGCTGCCTGCCAGAGCATGAAGTTGGAGAGCCGCTTTTCTCCGCTGGGGCGGAGGATGAAGTCGGGGTCTTTCTGGCCGGCGGTGTACATTTGGGCTGAAAGAGCCTCTTCCGTGATGTCCTCGGGCTTCATCTCACCCGCAGCCACCTTGGCCGCAAGACTCTGGGCCGCCCGGACGATCTCAGGCCGTCCACCGTAGTTGACGGCGATGTTGATGGTCAGACCGGTCTTGGAAGCCGAGTCGGTCTCCAGCTCGTTCATCAGCTTTTGCAGCTTGGGGTCCAGCGCAGTGCGGTCGCCCATGAAGCAGATGCGGATGTTCCGGTTCTTGTAGTCGAAGCCCTTGATAAGGTACTCGCCGAACAGCCGCATGATAGCACCCACTTCTTCGGCGGGACGCTTCCAGTTTTCGGTCGAGAATGCGTAGAAATACACCGACTCCACACCCAGCTCATCGCAGTAGTTCGCAATGTCCTGAAAGACCTGTGCGCCCTTTTTGTGGCCGGCGGTGCGGGGCAGGCCGCGGCTCTTGGCCCAGCGGCCATTGCCATCCATGATGATGCCGATGGACAGCCCCTTTGCAAAATCCTTTGGATGTTCCATGATCTTATTCCTCTATTTTCAGTCTGGCAAAAAGTGCCGCGCACCTTCTTTCAGCGCACGGCACCTCCCTGCTTGCTTGCAGCCAGAATCAGACGGACATAATCTCCTTCTGCTTTTCTTCCACAGCAGCGTCGATATTCTTCACATACTTATCGGTCAGCTTCTGGACGTCCTCTTCCATGGTCTTCTGGGTGTCCTCGGTCAGTTCGCCAGCCTTCTTCATGGCCTTGGCCTTGTCCATAGCGTCGCGGCGGATATTGCGGACTGCGACCTTTGCCTCCTCGCCCATCTTGGAGACTTCCTTGGCCAGCTGCTTGCGGCGCTCCTCGGTGGGAGCCGGGAAGTTCAGACGGATGGTCTGGCCGTCATCAATGGGGTTGATGCCCACATCGCTGGCCAGGATGGCCTTGCTGATGGCGCGCAGCAGAGTGCGGTCCCACGGGGTGATGGTCAGGGTGCGGGCCTCGCTGACAGCCACAGAAGCCACCTGCTGGATGGGCGTGGGCGAACCATAGTAATCCACGGTCACCTTGTCCAGAACGCCGGGGTTGGCACGGCCTGCGCGCACGGTCTTCAGCTCGCGCTCCAGATGCTCGACTGCGCTCTTCATCTTGTCTTCGAATGCCTTGGTGTTGCTGCTCATTGTCCTTGTCTCCTGTTTGTTATCAATTCTCACCAGCCGCGAAAAGGCGTCTGGCATATTCTATTGTCGGAAGCGGGGCAGTATGCTCAGCCCTCGTAGACCAGCGTACCCACGTTCTCACCCTGCACAGCGCGGGCGATGTTGTCGGGGTCGGCCAGGTCGAACACGAGGATGGGGAGCTTGTTGTCCCGGCAGAGGGTGGCGGCAGTGCCGTCCATAACAGCCAGACGGTCTTCCAGCACCTTGGTAAAGGTAAGGGTCTCGTACTTCTTGGCATCGGGGTACTTATGGGGGTCCTTGTCATAGACGCCGTCCACCATCGTGGCCTTGAACATGATGTCTGCACTCACCTCAACGGCACGCAGAGCAGTGGTCGTGTCGGTGGAGAAGAAGGGGTTGCCCGTACCGCCGCCGAAGATGGCGATCTTGCCCTCTTCCATTGCGTGGAGAGCGTCCTTGCGGGTGAAGGCCGGGGCCACCTGCGGCATGGTGATGGAGGTGAACACCTCGGTCGGCACACCCAGCTGCTCCAGCTTGTCGGAGACAGCCAGGGCGTTCATCACCGTTGCCAGCATACCGATCTTATCGGCCAGCGTACGCTCCATCTTGCCGCTGGAACGGCCGCGCCAGAAGTTGCCGCCGCCCACAACGATGCCGATCTGAACGCCCAGCTCATGGGCCTTCTTCACGCCGCCGCAGATCGCGTCCATGGTCGGCTCGTCGAAGCCGGTCCCCTTTTCGCCGCCGAGGGCCTCACCGCTGATCTTCAGAAGGATACGCTGATATTTCAATGCCATAATAACATACACCACCTGTATCAGATTTGGCCGCGCTGTGCGCCGCCGATTTTATCTCTTATCTATTTTACAATAAAACTGCTCCAAAGTAAACAGGCAAACGCCAGCTCATCGGCAAAGGTTTCTTCTCCTTCTGCACTTTGGGCAAAAAAAGCTGGACATTTGCCGCGAATCATGCTATAATACTGCTTGCATCCCGGCAAAATAGAATATGCGGGCATCGTACATCGGCTAGTATATCAGCCTTCCAAGCTGAGGAGGTGGGTTCGATTCCCATTGCCCGCTCCACCAAAAAACCGCTTAGATTCATCAGAATCCAGGCGGTTTTCTTGCTTCATTACCTCATTTCTTTTCCATACCATTAATAATGCCCCCCTTCGAAAAAATTTTGAAGGAGGCATTATTAGACTATACAGCTCTCACCTCACTCTCTTTTTCATCCTTGCCATGAATGCATCCGCCTCGATGGCCTCAGGGGTGAAGCTGTTGTTCTTCCACCATGCGGCCAGTGCTGCACCGACGGTGAAGCCGGTGGAGATCATCTGCTCGAGCTGGGCGTTGTCGATGGGCAGTACAGACTTGCCCGCTGCGCTGAGCAGCTGATTTGTCAGGGCGAGGCCCAGCGCTGCGGTACGGGTCAGAGTACCGGCGGAGACGGTGCGGTTGGTAATGATATGTGCGTTCATGGCTTAATTCCTTTCTCTTGTATGTTCGTTTGCTTCTAAATCGGCGATGCGGTGGTTTGCCACCTTCATCTGCTCTTCCAGCACGGGGACGCGCTGGGCGAAGTTGTTGTGCGCCCGCACCTCGCGGGTCAACTCCTCAAGCTTGGTGTCTGTGACAGCCTGACTGCGGTTGTTGGCGATGAGTACGCCGATGAGAGTCACGGCCCCGGTGATAAGCGCTGCGAGAATGGTCTCCATCGGTCTCACCCCTTCCATCTGGACTTATTCGTCCGGGTGTCGATATGTACCCAGCCGGTCATGCGCTTGGGATGCTTTGCATCCTTCGGGTACCGCCCGATGCCGCCGCGCCCGGGAAGCAAGGTCTCAGCGTAGGCGGCGACTGTCGCCACCGGCACACCTTCGACATAGAAGTCCGCTGCCCGGCCCAGCAGGTGCTGGCTCGACTTGCTGCCGCCCACGGCGGCATTGTGCTCAGCGGTGCGGTAGCCGCTGGTGATATGTACCGGTTTGCCGAAGTGCTCCCGGATGCACTGCAGCAGCACCACCAGCTCGTCGTCGATGAGGACGACGTCGCTGCCCTTGCAGGCGAACTCGCGGACACGGAAGCTGGGCGAAAGCTGCCGGGTGGAGTCGCGGGTCATGGAATATTCTCTGATTGCCAATTTCTTCATCCTTTCTTTTCGCTTTGTTGATTGACATTGTATCGCATATGTGCTACATTGTATTCAGAAGGAGCGTGATACTATGGCACAGACCACTGTCAGCATCCGTATGGATAATGATTTGAAAAACAATTTCGATCACATCTGCAATGAACTTGGGATGTCCATGTCCACTGCTGTCACCATGCTGGCCAAGAAGATGACCCGTGAACAGCGCCTACCTTTCGAGCTTTCGGTGGACCCGTTCTACTCTGAGCAGAACCAGGCTCGTCTGCGTAAGTCCATCGCGGAGATGGAAGCGACCGGCGGCACCATCCACGAGGTCGATTTGGATGATTAAGGCGTGGACAGAGGAAGCATGGGAAGATTTTGAATACTGGACAACGCAGGACCGCAAGGTGCTCAAGCGCATCCTGCAGCTCCTGAAGGACATTGACCGAAACAGTTATGAAGGCATCGGCAAGCCCGAGCGCCTCAGCGGAGACTTGTCCAGCTATTGGAGCCGCCGTATCGACGATGCAAACCGTATCGTTTACCGAATTGATGGGAATGTAGTCAAAATCGTCCAGTGCGGTTCCCACTACAGAGATAAATAATTTCCATTTCCGGAGCAGCCACTCATTCGAGCGGCTGCTTTTTGTTTAGTACTTCTTCCCGCAGATCTCCTCGAAATCCGCCTTCGAGATAATGCCCTTGCGCACATACACCCGCAGCATCGCCTCAGAGATGCGGCCCTGCGTCCAGCGCTCGGTCAGTTTTTCCTTGTTGCTCATAACTTCGTTCTCCTTTCTCATTCTTCGGTGGTGTTGGTGGTATCATCCGGCAGGCTCAGCGCCACCATGTCTTCCAGAGCGTCCGCAATGCGGGTCTGGTCGGAGACGCCGGCGTCTGCCACGGGCGGGTTATCCTCGAACGCCTCGATGGCGGCCAGATAGTCCTCGTCGGTGGTGCAGCTGCTGAAATCGCAGCCCGCCTTGCGGTAACGCTCCACCTCATCGTCGAAGACCAGCGCGACGCTGCCGTTGATGATGCCGCCGCCCACGATCATCTTGGTGTAGCGGCCCCACTGGTAACGGTCCAGCCACTGCTCAGCGGTGAGCTTCTCGCCCACCGGGGTGATGACGTCAGATTTGTTGTCGTAAATTTTGTATCGTGCCATTTTGATTTCTCCTTTCATTACGCCGAATAGACATCGACGACATCCTGATATTGGTCTATCGTGCTACTGATTTTTGAGATACCGCCTGCGAACAGCGCATAATCTCCAATTACAGCAGATGCAAGGCCATGCCGTCCGACACTCAAGTCTGGCATAGTCGTCTTGGTTAACGCGGTGTTGTATGCATCCACCGTTGCCACATAGGCTGCATCGCTGTTGCCTTTATAGCCACCTGCAAACATTGCGTATTCGCCCACTGTGGCCGAGGCCAGGCCGTTCTTTGCGCTGCTCAATTCGACGGCAGTGCTTCGGGTCAGCGAGGCGTCGTACGATTCTACTGTGGAGAGGTATTTTCCCGTAGTGCTGTTGTATCCTCCTGCAAAAAGAAGATGATTCCCGATGGTTGCGGCGGAATGGACTGCTCTGGGGCAACTCAAGGGCGCGGCCTGACTGGACGTAAGAGACGAATCATATGCGCGCACTATCTCCAGAGCCCCAATGGTTTCAACAAGAGTCGAATCCGAGTTCATGCTGCTGCCGCCGCTAAACACTGCATAACCTCCGACTGTGCCTCCTGCACAGGCGTATGCATTACTGGGCAGCGGAGTTGCAGTCGTCCGGGTGAGAGACGTGTTGTATGCATCTACGGCGGACTGCGACATTGTAAATAAGCCATTATTCCTTCTGCCGCCAGCAAAAAGCGCATAGGAACCTACAACTGCCGCGGCACTGTCATATCGGGCAATACTCAGCTCTGTAGCGGTCGTCCGGGTAAGAGATGCATCGTAGACATCCACCGTGCCAAAGGACGTGTTTCCGCTTCGTCCACCGACGAATAGTGCGTGATTCCCCAGCGTTATCGCCGTCAATCCTTGCCTTGCCACGCTTAAAGAAGCTGCAGTCGTTCGGGTGAGAGATGCGTTGTATGCGTCCATTATGGCCTCGCCTTTTTTGGCGTCGCTATCATAACCGCCGCCTCCGAACAGGGCATATCCGCCAACTGTCGTTCCGGCAAGCAGACTTCTAGCCTTGCTCAGCGATGCTGCCATGCCGAATTTGTCAGCCTCTGCACTGTAGCACAGCCTCGCCTTGCCTCCGACACCGATGTACATCTTCTTGACCTTGCGGGCCTTACCGCCGATGCCGATGTAGGCTTTTTTCATCTTGCGGGCTTTGCTGTCAACGCCCACATAAACTGCTTTTGCCATATCCGGCCTCCTTTACACGTACACGATGAGCACCTTGTTGGTGGCAAGGCTGCTTCCTGCGCCCGGGTCGGTGGTCTGGGCGGCAAAAGTCAGGCCGTTGACCGAGTTGGCCGTGCCGCCCGCAGAGCCGGAACCGGCGTAGTTGTGGGTGTGGGAACTGTTGGCTTTGCCGTTGAGTTTGGTGTTCATCTCGCTCTCGGTGTAGTACCGGTCGTCATGGGTATGGCTGGACGCCGCCTTGCCGTCCACGAGGCCTTTCAGCACCTTGCCCTGATTTGCGCTCAGACTCTGGTCGGTGGCCGTGCTGGTCAGGTTGTCCTGTATGCCGCGCCAGGTGTTGGTGTCCGTGAACTTTGCATCCGCAGGCACGCTTTTGCCCAGCGTGTGGGGCATAGCGACCGGCACACCATCCTTGAAGTATACTCCCTGCGTAGCAGAACCCGCGTTCTTGTTCAGTTTGTTGGCTGAGTTTGCCGCACCGCCCGCGCTGGACGAACCAGCGTAGTTGTGGGTATGGCTGGCGGCAGCTTTACCCGCCAGCGCGTCGCCGGTGGCTTTGGCGTCGGCAGCTGCGCCGGAGACTTTGAGGGTGGCGTCCACCTTCGTTTCTTTGCCCGCCGGGCCTGTCTCGCCTTTCGGTCCCTGAGGGCCGGTCGCGCCTACAGGACCCTGTGGACCGGTGTCGCCTTTGTCGCCCTTCGGACCCTGCGGGCCAGTCTCGCCCTTTGGACCTTGTGGACCTGTTGCACCAGTGGGGCCTGTCGAGCCGATGTCGCCTTTTTCGCCTTTAGGCCCCTGAGGTCCGGTATTTCCCTGCGGACCTCTCGCGCCTGTATCACCCTTTTCGCCCTTGAAATCTCCCGCAGCGATGCCATCCTGAAGCTCTTTCAGTTTTTTCGCCGCCGCTGCAGCACTACCGGCCGCTGCGCTTTTTTCGCTTTCGGCCTGTTTCATCGACTTCCTGGCCTGTTCGGCACTTTTCCGGGCGTCTGCACCGACTTCTTCCACCCGGCCCACCAGCTGCTGCCACGCAGGCGTACCCAGCGGCGGCATAGTACCGTCTTCGGTACCGGAATTTGCCGCCACGCGGTAACGCATATCGGCGCTGGTGATGGTCCGGGTGCCGTCGGAGCCTTCGAAGGTGATGCGGCCCTCGCCGGACACAGCCGTGACGAAGGCAGGCACCTCCACCACACCGTTCTCTACCAGTGATGCAGGCGGGTCCCCCTCCGGCGTATGCCAGAACACCCGGAGCTTCATCCCCTTCCACTCGTCGGCGGCAGTCACTCTCAGCCGATAGACGCCGCAGTTCTTGTTGTAGCCAAACCGCAGCATATCCTCATAACCCGGCGCTTTTACCGCGCCGGACGACGCAAGAGAAAGCTTGTATTCTATCATTGAGACCTCCTTTTTCGGCAGTCATTTCCTGTGCGGAGGCTTCTGCCGATACCATCCGCACGCAGACAAAAACTTCGAGCCGTTTCCAGCACAGATGCCGGCCTTTGCGCCCTTGAAACAACTTTATTTCGTTATCTTTGCCTTTTCTTGTGCCATATGGTAGCATTTTGTACATTCAAAGTCAACGATTCTCATGAAATAGTCGGAAACTTGTGCAAAAGCGCATAAAAAACTGTGTTTTCCTCTTTTGGACGCAAAAAAAGAACCGACCCGAGCCGTGTGAGGATACACGAACTCGGGTCGGTTTTCCATCATTTTATTTCAGAACGATGTTTTCGGAGCAGCTATGCCGCCGGGATGTTTGCCTCATCTGTCCCACTTGTCACAGAGAGCGTTGATCTGGTCGGCGAACTTGGCGAGGTCCTTGTTGGCACCGCCCTCGTTGTGCTCGATGACTCGCAGCAAACGCTTGCCGGCATTGAGCAGGCGCTGGAAGACGGTAGCTGCACGGGCTGCACCCTCGCTGACGTGGTGCTCGATGCGGATACGGGTGCCTTCCTTCAGGCAGACTGCGCCCTCGGCACCGATGGCCCACTGCTCACCATTATAAGGTGCGCAGGCGTTGAAGCCCTGCTCAGTGAGGGTCTGGGCAAAGATGTTCTCCACCTCATCCTCGCCGTGGATGATGAACACCCGCTTGGGCTTCGGCTCAAAGGAGTTGACCCACTTCAGCAGGCCCTCCCTGTCGGCGTGGCCCGAAAGGCCGGTGAGTTGGCAGATCTCCGCCTGCACCTCGATGGATTCGCCGAAGAGCTTCACGTTGTCCGCACCCTCCAGCAGAGAGCGGCCCAGCGTGTTCACGGCCTGATAGCCCACAAAGAGGACGGTGCATTCCTTCCTCCAGAGGTTATGCTTGAGGTGGTGGCGGATACGGCCCGCTTCGCACATGCCGCTGGCCGAGATGATGACCTTCGGCACGGGGTCGGTGTTGATGGCACGGGACTCATCGCTGGTGACGCTGACCTTCAGGCCCGGGAACTGGATAGGGTCGATGCCCTTTGCCAGCAGGGCGTTGGTCTCTTCATCAAAGCAGGAGGAGTCGGTGTCCTTGAAGATACGGGTAGCCTCGATGGCCAGCGGGCTGTCGATGTACACCGGGAAACAGCCGTGGCCGGTGACCAGATTCTTTTCCTTTATCTCGCGGATGAAGTAGAGCAGTTCCTGAGTGCGGCCCACTGCAAAGCTCGGGATGACCACATTGCCGCCGCGGTCGAAGGTGCGCTGCAGGATCTTCGCCAGCTCTGCCACATAGTCGGGCCGCGGGCCGTGGCTGCGGTCACCGTAGGTGGACTCCATAAAGACATAATCTGCGTCTTTCAGATACGTGGGGTCTTTGATGATAGGCTGGTCGAGGTTGCCGATGTCGCCGGAGAAGACCAGCTTTGTGGTCGCGCCGTTCTCCGTCACCCAGATCTCGATGCTGGACGAGCCCAGCAGATGGCCCACATCCACAAAGCGGATGACGATGCCGGGCGCAAGCTCGATCTCTTTATTGTAATCATAGCCCCGGAACAGCGCGATGGCTGCCTCGGCGTCCTGAATGGTGTACATGGGTTCCACAGGCTCTGCGCCGGAGCGCTGGCCTTTGCGGTTCTTCCACTCGGCTTCGAATTCCTGGATGTGCGCCGAGTCGCGCAGCATGATGCTGCACAGTTCTGCCGTGGGCCTGGTTGCATAGATCCTGCCCCGGAAGCCGTTGCGCACCAGAAGAGGCAGAAGGCCCGTGTGGTCGATATGGGCATGGGTGGCCAGCACGCCGTCGATCTCGCCCGGCGCAACGGGGATGGGTTGGTTCTCATAGACATCCTTGCCCTGTTCCATACCACAGTCGATGAGGTAGCGCTGTCCCGCCGCTTCCAAGAGGGTACAGCTGCCGGTCACTTCGTGGTTGGCACCCAAAAACGTCAGTTTCATAGACACACCTCCAACGAGATTATCCAACTTTGGTACATTAAGTATATCACGTTTCGCGTTGTAATGCCGCCCAAATCGATAGCCGATTCTCGGGCAAAACGCCGAATCCATCAAAAATTTTTTATACAATCTTGACAAACCACCCCCGGATGATATAAACTTAAATCGTATGACGTAACTTCTACTGAGATTCAAAATAGAGAGGTTGTATTTTATGGTTCGTAACGATTTGCGCAATGTCGCTATCATCGCTCACGTTGACCACGGCAAGACCACGCTGGTGGACGCCCTGCTGCGCCAGAGCGGCGCTTTCCGCGACAATCAGGCTGTGGCAGAGCGTGTCATGGACAGCGGTGACATCGAGCGTGAGCGCGGCATCACCATTCTGGCCAAGAACTGCTCCTGCACCTACAAGGGCGTCAAGATCAATATCGTCGATACCCCGGGCCACGCCGACTTCGGCGGCGAGGTCGAGCGCGTGCTGAAGATGGTCAACGGCGTTCTGCTGCTGGTGGACGCTGCTGAGGGCTGCATGCCCCAGACCCGTTTCGTGCTGCAGAAGGCTCTGCAGCAGAATCTGAGCCTTGTTGTCGCCATCAACAAGATCGACCGTCCCGATGCCCGCATCAAGGAAGTCATCGACGAGGTCCTCTACCTGCTGATGGATCTGGGCGCTACCGACGAGCAGCTGGACTGCCCCATGCTGTTCTGCTGCGGCCGTGAGGGCACCGCAAGCCTCGACCCCGATGTGCCCGGCACCGATCTGGTCCCCCTGTTCGACACCCTGCTGAGCACCATCCGGCCCCCCGAGGGCGACCCCGAGGCTCCCTTCCAGATGCTGGTGTCCTCCGTGGACTACAACGAGTTCGTGGGCCGCATCGGCATCGGCCGCATCCAGAACGGCGTCGCCAAGGTGGGCGAGGAAGTGGTCGTCTGCGACTGGCACAACCCCGACCTGAAGATGCGCGGCCGTCTGACCAAGCTGTATGACTTCCAGGCCAATGGCCGTCAGCCCTGCGACAACATCACCGCAGGCGACATCGTGGCTTTCTCTGGTCTGCCCGACGTCACCATCGGCAACACTCTGTGCAGCCCCTCCAATATCGAGCCGCTGCCCTTCGTGAAGATCAACGACCCCACCGTCGAGATGACCTTCTCCGTCAACGACAGCCCGCTGGCCGGCCGCGAGGGCAAGTACGTCACCAGCCGCCAGATCCGCGACCGTCTGCAGAAGGAACTGCTGAAGGACGTCGCCCTGAAGGTGGAGGACTCTGCCACCACCGATTCCTTCCGCGTCATGGGCCGTGGTGAGATGCATCTGTCCATCCTCATCGAGACCATGCGCCGCGAAGGCTATGAGCTGCAGGTCTCTCCCCCGCACGTTCTGACCAAGGTCATCGACGGCAAGACCTACGAGCCTATGGAGCACGTCGTCATCGACGTCCCCACTCAGTATCAGGGTGCTGTTATGACCGGTCTGGGCCAGCGCAAGGCCATCCTGCAGCAGATGGAGTCTCTGGGTTCCGACCGTGTGCGTCTGGAGTTCCGTATGCCCAGCCGCGGCCTGTTCGGCTACCGCAACCAGTTCCTGACCGATACCCACGGCGAGGGCATCATCAACCAGATCTTCGACGGCTATGACGTCTGGGCTGGCATGATTGCCAACCGCTCCACCGGTTCTCTGGTCAGCTTTGAGACCGGTGAGGCCGTCACCTACGGCCTGTTCAACGCTCAGCAGCGCGGCACTCTGCTGGTGGGCGCCGGTGAGAAGGTCTACGAGGGCATGGTCATCGGCTACACCGCTTCCGGCGAGGACGTCGATGTCAACGTCTGCAAGACCAAGCACCTGACCAATACCCGTGCTTCCGGCTCTGACGACGCTCTGCGCCTCATCCCCATCAGCAAGCTGAGCCTCGAGGGCTGCCTCGAGTTCCTTGCTCAGGACGAGCTGCTGGAGGTCACTCCCGAGAACCTGCGCATCCGCAAGCAGATCCTCAACCACGAGCAGCGCATGAAGGCCAAGAGCAAGATGAAGTAATTCGTTCCTCTGCCCTTCTCCATAAAAACAAAACGTCCCGTCCTCCGTATCACTGGTACAGGGGGCGGGATTTTTGCTGCAAAAAAGCATCCGTGATGTTTCTCTCCCCCCCTCCCGGGGCAGGGCATCACGGATGCTTTTGTTTTTTTGGTTTTGCGCTCAGCCTGCGTAGGCGCTGCCGGGCGTCCATGCATTATCGGCAGAATACTTGGCGTGGTTGCGCAGATACGTCACCCACGCGCCGTAGCCGTTGCCCGCCGAGAAGTGGACGCCGTCCGGCGCAGCCAGCACCTCTTTCAGGTTGCCCTCGCCGTCGGCCAGCGTCTCCCACAGGTCGAGGTAGACGCAGCCCTTGTCGGCGGCCAGCAGGGCCAGCTGCTCGTTCACCGAGCGGATGATGTCCGAGGCAAGGCCCGGCTTTTCCGCTGCGGCCTCGGGGCGGACGGGCGGGATGGACTCAACATAGATGACGCAGTCCTCCCCCAGCGTCTGGCGCAGCACATCCAGCATCTGGCCGTAGTAAGCGAGGAAGCGGTCTGCCGCACCCACGGTGGTCAGGGTGTTGGTACCCAGCAGGATATACAGCTTCTTGGGCTGAGCAGCGGCCAGCACGTCCAGCGCGACTTCCTCGCCCCGCACACTGCTCTTGACGGCGCTGCGGTTGACGATGGCATCCGGACCGACGCCGGTGTAGCCGCAGATGAGCGCACCGCCGAGGTTGATCTTATAGTCAGAGAAGCCCACCGTCAGGCTGTCACCGAGGAAGGCGGCATCGGAGAAGTAGCTCAAATCGACCTGGCCGCTGGCAGGCTGGCGGATGACGCTGCTGTCGTAGGCTTTGACGCTGTAGGCTCCCGCCATCTGACGGGCCGGGCCGAACTGCTCGAGGGTCACGGCGGGCGTGCCGTCTGCCGCTGCGTTCTCCCCGCCGCTGACGGCGCTGTCGGTAGTGCTGTCCGCCGCGCCCTGCATGGGCAGCGGAGCCAGAATATTCTGCGCCGTGCCGTTGGCCGTCACGGTGGGCAGCTCTTCGGGCTGTGCCTGTCCATGCTCGAGGATGGCCGTGATGGCGAAGCTCACCAGCAGGATGCCGGCCACGGCCCCTGCAAACCGGATGACTCCGCCGGGACCGCCTCTGCGGCTCCTGCCCGTGCTATGATAATCGTGTGAAATGCCCATAAAGGTGTTCCCGCTTTCGTTTGGTTCTGCTCTTAGTCTGCCCGGGCGTCGGCGGGTTATCCCCGCTTTCCGGCCCGACAGAGCTGTGCAGCACCTATTTTATCATAATTTTTTTGCCTCTGCAACCAATTAGGGCTTGCATACAACA
>OBLF01001344.1_pt1 | contig 20410 bp, 24 predicted proteins | sample 1519231 | NCBI WGS metagenome assembly OBLF01 (sample SAMEA2602895, study PRJEB22501) | metagenome | reverse complement strand
ATGTTTGATATACATTAGATATAAAAAATTTTGAAAGAATTTAATTGCAATTTTAATTTTTAATTATAGATAGCTTGTTGCAAAAAAAGAAAGGTAGGAGTTTAATATGAATTTTAAACAAGATGAAAATCATACACAATTACAGGAGATGTATCGTGAGTTTGCAGAAAATGAAGTAAAGCCAATAGCTAAAGAAATCGATGAAACAATGAGATTTCCAGAAGAAAATGTAGCTAAAATGGCTGAAATGGGATTACTTGGAATTCCGTTTCCTGAAGAATATGGTGGAGCAGGTATGGATACATTAAGTTATATTCAATGCGTAGAAGAACTTTCTAAATGTTGTGGAACAACAGGAGTTATAGTTTCTGCACACACAAGTCTTTGTGCAACACCAATTTACACATATGGTACAGAAGAGCAGAAAAATAAATATTTAAAACCACTTGCATCAGGAGAAAAATTAGGTGCATTTGCACTTACAGAACCAGTTGCTGGAACTGATGCTTCAATGCAAAAGACAACAGCAGTACTTGAAGGAGATCATTATGTATTAAACGGTAGTAAGATATTTATTACTAATGCTGGATATGCAGATACTTATATTGTTTTTGCTATGACCGATAAGAGTAAGGGAACAAAGGGAATTTCAGCTTTCATAATTGAAAAAGATTTCCCAGGTTTTTCAGTTGGAAGTCATGAATTAAAGATGGGAATTCGTGCATCATCTACATGTGAATTATTCTTTGATAATTGCATAGTTCCAAAGGAAAATCTATTAGGAGAAGAAGGTAGAGGATTCAATATTGCAATGGCAACTCTTGATGGAGGACGTATAGGTATTGCAGCACAGGCTCTTGGAATTGCAGAAGGAGCAATAGATGAAACTGTAAAATATGTTAAAGAACGTGTTCAGTTTGGTCGTCCTATATCAAAATTCCAGAATACTCAGTTTGAACTTGCAAAGATGCGTGCAAATACAGAAGCAGCAAAACTTTTAGTATACCAAGCAGCATGTGCAAAAGATGATCATGAAAGATTCACACATTTAGCTGCAATGGCAAAACTTGTTTCCGCAAATAATGCTAGTGATGTAACAAGACGTTGTTTACAATTATTCGGTGGTTATGGATATACAAGTGATTATCCAATTGAAAGAATGATGCGTGATGCTAAAATAACAGAAATCTATGAAGGAACATCAGAAGTGCAGATGATGGTTATTTCAGGATGGATGGGCGTTAAATAATTTTATAAACAGATGTTCAGGAACAATGTTTTCTGAACATCTATTTTTATGTGAAGATAATTAATAGTAAATGACTATAATGTATTGTTGAGAAGTAGGGGGAATATTACATGAAACTCAGATGTTTAATTTATTATAGTAGTGGTATTATGTATAAATTTACATGAAAAACCTTTTTATAATGAAATGTTGTTATGTTTAAAAAATAAATAAATTGGCAATGATCTAAATAACAAATTGAGTATGAACTTTAATTAAGTATAGAACTTTATGATTTGCAAATTTTAAAGTGATATATTTATAATATATTTCTATATTATGTTAAGGTTTATGGGTGTTAAGGAGAATGATATTTTGATAAAGGCTGATTATGATTTGAAAAAATTTGAAAAGTATAAAAAATTAACCCTTAAAGAAAAAATTTATGATAAACATAATATAAAGGAATATGAGAGCTGCCCATATTGTGGCTGTAAACACTTCATTAAATATGGAAAGTACCAAGATATACAAAGATATAAGTGTAAAAATGAAGAATGTAGAAAAACCTTTTCAAATACTACATTTTCTGTATGGAAATACTTAAAATATCAACCAGAAAAATGGATTGAATTTATTGAGTTAATGTGTGAGGGGATGACTCTTGAATGCAGTGCTAGAGTTTTAAAAATTACAACAACAACAGCATTTTACTGGAGACATAAGATTTTACATGCAGTTGAAAATTATTATAAGCCAGAATCATTTAGAAGGTCTGTATCAGTCATGGATTATTATGTAACAAAATGTTTTAAGGGAAGTAGAAATAAACATTATACATATGAAGATAAGATTGAGAATAGAACTGCGAAAATGTATGGATATATGCCTCGTGATGTTGAAATATTAATATCTGCAGAGGATGATGCAATACCACTTATTAATGTAAAAGAGAATAATGAAACATTGAAAGATACTTTTAAATATAATGTATTAGATAATACGGAAAGTGGATGTTATGTACATTTGGAACATATTAATAAAAGGAAAATTGAAGAATGTACAATAGAGCATAATAAAAATTTACATAAAGATATAAAGAAAAAGTATGGATTTACAGTATATATAAATTGGGTTGGTATACGTCATATGAAAGATGATTTTAAGGTATGTAAAAGTATGAAAAATTTTATAGGTGGTTTAAATTCTTGGCTTTGGAAATTTAAAGGAATTGCTACAAAATATATTGGACATTATTATAGTTTTTATTCTTTAATAAATTCTGAAGAAAACTTTGATTATATGAAAATCTTTTTCGATATATTAAAAAATGGTTCATATGCTTCAGCTGATGAAATAATAAATATACATTTAGAAAATTATTAATTAGTTAGCTATAATTTATAAAGTATTTCTAACTAATTAACAAAGTATTGTTTTCAATTTTATCAATATGTAACAACATTTAAATATAAAAAGGTATTTAGTATAAATTTATATATAAACAGTATGTATAAGCCAATTATATTATAAATTTAAATATTATTAACTATATAAATTTTCTAGAGTATTTATTAAGAATAGCAATAAAGTAATAAATTTTTAAGTCTATTTAATTTTATTGTGGTATGAATTGATTATTTAAGTTTTAAAAATGTTGACCAATATGAATATAAAGCTTAAAATATTACGTATTGGAAAATAAGGGTAGATTAAAAGCAAAATATATTTAGAATAAAACATAGAGGAAATAACTATGAATAAATCAATTTCAAAAAATGCAATATTTAAGACAATACTTAATTTATTTAATATAGCGCTTCCAATTATTATAACACCAATTGTTCTTGGAGCTATTAAAGAAACATATAATGGATATATTTCAGTTGGTGAAACATGTAATACAATTTTTATGACATTTGCATGTTTTGGTGTATCACAATATGGGTTAAGAGAAATAAGCAGGGTACGTAATGATAAAGAAAAGTTGAATAAGACAATAACTAGCCTTTTTGTTATAACCACCACAACAACATTACTTACAACAATTTCATATACTGCCTATATAATATTTAAATACAATGGAAAGGCTCCCTTTTATACATGCTTGATTATGGGCGGAAATGTATTGTTTAATATTTTTTATGTTGAATGGATAAATGAAGCTTTAGAAAATTATGACTTTATAGCTATAAAGACAATGGTTACAAGAATAATATATTCTGTATTAGTAATATTTTGTGTAAAAGATGAAAGCAATTACCTGCTTTATCTTTATATTCTTGTAGGATTTAATTTTATTAATAATATTTTAAGTTTTATTTATATAAGGAAGAGAACAAAATTTGATTTTAGAGATGTTGAGATAAAGAGGCATTTAAAACCCATGTTTCAGACTCTTATTTTATCAAATACATATCTTCTATATACCCAGCTAGATAGGGTTATGATAGATAATTATATAGGTTCTACTGAAACAGGTTTTTATGCGATATCCTTTAAAATAATGAACATAATTGATATTTTAATATTTACAATAATACAGGTATCAATGGCGAGACTTGTAAATTACCTTGCTAATAAATCAAAAGAAGTATATATGCAACTTTTAAAGAAAGTTATAAGCATATATTTTATTTTGTTATTTCCTGCATCAATAGGATTGTTATGTGTATCTAAACAGGCAGTTATAATATTTGGACGTGGATACACATATATTGCAGCAGTTCCAATACTTATGGTATTTTCAATATATCTTATGGCAGTAGGAATAGACAGAATTATAGAACAGCAGATAATATATGTATTTGGATATGAAAAGGCAGACACAAAGCTTGCCTTATACGGGGGAATACTAAATCTTATATTAAATTACGCACTAGTATTAGGAGGGATTTTTACTCCAACAACAGCGGTCGTTACAACTCTTATTGCAAATATATTTTTGATAAGTTTAGAATATGGTTATCTTGTTAAAAAAGTTATAAAAATTGATATAAAATTATTTTCACTGAATAATATGAAGTATTTGTTTTATTCATTAATATTTATACCTGTATGTATGTTTATAAATTCAAATGTTGAAAATATATTATTTTCATGTGCTGCAGATGTGATTTGTTGCGCTATTATATATGTAGGAATTTTATTTATTACACGTGATAAAACATTTAATGAATTGTATAATCTTATATTAAAAAAACTTTAAATAAGTTTAAATTTAATCCTTATCTTTTAACTTAACATTCAAAGATAAGGATTAAATTATTTGTTATTGATACAGTTTCAGTATCAATAACAAATGGAAATTCACCATTTTTAAAAGAAAACCAATTAGAGCATGATCTTATATTACTGCTTATATGTCAGGATTGATATAATATAGGTATTAAAACTAAATTATATTATTAGCTTCCTTTAAAATTTTCTCTAATTTATCTAAAGATGTAATTTGATTATTGCATTTTTGGCTGTCTAGACATACAGAAAATCCTATTGATTTATAATTTCCATACTTAGCATTTGTTTTACATACTGTTGAAACAAACGCTATTTCAGCATCAGAACCAGCATTGTTACAAAATGAACAAATATGAGAAGTATTTGAGTTTTGGCTTACAATTCTGCAGTTCATGCCTATATTTTTACCAGCCATATTATGAATAATAAATAGTTTTCGTGTAGCTTCATCAATCCATCCAAGATATGAATTTTTAGATTCTCTTACTTCTAATGATGGAAATTTAAGCTTTTTTTCTTTTTTGAATAATTTACTTATCTGAGAATCAGAAATCTGTGCCATACCATAAACATACTTATCTAAATGCTTTATATATATGTCAATATGTTGTGGATCAGTTATATGATCTATGCTTAGTATTTCTTTTTCAGCTTCAGATAAATTACTAAATTGATTGAGAATTTTATTCTGAAGATAAATTTTATTTGTTTCTACAATTTTATTATCAATACATCCTCTAAAAGTATTATTTAAATTAAAAAGACATTGTTTTATAAAATTGTACTCATGTTTTTTTATGAACGGTTCCATAAATTAAAACACCTCTTTTCTATTTTCCTGTAATCATAATTTTAATAGGACACAAGACAAATGATATCATGCTAGAAAAGGGGTATTCAATCTATTAAATAGTTCTGTAATAATTATGAGCATATTTTCTTTTGAAGATTTATTATCCTTCGAATACTCTTTTCTGAAAGATAATATTCGTTAGATAAAGCGTCAACACTCATACCATTTTTATATTTAATATAAATTTCTCTATTTCGAATTTTAAGTATATTTTTTATACCAGTGCTCTCACCCCAGGATTTATGATTATCATTTCTTCTAGGGATATAAAGATAGTTTCCATCTATATATTTTTGGATTAATTCAATTAATTCTTCAGGTAACACATCCTGTGCTTTTACATATTTCATATTCTTACTCCTTCACTAATAAAAAATCATAGTATTGAAGCAAAGAATACTAAAAGCCATGTGTCAGAACCTAAAATATAGGTTTTTAGTTAATTTAACATAAGATTAGGCTCCAGACAAAGCATAGATGGCTTTGTTGTAATCTTTGCAAGGAGCTTCTTGATAAGTAGCTGAAAGTTTTAACTTCCTTCATAAAATACACCTCCATTTTGTTATAAATTATAGCATATTCAATTTACTAATCAAGGGTTAGAAGTTGAATAAGGATTATTGTTATTATTTTCAGAATAACTTAATGTCATATATGAAGATTGATTTATAACTGGATTTATAATTTTACAAATTATTTAAATATTAAGAAATAATGTCATGTGTTATAATTAATATATTATTACATTAAATGAAAGATTTTTTGAAAGGATAAGATTATGGAGAACATAAAGGTATATAACAAATTAGTTAGAGATAAAATTCCAGAAATAATTGATATAGATTATAAAATATGTGATTTTGAAATGATTGATGGCAGAAGAAAGTTTAGATTATTACAGAAAAAACTCCAAGAAGAAGTAAATGAATTCCTTGCAGATAATAGAAATATAGATGAACTTGCAGATATAATGGAAGTGGTATTTGCTATTGCAGATATCTTGGGGGTAAGTGAAGAAGAACTTCTTAAAGTTAGAACTGAGAAACGAGAAAAACGTGGCGGATTTGAACAAGGGATTTTTCTTAAAACAGTAGAAGAGAGAAAATAGTAATAAAGAGGAGAGGGAAAAGTGGCTAAAATATTAGATAAGGACAGATTTATAGATATAATTAAAAATGGAGCAAAGATTAATATTATTGGAGACAGTATAGCCGCAGGAAAGGGAAGTTCACAAAGTTATAGCAGCGATAAAGTGATTTTTGAAGATGATATAAAGAAATTTTATAGAATAATTGCACCAAACAGCTGGGGGACATTATTTGAAAATTATATAGGTAAAAAATTTCATGGATGCTCAGTTATTAATAATGGAGGTTGTGGAGCTTCTTCTTGTCAGATATATAATAATATAAGAAATCTTATTAATGAAGATGATGATATTGTATTTTTAATGTTTGGAGCTAATGATAGAAAAAATCATAATGGTATGAATGATTTATATGAAAATTTAGTAAGAATTATAAACTTTTTAAGAGAAAAAAATAAGCCTATGATTCTATTTTCACCAATACCATCAACAATAGAAAATGAAGGACGTCCAAATAGGCTTTATCATATGGATGATGTTACAGCAGTATTAAAAAATGTAGCAGAGAAAGAGAATATTTTACTTGTAGATAATTATTCCTTTATTCTTGAGTATTTACATATAAATAATCTTTCTATTGAAGAAATAATGTTTGAAGAGGGATGTGAAAATGATGGTTTGCATCCATCAGATTTTGTTCAAAAGCTTATGTTTGAAAACTTGAAAAGAGTATTGAATATTTAATTTAGTCCATAATTACCGTATATATATATTGGTTGTAATTAATAGAAAATGATATTGTAATATGTCATAAGTATGTATATAGATATCTATATTGGTTGTAATTTTAACAAAGTAATAATATGAGATAAAAGATTATGGATATCAAATAATGTTGGTTGTGTTGTAATTTTAATAAAGTAACAATAGGAGGAAGGGCAATGGAAGATGAAATCTTGCAGATAGAAAAGTCGATTAATTGTTTAAATAGTATAGGTGGGTTTTTATCTTCTGGAAATGAGTATAAAGCTAACACAATGTCAATTACATGGGGAAGTGTTGGGTACATGTGGAAAAAGAAAATCTTCTCAGTTGTAATAAGTGATATAAGATACACTAAAGAATTTATAGACAAGGGAAATACATTTACAATAAGTATTCCATATGGCAGAAGTTTTGATAAAGCAATAGACTTATGTGGACACAATTCAGGAAGAGATGTGAACAAAGAAGAACTTACTGGAATTAAATTCATTTCTGGAAAAGTAGTCGAAAGTCCTGTTATAGATGGATGCAATATGTACTATGAATGTAAGGTTATATTAAAACAGAAAGTAGATGTAAACAGTGTAAATCCAGAACTTAATCTTGATGAAGAAGAAAATGGATATACAATGTACTTTGGTGAAATTGTGGCTCAATACTTAAGAGAATAAATGATAAAAAATCTACTATAAAACATGGTGCAGCTTAGATAATTTAAAAATAAATATAGTATTACTTACGTAAGAACATAAGCCTAAAAGCCCTGACGAATATTCAGGGCTTTTTGCACTTTAGAGAAAGCTCTTAAGGAAAAAATATACAATATATGTGGTTATTATATCCATATTATATTATAATTATTAATAGATATAGATATAGATATAGATATAGATATAGATATAGATATAGATATACTATATGTTAAATATAAGCTATGGGGGAGATATGATGAAAACGAAACAAATTAGTAAAATGCTTGCACCATTATCTGGAATTATGAGCTTTATGTTTGCTATGGGGGTAATGACTGTGCCAGTTTCGGCACAGGAGATAAATATGGCAAATTCAGCTTATGAAGAAAGTGTAAAAACTGACTACACAACTTATATAAACAGCACAGTAGAAAAAAATGGATTTAAGGTTACAATAAATAAGTTGACAGCGGCAAAAAATAGGATGAATGTAACTACTACTATAGAATTTCCAAATGAGATAACAGATGAATCCTTAAACAATTCAATATTTATGTTTACAGTGAAGAAATCTAAACTTGAATCAGACTGGGGGAATAGAAGAATTATTAATGATAAGACAGTAGAAGTGAATTTTGATATAACAGGTTTTGAAGACCTTCCTTTAAATGCTGACTTAAGATTTGATGTTATCATACCAGAATATAATCTTAATGCATGGGTTAATGTTAATGCAGACTTATCTAAAAACATTGATAAGATAATAGAAAAAGATATTGATATATATAATGATAAGGCAAAAATAACATACAATAAGGTTGAAGCTGATGTTTTAGGAACTTCAGTTTATTTTAAAGAAGATGAGCATAGTGATGATTATGATCATGAAAACAGCTATTCAGATTCTGATTCCAAGATTTTAATAAAATGTGATGGGAAATTATATGAATGTAGTGATAGAAATTTTAATTATTATGGAGAAGGACGTTACGGTAGATATACATGCAAAGAATTGACATATGATGATATAAACAATGGAAAAAGTATAACATTAATACCTGTAACTTGCACTTTAACAAACAAAGAAAAAGAAGAAATATATGATACTATGAGATATGATTCTGAATACGTTCCTGAAACTTTTGATAATGTAACTTATAAAAAAGACTTTAAGTTCAATGATGGAAAAGATGGAGAAGTTTCTAAAGTAGAAAGAGAAGATGATAAAGTTAAACTATATATAAATACAGATTCTGAAAATAAGAGCATACTTATGGCATGCTCAATGCGTGGATGGATTGAATCTAATAAAGGTAATTATTATGGTGATGCTGAAAAATCAATGTATAAAGACCCAGATAGCAACGATGGTTATATTATTGAATTTTCAGGGGTAGATAAAGATGCCAATCTACATGTTTACTGTAATGACGATATATTAGGTTACAGTGAAAAATTTGAATTTGGCAAAGACGTTAAAATTAAATAAGAACATGGCAGAGCCATATATAAAGGAGTGGAGTTTAATGATAAACAAGAAAATAAGTAAAATTATAGGCCCTGCAGCAGGTATTATGGTATTTATGATGTCAATAGGAATAATACCTGTACAAGCATATGCAGCAGAAACTAAAAGTGTACAAAATGAAGCATCATTATCAAAGAGTGGAAATGTGAATTATGAAATAGAGCAAAATGGTGTAAAGCTTACAGTAACTAATGTTATTGGAACAAAGAATAGGATAAAGATGAATGCAACTATTACACGAGAAGATGGATTTGATGAAAAGATCCAAGGTCATAGAAGTATTGAATTAAATATGTATAAGGAAAAAGAAGAATTTAATAGTGGTGGTACATCATGGTCATATCCTAATGAAAATACAATTGAAATAAGTGCAGAAGAAGAAAGTGAAAATGGATTTTCTGAAAAAGGAAACATAAGAGCGGATTTAGTAATTGGAGAATATGATTTTAATGGAAGTATTGTAATACCAGTAGATTTTACTGAAAGTTTCAAGCCGTATATGAAACATGATCTTGATGTAAATATTGAGAAAAATTATAATATAACAGGTTTTGAAAGTGATGTAATTGGTACACGAATTATTGTAACAAGACCTGTAGATGATATGATGTATGGAAATAATGACAGTGTAGTTGATCCGTATTTTATAATAAAACTAGGAAATAAAATGTATCGTGCAATGGATATTGGAGGAAGCGGTTACAGTTCAGACGATGAAACATATAAATGTAATTTTGAATCAGAAAAGCTTACTTACAATGATATAAAGGATGCAGATAGTATAAGTATTATACCAGTAAAATGTACTATGACATATGATGAAATTGAAGAGAAGTACAAAGATAGTTCATTATATGAAAGATTATCAAAAGAAGCAGTAACAGAGAATAATGTAAAGTACAATAAAGAAGTAGAATTTACAGATGGAACAAAAGGTGAAATAAAAGTTGAAAGAGCAAATAATAAGATACGTGTATACTGTAGTTCAGATTCTGATATAAAAAGTTTTATGTTAGCTGAAGGTATAAGCAGCATATTTACAGATGGATCAGATGATTACAGAAATTCTGTATATGAAGATGATAAAGTTATATGTAAAGATGAAAATGCAGAAAATCAATATATAGCTGAATTTGAAGATTCTCATCCTGAAATGATGTTTGAAACACATATAGATACAATTATGCTAAATAGCGATAAGTTTGATATAGGTGATGAAATAAAAATTAAATAGTTATGTTACTTAGAGTATTAAAAGGTCCTGAAGAAATTCAGGGCTTTCTATTATTTTTATGGAAAATTTAGAATAAGAAAATTTTGCTTTGAATAATTTTGAGGATTATTTTTAAAGGATAAGGATATAAGGTATAATCATAACAAAGTATTAATTAGGAGATAGTTGTATATGAATCAAAATAAATACGAAGAATCTATTAAAATGACTTATGATTATGTGTATAGAATGCTAGTTAAGCTGAAAAATATAAAAAGTAATTTTGAGACTTTTGAAAATCCAGATGAAATCACAAAAGAGGTATATAGAGATTCGATCATAAAAAAATATGAGATGCTTGAAGATCTTACATGGAAACTTCTATCTAAAATATTTAAAGATAGAGGTCTTGAAATAAATAATCCTAAGGGATGTTACAGGCAGGCATTTAAAGAAGGATGGATAAAAGATATAGATATTTGGAATGAAATTTTAATCTCTAGAAATACAACAGCACATATTTATAATGAAAAAGATTATGAAGAAATAAAAGATAGAATAGTAGAAGAATATATTGATGCTATTGAAGGGCTACTTTTTAAAATTTCAGAAGAAGTGATGTGATTATTATGTATGGTATAAATAAGAAAGTTTATGAAAATCTTTTGAATTATTTCAGTGAAAGCCAATATATTAAAAGAGTAATATTGTTTGGTTCAAGAGCAAAAGAGAATGCTTGTTATAATTCTGATATAGACTTATGTGTAGACTGCCATAGAAAATTTAGAAGCAGAGTAATTGATAGTATTGATGACATTGTTGGAATATATTCTGCGGATATATTATTTTTTGATTCATTAAATTTAGAAATTGAAAATGAAATAAAGAAATACGGTAAAATAATATATGCTTGTGAAGAGTCTTGATTAAATTCAGGACTTTTTTTGAGTGATTTGTTGGGGAATTCTGAAAAAGATAAAATTGTAACATAAGTATAATTATGTTACAATTTTAACTATAATTACAAAATAAGGGGAATAATTATGTTTCTTATACTAGTATTAATACTTATATCTATAGGACTACTTTTAAAAAAAGAACATATTGTTAGAAAAAAATACACACAGGAATCTGGAATTTCATATGACAATGCATTTAAAGATAAAGGAATGTATGGAGAGTATCTAACCTTTAGAGAACTTGAAAAAATAAAAGGTAATCATAAAATCATTACTAATGTTTATCTTCCATGTGATAATGGTAAAACTACAGAGATTGATTTGATATATATACATGAAAGTGGTATTTATGTTATAGAATCAAAAAACTATAGTGGATGGATTTTTGGTAATGAAAATGATCGATATTGGACACAGGTTTTCAAAAATAAGAGGAAAGAAAAATTTTATAATCCAATAAAACAGAATGATACTCATATTAAGAGTCTCATTAATGTATGTGCAATAGAAAATAAATTTGTAAGATCAATAATTGTATTTAGTAAAAGATGTACACTAAAAAATATAACAGTGCATTCAGACAATGTTTCTGTAATTAATAGAAATGATTTAGTGGAAAACATTAAATCTCATATTGGAAAATCCTCTATAAAGCTCAGTGAAGATAGAATTAATGTTTTATATTATGTGCTCAGAAATTATAGCAATGTAGATGAGTCAGTTAAAGAAGCTCATGTTGAAAATATAAATAATTATAAGAATAGAGGAAAAAGCAGCACAAATAAAAGTACATATAATAAACAGGATGATAATGAAAGTAATAAGGCAGATTACGTTGAGTATAACTTTAAAACCACATATACTGATTTTTCTAACAATGATGATAATCATGAAAATACTATTGAAAAAGAACAACAAGTATTTTCAGCTTCTCTTGAAGAAGAGTTAAAGAAGTACAGGCTTAATAAAAGTAAAGAGCTTGGTATTAAACCATATATGATTTTTTCAAACAAAGAAATGAATGATATTATACTAATTAAACCAATTGATATTGATTCACTTTGCAAAATTAATGGATTTGGAGACGTTAAATGCAGTAAGTATGGAGAGGATATTGTTAAGATTGTTAGTGGATGTTTATAGGTGCTTAATATGGTTTTAGGAGAGTCTAATCGAGGGATTAGGCTTTTTTGTTTTATTATAAATTTTAATTGGTTATGTTTATGAATGGCTATGTTTTAATATGATGTTGAAATATAGCCTAAAAAAATTATAGGTAGATTGTCCATCTATACTACTCAATAAAAGAACATTGTGACTTAATTATCTGACTAAGGACTTCTTAAAATTCAATGGAACATCAACTTCTTCATACCCTAATGATTTATGAGCGATTGGGCTAATAGGATACCTCTCAGTGGTATCTGACCCCATTTCTATGCATCCCTTTTCTACAGCCCAAGTTTCACCTTTTTCGACTAATAATTTTCCAACACCTTTTTGCCTATATTCTGGTTTTACATACCACCCCTCTATAAATCCTACGTTCTTTGTTTTACATCCCAATGCAGTTTCACGTATTGATACCTCTATAAACCCTACTATATTTCCATTATCTTCTGCTATATAAAACATATAATCTAATTTGAATCGCTTATATATTTCTTTCATCTCTTTTTCTAATTCTTCCAAAGTATGATAAGACCATAACAAATATCTTAGTTTTAGCCATTCATCAAAATCTTGTATTGATACTTCTCTTATTTTCATATTTTCACCTCAAATTAATTCGTAATATGAATATTGTTCATTATATTATAGTCTTGCATAATGCTTATTATAACATAATTTGAAAAATATTACATGTAATATATATACATTGGCTCTCTATTCTTTAAATCTTCTACTTTTATATATGAATGTGTTACATTGCTTTGAATCATAAAGTTCTTAGCCTTTACTATATCTTTATCTGTATCAAATATTTGAACCACTTTATATAATTATTCAGGTATTTTGTTGCAACACCATTAAACCTATTCATCCACTTCTTTAAATTGCTATGTAGAGCATTAATATGTTGAATATGGTATAATCCCTCTTTATGTTTACCTCTTTTTATACTTTCTGCAAAGAATACTTCATCTGCTTCAACGACATTAAAATGTGATTGTTTTAACATGTGTACAATTTAAATAAGGTTAATATCTTTAGGATATTTTTTACTATTTTTATGAAAATACAAACTAAATTGTAATTCTATAGTATAATTATAAATAATGAATACATATTTGTAGAAAAATTAAAGGAGATTATATGGCAAAATCAGGAAAATATGACAATCGAATATACTGGAATAAAGTATATGAAGGAATTAATGAAATTAAGCCAGTTTATGATTTATGGCTTGATAAATACAAAGATATATTAGAAAAAAGCAGAGATACAAAAATTATAGATCTTGGATGTGGAAGTGGGAACAATTCTATTTATTTAGATGAAAGAAATTATAAGGGTATATCATGTGATTATTCTAAAGAAGGTCTTAATATTGTAAAAAGATATATAAGAAATTTTGAAATAGTTGAAATGGATCTGACAGAGAAGTTTCCTTTTGAAGATGAAAGTACAGAAGTCATTATTGCAGATTTATCATTACATTATTTTGATGAAAATACTACAAAAAGTATTTTAAATGAAATAAAGAGAATTCTCAAATACGATGGTTATCTTATCGCGAGAGTTAATACAATTAAGGACATTAACTTTAATGCAGGAAATGGAGAAGAGATAGAAAAGCATTTTTATTTGACTAAAGAAGGATATAAAAGATTTTTTGATGAAGAAGATATAAAAAAATTTTTCGGTGTATTTGAAATTCATAATATGGAAGAAACAGTTATGAATAGATATGGTGCTGAGAAAAAATGCTTTGAAATAGTGTGTATAAATAAAGGGAAGAGATAACTATGAGTAAAATAGATTTAAATGATATAAGTATTAAAGAAAATGAGATTAGTGTTAAGGAAATACATAAAGAATCATATGCAAAGTCAAATGCCATAACAGGTGATAAAAATTATCTGTATTACAGACTTAGAGAAAGTTTTAAGAAAGCAGAAAAAATAGATATAATAGTTTCATTTCTAATGGAATCAGGCGTTAAGCTTATTTTAAATGATATAAAAGAAGCAGTAGACAGAGGTGTTTCTATAAGGATTTTAACAGGAAATTATCTGAGAATTACTCAGCCATCAGCATTATATTTATTAAAAAAAGAATTTAAGGACAAGATTGAACTAAGATTTTATAATGAGCCAAACAGATCATTTCATCCAAAGTCATATATGTTTCAAAATAAAATTGATAGTGAAATATATGTGGGATCTTCAAATATTTCAAGAGGTGCACTTACTAATTCTATAGAATGGAATTATAGATTTTTAAAGTCACAGAATCCTTATGATTTTGAAGAATTCTATAACACTTTTGAAGATTTATTTTATAATCATTCAATAATTGTGGATGATGATGTTTTAGAAAGATATTCTAAATCATGGGTAAGACCTAAGGTTTTTAAGGATATAGAAAATAGTGAAGATGAATATAAGAAAAACAGTAATAGTGAAAATAATGTGATTGATTTATTTGAACCTAAAGGTGCACAGATAGAAGCTTTGTATGCTTTGAATAATACAAGGGAAGAAGGATTTGACAAAGCATTAATAGTTGCAGCAACAGGTATAGGAAAGACATATCTTGCTGCCTTTGATTCAAAAGATTCACAAAGAATATTGTTTGTGGCTCATAGAGAAGAAATAATAAAACAAGCTGCAAGAAGTTTTAAAAATGTAAGGAATTCAGAAGACATTGGATATTTCTTTAATAGTACAAAAGATAAAGATAAATCTATGATATTTGCTTTAGTTCAGACTTTAGGAAAAGACGAATATTTAAATGAAGAGTATTTTAAGAAAGATTATTTTGATTACATAATAATAGATGAATTTCACCATGCAGTTTCAAATAACTACAGAAAGATAATAGATTACTTTACACCTAAATTTCTCCTTGGACTTACAGCAACACCTGAAAGACTTGATTCAAAAGATGTATTTTCATTATGTGATTATAATACTGTTTATGAAATCAGGCTTTGCGATGCAATAAATAAGGGATATCTTGTACCTTTCAGATATTATGGAATTTATGATGATACTGTAGATTATACGAATGTAGAATTTAAGAACGGTAAATACGTAGAAAAGCAGCTTGAAGAGGCTTTAATGTTTAATAAAAGGGCACAACTTATTTTAAATCATTATAGGAAATATAATTCAAAAAGAGCTTTAGGATTCTGTACAAGCAAAAGGCATGCAGAGTACATGGCAAAATTCTTTAGTGAAAATGGAGTTAATAGTGCAGCTGTATATAGTGGTGATAATGGCGAATATGCACAAGAAAGAAATTCAGCAATAAATAAACTTACTAAAGGTGAACTTAAAGTTGTATTTTCTGTAGATATGTTTAATGAGGGACTAGATATACCTTCAATAGATATGGTTATGTTTTTAAGGCCAACACAATCTCCAACAGTATTCTTACAACAGTTAGGACGTGGACTTAGAAAGTTTGAAAACAAAAAGTATCTTAATGTACTTGACTTTATTGGTAATTATAAAAAGGCTGATCTGCTTCCATTTTTATTAAGTGGAAAGACGTATTCAAGAGCTGATTCAAAAAGGGGAATTCCTAGTGAAGAAGAATATCCAGAAGATTGTAGAATTGATTTTGATTTTAGATTAATAGACATATTCAAGGGTTTAGCATCCAAAGAAATGAAGATTAAAGATAAAATAAAAGAAGAATTTTTAAGGGTAAAAGATGAGTTGGGAAATAGACCAAGCAGGGTTGAGCTTTTTAACAATATTGATGATGAAATTTACTGCGAAATGAAGCAGAAAAGTAAATTTAATATATTTAAGGATTATTTGGGATTCTTAAAAGAAAATAATGAACTTACAGATGAAGAACTGGAGTTTATGAATACTAGAGGATATGACTTTATTAAAATGATTGAAACTACAAAGATGAGTAAGAGTTATAAGATACCAGTATTATTGGCTTTTTATAATAATGGTAATATTAAGATGTCTCTTGATGAAGATGATATTTATAATAGTTTTTATGAATTTTATCATAAGGGTAGTAATAAGGTGGATATGATTAAGGACAAGGCAACAGCTGGATTTGAAAAATGGGAGAAGAAGGATTATGTGAAATTAGCGAAGGATAATCCAGTTAAGTTTTTGATCAAAACTGAGAGTGATTTCTTTAAAGGAACAGATGAAAATTTAATTGAATTGTATAAAGACATGGAGAATATTATTAATAACAATATAATTAAGGAACAAATGTTGGATGCTTTGACACTTAGAACTAATATGTATTATGAAGAAAGAACTTTTTAAACATGTTAAAAAGCAAGGAATATTTACTTAAAATTTGTATGAGTAATATAATTATACATAAATATGGTTTAGGTTATATTATTTTACAATGAAATGTAGGCAAGGTACAGTTATGTTGATAACAAAGAATAGGGCAAGGGGGAAATAATAATGAAGAACTTTAAAAGATTATTAGCTGGTTTTATTGCAGTTTTATCATTAATTGCCATAAAACCAATAGCAGCTAATGCAGAATGGAAAAGTAACACTACAGGATGGAGAAATATTAATGGTAATGGGTATTATTTCTATTCAGATGGATATATGGCTCATGACTGCTGGATAGAGGATTGTTATTTAAATTCAAGTGGGTATGGACAACAAATATGCCAAGTACAACGACAACAACTAATAATTCAAATGTTCAAGGTACTTCAAATACAAATGTAGCTAGCGATACAGTATATGTATCTAGCAAGGGTATTTACCATAGTACATCTAATGCTCATGGCATGAAGAACAGTACAGCAATGAGCAGACAGGAAGCTATAGATAGTGAATATAGAGCTTGTGAAGCTAAACATTGTCCGTGATAAATAAGATTTTTAAACAGTGGATTTAGTGTAACTAATTGTTTAATCTTAAATGTTGGATTAGTTTATATAGTACATATAATAGTTTTATTGTCATTATGGTAATTATTATTTAATATTACATTCTAGTAAGTCATGTATTTATATATGGAAGTAGTATGTACATAGGCATAGAGATTTGGACAGACTCTTATTACAAATGAAATATAAATGATAAGTTTATGGAGTTTTTAGATAAAAATTTAAATAGTATATCATGTAAAAAAGTATTTTTAAAAGCAATGATTAATGAATGTGATGAAAAGGGGCTTGCTAAGGTAGATTATTTAATTGATTTCTATAATGATAGGAAAGCCCGTGGCTTTGAAGAGGAAAAGAAACAGTCTGTTTATTAAATGAAGAGATTATCGAAAGTAAGGTTGTAAGCAAATATTAAAAATATTCTTTGAGCATATGTATTGAGGAGGAACAGTGTAGAATGAAAATAAAAGAAAAGTACAATGAATTTATTGATAAAAATAAAGCACTTATATATTACATAATTATGGTTGTTATAATTGCCAATATTGGAGTGTATATTTCTTTGTTAGAAAGTGGTTTTCAATTAGAAGCATTGAATAGTGGAATAAAAAATAATGATGTTAATATGATTGAATTAAAAATAATTACTTATTTAAAGAGTGGAGGTTTATATCAAAATACTATTGTTTTAATGGCAACTTTTTTATATGATTTTAGTAAGACAAAAGATAAAGATAATGAGCTAAGTATAAGTAGTAATTTAGCTATATTGCTATTAATTTTATCTTCAATTTTTGGTTATACAGAAAAAGAAGGGGTTTTATATATAATTATAGAAATTCTCGTATGGTTATGGGCATTAGTGATAAATTGTAGACTATTTATTAAAAATAACATAGAAGGATTCAATGGCAATGAGTATGAAGCTAGTACACCGGATGAAATAAAATTAAATACTGTACATATTAATGATATTGAAAGTGATGGTGATGTGAAACTATGATTATAAATGTTATATTAATTGAACAAAATGGAATGGAGTTTTATATTGGTAGTATTAATTTTAAAGATTTCAAAAATAAATTTGAAATAGTTAGAAGAAAGGAAAATGACAATGGAGTTCAACGCAACTTAGATAAGAATCGTTTAGACAATTTGCGTGAATTTATAAAGACAGGAAATTCGATTTTTCCACAACCAATAATAGTATCGTTAAATAACGATATGTATGATATTAAACAAAATATTAATTATAACAATAACGACAACAACAATATTTTTCAGTTAAATATAAATGAGGATAATTCTATAATAGGTGAAATTATAGATGGGCAACACCGATGGGAAGGATTAAAAGAATCAATGTTAGATGATATTATTTTACCTATAATATTCTTTTTGGATATTAGCCTATATGAAAAAGCATATATTTTTAAGACTATTAATGCTAATCAAAAGCCTATAAGTAAATCACATTTATTTGATTTATATGAATTAAGTGAGAATAGATCTCCTGAAAAGATAATGCATATAATTGTAAAAAGATTAAATGATGATAAAGATTCACCTTTTTATAAAAGGGTGAAAATGCTGGGTAAAGCTACAGATAAAAGAGAAACTATATCACAAGGAACAATGATAACATATCTATTAAAGTTTATAACTTTAAATTCTGAGAAAGATAGACTTATATTAGAGAGGAATGAAATAATTAAAGATAATGAGAAATGTCCATTAAGAAAATTTTTTATAGAGAATAAAGATGAGATTATTTTAAAAGTAATTTATAATTTTTTCTTGGTTTTGAAGGAATTATTTAGAGATGAATGGGATAATGTTAATGAGTATGTTTTTTTAAAAACAGTTGGTTTTGGAGGATTGTGTAGATTTGCTAGAACAGTCATAGCAAAACAGAGAATAGAGAAGGATTTATCTAAAGAAGCACTTAAAAGAGTGTTCGAAAAAGTTGATAGAAACTATTTGCTAGATATATTTAAATCAGATAACAAGCTAATGGGAGAAGCAGGTCAAAAAATTATATCAGATAGATTAAACAAGCTAATTTATGGAGAAAAATAAAACTAATTTTATAATAATATAAGTTAGAATATAGACAAGGAGATAGGAAATATGGGGATTATTAAAAGATTTAGTGATGATACAAGCTTAGAATATGGACAAGGCAGTTTTGATGGATGGTGTGTATATATCAAAAGTACTGATGGTAAAAGGAAAGCACCAATAGATATTGAATATTTTAATATAATGAAAAGATTATCAGTAAAATATGGTCCAAAAAGGATGTATAGTGACTTTTTATTAGTGTATAATAAAACTTCTAATACAAATAGAAAAAGAAGTATTAAATATGATAAGTGATCTTTCTATAAGTTATAATGAAGATAGTAATATCGTAGACAAGATATTAAGTATAATATATATGGGAATGATAGCTGAAGAAAGAAAGCAGTATACAAAATTAGGCAAAAGAATAAAGCGATTAGGAGTATATAAATTATTAGTAGAAGATGTAGATGAGGCAGCAAACTGTATGCGTGGAATGAATTGGCAAGATATTAATAATGAATGTATAGAGGCAGGTTTTTAATTAACAAAGAGATAATAATGATAAATTGAATAATTATTAGATGTAGGGCAAAAATTAAATGAGGTGATTTCTAATGAATATATTTAATGAGGAAATAACGTCGATTTGGGAATTTTAAGAACGAGGCAATTGGCTTACTCATAAAGGGGATTATCCGGGGAATTGTAGCCCGA
>OBLF01001340.1_pt1 | contig 20447 bp, 15 predicted proteins | sample 1519231 | NCBI WGS metagenome assembly OBLF01 (sample SAMEA2602895, study PRJEB22501) | metagenome | reverse complement strand
AGCAGCTGCCGCACCTCGCTCGCCGTATCGGCACTTAGAATTATGCGGTATTGCCTTTACTTTACAACTTCCACCGCGCAGGCACCATAGCGGCCCAGGGTTACTTCCCCGCTGACGGTTTTGCCGGTCAGCAGGTCGGCCCCGGTGGGCACAGCCACGGTCTTGTCCGTTTCGGTCGTGTTCAGGTAGAAGTGATACACCGCGCGCTCATCCTCGCGGCAGTGGTACTCAACGCCATCGGGCAGGGTCTGCATCCTGCAGCCTGCCTGCGCCATAGCGGCGCGGAACACCTTCGCGTTGCCGACGGCATCCATGCGGGCCGCAATGTAGTAGGTGTGGCCCTTGCCGAAGGCGTGGTGGGTCGCCACGGCGTAACCCTTGTAGAAGTCCTCGCCGTAGGTTGCCAGCACATCGGTGTTGTCCGCCGTTTCCAGCAGCTCGCAATAGTCCTGGATGGCGGCCTTGCTGCCGTCCGGGAAGACGACGGTGTTGCGCTCACCGGGGTAGAGGGTATCCAGCTCGGTGGCGGTCACGCCGAACACCTCCCGCAGGCCATCGCCGGGGAAGCCGCCCAGCCAGGCCAGCGTAGAATCATTGACATAGCCCAACAGGTAGGTGCCGATAACCGTGCCGCCGTTTTCCACAAACTGCCGAATCTTCTCGCCGAAGCCGGGCTTGACCATGTAGAGCATCGGCAGCACGACGACTTTGTAGCGGTCGAGAGATTCCTCGACGCCGATGACATCGGCATCGACGCCGCAGCGGCCCAGCTGTTCATGCAGGGCGCAGACGGTCTCGCGCAGGTTCTTCTGCTGGATCTGCATACCCCAGGCATCTTCCAGCGCCCAGCGGCTGTCCCAGTCAAAAATCAGCGCGGCCTCGGCGCGGGGCAGGCTGCCGATAACCGGCGTCAGCGCGTTCAGCGCGGCGTTCGTCTCGGTCACATCCTTGAACACACGGGTATCGTCGCGGCCATCGTGGTCCACTACCGCGCCGTGCCACTGCTCGGTGCCGCCGCGGCCCTTGCGCCACTGAAAGTACTGTACGCCGTCGCCGCCGCAGGCCACAGTCTGCACGCCCTGCAAACGGTTGACGCCGGGGCGCTTGAGCTTGTTATACTCGTGCCAGTTGACGAGGCTGGGCGTGCTCTCCATCGTGAAGAAAGGTACGTCCCGCTTGCAGCCGCGAATCAGCGCGTGGTCAAACGCAGTCATGGCAAAGGTCGTCGTGATGCTGCGGTCGGGGCGGCCCCAGTGGGGGTAGCTGTCCCAGCAGACGAAATCCAGTTCTTTCTGCAAATAGTGGTAGTCCAACCCGGGGAAATACTCCATCAGGTTGGTGGTGATGGGCACGTTCGGGGTCAGCTTGTGCAGCAGCTCGGTCTCGCTGTGGACATAGTCGGTCATGTTCCAGGTGGTGAAGCGCCGCCAATCCAGTTTCAGGCCCAGCAGGCTCTGTTCGCCGTTCTCAAATGGCGGCTCGATCTCGTCAAAATCGTTGTAGTGGTGGCTCCAGAAGCCGGTCCACCAGGCGTGGTTCAGCACGTCGATGGTCTTGTACTTGTCGCGCAGCCAATCGCGGAAGCGGGCCTGGCAGCGGGGGCAGTAGCAGTCGCCGCCCAGCTCATTGGAGATGTGCCACAGAATCAGCCCGGGGTGGTCGCCGACGGCCTCGACGAGCTTTTCAATGATGGTGTGGACCTTCTCGCGGTAGATGGGGCTGCTGGGGCAGGCATTGTGGCGCATACCCTGGTGGTCGGTCACGCCGTTGGCCTGCACGCGCAGAATCTCGGGATATTTTTTCGCCATCCAGTTGGGCTTAGCGCCGCAGGGGGTGGCAAGCTCGGTGTAGATGCCCGCCGCGTACAGGCGGTCCATCGTCTCGCGCAGCCAGGCAAAGTCGTACTCACCCTCCTGCGGCTCGTACTTGGCCCAGGCGAACACGCCGAGGGTGGCGGTGTTCATGCCGGCCTTTTTCATCAGTTCGACGTCCTTTTCCAGGATGTCGGGCCGGTCGAGCCACTGGTCGGGGTTATAGTCCCCACCGCGGAACAGGATGGGGGCTTTGGTGATCGTTTTCATGGTGAACCTCTTTACTTTAAAATAAGGTGCCTTGTAGTGGCCAGGCATATCCGGCCACTGCGTTAAATCTGCCCTTCACCTACAAAAGCGCTGCCCCTTGCGAGGCAGCGTTGTTGTGATAAACTATCAGCCCTTTGCCGCGCCGGAGGTGATACCCTCGACGTAGAATTTCTGCATGATGACAAAGAGGATGGAAATGGGGATGGCGACCAGCACACCGCCCGCGCAGAAACGGGAGAAGTAGCTGTTGATCAGAGCCTTTTGCAGCATATTGTACAGGCCGATGGCAACCGTCCAGTCCGTGCTGATACCGGAGTTCAGGATCATCTTTGCCATAACAAAGTCGGTCCAGGGTATCAGGAAGGAGTTGATAATGGTGTACACCAAAATCGGGCGGGACATCGGGATAACGATCTGGAAGAAGATGCGCGCTTCCGAAGCGCCGTCCAGCTTGGCGGCCTCACGCAGTGCCACAGGCACCGTATCAAAAAAGCCCTTACAGATCAGGTAGCCCAGGCCGGAAGAGCCCGCGTATACCATGATCAGACCGGCGTAAGAGTTGGTCAGGTTCATGTACTTCAAAACAAAGTACACAGCGATCATGGCCAGAACGCCGGGGAACAGGTTGACGGTAACGGACAAGTTCTGCAGCAGCTTGCGGCCCTTGAAGCGGCAGCAGCTTATGGCGTAAGCCACCATCAACACAAAGCAGGTGGAGATCACACAGTTAAAGCATGCCACAACCAGGGTGTTCATGAACCAGCGCGGGAACTGTGCAACGGAGTCCGGCTCCATCAGCACGCTGACATAGTTCCACATGGTAAAGCTTTCCGGTACAAAACGGGTAAAGTTCACGCCTTTATCCGTAGAGAACGAGGTCAGCAGCAGCCAGGCGATGGGCACCAGCCAGATGAACGCCAGCAGCGCCAGAACAAGATGACGAATGACGGAGAAGATGCCTTTTTTCACTTTGCCCTGTTGCAGCTGCTTTTGCACAGCGGCAGAGGATACAGCAGTGGTACTCAAGAGAACGTCGCCTCCTTCTTATTGATAAAGTGGAAGCACACAACGGTGAACACTGCGCAGACGATAAACACCATGATGCCCAGCACAGCGGCCATCTTGTAGTTGTAGTATTCCTGCGTCAAGCGGAACAGCCAGGTAACCAGCAGGTCAATTTCCTTGGCGTTGGACTGGGCCAGCTGCTGGTTGTTCGTGACAAACACGTCCTGGGTCAGCAGGTAAATAACGTTGAAGTTGTTGACGTTCCTGACAAAGTCCGTGACGAGCGACGGTCCCTGCACGCTGAGCAGGTAGGGCAGCTTGATGCGGAAGAACATCTGAACCGGGTTCGCACCGTCGATGCGGGCGGCCTCGATCATGTCGGCGGGAATGTTCATTAACACACCCGTAGAAATCAGCATCTGGTACGGTACGCCGATCCAAATGTTGATCATGATGATGGTGAACATGGCCCAGCCCGGCTGGGTCAGGAACGGAATGTAACTAAGGCCCTTGTCCAACAGGCCGATGTTATGCAGGAAATCCGTAACTCCGGCGTTGGCCATCATTGTGTTGAAGATGCCGTTGTTGGAGAAAAAGTTGCGTACCAGCAGCAGCGTAACGAACTGAGGCACGGCGATGGTCACCATGAACAGGGTACGCCAGAACTTCGGGCATTTGGTCTTGTTGTCATTGATGAACATGGCCAGCAGGATGCCGCCGAAGAAGGTGGTAAAGGTGGCAAAGAACGCCCAGACCAGCGTCCAGGTCAACACCTTGGCAAAGGAGTAGCCGAAGGTCGAGGTCATACCGCCGCCGCCAAACAGCGTGAAGAAGTTGGTCAGGCCGACCCAGGTGAACAGGTCGTTCGGGGGCATGTGCTGCTGGTCATAGTTCGTAAACGCGACCGCAATCAGGATGAACAGCGGCACGATGGTAAATACCACAACGCCCAGCACAGGCAGCGTCAGCAGGGTGACGTAGAACTTTTCGTTCAGGTAGACGTTGACGTCCTGTAATAAGTTGTTCGTCTTTTTGCCCGCTGCGCGGATTTTTTGCAGCTGGTAGTTGGATGTGACCACCATCATGGCGGCCGCAATCAGCGCAGCGATGACCACGAAGGAAATCATGCTCATCAGCAGGATCTCGAAGGAGTTATCGTAATTGTTCACGACGTTTTTCATCGTCGTAACGTCGAACACCATCTCCATTTTGACAGTGCCCAGCGTGCCGAATTTAGCAAGGTTTGGCGCACCGTAAAATGCCAGGAAGTAAAGTCCCAGACCCTCCACGAGGGTGACAAGGAGCGCTTTCATCAGCTGGCCGTGACCGATATAGCCAAGGCCCCATACCAGGAGCGAAACTTTGGTAAAGATATCGCCTTTTACAAAGGCTTCCCCAAAAGTCTGGAAGAAGTTCTTCTCGCCCGGCATGGCTCGCGTTGCAGTTTTCGCCACAGCGAAGTCCCCTTTCGTTCACACGATCTTCATAAATCATATGGATAAAACAGCCCGCTTGCATCGGTCGTTTTCTACCACAAGCGGGCTGTCTTATCAGATCATTTCTTTATTAATTATTATAGATAGGAACAGAGATTACTGGGTAACAGGAGCGGTGATACCGGCGACAGCGTCATCGACCAAAGTCTGGGTGTCCTTGCCATCGGGGTTGCCGTTGACGCAGATGGAGCCGAGGGTCTCAGCGGAAGCCCAGAAGTTGCCGCCAACGCGCTGCAGGTTAGCGTACTCAGACTGGGCAACAACAGCGGTCAGAGCCGGAGAAGAAGCGGCTGCCAGAGCGTTGGTGTTGGAGGGGCCCTGTGCGCGCTCCTTGAAGCGCAGTTCCTCGTTCTCTTCGTTGGTAACGAAGTCGGCCAGCAGCATAGCAGCACCGACGTTAGCGCTGTGGGGGTTGACGCCGATCAATTTGAAGCCGGAGAAGGAAGCCATCTGGACCTGCTCGCCGTTCAGGGTGTAGGTAGGCAGCTTGCAGGCGGCGTAGTTGTCGCCCCAAACTTCAGCAGCGTCGTTTGCACGCCAGGTGCCGTTAACGCCAGCAACCAAAGTGCCGTCCTTCAGCTTACCGGTGAACTCCTCGTCCTTCAGGGCGATGAAGCCGGGGTTCTTACAGATATCAATGACAGCCTGGGTAACGTCAGCGCCCGGGGCCTCATTCCAGTTGCAGACGGTATTCACGCCGTCATCAGCCAGGCTCAGGTTCAGGCCGGCGCCAGCATAGAAGCTGTACAGGTCCCAGCCGTTAGCAACGTCCATAGAGACTTTCTTGCCTGCGGCGGCTGCCTTGTCCATCATCGTGTCAAGGCTCTTGACATCGTCCTCGGTGAAGAAGCTCTTGTCGTAGAACATGAAGTAGCCGTTGTCAGCGGTCAGGGGGTAAGCATAGAGCTTGCCATCGACCGTGGCAGCATCGACAGACGCGGGAGTGTTGCGGCTCTTGACATCGTCCGCATTCAGCTGCACTTCCTGCAGAGCGCCTGCCTGAACCAGCTCGTTCAGCTGGTCATCAGCAAATGCGAAAACGTCAGCAGCGGCGGTGGGGTCGGTCAGGACGGTATCCTTAGCCTCCTTTTCGGACTGAGCGCCCAGGTTGATGGTGATCTTGCCGCCGTAATTGCCGTACTTCTCGATGAACTTGTCGCTGATCTCACGCAGCAGATCCTGATCCTCTTCAGCGCCCCACATGGTCAAGGTAACGTCCTGAGCGAAGGCAGCGGCAGCAGCCTGATCAAGGACATCGCCGGCAGCAGCGGCCTCGGTGGAAGCTGCGCTGGAAGCCTCGGTGGACTCAGCAGTGGAAGCTGCTTCGGAAGTGGAGGTGGCGGTGCTGGCAGAGCCGCCGCAAGCGGCGAGGGACAAAGCCATTACACCGGCCAGAGCCAGGCTGATTTGCTTTTTCATAATGTACTCTCCTTCTTTTAAAAATGTTCTCTTGTGAACACCTTGAGCGGTGCTGCGCAACTTGTTTGCGCACTCACCTTACGTTTTTTAGGATACAGGATTTTTCGCTTGGTGTCAATGTACAGATTATACGTGTTTCGCAGTGCGTTTTTGGCTGTTTTGCCGCTGGAAACGGTTTATTCGACGAAAAATACGCGCAACTTGCGCAACTTCCGGGTTGCACGCGGTTGTTTTTGGACACATTTTCCCTGTTTTGTACAGCAATCTGACGTTGCCGTAACTATTTTGTAATTTGATTCGATGATGTCATAAAATAGGAAGTTGCGCAGAGCCGGAAACCATGACACCGCCAGAATGGCAAAACCGCCCCGGAAGGCATTCCTCCGGGGCGGCATGATAAACGCTATTCACTTTGTCGAATCCCGTAAAATGACCTGATACCCTTGCAACTGGCGCTTCGGCACGTCCTTCCCGGCCAGAATGTCCAGCAGCATCCGGCAGGCAGTGGAGCCAATGCGCTCGGCGTCAAACTGCACTGCCGAGATAGAAGGTGTTATGTCTACGAGCAATTCGCTGTCATACAGGCTTGCCACGCGGATGTCCTGGGGTACATGGATATGCCGTGCCCGCAGCTCCCGCACAACGTCAAAGGCCAGCCGGTCGTCACAGCAGAGCAGGCAGTCGGGGCGGCGCTCCAGCGTAGCTTCCAGTGCGTCGGTGCGCTGTTCGTCGCTCTCCAATCCCGTGTGGATCAGCGTTTGGTCGGCCTGCACACCGAACTCGGCCAGACCTCGCAGATAGCCACGCAGCCGGTCGGCGTTGACGGTATAAGTGCCGCTGCCGCCCAGGTAGGCGATGCGCCGGGTGCCCAACTGCAGCAGCAAGCGGGTCATTTCACACGCCGCACCGAGCTGGTCGTTGTCGGCCTGGGGAATCTCCGGGTCGTCGATGCGGCCGATGGCCACAAAAGGCACACCGTACTGATTCAACAAGTCGATGCAGGGGTCATCCGACATGGTGCGGGAAAGGATGACACCATCAACTTTATGGCTTGCCAGCTGGCGTTCCAGTTGGTCGGTGTCGGTCTCGCTGACATAGCAGAGCAGCAGGTCATACCCGCGCTGCGCAGCCATGGCGCAGATGCCGCCCATACATTTGCGCAGGAAGGGCAAATCCAGGCGGATGAAGTGTTTCGGGATGATGAGTGACAGATTATGTGTTGCGCCCTGTGTCACCGGATGGGGCGGCGCGACCTCGCGCCCGGTCAGCCCGGCGTAGGCAAGCACCCGGGCGCGGGTCTCCTCCCCCACGCGTCCTTTTCCGGAAAGCGCACGTGATACCGTGGTTTTCGAGATTCCGAGCGCGTCTGCGATCTCTGCAATTTTCATGGGTGTAGTATTATTCGCCATGGTGCGCACGTTTCCTCCCTTGCTGAAAATGTTGCGCATGATAGTTGCGCGCAGTTCAAGGATACCGTTGCATTCAAAAAGTGTCAATCCGCAAACCGCACAAAAAAACAGACGAAAATTTGGCAAGGGTGGCGGGCATATTCTTACTTTATATGGTACGTACACACTTGTGCAGGGGCTGCGCATATTGATTGCTACACAAAATCACGTATTATCGCTGAATTTCAAAACTTATTGCATATTTTATGAACAATCATTACACAACTTGTAAACATTAGCACTCTACTATTGACAGTGCTAATTTGCCGTGCTATTATAGAGGCGTTCCAAGGGGAACAGGGACGAAAGAACCAGAACCCCAAAGGAACAACAACGCTTAATTCAAAAGTCAACTGTACGCACAGTCTACGTTCAGCCGATGAAAATTGGAGGAATGACTTATGATGATGGTTCCGTATATGTTCAATGATGGTTTGATGGATGATTTGTTCAGCGATGCCTGGGCGCATGACTTTGACCGTGCAATGCGCGCTGCCGAACCCCGCAGTATGTTTGGCAAACGTGCCGCCAATGTGATGAAGACCGATGTTCGCGAGAACAAGGACAGTTACGATGTGTTTGTCGACCTGCCCGGCTTCAAGAAGGAGGATGTCAAGCTCGACCTTGACAACGGCTATCTGACCATCAGCGCCCAGCGCAATGAGGAACTGGACGAGAAGGACAACGAGGGCCGTTACATTCGTCAGGAGCGTGCCACCGGCAGTTGTGCCCGCAGCTTCTACGTCGGCAAGGAGCTGGAACCCAAGGATATCAGCGCCAAATTTGAGAACGGCATCCTGAGCCTGCACCTGCCCAAGGCCGACGCCAAGAAATTGGAACCGAAGCAGACGTTGATTGAGATCGAGTAATCGCTCATCCTCTGGGACGCCGTAGAGGTGGATGCGAGCATCGACCCCTGCAAGACATACTCTTCCGGGCCGCAACCCTAAATTCTTAGGGCTGCGGCCCTTTTGTTTTGCCTAAAAGTGTGTTATAATTCCATATAGATGAAATAAAAGTACAGGGAGGTCCTGCCCGTGCCATATTCCGACGAGCATCTGCGCTATCTGCGCCTGCTTTCCCAGAAATACCAGACCGTGGCCGCCGCGGCCAGCGAGATCATCCGCATTGAGGCACTGCTGCGTCTGCCCAAGGGCACCGAGCATTTTATGAGCGACCTGCACGGCGAGCATGAAGCGTTTGTACATATTTTAAACAGCGCGTCGGGCGTCATCCGGGAAAAGATCGACACGGTGTTAGGCCCCGGCGTCCCCGCCGACGAACGCGCCGATCTGGCAACATTGGTCTATTATCCCAATCAAAAATTGCCCGAGCTGAAAGCCCGCCAAAAAGACCTGCACGCCTGGTATCGGCTGACACTGCTGCGGCTCATCGATCTGTGCCGGTTCGTGTCCAGCAAGCACACCCGTGACCATGTGCGCCGCTGCCTGCCCCAGAATTGCGGCTACATCCTCGACGAACTGCTTCACGCCCACTTTGAGGACCACGACAAGGACCAGTATTACGGCGAAATCATCGAGAGCATCATCCGCTACGACCGCGCCGACGCCTACATTGTTCGTTTCTGCGAGGTCATCAAGCGACTGGCCGTCGACCGCCTGCACATCGTGGGCGACCTGTTCGACCGCGGCCCGCGCCCTGACCGCATTCTGGACAGCCTGATGGCCCACCACCAGGTGGATATCCAGTGGGGCAACCACGATGTCGTCTGGATGGGCGCGGCGGCGGGCAGTCCGCTCTGCATCATGACGGTGCTGAAAACGACACTGGCTTACAACAATCTCGACACCCTTGAGGGCGGCTACGGTATCAGCCTGCGGCAGCTCGAGCGTTTTGCCCAGCATACCTACGCCGATTCCGATGTGTCGCGCTGGCTGCCCCACGCAGACCCGCGCACCGCTGCGGGTGATTTGACCGCCGCCGCGCGGATGCACAAAGCCGTGACCGTCATGATGCTCAAGCTCGAAGCCCAGGTCATTGCCCGCAACCCGGATTTTGATTTGCAGGGCCGCGACTTCTTAAATCACATCGACTTTGACGCAGGCACAGTGGATTATTTTGGCACGACCTATCCCCTGCTGGACTGCGACTTTCCCACCGTGGATCCGGCGCACCCCACCGTGCTGACCGCCGACGAGGGCAAGGTCATTGCCGGGCTGGTGCGCAGCTTTGCCGAGAGCGAGCGGCTGCAGCGCCATGTGCAATTTTTATACGCTCACGGCGCATTTTATAAAATGTGCAACGGCAATCTGCTCTACCACGGCGCTGTGCCCATGACCGAAAACGGCGCGTTTGCGGCTATCACCTTTGAGGGCGTTGCCCGCAGCGGCAAGGCGCTGTTCGACTACTGCGACCGCCGCGCCCGCCAGGGTTACAGTGCGCCGCAGGGCAGCCCTGCGCGGCTGGCTGGGCAGGACTTTTTGTGGTATCTGTGGTGCGGGGCAAAATCGCCGTTGTTTGGCCGCAGCGCCATGACGACGTTTGAACGGCTGTACATTGCCGACCCCGCCGCCCACGTCGAGGTAAAGAACCCCTACTACAAGCACATTGCCGACCCGCGCACCGCCGAACATATTTTGCGCGAATTTGGCCTGGAAGGCGAGGGCAGCCATATCGTCAACGGCCATGTGCCGGTCCGCGCTATTGAAGGCGAAAGCCCCATCAAGGGCGGCGGGCGGCTCATTATCATCGACGGCGGCTTCTGCCGCGCCTACCACCAGCGCACCGGCATTGCGGGCTACACACTGGTCTACAATTCCCGTGGGTTGATTCTTCGCACCCACCAGCCGTTTGAAAACACTGACAAGGCCATCCACGAGGACGAGGATATCACGTCCAAGAGCGAGTACATCTACACCGCACCGCAGCGTATCCTGGTGCGCGACACTGACGAGGGCGGCCGCAAGCAGGCGCTCATCCGCGATTTGACCGCCTTGGTGGAGGCCTACCAGACCGGCGTTATCCCCCAGGGCGTGGCACAGGAATTGTGATTGAAATTTGGGAAAACAGGTTTATAATAGGGTTATATAATACATAAGGAGATGTTCAAACATGGCTTGCACTACCATTCTGGTCGGCAAAAATGCGTCGTATGACGGCTCCACGATGATTGCCCGCAACGACGATTCCGGCTCCGGCCATTTTACCGCGAAAAAATTTACCGTGTTCCAGCCGCAGGACTACCCGGCTGTCTACAAATCCGTGATTTCGGGCGTCGAGATCCCCCTGCCCGGCGGCGGCCTGCGGATGACTGCCGTGCCCAACGCCGTGGAGGGCAAGGGCCTGTGGGCGGCCAGCGGTGTGAACGCCGCCAACGTCGGCATGACCGCGACCGAGACCATCACCTCCAACCCGCGCGTGCTGGGCGCTGACCCGCTGGTCAAGGGCGGCATCGGCGAGGAAGATATCGTCTACCTTGTGCTGCCCTACGTGCGCACTGCCCGCGAGGGTGCCCGCCGCCTGGGCAGCCTGCTGGAACAGTACGGCACCTATGAGATGAACGGCATTGCCTTCCAGGATGTGGACGAGATTTGGTGGCTGGAGACCATCGGCGGCCACCATTGGATGGCCCGCCGCGTACCCGACGATGTCTATGTCGTCATGCCGAACCAGCTGGGCCTGGACACGCTGGACCTGGACGACGCTTTGGGCGAGCAGAAGGACTTCATGTGCTCGGCTGATCTGCGTGACTTTATCAAAAAGTATCACCTCGACCTGTCCCAGGACGGTGTGCTGAACCCGCGGGATACCTTCGGCAGCCACGACGATGCCGACCACGTCTACAACACGCCCCGCGCGTGGTATATGCTGCGGTATTTCAATCCCAACACCTTCGTATGGGATGGCCCCGACGCCGACTTTACGCCGCGCTCCGACGATCTGCCCTGGTGCATGGTGCCCGAGAAGAAGGTCACGCCCGAGGATGTAAAGTACGTGCTGTCGTCCCATTATCAGGGCACGCCCTATGACCCGTACGCTGCCGCAGCCGCCGAGAAGGGCATCTACCGCCCCATCGGCGTGAACCGCAACGACTTTATGGCGCTTTTGCAGATGCGCCCCGACGTGCCGGAGGATTTCCGCGCCGTGGAGTGGCTGGCCTTTGCGTCCAATGCCTTCAACACGATGCTGCCCTTCTACGCCAATGTGGACACGACACCGGAGTATCTATCCAACACGACCGGCGATGTCTCCACAGACAACTTCTACTGGGCCAGCCGCCTGCTGGCCGCCATGGCCGATGCGTCCTACGCAAAGTCGGTGTTCCACATCGAGCGCTACACCCTGAGCGTCGGCGCAAAGTCCAACGGCTTCATCAACCGGTACGACGACGCCCAGCGCGCCGAGGCTGACCCCACCGCCCGCGCCGCCCTGCGCGAAAAGGCCAACGAGGAAATTGCCGCCATGGCCAAGACCGAGACGACCGACGCGCTGAACAAGGTGCTGTTTGAGCTGAGCAGCGGCATGAAAAACGCCTATTCGCGTTCGGATGCGTAAATAATTCCTACATAATTCATACGAAAGCGAGGGACGCACCTATTGCGGTGCGTCCCTCGCTTTTTATAGTTCTTTCACTACGTACAAAATGCCCTTGTCCGTTTCCTGCGCCGCCGTGGTTCTGCCGGGCGCAAGGCAGGCCGCAGGGTCAAACCCGACAAACCGCCCGCCCTCTACGGTGATGGCCCCATCCCCTACGCTGTACAGCAGGTGGTCGGCGCTGTCGCCCTTTACGGCGTACAGGCCGCCGTGCAAAACCACCTGCCCCGCCGCCGCACAGACGGCACAGGATCCGGCACCGCCCAGATAGCGGCCGCCATACAGGTCCACGCGGCAGCCCTGCCCGCGGGCGTAAATGGGGCAGCCTGCGCGGCTGTGGCTGCGGGCGGTAGCCTGTATCAAGCCTTTGCCATGTACTGTCAGGGCCGCACCGTCGGCCAGCTGTATCGTGCCTTTCAGGCGGTGGCCGTTCAGGTGCAGGGCGGCGGCCTTGCCGGGGGCGATCACACAGTCTATGCAATGGCCGTCGGCGTCGGTAAAGGCGGTATCGGCCTGCAAGGTGACATCCTCCCCCGCCGCCAGCCGTGCGGCGATCTCGGCCCCGCTCTGCGGCTCCGGCAGGGCAAAGGCATCGCTGTCCCCGGCCCCGGCCTGTTCGCGGCGGTAGGCCCTGAACAGCCGTACCGTCTGCACCGCCTGCGAGAGGATCAGCAGGGCAAAGGGCAAAAAGATACACAGCAGATACCCGGGCGTCGTTTTCAAAAAGTTAAAGAACAGCCCCACCTTCGGCAGATGCCCGGCATACCGGCCAATCACATCGCTGTACGGCACAACGGCTTCATCGTCGGTGTCGGTGGTCGTGCCGTAGGTGGTAAACCCCGGTGCGCCGTCGGCAGTGGTGGTCAGGGCGCGTATCTTGTGGGTGACGGTATCGCCGTAGTTGCTGTCGTTGCGGCTGGTAAAAGCAATGATATCCCCCGGCTGCAGGGTGCTGGGGTCCACATGGCGCACAAAAACCAAATCGCCCGCGCTGAAATCCGTTGCCGACATCGAATCGGACAGGACGATGAACGCCTTGTAGCCGAACCACTCTTTATCCGTGCGGTTCAAAAACAGGGTGGATACCAAAGTAAACAGCAAAATGCTGACGGATAAAACCGCCAGCACTGCTGCAAAGATACGGACAAATTTGTCCGCCGCTTTTTTCATAAAGATTCCTCGTGTTATCAATCAAAAAGTCCGGTCGGGTTGTTCTTGGTCTGCACAGCGTCGGCGCACAGCACAAAGCTCATGCGGGTCTGCTGGGCGGCGTTGCCGGTGTTTTCCGGGCAGTGGAACGACGCTTGCAGGGTCCTGGCCTGGCCCACGGCCAGCACAGCGGGGGCCGTGGCGGCGGTGCTGCGGGTCAGCCCGGCCAGCGTGCCGGTGTACAAAACGTCGCTGCCGTCGGTCAGCGTCACTTCCAGCACATCGGCCAACTCGCCGCTCACGTCGCGGAAATAGAGCTTATAGTACACATCCGCCGTGCCGGTGTTGGACAGGGTGAAATCCTTGTTGACCGTCATGCCCGGCTCAAACAAATATTCATCCTCGGTCAAAATCGGCTTGCCGCCGTTCAGGTCAATGGCGACGGTGCCGGTGGTAAAGCGGTTTTGGGGCACCTGCACCCGGGTCAGGCCCACAGCGCAGGTCACGACCGCCAGCACGGCGGCCAGCAGCAGCGTCAGCAGCGCGGCGCGGCGGTAAGCGCGGGGATCACTTGCGTTCATGGTCATCCCCCTTTCGCTTGGCAATGACCAGTGCGGCCAGTGCAATGGCAGAAACGGCCATAATGACCACCACGACCGCCAGCGGGAAGCTGTCGGAGGTCTGGGGCATTGCGGTCAGCGCTTTTACAAAACCGGGTTTGCCGGTCAGCTGCCCGGTGACGCCGCCCGACGTGGCGGTGCTGTCAGACGCTGCCGGGTCCGTGCCCGGCGCAGGCGCAAGCTCGTCCACCCACCAATTCAAATCGGCGGTCATGGTCAGGTTTTGGTACTCGTTGCCCGCGCTGGTCGGCAGGGCGACGGTGACGCGGTAGGTCATGGCGTCGGTGGTATCGGCGGCTGTGCCGGGCACATCCACCGGCAAAACGGCGGGCACATCGGCAAAGGTGCCGCTGTACAGCTGGGTGTTGTTGCAGGTCACAGTCAGCTGCAAGCCGCCCGCAAGGGGCGCGGCAGCATCGTCCGGCCCGGCGGAGAAGTAGAGCGTCACCTTGCCCCGGTGGGAGACGTTGACGGTGAACTCTTTCTCGGCAGTGTCGCCGGGCAGCATATTGGACAGGGCGAAGGCCTGTGCCGCACTGGCATTGCCGCGGTACAGCGCCAGCGTGGCCTGCTTTTGCGGGGCGCGGTGGGCTGTGCGGGCGGGTGCGGCAAAGGCAACCGGACCAGCCTGGGTGGTTTCTCCACTTTGTGCGGATTTGGTTTGGGGCGCGGCGGTGGCCTCGGGGGTCACGGTGGGTTCCGGGGTTGGTTCAGCCGTCGGTTCCGGTGTCGGTTCGGCGGTGGCCGCCGGGGTGGGTGTCGGCTCGGCGGTAGGTTCCGGCGTAGCCGTGGGCGTAGGTTCCGGCGTGGCAGTCGGTTCTGCCGTGGGGGACGGCGTGGCCGCAGGTTCCTCCGCGGTCCGTGCGGCGGGGGTCGGCGCGGCGGCCAGCTGGGTGTCGGGGGCTATGGTTTCCTCGTCGAGGAATACGGGGGCGTCCGCCTCGGGGTCGTCAGATTGCCCGGTTTTATTGGGCCAAGTGCCGGCCTGGATATCGGCGACCTGCACGGTGGCGGTGCTGGTGAAATAGGCCGACGTACTGCCCACATACAGCGATGCAAACAGCGCCGACCCCGCCGCCGTCAGGCAGAGCGCCCGCAACAGGGTCTTTCGATTGGGATTTGACATAAAAAGCATCCTTTTAGGGTTGTAATTTACAGCAAGCAAAGGGCGTAAACGATACAGTTTGCGCCCTTTGCTTGCCGCCCCTCCGGGGAGGGGACGGCAATTTAGAAAGGATAAGATGAGAAAAGCGGATTAGTTAGTAATCGTAACTCCATCAATTACCAGTTTACCGTTTGCACCAGAAGGGACAAATCGACCATAAAGTTCATGATTCGGATTCGATGCATTTTCTTGTGTTAATGTGTTATTTGTAGAAGTGCAGGAACTGATTGTAACTTCACCGACATTGGCAGTACCAACAATAACACCAATACGCCAACTCTTTCCGTTTGCAGCAGTAGAAGTAATTTTTGTATTCGTTACTTTACAGCCTTCAATGGTGTGGTACGTCGCCGGGTTAGCACCTGCATGACCAATAATACCACCAGCGGCACCTTTTGCCGTAATACTACTATTTTCAACCGAGCAATTCTTGATTGTAACATTACAATCAACAGCGCCATTATTCTGGTTGTCATAGCCCGATGTCCATCCAATCAATCCGCCAACACGTGCATCACCTGTGCACACAATAGTAGAGTTCGTCAGGTGACAATTGACAAGCTCGATTTTAGGCATGGAATCAACACATTTGATAAATGCGCCCAATCCTTGGTTCTCAGTAGAGTTGTTGATGTTCACCTGGTCAAGCGTCAAATCGTTAATAACAATGCCAGAAGTACCAGCGAATCCACCGCCAAACAGTGCATCATTCAAGCCTGTAATGGTATGTCCATTACCATTGATGACAATTACGCCCGCGCCACGGTAACCATCAACGGTTACCGGCGTCCAAGTTTCCCCTTCTTTGAGAGTGATATCATTATTGATTGTCACAACGCTATTGCCAGAGCCAGCATCAGTAAAAGATGTTAAAACAGTCTTCAACTCATCTGCTGTGGATACAGTTGCAGTGTTGGGTAAATCGGAGTTCCCATATTCAGCGCCAGCATCATAGGAGTTGCCGTTGCTGTCATATTCACCCGTATACTGGGTCGCTTGCACAGCAATGGAGACGCCTGTAATAGACTTCTCTTGGTAATTGTTGTCGACATTACCATCCATTGTACCAGAAATAATCAGCGTATCCGATTGGCCAGCAGAAAGAACGCGGTCAGTTTCCAAGGCAACCGTATTATTACCGCTATCCGTGTAAGACCATGTAATAACTTTATTTAAGCCTTCGTCACCAGTAAGTCCTTTGATGATGATGCGATATTTCAAAGACAAGTTTCCGTTGTTTTTAATGGTTACAGGCTGAAGGTTGTAAGTGCAGCCGGGCTCCCAATAAACAGGGTCATTTTCGTGCCCCGGAGCCTTTTGCCAGCTTAGAGTGTCCGTACTTTCAAGTTTTCTACCGTTCGCATCAAGCAGTTGAATTTCCAATTTGCCAGACTGAACGGTGCTGACACCAGTAGTCGCATTGCTCGTAAACCACGCAAACGTTGTGCCGATCAGCAGCGCAGCGGTCAGCGTCAGGGCAATGGCGCTGACAAGCAGGCTGCGCTTGACCGATGTTCGGTTGTCTTTCATTTAAATTCCTCCTAATTTTTTCAAAACTGTCAAACACAGTTTCAACGAATACCCATATTTTACCACCCGGGGGGGGGGGGGTAAGGCTATTCGCAATTTCACAGAATATACATAAATATTCTTGTGGATTTTTTACAAAAAGGGGAATTTTTGGGGGAAAGCGGCGGTAAAGGGGATGCAAAAGCCCCTCCCCCTTCGCTCTACTCGCCCGGCACAGTCCGCGGGGCGTCGGGGACGCCGCCCTTGACAGTCCATACAGCAGAAAATTTTGAAAAATGCCCAAAATAAAAAGCATCCCAGGCAATAAGCCCGGGATGCAAGAGGAATTTATGTTTACTTATAGGTCAGGCAGGCATTACCGAATCAACTGTGACGCCATTCTTGTAAAGCCAATCGGGGCTGATATCGATTTTTCCATCGTCCCATACGACGATATTAAAATCGAGATAGGCGCGGCTGAACACCTTTTCGTCCTGAAGCGAGATGAAAGCCGAATCGTTCAAAATCGGGGTAAAGTCCACCTCTTTTGCATTGCCGTCATTAAAGCGAACCCAAAGGCGGTGATTGGGCAGCGGGCGCACACCGCACACACGGAGCGCCGGACGAGAATCTTCTGCATAGGCGACGTCATCAATAATATACATAGGGTTGCACCCCCTTTTTTATTTAGTATAACACATAGGTAGGCGGAAATCAATCGAAAATCATAAACCGCCCTGTATTGAGATGTGGGCCGCGGGGCATCGGGGACGCCGCCCTGCAACGTGTATTTTTTAAAATTCAAACTATTTTACAATAATGTCACAATCTTTGAAAGAATTTAGCCTTGCTTTTGCGGCAAAATCTTTGTATAATAAATGTCAGGATGGGGCACTAGGAGGCTGACTTAGACCCCTGTTGCCCCATTCAGCCAAAAGTATAGAGAAAGAGGTATATGTAAACATGGCAAATCTGGATTTGACTAAGTATGGCATTACCGGCACGACCGAGATCGTGCATAACCCCTCTTACGAGATGCTGTTCGAGGAAGAGACCAAACCCGAGCTGACCGGCTATGAGAAGGGCCAGGTCACCGAGCTGGGCGCTGTCAACGTTATGACCGGCGTTTACACCGGCCGCTCCCCCAAGGACAAGTACATCGTTGTTGACGAGAACTCCAAGAACACCGTCTGGTGGACCAGCGACGAGTACAAGAACGACAACCATCCCATGACCGAGGCCACCTGGTCTGCCGTTAAGGACATTGCCAAGAAGGAGCTGTGCAACAAGCGCCTGTTCGTCGTGGATGCTTTCTGCGGCGCAAACAAGGATACCCGCATGGCGATCCGCTTCATCGTGGAAGTGGCCTGGCAGGCACACTTTGTCACCAATATGTTCATCAAGCCCACCGCCGAGGAGCTGGCCAACTTCGAGCCTGACTTCGTTGTTTACAACGCCTCCAAGGCTAAGGTCGAGAACTACAAGGAGCTGGGCCTGAACAGCGAGACCTGCGTTGCCTTCAACATCACCAGCAAGGAGCAGGTCATCATCAACACCTGGTACGGCGGCGAGATGAAGAAGGGTATGTTCTCCATGATGAACTACTTCCTGCCGCTGAAGGGCATGGCCTCCATGCACTGCTCTGCCAACACCGATAAGGAGGGCAAGAACACTGCCATCTTCTTCGGTCTGTCCGGCACCGGCAAGACCACCCTGTCCACCGACCCGAAGCGCCTGCTGATCGGCGACGACGAGCACGGCTGGGACGACAACGGCGTCTTCAACTTCGAGGGCGGCTGCTACGCAAAGGTCATCAATCTGGACAAGGACTCCGAGCCCGACATCTACAACGCCATCAAGCGCAACGCTCTGCTGGAGAACGTTACCGTCGACGCCGAGGGCAAGATCGACTTCGCTGACAAGTCCGTCACCGAGAACACCCGTGTGTCCTACCCCATCAACCACATCCAGAACATCGTTCGCCCGATCTCTTCTGCCCCTGCCGCCAAGAACGTCATCTTCCTGTCTGCTGATGCGTTCGGCGTTCTGCCCCCGGTCAGCATCCTGACCCCCGAGCAGACCCAGTACTACTTCCTGTCCGGCTTCACCGCCAAGCTGGCCGGCACCGAGCGCGGCATCACCGAGCCCACCCCCACCTTCTCCGCCTGCTTCGGTCAGGCCTTCCTGGAGCTGCACCCCACCAAGTACGCTGAGGAGCTGGTCAAGAAGATGCAGAAGAGCGGCGCCAAGGCTTATCTGGTCAACACCGGCTGGAACGGCACCGGCAAGCGCATCTCCATCAAGGATACCCGCGGCATCATCGACGCGATCCTGAGCGGCGCTATCAACGAGGCCCCCACCAAGAAGATCCCGCACTTCGACTTCGAGGTTCCCACCTCTCTGCCCGGCGTCGATCCCGCCATCCTCGATCCCCGCGACACCTACAAGGATGCTTCCGAGTGGGAGACCAAGGCTCTGGATCTGGCTGGCCGCTTCATCAAGAACTTCGCCAAGTACGAAGGCAACGAGCACGGCAAGGCTCTGGTCTCTGCCGGCCCCCAGCTGTAATTTGAGCGACTGCGCTTAAAATCATAGCATAACACCCCGCCCGCACGTCACGGTTTTCGTGATGTGCGGGCGGGGTGCTTTTATATACTGAAAAACAAGGCCCCTGGCGTGCTGGCAGGCAGCAGCGCCCGGGGGCCTGACGTGTTATAAATGCTGCGTTTCCTTGGCTTTGCGCAGTTCCAGTTCTGTCCGGTACAGCTCGTACTCGGTGCGGCTCATGCAGACCGGGCCGATGGGCGTGTTGACGAGTTGGCGGTCGGTCAGTTCTTTTGGCGCGGCGGAAATGGTGGCTTTGATGTCCATACCTCTCCCCTCCCCTTACAGGCGCGCCAGGGCGTCGTGCTGCTGCAAGCGCTGGACGGACTGGCGGTAGGCAAAGACAAAATAGGCGATCTCTGCGGCGGCAGTCAGCGCCCAGGAGCAGGGATACAGCAGGTACAGCGAGGGAATCGTGTGGAAGTGGGCGAAGATCGTGTAGACCCACGCCACGCGGAATACGCAAGACCCCAGAATAACGATAACGGTGGGGCCGACGGTCCGGCCCAGCCCGCGGGAGGCGGCAATCGTGCAGTCCATGAAAGCCGAGGTGCAGTAGGCCCAGCCCATGACTAGGATGCGCTTCATGCCTGCGTCGATGACGACACTCTCGGTGGTGAACAGCGCAAGGAACTGGCGGCCGAACACCAGCAGCCCACCGCCCAGCACCGCGCCCAACCCAAAGGAGTAGGCCAGCGCAATGAAGTAGCTTTTCTTTACGCGGTCCAGCTTGCCCGCACCGTAGTTCTGGCTCATAAAGCTGGCGCAGGCCATGTAAAACGCCGCCATAGCGTCATAAATCAGGGCATCCGCGTTGGCGGCGGCCGAGTTGCCCTTGACCATCAGCGAGTCGAAGGAGTTGACGCCCGCCTGGATAAACAGGTTGGCGATAGCGAAAACCGCGTTCTGGAAGCCTGCCGGAATCCCCAGCAGCAAAATACGTTTTGTCGTTGGAATGTCTAATTTTATCTTGTGAAAGTCCAGCGCATAGCAGTCCCGGACTTTTGTCAGCGCGTGCAGGATCAGCCCCGCCGAGACGCACTGGGCAATCGTGCTGGCCAGCGCCACACCCGCGACATCGAGCTTGCAGACGATGACGAAGAACAGGTTCAACACAATATTCAGCGCACCTGCGATAGAAAGATAGGTCAGTGGCTTCTTGGTATCGCCGATGGCGCTGAACACAGCGTTGCCGAAGTTATAGAGCGCCAGCGCGGGCATACCCAAAAAGTAGACGCGCAGGTACAAAATGGCACCGGGGAGCAGGTCCTCTTTGGTATTCAGCAACCGCAGCAGCGCGGGCGAGCCGACCAGACCGATAAACAGCAGCAGCACACCCGCCGCCAGGCTGACCAGCAGCGCCGAATGGACGGTCTTGCTGACGTCCTTGGGGTGCC
>OBLF01001337.1_pt1 | contig 20566 bp, 11 predicted proteins | sample 1519231 | NCBI WGS metagenome assembly OBLF01 (sample SAMEA2602895, study PRJEB22501) | metagenome | reverse complement strand
GTTTTATGAGGTAAAGGGAGATGGAAAAGATGAGATTATCCGTAAGGTAGCAAAGGCTGAACTTAAGGATAAAGAAACTAAGACGGAAGAAGAAAAGCCACAGCAGGACAAAAGCACTCAGACGGAAGATAAAAAGACGAAAGATAAGTCAACGCAGACAGAGCTTTCCAAAGAGGATATTTCCAAGATGGAAAAGCAGGCAAAAGAACTTAAAGGGGAGCTTGATAAGCTAAATGGTGAGATTAAGGATAAAGATAAGTTAAGCGATAAGCAGAAGGAAAAAATCAAAGCTCTTGAAGATGAAATTGAAAGTCTGAAAGAAAAACTGAAAAAAGAAAAGGATAACAAAGATTTATCTTCTGATATTAAAAAGGAAATGGACAAGCTAAATGAAAAGATTAAAGATCTTGAAAAAAAGGCTAATGAAGTGAATAAAGCTCCGGCATCATCTAATGTTGTTACACCAATTCCACCAAATAGCAGTATAAAAACAAGTGCAGGAAATTCTCAGCCACTTGTAAATACAGGTAAGGGAAGTGAATCAAAGATAAGTTTTGGAAATACTACAAAAGATGAAAATACTAAACAATCAAAAGATAAAGAAAAGGAAATTCGTTATCCTAATAAGCTGACAGCTAAAACGCCTGCTAACAATAACAGCCAAGATTCAGCTATGGATGGCACAAGTAAGAGTGCAAATACCAATAAGGGAGTAGCTTCTGCACCGTCTAAGGCAAGAGGAAGTCTTACGGAAAATAAGGATAATGCCAATACGGAATATCCGATTCATCATAGCGATGATAAGGATAATAAAGAAACTGATAAATATTCGGCAGATGCAAGGCAGTTTATTACCTTTCAAACGAAAAACGGTAAGACCTTTTATTTAATCATCAATCATGATGAAGATAGTGAGAATGTAATGCTTCTTACGGAAGTATCTGAAGATGATTTGCTTAACATGGTGGAGAAAAAAGAAGCACCAAAGCAGGAAGTAGCAAAAGAAGAACCTGTTAAGGAAGAAGTAAAGCCTGAGAAGAAGGACGAAAAGAGTAATTTAGGAACCTATATTATTTTGCTTCTTGTAGTAGGCGGGGCATTGGGGGCAGGCTACTATTTTAAGGTTGTGAAAAAGAAAGAAGATAAAGAACTTGAAGCCTTAGAGGAGGAAGATGATGATTTCTTTTCTGAAGCTGAAAGCGAGGAAGAAATAAATGATGCAGATGAAGTAGGAGATGAAGAATAAACGCACCTAAAAACATATTATTTTGGTTGCAAAGTTAGGGCGGGAGAGTAACATCTTTCGCCCTATTTTGATTTATAACAGGAGGAAAACACAGATGAAGTTAGTTATTGCAGAAAAGCCGAGTGTTGCAATCTCCATTGCAAAGGTTATTGGAGCAAATAAAAAGAAAGACGGATATTATGAAGGAAACGGATATAGGGTAAGCTGGTGCGTAGGACACCTAATTCAAATGGCAAATCCGAATGCTTATGATGAAAAGTACGCCAAGTGGAATATGGCTGATTTACCGATTATTCCGAGCGACTACAAGTATGAAGTAGCAAAGGCAACCAAGAAGCAGTTTAACATCCTTAAAAAGCTGATGAATGATAAGGAGGTTGATACGGTTATCAATGCGTGCGATGCAGGGCGTGAGGGAGAAAGTATTTTTAGACTTGTATATAATCAAGTGAATTGTAAAAAGAAGATGAAACGCCTTTGGATTTCTTCAATGGAAGATATTGCCATAAAAGAGGGTTTTGATAACCTAACAGACGGAAAAGACTATGATAATCTCTTTGAATCGGCACAGGCAAGAGCTATTGCGGATTGGTTAGTCGGAATGAATATTAGTAGGCTCTACTCTTGTCTGTATCAGCAAAATTACAGTGTTGGCAGAGTGCAGACACCTACCCTTGCCATGATTGTAAAAAGAGATGATGAGATAGCAAACTTCAAGAAAGAAAAATATTACACAGTAGAGCTTTCTACAAATGGTTTTACACTATCAACGGATAGAATTGATGATGAAGTTGCTGCTGAACAGCTCTTAAATTTAGTAGGCGATAAGATTGAAATAACCGATGTCATTCAGAAAGAAAAGATTACTAAACCTGATTTACCCTTTGACCTTACAACACTTCAAAGAGAGTGCAATAAGTATTTCGGATATAGCGCTAAACAGACACTTGATTATGCCCAAAGCCTTTATGAGAAAAAGCTCATCACCTATCCAAGAACAGACAGCAGATGTTTAACGGAAGATATGATTGTAAGTACGGTTAATAACATTTTGGGTAAAAATGACTTTGATACAGAGCGTATTAAGGTAGTATTTGATTCTAAAAAGGTTACAGATCATCACGCTATTATTCCGACAGTAAGCTCACTGAGTGAAGGTTTATCAGGCATTCCTGAGAGTGAAGCAAAGGTATATAGGCTTATATCTAATAAGCTCCACGCAAGTGTGGGTTATCCGCTTATTGAAAATACAACAAAGATTGTAGTTTTATTTGACGGCTTTGAGTTTACAAGTGCCTGCAAGGTTGTTAAAGATGACGGCTTTACAAAATATCTTAAAGATTACAAGTCTAAGAAAAATGAAGATATAGAGCTTCCTGATGTAAAAGTAGGCGATGTATTTGAAGTAGAAAATAAAGAGATTAAAGAGAAATTCACCAAACCTCAGAAACACTTTACTGAAGATACACTTCTAAAGTCTATGGAGATTGCAGGAAATGAAGCCTTAGAAAAAGGTGTAGAAGTGGAAAGAAAGGGACTTGGAACACCTGCAACAAGGGCAGGAATTATTGAAAATTTAATCTATAAGGGTTTTGTCGAAAGAGATAAGAAAAATTTGATTGCCACGCATAAGGGGATCAGCCTTGTAACAATAGTATCCGATACCTTTAAGTCAGCGGAAACAACTGCAAAGTGGGAAATGGAATTAGCGGATATTGCCAAAGGGAAATCTTCCAAAGAAAAATTCTTGAAAGATATTGAAAGCGAGATACAGGAGGCGGTTTTAAAATATCGCAAGTAAGTGCCTGCTGATTTCAGAGTGGAGAAAATCCTCTGGAAATGGTATAATATACAGATAAATTTTTTGAAAAGAGGAGGTATTATGCAGCTTTTAGATATAAAAAGAATGGCTCATAACATTCTTGAAAATCAAAACATAGAAAGCAGTTTTATCGAATATAAAAAGTCGGCAAATTTTAAAGATAAAATTCTAAAAACTGCTTGTGCCTTTGCCAATAACTATATGAACAATGAGATAGGCTTGTTGTTTGTTGGTATTGAAGAAGTCGATGATAAAGAAACGGGAGAAAAAGCAATTCCTAAAAGACCGATTGAAGGGATAAAGGAAGCAAAATTAGAGGGAATAGAAAATGAACTTAAATCGCTCCTTTCCAATATCCATCCTAAAATCAACTATCACATTATTACGGATCAAATTGATGATGAATACTATATCGTAGTTGCGGTAGAAAGTGGTAGTAACGGTCCGTTTCAAACAAGTGAAAGGGCAGAAAAAGATAAAGATATTCGATTAAAGGCAGGAAGATATATTAGAGTCGGTAGAGATTCAAGGCTTCCAAATCCAACCGAAGAATTTGAACTTTTGAAGAAGTTTGCAAACTTTTCTTTTAGCTCAAACTTGAACGATACAGCTACCATAGATGATTTAAGCTATGAATATATGAAAGAATATTTGCTTCAAACAGGAGCAAAAAAAGATATTAGAGAAATGTCTAAGCTGGATATGGCAAAGAGTATGGGGCTTGTCAGTGAAAGTGAGTATGGCGGCTATAGAGCTAAAAATTTTGCTGTGCTGATGTTTGCAGATACACCAAATAAATTTATTCCAAATGCCCATGTTGAAATCATAAGAGAAATTGATGGAACTGATAAAATGGAATCAAAGAAATTTGATGGTCCGGTTTGGATACAGGCAAAGCAAGTCAGCAAATATTTTGAAGATAATATTATGGCTTCATATACCATAAGGGAAGCGGATAAAATCGAGCATAAGATTGTCTATAACTATCCTCTTACAGCATTTGAGGAACTTGCTACAAATGCCATTTTGCATAAGGAATACGATACGCCTGAATATGTTGGGATATACATTTACAAGGACAGAATTTCTTTTGTGAATCATAATAGACCGCTCCCTCCTGTAACCATTGAGGCTCTTAACAGGGATAGAACTTTTGATCGAAGGCAGTATCTTAACAAAGAACTTAAAGATATGTTCTTTTCACTTAATTTGATAGAGTCTTACGGTTCGGGTATAAGGCGTGCAAAGGATGCACTATTAGAAAATGGTTCTCCTGAGCTTAAGTTTTATCCGGATAATGAAGAAGATAACTATACCAACGCAGTTATGGGTGTGAATAAAGAATTTTTGAAAGAGTTTAATGGTAGTAATGATGAAAAAACTACCATGAAAACTACTACTAAAACTACTATGAAACAGGAAGAGATTATTAAGATAATAGCTGAAAATCCTCACATAAGTGCGAAAGAAATGGCAGAAAAACTAAACCTGACTGTTGATGGTGTACGTTATCATTTAAATAAAATGAGGAAAGCAGGACTTATTCGATATGAAGGCTCAACGAAATTAGGTCAGTGGGTAATTATGAAGTAGTGGTAAGTTGCAATACACAGAATTAAAAGGTGATTAGAGTAAAATCTAACCGCCTTTTTTTGTTTGGAAAAACGAAGGAGGTAAAAATGCGAATAAATGATTTTCATAACATTTTGGAGCTTATAAAACAAGATGTGCTTCATAGTGAAGCAGAGTATCTGAAGCTCTTAAAGGTTGTCGGAAACAATCAAAGATATGACTTTAGAAGTCAATTAAGTATCTATGATAAAAATCATGAAGCAATAGCTTGTGCCAAGTTTGACTACTGGAGGGAACGTTTTAATCGAACAGTAATGCGAGGACAGAAAGGTATCCCCATTTTAGAGGACTATGGCACATTCAAAAAAGTGGACTATATTTTTGATATAGGTCAGACAGTTTCAAGAAACAGAGATGTCAACGAAGTAAATCTTTGGAAGTTTGACAAAGAAAACCATCAAGATGTGTTAAAGGAAATGATTAAAAGCGAGGGCTATGAGGAAAGTGAAAGCACCTTAGAAAATATCTTTTCTTTAAGCAGGCTTTACGGAGATGAAAAGATAGACAGTCTTATGAACGAGCTTAGAATAGCCGATGAGAATAGAATATCTTTTACAAAGTTTGTGAGAGAATCAGTGAGCTATGCGGTATCTTCAAGGTTTCAGCTTGATTATCCTATGGATAGTGAACTTTTAAGAGAAAATTTTGAAAGACTTGATAGTATATCTCTTATGAGTCTTGGTGAAACCGTATCGGATATTAGCGGAAAGATTATTGATGCGACCATTCAAAAAAGCAAAGAACTGGAGCTTCAAAAAGAAGTTTTAAGAGGAAAAGAAGCAGGATATAATAGGATTAAGGAAGAATTAGAGGAGGTAGAAGAAAATGTACTTCGACGAGATGATCAGGAAAGAAATGAAAGCGGGCGAGTTCTCCGAAATGGAGAGTACGGACGAGATAATAGAGAAAATCAAGGAGAATACGCTAAACAACTTGGAGGAACAGACGGACTTCATAAGGGAGTATCCGAATCCGACCTACGCAGTGATGAGGCTGGATTACATTTCAGAGAGCGAGGAGCAGAGCTACTTCGAGATGTTAGTAGATCTATACAAGGAGAAGAAACTGACAGGACACCTGATGGATATTCAGAAACAGGCGATAGAATTTATGAGAAGAGAGAAGCCGAAGCTGATGGCAGCTTGGAAGATAGAGGACGAGAACGATCCACAGTATGGGGCGATGATTTCAGCTCTGAAGGAAATGACAATCAAGGAAGTAGTGGAAATTTAAAAGATAATACTAATGTAGAGTTAAAAGAAGCTGATAAGGCTTCTTTTTCTTTACCCGAAAATACTTACGGACAAATGAGGCTTACCATTCCATTAACTCAGAAGGATATAGATACCGTTCTTATTAACGGAGGAAATCACGATGGAAGTAGACTTCCTGTTATTGCAGAGTTTTCTAAAGGAAAAAGTAATGGAGAATTGGGAGAATACCTCAAAGATACCTTTAGGGGTGGAAATGGATTTTACATTGACGAAAGAGAAGTATCTTCCTGGTATTCGGATAAAGGTATTCATTTAGCTTACGGGACTTCTGCAAGAGAAGATGATACGCAAATTTTAAGTTGGAATGAAGCAGCAAGTAGAATAAACGGGCTTCTTAATAGCGGTGAGTTTGCCACAAATGTAGAACTTTCTGAAGCATATGATTATGAAAGGGACAGAATTTCAGAGTCATTATGGTATCTATACCATGATTTAAGCGAAGAAGGAAAAGCACAGGGTTATTTTGATTTTATAGAAAGAGGTGTTGGCTTTCCGGAAGAAACGAAAAGACTATCTGAGGCATTAAAAAATCCTGAATACCTAAAGGACACAATTAAAGAATACAGTAGGTTCTTAGCAGGCTACAAAGAAAACAGAGGTGTACTAAGATTTCATTATCACAAGGTAGATAGCCTTTATCAGAGATTACAGGAACTTGAGCTTACACGAAAGGAATATAGTACCAATCTGACAGAACTTCCTAAAGTAAAGCCATTTATTACAGATGACGAAGTTCTTGCTACCCTGTCAAGAGGAAGCGGAATAGATAAGGGAAAAGAGCGAATTACAAAATTTTTCAAAGAAAACCATACACTTCAAGAAAAAGCAAATTTCTTAAAAGATGAGTATGGCATAGGTGGAAGCTCTCATGCTGTTTCAGGTGCAATGGGAAGCGATGAATGGCACGATGCTAAGGGACTTAAATTGCAAAAGAAAGATTGCAGTGATGTATTTCTTACTTGGTCAAGTGTGGCAAAACATATGGATGAGCTGCTTTCTAAAAATCTGTATGAAGAAAAGAAAATAGAAAGTAAGGCAGAGATAGAAGAAGCAAAAGCACCACAATATTATTCTAAAGATGATCCTGAAAACTTAATTACCGATGAAATGCTTGAAAGAGTGCCTGAGCTTTATGCACAGGAAGATGTATCTTTAGCAGATAAGCAAGTTCATGCTGCATATATTATTCCCTTTAGAAGTAATTGGACTTGGTATATGACAGAATACGATAGGGAAAGTGGAGATGCCTTTGGACTTGTACTTGGTATTGAACCTGAATGGGGATATTTCAATCTTGAAGAATTGAAAGAATTAAATGCCCAAAGGCTTATTTTAGAAGATTTTCCAAAGACCTTTAGAGAGCTTAAAGATACAGAACTTGCAAAGCAGATGGATGAACAGGAGCTTCAATCAGTCTTTAACGGAGAACTTAGCTTTGAAGATAAAGAAGAACTTGAAATATCTGAAGAAGTAGAAGAAAGAGTAGCTGTAACACCTGTTCAGGAAACACTATTTGATTATCTGAAGGAAAGAGAAGAAGTAGAGCTTAACGAAGAAAAGGGAAGGCTTTCAGATGAATTTGCAGTTAAAGAGGGCGATACCGTCTATTTTAATCATGAAGAATATACTGTAAGGGAGATTGCTAAAAACCAAATCACAGGAAGAAATGATTTATGGATTGATCCGGTAAGAAGTGGAAATCATCAAATCCCCATTGTAGCCTTTGAAGATAATGAGGACTTATTAAAGCAGGTAAGTCTTGAAAGACCTAACTTTATTGTTGGAGATGAAGTTAAATATAAGGATAAAAACTATACCATCACACGCTTTGATGATATGGGAAATAACCTAAAGACAATAACAGTCAAGGACAATACCGAATATCTTGGCGGTATGATAACAGGCTCCGATGTAATTCCTTATCGTTTTGAAAGCGACCTTGATAGGCTATTTGAAAATCTAAACTATACGAAACTTGAAAAAACTATTGAGGAAGTAGAAATAAAGAAAACGGAAGCACATAACTTCAAAATCACAGAAGAAACGCTACCTGAAAAGTTATCTCCAAGCGAAAGACTGAATAGCAACCTTGAAGCAATCTCTATGTTAAATAGAATTGAAAGAGGTGAGAGAGATTTAGATATTAACGCTCAGGAAGTCCTTTCAAAGTATGTCGGTTGGGGCGGACTTGCTGATGTATTTGACGAAAGTAAAGAGGGACAATGGGAAGTTGCAAGAAGTTTCTTAAAGGAAAATTTATCACCATCTGAATATGAAGCTGCAAGAGAGTCTACCCTAACAGCTTTTTACACACCGAAAACAGTGATTGACAGCGTATATAAGACACTTGCAGGTATGGGATTTAAGAGCGGTAATATCTTAGAGCCAAGTATGGGAGTTGGAAACTTTATCGGTAATCTTCCCGATGAAATGAGTAAGTCAAAGTTTTATGGCGTTGAACTTGACTCAGTAAGCGGTCGTATTGGAAAACTCTTATACCCTGAAAGTGAAGTGCAGATTAAAGGGTTTGAAGAAACGAGCTTTTCCAATAACTTTTTTGATGCAGTTATCGGTAATGTTCCCTTTGGAGAATATAAGGTAAATGATAGGGATTATAACAAAAATAACTTCTTGATTCATGACTACTTCTTTGCTAAGTCCATTGATAAAGTAAGAAATGGAGGTGTTATCTCCTTTATTACATCAAGTGGCACAATGGATAAAAAGGATGAAAGCGTCAGACGATACATTGCAGCAAGAGCAGAGTTTTTAGGAGCTATCAGACTTCCAAATGATACTTTTAAGGGTGTTGCCGGAACGGAAGTAACATCGGACATTATTTTCCTAAAGAAAAGAGATAGTATCAGAGAGCGTGATGAGGACTGGATACATCTATCTGAAGATGAAAAGGGACTTGTATATAACAAATACTTTGTAGATCATCCTGAGATGGTGCTTGGAAGTATGGAGGAAGTATCAGGAAGATTTGGAAATACCCTTGCTTGTCTACCGAAAGAAAATGCTGACTTAAAGGAACTACTTACAAAAGCAAGTGAAGAAATCGCTAAAGATGCAAAGTATGAAGAAATAGAGCTACTTGATGATGAAATCAGCACAATACCCGCAACGGACGATGTCAAGAATTTCTCCTACACCATTATTGATGATGAAGTGTATTACAGAGAAAATTCCCTATTTGTAAAGAAAGAAGTAACGGATAAAAACAAGGAAAAGATTAAGGACTATCTTGAGTTAAATGTTGCCTTAAAGGATGTTATTTACAAACAGAAAGAAGATTTTTCAGATGATGAAGTAAAGAAAGCTCAGGAAAAACTAAATGAAATTTATGACAGCTTTTCTAAGAAGCATGGATATGTCAATAACCTTTCTAATACCAGAGCCTTAAAAGAGGATAGTAACTTCCCGCTTGTTTCTTCCATTGAAATCCTTGATGAAGAAGAAAACTTTAAGGCTAAGGGAGATATTTTTTCAAAAAGAACAATCATAAAGGCAAAGACAATCGATCATGTTGACACTTCCCTTGAAGCTCTTGTTTTATCGGTATCTGAAAAAGGATATGTGGATTTTGAGTATATGGGAAGCCTTACAGATAAAGACAGACCGACTTTGATAGAAGAACTTAGAGGAGAAATCTATCTAAACATCAGAGAAGAACAAAACTTTTATAGACCATTATCTTTTAACCTTGAAGATGGAGATCTACCTTTTGCCTGTGCAAACGACAGTAATTCATACAAATACGGCTATGTAACAAAGGATGAGTACCTAAGCGGAAATATCAGAGATAAGATTGCTATTGTAGACAGCTACCTTGCAAAGTTAAGGCAAACGGAAAGAGAGTTGCCTCATCTTGGCTATGCCGAAGATGGGAAAGAAAAAGAGCTGATAAGCTATGAGATTAACCGTTTGGAATATCAAAAGGCAGAGCTTACAAAAGTTCTTCCAAAAGAGCTTGAAGCAAGTGAAATCAACGTAAGACTCGGAGCTACTTGGATACCGATTAAGGATATTGAAAAATTCATCTTTGAAACGCTGAAAACTCCGGGATATGCCAAATGGGATATTAAGGTTAAATTTTCAAATCTGACAAGTGAATGGAATGTAGAAGGAAAGAGCAGGGACAGAGGAAATGACCTTGCAGAGATGACCTACGGCACCTCAAGGGTAAATGCCTATAAGCTGATTGAAGATGCACTGAACTTAAAAGAAACAAAGGTGTTTGACCAGATTGTAAATCCGGACGGCTCGAAAACTTCTGTATTAAATAAAAAGGAAACGCTTCTTGCAGGGCAGAAACAGGAGCTTATAAAGGAAGAATTTAAGAACTGGATATTTAGCGACCAAGAACGAAGAAACAGGATTGTAAAGTTATATAACGAGCGTTTTAACTCTATCCGTAACAGAGAATATGACGGCAGCAACCTTTCTTTTGAGGGAATGACCACAGAAATTGATTTAAGACCTCATCAAAGAAATGCCATAGCAAGAAGCCTTTATGGAGGAAATACCTTGCTTGCCCATGTGGTAGGTAGTGGTAAGACCTTTGAAATGGTGGCGTCTGCGATGGAAAGTAAAAGGCTTGGAATGTGCAGTAAGTCCTTGTTTGTTGTCCCCAATCACTTAACAGGTCAAATCGGTCGTGAGTTTATGCAGCTATATCCGTCAGCTAACATTATGGTTGCAGATAAGAAAGACTTTGAGCCGAAAAACAGAAAAAGATTTATCGGAAGAATTGCCACAGGAGAGTATGATGCCGTTGTAATCGGGCATACACAGTTTGAAAAGATCCCGATGAGTAAGGAATATCAGGAGAAGCATATTCAAGATCAGATTGATGAAATTATAAACTATGTGGAGGAATATAAGCATGACAGAAATCAGAATTTTACCGTAAAGCAACTTGAAAAGACAAAGAAGAAACTTGAAACAAGGCTTGAAAAGTTAAACGATGATTTTAAGAAAGACGATGTCATTACCTTTGAAGAATTAGGTGTAGATAAGCTCTTTATTGACGAGGCACATAATTACAAAAATCTCTACCTTTATACCAAAATGAGAAATGTAGCAGGTATTGGACAGTCTGAAGCCTTTAAGTCCTCCGATATGTTTATGAAGTGCAGATACATGGATGAAATGACAGGTGGAAAAGGAATTGTCTTTGCCACAGGAACGCCTGTCAGTAACTCGATGACAGAGCTTTATACGATGCAGCGTTATCTTCAGTATGAAAGCCTTAAAAAGAATAATTTGGAGCATTTTGATAGCTGGGCTTCTACCTTTGGGGAAACGCAGTCTGCTTTTGAACTTTCTCCGGAGGGAACAGGGTACAGAGTAAAGACAAGATTTTCCAAGTTCTATAACTTGCCTGAACTAATGTCTATGTTTAAGGAAATTGCGGACATTCAGACAGCGGATATGCTTAATCTTCCAACACCTGAAGCACACTATGAAGTCATTAAGACTTTGCCAAGTGAGGAACAAAAGGAAATTCTAAAGAGCTTATCTGAAAGAGCAGATGATGTGAGAAATAGGGTGGTAGAACCTGACGAAGATAATATGCTGAAAATCACCAATGACGGCAAGAAACTTGCCTTAGATCAGCGTTTAATCAATCCTTTGCTACCTGATAATCCTGACAGCAAGGTCAATGTGTGCGTGAAAAATGTCTTTTCCATTTGGGATAAGACAAGAGAAAATAAGTCCACACAGCTTCTTTTCTCCGATATGTCAACTCCAAAAGGAGATGGAGAGTTTAATATTTACGATGATATTAGAGAAAAACTTGTGGCAATGGGAATACCGAAAGAAGAAATAGCCTTTATCCATGAAGCAAATTCCGACAAGCAAAAAGATGAACTCTTTGCAAAGGTAAGAAAAGGAGATGTGAGGATACTACTCGGCTCAACACAGAAGATGGGAGCCGGAACGAATGTGCAAAACAAACTGATTGCCCTTCATGATTTGGATGTCCCATGGCGTCCTGCCGACCTTGAGCAGAGAGCAGGTAGAATTGTGAGGCAGGGAAATGAGAATAAAAAAGTGAATATCTATCGTTATGTAACAGAGAACACCTTTGATGCGTATTTGTGGCAGACCATAGAAAACAAGCAGAAATTCATTTCACAGATTATGACAAGTAAAACACCTGTCAGAGTGGCAGAAGATGTAGATGAAAGCAGTTTAAACTATGCAGAGATTAAAGCCCTTGCCACAGGTGATCCTAAGATTAAAGAAAAGATGGATTTGGATAATGAGGTTACGAAACTTAAAATGCTTGAAGCAAACTATAAGTCCAATCGTTACAGATTAGAGGATAAGGTCGCTAAAAACTACTCGGAAGAAATTGCAAGAACAGAAAAGCTAATAGAATCTGTAAAGAAAGATATATTGGAAGTTGAACCTAAAGCGGAAGGAGAAGAGAAGTTTACTTCCATTACTATCGGTGGTGTGAAGATATTAGATAAAAAGTTAGCCGGAGAAAGGCTGCTTGAAGCGATTTCCAAAGTAAAAATCAATGAAAGCAAGGTCATAGGAAAGTACAGAAACATGGATTTGGAGGTCAGCTATAACTTCTTTACCAATGAGCATAACTTTAGCTTAAATGGTGCTGCAAAGCATTCAGGAGAGCTTGGAACGAGTGCGGACGGTAATATTACAAGGCTTGATAATGCTCTTGAGAAAATGCCTGAGAAATTAAAGAGGCTTGAAGAAAAGCTCTTCAGCACAAAAGAACAGCTTGAAAATGCCAAAGAGGAATTACAAAAGCCTTTTGAAAAAGCTGATGAACTAAAGAATAAGGTGCTTCGCTTGGCAGAACTGAATAAGCTCCTTGATATGGGAGAAGTGGAAGAAAAGAGAAATGATAATCCCCTTGTAGAAGATGTAAAACGAGCCATCATTGACTTCTGCAACAGAGAGTATGAGGAAAACCATAGTTATGATGAGTTTGACGCTCTATATCCTGATTTAAAGCACATAGGAATTGCTTATACTGATACAACGGATGAAAGACATGGCATACAGTTTGAGTTAGACCTTGAGAATTATACAGCAACTCAATATGTAAATGATGTTGTAGTAAGTCATTATGATTATGTAAAGGAAAATGGAAGTGTTGAAAAGGCTCTTGATGTCATAAAATTTGAAATGGAAAATGGAGAGTTTAATACCTTTGTTTCGGTAGATGAAGAAGAATTAAAGCAAGCAATGGGACTTGAAATTGATGATGAAGGTAACTTCTATGATCCACTTTCTAAAGACCTTGATAATGATGGAATTGCTGACAGATATGACAATGACTTTAAGGACAGCGATTATTTTGAGTCAACCTATGATGTTGAAGATAATTTGCATACCAAAGAGGAAGCCACACAGAAAACGGGTGATAAACCATCTATCTTAGGACAGATAAGAGCCTATCAGGAAGAAAGTAAAACAGAAGAAAAACAAACTGCAAAAGAACAGGAATATGTACGATAAGGGAGGGAAACCTCCCTTTTACCATGAAAGGAGATAAAACATGGATTACAAAACAATGAGAAATCAGATAGAAGATATGGTAAGTGATAATCACAAGGACTTTGTTAAGGCGGTTATCAGCATGGAAAAAGGTATCAACGATGAAAGTGCTTTGGATAAGCTCTATGAGGCTTATATGGACAATGACACCGTTAATTTACTGCATGAGGAATTTGATTACATGATTGAAGATTTAAGAGAACAGGGGCAGATTAAAGATCTTCCTTATGTTCAAGAGGAGAAAGATAATCTTGTCAATATCGTTGGAAATATTGTAGGAAAGATCGATGTAGTTGAAAGAGAAAATAAGAATGGCGAAGCCTTTCAAGTAGTAAACTTCTCTGTGGCATCTAAAGATGATGAGGGCAATAAGGTATATCATAATTGCTCCGCATACGGAGAAAAGGGTGATATTCCAAAAGACTTTAAGCAGGGAGATTTTGTAAAACTCTTTGGACAGATCAGAACTTCCGTTGACGATAACGGCAAGGAACATACTAACATCAGGATACTTTCTTCAAAGCTCTTAAAGGCAAAAGAACAGATGAAAGGTCGAGATGAAAAGAAAGAGTCTGTGCTTGGAGCTATCAAAAAATATCAGGCTGAAGATAAGGAAAAGCCTAAAGAAAAGAAAGAAACATCAAAAGAAGCTGAGAGATAAACTTATGGTCGGTGTGGTCTTGGGACTGCACCGACTCTTTTTTTATTTGCGAAAAAAGGAGATAAAGATTATCTCTCCATCTCCTTACCCATATAAGTTCCGTAATTTTTTCGTATCTTATAAAGCTCGTCCATAGTGGATTTTGAGGAAGAATACTCTTGCATAAGGCTATTCTTTTTTTCTTGTAATTTATCAAGCTCAGCTAAAATATCCTTTGAATTTGGGAGCTTGGAATAAGATTTTTTAAGCTCTGAGAGAGCATTTTTATATAGGGTAATCTGAGCTTTGTACTCTTCAAAAAATGCCTTGTCAGACGGATTAGCAGTATATTCCTTGTAGCACGCTCTGTATTTTTTAACGGTATGAACTTGCTCCATAGTGGTGGAAAGCTTCTGCATTTCCTTATCAATAGCCTTGATTTTCTCTTGTATATTTTGCCTTTCATCGGCTGCTTTTTGAATATACTCGTCAAGCTGTTTAACGGATTTAATGCCATGTTCTCTGATATAAATAACAGACTCAGCCATTGTATGAAGGTTATGTTTGGTTGCCCAATATTCGTAGCCTTTGCTTTCCTTTACCTTTGCATTGGTGTTCATGTCAATAACATTGCCGATGCGTTTTTTGACGGCGGGAGTCTTGATAAACTCTCTTTCTGCAATTCGTTCTTTTAATCTTTCTTCGGTATAATCTTCTCCGATTGTTTTAGTCCTTGTAAATCTCGCCTTATCTTTTGGCTTAAAAGCAATGTGCTTACCGTATTTGATTTCATGGCCAAGATCAGCCATCTTCTTTAAAAATTCGTCCCAGTCCTTTGACTGTTTTATTATTCTATCAATGTCAAATTGAAGTTTACTTTTCCAAGAAGTGCCATGCTTTGCCTGTTCGTTTTCATACCAAGATTTACCGTTAATCTTATATTTTTTCTTATAGCTTTCGTAAAACTCGTCAATGACAGATAGGCTATTTTCTTTGCAGAGTTTATCACTCTGATAACGGATTTGGTGGTAGCTTTTCTTGTTAGACTGGTAGCACCTACCTGTTACCATATTTACATTATTGAAGATGATGTGATTGTGGATATGCCCCTTATCTACGTGAGTAGATAAGACAAATTCGTACTCATCTTTGAGTATCTTTTTACACAGCTCCATACCAATCTGGTGAGCCAATTCAGGGCTTGTTTCTCCGGGTAAAAAGGATTGAATGAGGTGTCTGGCAAGAACAGTTCCGTTTGTTCCTGAATCATTTCGTGTCCTTAAAAACTGGGTATGAGCAGTTTCTTGATGACATTTATGAGTGCTTACCAAGATTTGCTCATCTGTTTTTTCTTCATTAACAATATATGAAATGGCAAGATTAAGGGTTGATTTTATAGGATGTATTTTTGTGATAGCCATAAGATTTAATCACCTCCTGAAGTTCTGTTAAGAAGCAGAGAATGTATTTGCCACAACTCCTTTGAGAAATATTCTATCTGCTTTTTCATATCATTTATATCGTCCTTATAGATTATGCCGGTAGAATTTACACGCTTTGCAATCTGATTGATGTTGTTTGTTGCATTAGAAAGTAAGCCTTGTAAATCTCTGAAAGGCTCTAAATCCACTTGATAAATTTCCTTTTCCAAAACGCATTTGCGGATGAAATGGCTCATGTTTCTACACTTCGCAAGTCTTTTTTTCTCTTCAAAAAGAGCCTTTTCTTCTTCAGTTAGTTTAATTTCAAGTCTTTCGTTTCTTATTCTATTTGCCATAGTTAGTTCCTCCTTTGAATGTATTTCGGGGTCTTAGGGTTCTCCCTAACAAGCTAAAAATTGATAAAAAAAGAAGCAGATCCCCAAGGGCTGCTTCGTCAATTTTCCGTAAGTGTCCGTACACTTACTGTGCTTGCTCATATACTAATAGTATAAGAACAGCTCTAAGCATAGTTCTTAAAAATGAACCTAATCATCTATGATAAAATTATAGATATTAGGGATGAAATGGGATTGTTTTATGTGCTTGCTATAAAAGAATGAATTAGATAGCACGAGGTAAGCAAGTTTTAAATTTAATCATATTATATGATAGTTCAGTAAATATTTATAGCTCTTGATTTTTATAATATAAATGACAGTATACATGATTCCGTTATCACAAATGAGATAAATGACTTTTAACCATTTTTTCAAGCGCTACCTTACCAATATACAAAAGGAATTGTATTAATAATTAACAGATGAAATCCTAAAGTTTGTTGGAAAGAGTATATCTTTCAGGAATTGGTCGATCTGATTTACAACCATAAGAAGAATTATATCATATTATCCTCAGCGGTTAAATATCTTGGTACACAGACCAAAGCAATGCAAGTGTTATAGTTCAGCCTGGAATTGAAAAAAATGAGGGTGACTGGAAGATTATAAAGCAAATCTTATTAACAATTAAAAGACCTGAAAAATAAAAGCTTATTAATCTTCAGGTTTTTACCTTGGTAAATAGGTTACAATTTACAGCTGTAATGTTTTAATTGTGTCTAAATCCTTTGTAACTATAGCCGTATCAAATCTTACTTCAAATAAAATCAAGGATTTTCCTGCATATTCTATAGTATCTTTATAATCCGGAATTTTAGCAATAAATTGCTCAGCAATATCAAAAATAGTTTTGGAACTTTTTTGAACTATCCCCCTAGCTTTAACATGTTCATTTCCTGAGTGAGGAATTGTGGTAAATGCCACATATGGATTTGATTTTATTTCTTTGATTTTGTCGTTTCCTTTAAAAGACGAAAAGTAAAGTATATTTTCAGCCGGCTCAAAATAAAAATTTACTATTCTCACATTTGGAACATTATTTACAGATGTTGCTAAAGCTATTTCTGTTTGTTCAGCCATAATTTTTAAAAATTCTGTTTTTGTATTCATTTAAGAAGACCTCCTTTTTTGGATACTTTAATTATACAGAATAAAAGTATCAAATTCTGAAACCTTTAAAATTTAGCTACAAACTTAAAGAGATTTGATATAAGTCATATTATCTTCTATTTTTTTAATAATCAATTCTTTTAATTCAGGTGGATTAATTGAAATAATTTCTTTTCCAAAAATAGAAAAGTAGCTTGAGATAAAATCTTCCTCATTTTTGTTGTAGTATCCTTTGATAATTGGTGTATTGTTACACCAAATTAATGACATTGATGGATAATTTTCTTTTATAAATAAATCTACACCTTTTTTTGTTATATTTACTTCAAAATCAGTAGAATTCTTTTCCTTGAAATTATTTTTTTTCAAAGTTTCAATTCTATAGTTGTCAACAGGCTCTTTATTTTCATTGATAGATAAAGAAAGAATTTTATCACAACGAAATACTTGCATTTTGTCATTATCATAATTATATGCTGTCACATACCATTGACCAAACGATGTAGATATATTCAAAAATTGTAAAGTGTATTTATAATCATTATTTTTGCTTTTATAAGTAATATCACATACAGAATAGTTAATTGATAAATACAATACATCTTTCAAAAATGGACAATTATTCACTTGCTTTAACGATGCAAAGCTGAATACTGTTTCCATTCTGTCCAAATTCAGCTTATGTTCTTTAGAGATACAGGATTCAAATTTTAGTTTTAGTTTCTGTAGGTCTAAATCAAAAGGAGTAGATTGATACTCTTTTAGTGTCAGCATGGAGAAGTACATCGCATACATTTCATCAGTGGTAAAAATAATAGGTGAAAGTAATCGGTTTTTTAAAATTCCATATCGTCCATACCTGCCATGTTCCGAAAATATTGGCATTCCAATCTGTTCTAAAGATTGAACATCTCTAATTGCAGTGCTTCTTGAGATATTATATTTCTCCATCAAATCTGTTAAGTTAAAATAGCTCTTATTATTTAAATATATCATCATATCATTAAGTCGCTCTGATTTATTCATTCAAACATCTCCTCTAAACATAAAGGTGTCATATTTTGAAGCCTATATACATTATACTATAAGTGAAAGAAAATACGAGGTGAAAACAAATGGTCAGAAAATTATTTTTAACATCTTATTTTAAAGAAGTAGCTACTTTTCTTCCTGAATTTGCAGGTGAATTATATGAAAAAAAGATAGTGTTTATACCAACAGCAAGTAATGTTGAAAAAGTTAATTTCTTTGTGAATTCAGGAAAGAAAGCGTTAGAAAACTTAGGGGCGATTGTTGATGTACTGGATTTATCAACGGCAAATGAAAAGGAGATGAAAGCTAAGATAGCCGATAACGACATAATCTATGTTACCGGCGGAAATACATTCTTTTTATTGCAGGAAATGAAGAAAACAGGTGCAGACGTACTAATTAAAAATGCAATAAATTCGGGGAAAATTTATATAGGGGAATCTGCGGGAGCAATCATTACAGCTCCTAATATTGAATATATAAGTTCTATGGATAGTATAAAAAAAGCCCCCAATTTAAGTAATTATGAAGCACTTAGGATAGTAGATTTCTATACTGTTCCTCATTATTTGAATTCACCTTTTCAAAAAATAACAAGTAATATTGTAGAACAATATTCGACAAAATTAACCTTGCAACCAATAAGTAATAACGAGGTTGTTTTGGTGAAAGGTGATAAGTTAACGATTCTGAAAAATTAGTGTAGGAACTTTAGTGATATTTTATGGAGTACCCATGAGAGGAGTAAAAATGGATTAAACAGTAATGGAGGAATTTACAATGTATTATTCATGGTCTATTAATATTATGAAGATAGTTCATAGATCTTTTTGATACAGGAAAATATAATAAAAAATTAAATATAAAATCTTTTGAAAGATATAGCTTCTTTCATTTTAGAGGACTTCTTATGCTTAAGTGTAGGAGTCCTCCTTTTTTTGCCTGAAAACAAGCAGACAAAAAAGAATGGAGGAAACTTTATGGAAAAAGAGTATTACCTTTATGTCAGAGGACAAAAGGTGAAAGTCAGTGAAGATATTTATAAAGTCTACTGGCAGGAAAAAGAACACGAAAAGTATTTAGAGCAGGTGGACAAGAAAAACCACTTGCTCTTTTTTTCATCATTGGATCATGACGGACACTTTGTAGATAATATTGTTGATGAAAGTGTTGATGTAGAAAAGATTGTTGAAACACAGATGATGATCGAAGCAGTCAGAAATGCTATATCAAGACTCAATGCAGAAGAAAGAGATATTATTGAACGCTTGTATTTCAATGATGAAACGGTTCGTTCAGTGGCAAAGCTTAAAAGTATTACACATCCAGCCTTAATCAAAAGAAGAAACAAAATTCTTGAAAAGCTGAAAAAATTCATCGAAGAACTTTAAAACTTCGGTAACCAAAGGGGTCAATTTTTCCTTATGTAAAGTGAAGGGGAGTTTGACCTCCTTTACTTTCTTGGTAAGAGATATGCCTACTTATGGCAAATAGGAAAATGTAAAGAAAACAATCCCTTTCAAATATTTGTTCTTTGACAACTGAATAGACCATGACGGGACTTTTAATTACTTAGTGAGCGTAAGGAATTTACGCCATGACTTTCCTGCTGAAGAAATTCGGTTTAAATGAATACTGTCAAAGACAAGGATAGAAGGAAACGAGCGATAAATAAATTTTCTTAAAGCAAAGAACGAGGATAACTTTGCGAGCGATGACCTAAGTAATGATAATGATACTTCTTTAGTGAAAGCCGGCTCATCTTAACAGGGGCGGTGGTGAGATTCCAATGTTGCTGATCCAAAGCACCCGTCAATGTCATGAAACTTAGTTAGATAAGAAAGCTATAGATTGATTATATAAGAGTTTGAAGAAAGGGGGTGTGCCTGTGGATAGAGACTGGGATGGATTGGCTGATTTGATAGCAAATCTTATTACAAAGTATGCTGGTGCTTTAGATTTGGATGATCTGCCAGATCCAATACCAGTAAGTAATAACATTGAAAATGAAAATATTTTTGACATGGCAAAAACACAGATTGAGAAAAAGAAATAAAAGTGCTATAATATACTTGAGATATAAGTCCAAACTTTTTTAGAAACTATAAAGATATAGAGAAATATATTGAGGTTAATGCTATGTCAAAAGAAAAAATAAAAGTATACCTCTACACAAGAGTATCTACATCAATACAGATAGATGGCTATTCTTTAGAGGCACAAAAATCAAGAATGAAGGCTTTCGCTCTTTATAATGATTATGAAATTGTTGGAGAATACGAAGATGCAGGAAAGTCTGGAAAATCTATTGAGGGAAGAATACAGTTTACTCGCATGATGGAAGATATAAAATCCGGAAAGGATGGAGTATCTTTTGTTCTTGTGTTTAAGCTGTCAAGATTTGCAAGAAATGCTGCTGATGTTTTATCAACTCTACAAACAATGCAAGATT
>OBLF01001335.1_pt1 | contig 20652 bp, 22 predicted proteins | sample 1519231 | NCBI WGS metagenome assembly OBLF01 (sample SAMEA2602895, study PRJEB22501) | metagenome | reverse complement strand
TTTCTTCTAGTCTACACACCTTAATTTTTCTGTCTAGTTAATTGTAGCCTATCCAGACGTTTTTAAATAAATACAAATTAGGGATTCAATATGCTTTAAAACCCAGGTATAGTAATGGTGCATTGGAAAGAACAAATAATAAGATAAAAGTGATAAAACGAGTAGCCTACGGCTATCGAAATTTCCACAACTTTCGAGCAAGAATTTATCTCATTCAAGGCTTGATCTTCCAAGTAAAACAAAAACCAGTTAAGCACTCTGCCTAACTGGTTATGACTAAATTTTCAGTTGTCTCTCTACCAGCACTAAATGTCGAAGAGCCAAAAATCTGAGCCAGAATGAGGTTCGTTCTGACCCAGATTTGATTTTGCACAACTCATCAGTCCTTATTAACAAAGAGCTCATATCCCTCATGTTGAGAATACGAAGGCCATGTACCAGCTTATTGGTTTAGTATATAAAATTACTCATTATTTTCGTCATATTCCATCTCATCTTCAGTTACCCACATATGATTCTTAACTTCTTCTTGACCATCGGTTGGAGTGTAATTAACAACGTAAACAGTTCCTGTAATAGATTTATCTACTTTTGCTTCAGCTCCCATCATCCCATCCATGTGATCGGCATTCAAGATAACAGTATCGCCCTCATTTGCTACAGTCTCAGTATCTTTTAACTCTTCTTGTACTACCCATCGATGATTGTTAACCATTGGTCCCCCAGTTTTTGGCTCATAGCTTACTTCATACATTGTAGTATCAAAGGCCCCTACAACTTGAGCATTTGCACCTTTCATACCTTCCATATGATCGCCTAGCAGTATAACATTACTTCCCACCGGGAATTTAGGGTTCGCAGCATCTTTCATTGAAGAAGGAACCATACCTTCGTGATTCATTCCCTCCATACTATTCATTTCACTAGACGCTGTAGAAGTCGATTCCTCGTTTGTGCTATTAGAATTATTCGATTCACTTTGATTGCTACACGCTCCTAAAAATACAATAATTCCAAGACTTGCAAATACTAATTTTGTCATCTTTTTCACTGTCTTCATCCTCCTTTAATTAATCACATTTAGGTCATCTCATAAATTTGTAATCCAAAAACTTCTTTTTTAATTGTAGCTATTGATAAGTCCTTCTTAGAAAAGATTACTACAGAATTTGATAAGATATCTAAATGAACTTTTTCGACACTATCTATCGAAATCAGTTGAAAAAATATTTTTTTTGCCCAACATTCACATACTAGTTTAGCAATTTTTATCTGTTTTTGAAACAAATAACTCTCCTCCTTTATTGAAATGGTAACTTTATAACAAATTTAGTTCCTAGACCTAATTTACTTTTTACAGTTATACTACCTTTATGCGCTTCAATAACGCTCTTTACAATAGCTAATCCGATACCTTGCCCCCCTAAAGCTCTACTTCTGGAGGGGTCAGCCATATAAAATCTATCAAAAATATGAAGTTGCTGATCTTTTTCTATACCGATGCCGTTGTCTTCAACAATTAAAAGAACATGGTCTTTATTTTTACTTATATAAAACTTAATGGTTCCCTCCTTTTGCGTAAATTTAATAGCATTATTCAAAAGATTGATAACAACTTGGTTCATTTTATCTTTATCTGCAGATATATTGATGTTATCCCCTTGGATTTCAACATGAAGGTTTTTTGACTCAATTTTGCTGGCGAAATTTTCAATAACGGATTCAATCAACTTATATATGTTAAACTCAGTTTTATTTAAATGATCATATTTTGCTTCAATTTTGTTGATTATTTCTATATTTCCAATTAAACGAGTTAGACGATCTATTTCGTCATAACAAGATTGTAGGCGCTCGGGAGTTATTTTCCAGACTCCGTCAATCATTCCTTCCACATTGCCTTTAAGCGTAGCTAATGGAGTTCTTAATTCATGTGAAATATCGGTAGTTAATCTTTTTCGAAGCCCATGCTGTTTCTCCAACTGATTACTTAAATCATTTAGGGAATCAATTAAGGAATTTATTTCAATAATTGAAGTTTCTTGTGGGATTTTATCAGCATATTCCCCACGAGTTAATTTATGTGTAAAATCGCTTATATGCTTTAGTGGCAATCCTAATCTAGCAGAGATCCACGAAGCAAGTATGAATGATACAAGAAGAGCTGCAATTGCAACATACATTAAACTTTGTTTCATACTGGAGATAAACAAGGCATCGTGCTCTGTATAAGCAAAAGGTCCGAAATAATAAAACGTTACTTTTCCAAACTCGTTTCCATCATTAATTAACTTCTTTTTCACTTCTATTGTTTCGTCTAGTTTCACACTGTTTTTCTCAGAAACTTTCAATGCATTTTTTTTCAGTTTCTCCTGTGCTGACTTCAAATCTTTTCCAGTAAGTTCCCAAACCATGTTGCCTTGTTCGTCTTCTATAGAAAAATAAATATTATTCTCTAATACTTTCTCAGATAGTGCTGCAAGTTCTTCACTATTCCATGTTTCCCCACTATTTAACCACAATAAATCAATTGTATATACATACTGATTCAACAAATCTTCTTGCCGCTCTTCCACGTATTTACTAAAATGATTGTTCGTCAAACTTAATGCGACTAAACTAATCGATCCTATTATTAATGTTGCGATTGCTAAAAAGGAAACAGCTAATTGAGTTTTTATCGTTCTTTTTCTCATTAGTGGCCACCAAATCTGTATCCTGTACCATGGACTGTCAAAATATACATAGGTGATTTAGCATCATTCTCAATTTTATGTCTTAAGTTTTTTATATGAGAATCGATGCTCCTATCTAGTCCATCAAATTCTATTCCCTTAACTTTCTCTATCAAATCACTACGAGAAAAGACTTTATTAGGTGTGGACATTAGAGCGTGTAGAATATCAAATTCAGTTGGTGTAAGGTTTAACTCCACTTGATGTAGATACACTTGTCTACTATCAGGGTATACTATCAATTCTTTATTATTTGAAGAAAGCTTATTAGGATTTGATAAGGTCTCAGTTCTGCGCAATACAGTTTGTATTCTCGCAACTAATTCTTTGGGACTAAATGGTTTAATCATATAGTCATCTGCACCTAACTTGAGACCAGTAAGAATATCATCCTCATCAGACTTAGCTGTTAACATTATAATTGGTACATTTGATATTTCTCTGATTTTTCTACATACAGTCAATCCATCAGTATCCGGAAGCATTAGATCTAGCACAACTAAATCAGGATTATTTTTCTCGAATTTTTCCAATGCCATTGCGCCACTTATTGCTTTATAAACTGAATAATGATTAGCAACTAGATAGGCATCAATAATTTCTAATATTTTTTCTTCATCGTCCACAATAAGAATTTTCATAGACAATCATCCTTCTTAAATTATTTTCTATTTAATTTCCATTTGTCCCATCATTCCATACTCTTCATGTTCTAATATATGACAATGATACATGAAAATACCTTCACGGTCGAATTTCACAAGAAGTTCTACTATTTCATCCGGATTTACCAGCACAGTATCTTTCCATCCTTGCTCGTTTAGTGCGGGCTGATTTCCATCTCTAGATAAAATTTGAAACTGAACACCATGGATATGGAACGGATGAATCATGCCTCCCATCATACTACTAATATTGTTAACTTCCCAAATCTCTTGAGTACCTAATTTTTTATATAAATCTATTCTTTCCATATCAAATTGCTTATTGTTGATGTTTACCATGTGAGACATTCCACTTAAATTAATACTCTGTCTTGTTAAATCTTCCAATTTCTTTTCATCTAAAGTACTAATAGTATTTAGACTATCAGAGGGATTAAACTCTTTGTTGTCTATCGTATTCTCAATTCTCATTGTCAGTGCAACCAAATTATTTGCTAGTAAATGAATCACCTTACCTTTTTTATAATTCTGAGTATCCACTAATATTTCTGCCCTTTCCCCGGGCGCTAAAAGTAGTTTACTAAGTTTAACAGAAGTATTCAGAAAACCACCATCTGTAGCAATTTGGTAGAATGATTCGTCATTATCCAAATTAAAAGTGAAGTTTCTTGAATTAGATCCATTAACAATTCTATACCTCATCCATCGGTTTTTTATCTCAATATATGGATTGATAGTGCCATTAGTAAGCAACGTCTCCCCTTTTGTTCCATCAGAGTTAAAATCATTTTCATAGTTAATTTGATTAGTGGAGCTGAAAGATTTATCTTGCACAATCAAGGGAATGTCGTCGACACCATATTTGGAAGGTAAATCTAATGATTTTGAGTTGTCATCATCAATATACATCAAACCTGCTAAACCCTTATAAACTTGAGATGCTGTTTCTCCTTCCGAATGGGGATGAAACCAGAGTGTAGAAGCTTCTTGATCAACCTCGAATGTTACACTTTTTTTCTGTCCTGCTTCTATAATCTGATGTGGACCTCCATCTGCATCAGAAGCTACTTTCAAACCGTGCCAATGAAAAGATGTGCTAGCATCAAGATTATTGGTTGTATTGATAGTAACTTTTTGACCTTTTTTCAGTCTAATAACTGGCCCTAAAAAATCCCCGTTATAGCCTAATGTTTCAGTTTTTTCTCCATCCATTATTTGAACTTCTCCGTTTTGAGCAACTATATCATATATCACATTTTCTTTGCTTTTTGAAGATGGTTCAAGAACAGGGGGAATCAATAGTTGTCTCTCCGTTTGGTGTACTACCTTCAAATCAGCTTCTTGATTATCCCCCATCATATTGGACATTCTACTTGAGATTTGTCGTTGTTCTTCTTGAAAGACAACTTCAGCATGCTCCTCCTTGTTCTGCTGTTGAGTCAATATGAAAATACCGCCTAGGGTCAATATTGATATTGTTGTTGCTGCTAACCAAATATATTTATTATTCTTCAACCCATCATCTCCCATATCTATTATGTATTTACCATAAAAAAAATATGTGGAGATTTCGTGTCGATCCCCCCACATATATTTATATAGATATATCCCTAGTTACAGTATACTTTGTATTTTTTAGTAGTTGATTTAAGAATGTTAATGTTAATTTTGAATCAGCATCGAAAGTAACTGTACCTCTAGCCAAGTCAACTATTTTTACACTGACTGTTGGCTCTGCTTCCAAAGCATTTCTTACTTTTGTTGCACACCCTGAGCAATTCATTCCGTTAATAACCACTATTTGCAAATATTTCATCATAAAATTCCTTCTTTCCTAAAAAAGACGCCTATATTGGATTTACTAATCTAATCAATCTTTTAAGAATTGTCTTACAAGTATCATAATGAAAATTTATGGAGAAACCATGTATAGAGTTTGTTTTAGAGCTTTAAATATAGGATAGATACAGAATGATTTGCTCAGTTTATGATTGCATATCAAATTTATTATTTTACATTAATGCAGTCTCCTCAGGTAGAATTACTTGCACATCTACTTAGTTTAGTAAAAAGGTCCTACTTGTAAAACAATATATGACAATTTTAATAATCTAAAAAAAAAACAAATACTGCAAAGAATAATCTGATCATGTCCATGAATTCCATCAGGCAACCTTCTAACTGGAAATTTATTGCACAAATAAAGTGAATATATAAGATCTATAAAATACTGAAAGAAAATTATTTATCATCAATATAGAGCTAGCTCACAAGAAACAGAAAAGCACTTTTGCAGTTACAACGGAGTAACATTAATTTAAATTTCATATCATGTACATCTATCGCTAAGTATCCCGCCCAAAACATGTGTTTCGAGTTTCATGGATATCCTAACAGGTAGAAGTGCTATGATGATATTCGATTAGCATCCTAATATGAAATATAAGTTTAGAACTGCTATTTTGGGCAGAGGGATATTATGTAAGTACGGTTGTACTTAAGGACTCGACAATAAAAGAATATATCAAACAATAAGAAAAGTTTGATGTAGCATTAGATAAGGTGAGTGTTCGAAAATATAACACCCATGTTTAGGATTAATAATTGCTATCACTTTCTCTTAAGAGATAGCGAAAGTGATATCTTGAACAGTGAAAGCCAGCATCCGGAGATTCTGGCTAGTGTTAACACCTTTGAACCAATTAGATTTAATAATGATTAAAAGCACCAAAACTAAAGTTTTTTCTTAGCTTCTATTAAGAGTGGGATAAAGTAATATACTCATCTCTTAAAGTTAGTATGTCGTTATCAGAATTAATTTATCTACCACTTACCAGAAAGTGAAGAGATTGTAGCTCGAATAGAGAATACATTTTTTGCAAATAATTAGGATTTGGCATTAGCTTTCTTTTCTTCTTCTTTTAAGTTCCAGATACCAAAGTACATTACCAAAAAGAAATAAAACTAAACCTAAAATCGATATATACCAATAATTCTCGGTACCTGTTTTGGGCAAAAATTTATTATTTTCATCTTTGTTATTCTCATTTAAGTTATTACCATTAGGTGTTATTCCATCAGATTCATCATTCGGCACCACGATTTTGGTTGCCTGACTACGATAGTCTTTTCCACCTACTCTTACAATTGCCACAACTCTTAGGATATCACCCGCTGTCACATTTTCTGGGTTAAGAGTAATCATGAAGTTACCAGCGTGATTTACTGTACCTTTACCAACAATCTCATTATCCTCATTTAAGATCTCTATTATTGCATGTGCAGACGCTTTCCCTATCACTGGATAACCATCGGTGCTATTTCCGCTGATGGAAGCTGTCGGTGCGGCAACAGTCAGTGCTCCGACAGTTACATTGATTGGATCACTTGGGTCTTTACCGTCACTATCTGCGACGACTGTAATGGTATCCCCTTCAGACAATTCAGGTACATTGACACTCCAATTGCCCTCATCATCTGTTTCGGTGGTAACTTCAGTCCCATCAGGAAGTGTCACCGTCACGGTTGCCCCTGGTTCAGCGGTACCACCGATGGTGGTATCCCCAGCTGTTACCGAGTCGATCGTTGGTGTTTCCGTCAAACCTTCTACATCGTCTGCAGGAACCACTAGTGTTGTGCCTGTACTTCGATAATCTTGACCGCCCGCTGTCACAACTGCCACTACCTGCAAAGCTTCTTCTGGCGCCACATCGTCTGGATCTAAGGTCACGGTATAAGCACCTTTGTCATCCGCCGTCGTACTACCAACAATATCGCCTGCTTCATTTAAAATTTCAATGGCCGCATTTGCTGCGGCTGTCCCCGTCACAGGATACCCATCGGTACTGTTTCCTGTTATTGTAGCCGTCGGTGCCGCCACGGTTAAACCGTTTACACTCACGGTGATTGGTGCACTCGGATCTTTGCCTTCGGATTCAGCTACGACTGTTACTGTATCACCTTCCGTTAGTTCTGGTACCGTCGCTTCCCAGTTACCTTCATCATCGGCTTCTGCCGTGATTGGATCGCCTTCAGGAAAAAAGCCGCCTATTGGATTCAACATATATTTATGCACAAAAAGCAATGCATAAATCTTAAAAGACTGTTTTTTCTCTACATCCCGATTTGAAAAAAGTAGAATATGGAGAAACTTTCTTGCCGTAAGAATTCCCATATTTAATGTGATGATTCACCAAACTTATAAAGCCTTATACTTCGTATTTTCCAACAATTGATTAATAACGCTAATTGATAAATCTGTCTTTGCTGCAATAGTTACCAATCCTTCTTCAAGATTCACTTTCTTAACAGAAATTGAGGGATTCTTTTCTAATGCATACTTAATTTCTCCGGCGCATCCTAAACAAGCCATTCCACTAATAAATAAGGTCTGTAAATATTCAGTCATGAGACAATCACCTTTCCTATTTGACTTTGAATTTTTTTAAGCGAAGTGAATTTAAAAGCATTGATATCGAGCTAAAACTCATAGCAGCTCCTGCAATTATTGGGCTTAATAAAGGCCCACCGAAAATGTTCAAAACACCCATCGCTATTGGAACACTTAACATGTTATAAGCAAATGCCCAGAACAAATTTGACTTTATATTCCAAATTGTTTTTTTGCTTAAGTCAACAGCTAACAGTAGCAATTGCAGATCGTCGTTTATCAATATTATATCCGCAGATTCCATCGCTATATCAGTACCATAACCCATCACAAAACCTATATCCGCTTGAGCGAGGGCAAGTGCATCGTTTATCCCATTACCTACCATTGCAACCCTATGTTCTTTTGACTGCAACATTTTAACATAGTAGGCCTTTTCTTGAGGTAATACCTCACTAATAACGTTGGTGATCCCAACTTGATTAGCTATTGCCTGTGCAGTAAGTTTATTATCACCCGTGAGCATAACCACATTGAGGCCAAGTTTATTCAACTTTTGAATTGCTAATGCACTTGCTGGCTTTATAGTGTCTTCAATCGCAATTATTCCGAGAAAGATACGATCATTTGCAATATACACTGGTGTCTTTCCTTTAGATACTAAATTATCTGAAATTAACTTAAATTTACTAATGTCTATATTCAACTGCTTAAAGAACTCTTCATTTCCTAAACTTACTTCGGTACCTTTCAATATAGCATTAACGTCCAATCCAGAGAAAGATTCGAATATACTAGGTTCAACCAGATCAATCCCCACGATTTCGGCTTCTTTTACAATTGCCTCCCCAAGCGGATGCTCGGATGCTTTTTCAGCAGAGGCCGCTAAAAACAAGAGAAAGTTTCTATCCATATTTTCTGCAAGTATTATATCTGTTACCACAGGTTTTCCTTTTGTAATCGTACCAGTTTTATCGAATAATATTGTTTTTACGTGATGAGTTGTTTCTAAAGCTTCACCACTTTTAATTAAGATACCATTTTCAGCGCCTTTTCCCATACCGACCATAATAGCTGTCCGTGTAGCTAAACCGAATGCACAAGGACATGTTATAACTAAAACTGAAATTAAGACTGAGAATGAAAACGAAATACTTTGTCCAGATAGCACCCAAAGTAGACTAGATCCAATCGCAACTACAATAATGATATATACAAAGTAACTTGAAATGATATCAGCCAGTTTTTCGATTGGAGCTTTCGAAGATTGTGCATCATCCACTAGTTTGCTTATTTGAGCTAAAGTGGTGTCTTTACCAATATGAGTTGTTTCATATCTTATTACGCCATTTTTATTTTTACTGGGTCCTATTACTCGGTCATTAGCTTTCTTTTCAACAGGAAGATTTTCACCTGTAGGCATAGATTCATCAACTAAAGACTTACCACTTATTACAATACCATCCAGTGGCAAACGCTCTCCTGGTTTTGCTATGATCACATCTCCTACTAAAACTGATTCAATAGGAACAGTCTGTTCCTTATTATGTCTGATAGTTTTCGCTGTTTTGGGAGTCATCCTCATTAATTTTTGTATTGCTTCAGATGTCTTATCTTTCGTCACCAACTCTAGGTATTTCTCTAGTCTGATTAACGTTAATATCACTGCTGATGCTCCAAAGTAGAGCTCTTTTGTATAGAGATAATTTCCCAATATAATCTGTATTGTTGCAAAGATGCCGTATAACAAAGCAATACTTGTACCTAAAGCAATTAATGTGTCCATTTTCGGATGTTTTTTCATGAGTGAGGAAAATCCAATTTTATAATAGTCTTTATTGGCCAATATAACCGGAGCGGTAAGTATTAATTGCGTCATCGAAAAAAACTAGGGTTTGTCGTAGGATCAATTATTTCAAATAGGGGTAACTCAAGTATATTTGCACTAGCAACATATATAATAGGAATTGTAAATAGCATTGACGTGATAAATCTTCGCCTTAGCTTCTGTTGCTGTTGCTCTTGTTCTTTTGTTTTATATATTACTTGTTCCTCATCTTCAGAAAGAGCATATAGCTGATATCCAAGAATTTTGACAACATCACTTATTTTTGCAACCGCTGAAGGGTCAGTTGATATTACCGAGAGTTTTTCTGCTTCAAAATTTACGTTGGCATATTTGACATAAGTCATTGATTTAACTACATTTTCAATTTTGTTAGCGCAGGACACACAAGTCATTCCACTTATTCCAAATACCTTTATCTCAGTTTTTTTTCGAATCTCAGCGTCATAACCAATGTCTTGAATAGCTGTTATAACTGTATGATTAGACAAAACACCTTCATCATATTCCAATTTTAGAACCTCAGTTGTTAAGTTAACTTTAGCGAAATATACTCCATCCAACTCATGAATTTTTTTCTCTATTGTTGTTGCGCAAACTGCACAAGTCATTCCATAAAGATTATATTTTGAAATCATTGAATTCCTCCGTGTCAGAACGTTTAACCAATCCGTTTAAATAGTAGCTTACTTCTGAGATACAACCTTCATCCATTCCAGAAAGTAACCTTTGTATTTCGGTTTCTAAAAATTCTTGCTTCTTAATCAGTGAAGTGTAGTATCTTTGGTTTTTTGAAGTGTTAAACGTGATCACATTTTTATCTAACAACCTTCTTATTAACGTTTTTGTTGTGGAGGGATGCCAACTATTACGCTCTTGCATTCCATGTGTTATTAAACCACATGTTACCGGTTCATATCTCCAGATAAACTTTAAAACATCTAACTCTGAATTCGATACCTGTATTTTGTGTTCGACCAAGACCATCCCTCCTTAGGCTATTCATAAAGTACGTTCTTCTTTATTAAACAAATGATGAATTGTTGTCAAAGTAGAAACACTTATAGTTACAATTAATAAAAAGCATAAAAAGAAAAATGTTTCCGGTAAAAAACTGATAATTGGATCTGTACGATAGTCAAACATCCAATCATCATTGTCAAAAAATACTTGATGAAAAAGCACAAATGCTTTATCAAAAAACAGAAGTGCCATTACACAGACTGATATTATCATCCACTTGATTAAACTAGTGATTTCTCTGACTTGATCACGCGTTACTAATTTTTTCCTGTTTAGGTATAAAAGAACGCTACTCGTAGAAAGAAGCAATGAATAGTTAAGCTGGAACAAAAATTTAACATCTTTAAAATGGTTTATACCGCGATCTGAGACGTATAGATTATCAAAAACCAATTCTTTTTGAAAAGGATTATTTAAATAGCCCATTAAGTTTCTAAAATCTTGATTAACTTGAGATCTACTCCAGTTTTGAAAATTTATATCGCTTTGAAAGAATAAATTGATTTTGAGCAAACCAGGGAAGTTGATTGTCAATGTAATCGCGAGGGATAAAGCAAAGACAAAAAATAATAGAAATAGCATGCTTTTTTTCATTAAATTAATATTTATATTAGATCACTCCTTTTAATATAATGATAAAAAAACTTGTGTAGAAAATGTGTACCAATGTATCTGTCAAAAAGTCTACATAAAATTTCCATAATAGCCTGCTATAGTCAAAACAAGTTCATTAGGAAGGAGGGAAGAATTTGAGAGAACCCTACGACAGAGTATTTATTTCGTTTGGTCCATTTACTATTTATTGGTATGCCATTTTCATAGTGTTTGGGATCATAATCGGATATTTTGTTGCTAATAGAAGAGCAAAGCGTGCGGCATTGCCTGAGGATACAATTGTTGATCTGTTGTTATATGGATTGCCAGTTTCTATTATATCGGCCAGATTATACTATGTACTTTTTGAATTACCTTTGTACATTGATAATCCTTTAAGTATCTTAAAAATTTGGGAAGGTGGTATAGCAATACATGGTGGATTAATTGGTGCTGTATTGACAGGGGTTATTTATTGCAAGAAGAAAAATCTTTCTTTTTGGAATGTTGCTGACGTAGTTGCTCCCAGTATAGTAATTGGACAAATCATTGGACGATGGGGAAATTTTATGAATCAAGAGGCCTATGGAGAAATTGTAGACATAGAGTTCCTGCAATCTCTGAAACTCCCATCTTTCATAATTGATCAAATGTATATTGATGGGGCCTACCATCATCCGACTTTTTTATATGAGTCTTTATGGAATATAGGAGTACTCATTATTTTGCTTCTGGTGTCTAGAAATAGAATGTTCTTTGGGCAAATATTTTTAATTTATGTTTCACTATATTCCGTCGGGAGATTCTGGATTGAAGGATTACGGACCGACAGTTTAATGCTAACAGCAAACTTGAGAATGGCTCAAGTCCTGTCCATAGTCCTATTAATTGGCTCTATATTAACTTACATCTATCTCAAAAAATCTAAGGAGGAAGATTTACATGGAAGCATTACTTAATCTCTTACCACTACTATTACTACTAATTTGCCCTATCTCAATGATGTTTATGCATAAAGGGCACGGACATGCTGGGCATCATCATATGCATGGAGAAGATCATTCAAAACACACTGGTTCCGAAAATGATATAGCAAGTTTAAAAATCCAAACTGAGCAATTAAAAGAAGAAGTTGCTACTCTAAAGAACTTAGTTAAGGAGCGATGACAATGCAGTGGTTATTACTTTTATTATGTCCGATAATGATGATATTTATGATGAGGGGTATGCACTCAGGATCGCATAATGAAAAAGATGACGAACAATTGAAACAGGATCTTGAAAATTTAAAAGAGCAAAATGATATCTTAAGTAGTGAACTAAGCGATTTGAAGTCAAGGTTAAAATAAGTTAAAGGAGGCGTGACATAAGTTACCTAGTTACGCTCTCCAAAAAACAAGGAGCACTTGGAAATCATGAGATTTTTCGAGTGCTTCTTGTTTTTTTATTCATTTTGAGTAGTTCAAGTTCCTATTTTTGTCAATTTCATCATATTGATTGCCGTAATGAGTAAACCCGTCTGTTTTCTGACTTTCTCTAAGCCTCGAACCGTGTAGCGAGTGAAGCCCGAACAAGCCTGCATAAATCCGAAGACTGTTTCCACGTCGACTTTTCTCCGCCCATATATTTTTTGAATGTCAGGCGTTGATAACCGTTCTTTTTGTTTTTCTTTATGATACTCCCAAGACGGATTTACAGTGATCTTTCTACGATTCCCCTTTGGGGTTAAGGCTTCAGGAATGAGCGCTTGGTTCGCATCCGTTTTTTCTGCTTGGTATTCTTTAAAATCTCGGACAAAGCCATCCGCATCTGTTCGTTGACGGTAGGCATGAAAATTGAATCGTACCCCTTTGGGGTCGATGTAAAAGTCCTCATTGGGCTCGTAAACCCAATTCATTACTTTCCGGTCATCTGTCTGCCATTTCTTACTTTGTTCTTTAAACATCGTTCCATAAGGAATCAGTGCAGTATGCTGAGGAAGTTCATCTTCTATATAGCGGTAATTGCTTTCTGAACCATAACCTGCATCGGCGACCAAATAATGAGGGGACTTTTGTGCAGTCTTCATTTTTTCCAGTAATGGTTTCAGTGTTTTAGTGTCTGTTGGGTTTTGAAAGACATCGTAGCCGAGCACAAATTGATTACATGTAGCGATCTGCAGGTTATACGCAGGTTTAAGTTGGCCATTTTTCATGTGGTCTTCTTTTACGCGCATAAATGTCGCATCATGATCGGTTTTTGAATAACTGTTTCTAGTCCCATAAATAGAAAACTGCGTTTGATGTTCCAGAAGTTTTTCTCGCTTTGCATTTAGTTTGCGTACTTGGCTTTTCAACGTTCGCCGTTGTTGTTTCGCTGGATTTGGCGAAAGACGTTTCGTTGCCTCAACTTCATTTTCTAGTTCATCCAGACGCAGTTCCATCCGTGTTAACAGTTCATCTATCATGTCTACGGTCAAGGTCGTCCCTTCGGGAATCTGTTTCAGGGCATATGCTTCTTTTAGTTCCGTCATCATAGTAAGCAATTTTTCGCGATTCATTTGATCGAACCGGATCGTATTTTTCTTCCAGACAAAGCTGTATTTATTCGCATCCGCCAAGATTTTGGTCCCGTCAATAAACAACGCATCATCAATCAGATTCCGTGCACGCAGATACTCTGTCAACTGATCTAAACCTTTATTGGTCAACTCCTGTACATCGTTGGATACACAAAAACGGGCGATAGTTCGATAAGTCGGAACCCGTTCTTGCGTCAACCAGCGAGCATATAGGTTTTCTTCAGCTAAGCGTTCAATCTTGCGACTTGTAAAGGTTTCTCGCGTATACGCAAAAAGAACCACCTTCATCATGGCACCTAAATCATATTCTCTTGGTCGACCAAAAAGATAGGGGTCATTAATCTGAAGCGCTTCGACCAGTTCATGGATAAAAACGGCGACATGATTTTCTTTTGGAGAAAATGAAGTAGATAGATCCAAAGTGAGTTGATTCATGTTATAATTAGTATACATTTTGTTTAGTCCTTTCAGGATTAAATGATGGTGCATTGGCGGGAACCGGTGCTCCTTTTTATTTTACCCAAAAAACCGCAAGAAATGAACGCTTTCTCGTCATTTCTTGCGGTTTTCTTCTATGGACTTATGTCACAGTCCCTTTAAAATTCACTAAATTCATGGTTCAGAATAGAATTGATTCTCTCAAAATATTTAGTCTAACTTTACTCTTTATAAAACGAATAAGGCATGCGTGGTTTATAATCTTTCTTTATGTATTTCTGACACCAAAGAAAATGATCCTCATCATTCCATCCACTCGTTGCATTCCACCAAGAGTACATAACATCCCCTGGTGTATAGGGTAGTCCATACACCAGGGGATTCTAGAAGTAAGATTTATTGTTTCTTTTTTTAGTGCAAATAAAACCATTATCTTCGATGAATATAAGGAAAATACCTTTTTAGATAACATTTCTAGGTTATGAATAGATAGTATTCACTCTATCCGCAATTTTCTTCAACGAAAAGTTACTAAAATGGAAGCATGGGCAGCATTAATATGATGATTTTCTTCTGGACGTTGCTAAGACATTCAATAGCAATGAGCGCCATTATAAATGTGGAAGCTACTCGTAAAAAAAGGGAAGATTGATTTCCAATTCTGCCCAAATGCTTATTTATACTACAATTAACCGTATTAATTTCAACTTCTTTGTCCAGAATAACTACCGAACTAGTTCACCACTTGGATAATGAGATATCGGGGCTAAAATTGTAAAATCTTTGCCAAATTTCTTCATAAAATTAGCATGTTTCTCTAAATCTGTAAATAGAATGTATCGTAAGTGATCATGCAAATTTTGATTACGCATATAATGTGGTCTATTAAATTGTGCTCGTATCTCCTCTTCACGTTGATCCGGTGAGACAATATACATCATCAAATTTTCTTGATGAATCGAATACAAATCATCCATTCGATTCATCCCAGAAATTATTGACGTCGATTTTTCAACCTCAAAAGCACATATCGGTTCCCCATTTTTTGAAAACCAAATAACATCAATCAAACCAATCGTCCTACTTAACGGATTTGGTAATTGATAGATTGTTTCTGGTAATAGAGGTATAGACACATCTCCTAAGCGATTCCCATCTACAATTCTATTATGATCGTTTGAGGCAATCCAAGCATGATAACCTATCTCATTACCTAAAGTAGCTAAGATATATTGGATTTTTTGGTGCACATTTTTGCCATCCTCTTTTTCCAACTTCTGTTTTATTAATTTCTGGGTGTTACTTTCTGAAATTCTGACATACTCTTCTTCATTTTCGCGAACAATATAATTTAGTTTCCCAATATCAAATAAAAAAGCTGAGATAGCACCCAAATCTTTCGAAAAAAGTCCTCCTAAGCAGTTGAGTTCAATCATACCATCACGGAGTTTAAAATAGTCCTCCCATTTACCTAAGCGAATTTTCGAGCCCGTAAGATAATTATATCCATTTACAATAGCTGTGTTAAAAGGAGGGAAAATGGTAGGTTCTAGAAAATATAAAATGTTTGCGACAGCTGGACCAAGCCCTCTGATTTTCTTTTCTGCTAGAATATTTACAGCAAATAACATTTTAATTTCTTGATTAGCTTTAAGAATTTGATCAAGACAAAGTGAAAAAGCTAACTGATTTTCCCTATTTTCATAAATATCCGGAATTCTCAATTTAGGTTTCCACATAAATGCATGCTTGGCTCCTTTAAAAATTTCTGTTTGTTCTGCAATTACATTCATTATGTCCTCTAGGGCTGAATTTTTAAAATCTGTTGGGAACGTTCCGTTATTGACATGTTTGATAAGTACTTGTACGTATTTCCTAACTTTTTTAAACGCTTTCAAACGTTTTTCACTTTTGATAAACCAAGTTTGATACAGTAAATTTTCGCGTAATTTATATTGATTAAACACATCTGTTAAATAAGTATTATCCACTGTAATGACACCTACCATCCCTATTAATATTTTATAAACTCGTTAGCTCTAATATGGCTTTCTATATGCAAAATTCCGTAACCACCTTAAATGAAGAATAATGTAAACAGGTTTTAGCGACTTTAGTTAACGGTCTTTCCTTAGATTACTCCGTCCATGTCTCTATAATAGGATTCGTGGTACTTATTAGTTCATACTAATAAATTAAAGGATTCTCCTCTACTCCTAAAATTTCAACAATCAATTTATGAGGCAGACATATACTCATTTCCCCTGGTCTACTAATCCAGCCTGTACGAACAGCAATTTGATCAGGACTATTATCTTCTTTTACCCTGATTTTTCCAGGAGCTACTTCAATAATATTGTATTTCCCTTTTTGAGGGTAATATGTTTTTTCAAAAGACTCATTAACTTGTGATAAGTTAAATTTGTCTACAACTTCTCCATCTATTTTAACAACTGCAATTACATCTGTACTTTCCCTATTATTATTTTCATCATTATTAGTATCAAATAGTAAATATGGTACGAATGATGCCATAATGACCGCAGTAATAATGAAATAGTCCCAAGGTTTCATGAGTCTCAATGTTTTATTCACTAAATTCGTTCTCCTGTATTAACTTTTGATATCATACTTTACAGTTGTGTGAATTTTATGTAGGTATGTATATGCTCCATAAAATCTCCATAAGTTTTAGTTATTTTGAAGCTGTCTATTAAATTGAAATATAGCATATGGATCCTATTACTTTTTGTATAGTAATTCCAATTTCAATTCCTAGTAGAACCTGTAGCAACGATAAAATAGAGAGGAGAATATTATGTAAAATGTTTCTTCACAAATAAAATAAGGGAAGTGAAAAATCAATTTGAAAAAAACATTTATATCTACCTCTGTCATTGTGTTTTCGCTATTTTTTAGTAATGGTCTCTTAGCTAAAGCACAGACTATAGAGGAAAAAATCAAAGAAAAAGATGATAAAATTGAAGCGATTGTAAAAAATAAAGAATCAGCTGAAAATTATCTTACTGATTTAGATAACAAAATAACTCAGCTAGAAAAAGAATATAAAAAAGTGCTAGTGGAAAAAAACACATCTGAGAAGAAACTTACCGAGATTAATCAGAAAATTACTGCTCTTGAGGAAAGAATACGCCTTAGGAATAAACTTATCGAAGAGCAGGCTAGGAATGCACAAGTAAATCAAAAAAGTGACTCTATAATATCTGTCATGGTAAATGCCGAATCATTATCAGATGCAGTCACAGCAGCCATTGGTATGACTAAGCTTATTTCTGCTAGTAATGAGATTATGCAGGCCCAGATAGATGATAAAGAAAATTTAGATGAATTAAAAAAAGAAGCTGAGAAAAAAGTTACAGATGCGGAAAAAGAAACTCGATCTCTCGAAGAGAAAGAAAATGACCTTATAGAAGCCAAATTAACTCAAAGTATAAAAATCAATGAGATATCCGCTTCTTTGGCGACAGAGCAATCCGAAAAAGCAAAATTTGAAAATCAAAAACAAGAAGCTGAAAAAAGAATGGAGGAGGAGCTTAAAGCTATAGCAGAGGAAAAGAGAAAAGAAGCAGAAGCTGCGGCTATTTCAAAAGCTCAAGAGGCAGAAGCCGCATCTATTATATTTGAAAATCAAAAACAAGAAGCTGAAAAAAGAAGGGAGAAAGAGCTTAAAGCTATAGCAGAGGAAAAGAGAAAAGAAGCAGAATCTGCGGCTATTTTAAAAGCTCAAGAGGCAGAAGCCGCATCTATTATAAAAGATCAGGAAAAAGATGTATCACAACTAGCCGATACCAATGACATAGGAATAGGTCAAGAAAATACTGATACACAGAAAGAAGAACAGATACCAGATGAAACTTCGGAGCAAGATTCGAACTCAGTTAATCAAAATGAGTACCAAGACAACAATAGTTCTTCCGATAATACTCAGATTCAAAGTCCTAGTTCTTCTGGTTGGGGCGCACCCGTAGCCAACATTATCGTCACAAGTCCATTTGGGGGAAGAGCTGATCCTACTGGATTTTCTGGATCTTTTCACGATGGTATAGATATGGGTGGAACTTCTTCAACGCCTATCATGGCATCAAGATCAGGAACTGTAGTGCAGGCGTCATTTGATGGATCCGCAGGTAATTACATTATTATTGATCACGGAGATGGTTACTATTCATATTACCTTCACCTAAGTAATTATATTGCTACACCAGGCCAATCAGTGAGTGCTGGACAGACCATCGGTACCATGGGAACTACAGGAAATTCAACCGGAGTTCATTTGCATTTTGGAATAGCGACTAGCTCAAATTGGTCTGGATTCGTAGATCCTGCTCCATTTCTAGGAATCTAAAAATGATGAAAAAAATCAAGCATCTTTCTTTAAATTTACTTCTAATTAGCCTTTTTCTTATAGGCTTAGTTTTAATATTTAATTTCCAAATTCGATCTTACTTACTGAATAAACAAGTCCACAATATGACATAGCAAATTATTCACAGAAAGATTTGGAAGACAATCTGAAAAGGAAAGGAAACTTTGATTTTGATTCTGTTGAATCTATATCAAATGAGTTAGTATTAAAAGCACAATTCAAGAATAATGATTTGCCTATAATAGGTGGTATCGCTATACACAATGTAAAATTATCTTTACCAATATACAACGGATTGGACAACACCTCGCTCCTTTCTGGGGCTGGAACAATGAAACCAGATCAGCAGATGGGAAAACGAAATTACGCTTTAGCAAGTCATAGTGCTAAAGATAAAACTATTTTATTTTCCCCATTAGAGTTTATTTCTCTAAAAGAAAAAATATATGTAACAGACTTAAAGAATATTTATATTTACCAAGTGTCCTTTAAAGAAAAAGTGGATCCATCAAGAGTCGAAGTCATTGATGATATTCCTAATAAAAATATGATCACTCTTGTTACATGCGGAGATTTGGCTGCTGTAACGAGATTGATTGTACAAGGTACACTGATCGATACAGTTGAATTTAAGAATGCTAATCAATATATCCATTCTTTATTTAGCTAATATAAAAAGTCTTATCAATCCTGACAGATTACGAGTAGTACTTTTTATTAAAGAAAGAAGGTGCTTTCTAAATTCAAATTGGTTTATGGTCATAATAAATTAAATAGGGAAACGAACGCGATTATAAGTTCGTTTCTCTATTTTGTATGAGTGTCTTTAATCTAATTGAAAAGAGCCCTTTTTGATCCAACCTCAAGAAAATTTTGAAAAAATCTTACTATGGAGCTAACTAGTAACGCACCCTATTTAATCATTTAGGAATTTGCTTATATCCCCCTTGTCATTCTATAGTTTCTAGGGAAGATTTAGATTGTGATTTTCCTAAGGAATATCCTCTGTTTTCTTGATATAATCCAGAAAAAGTAAAAATAAAAAGCACCCAGTTGCAATACTAGAGATTACCAAGCCTACCAAGAATCCTGGTGCGAAAAATTCTCCAGCAATTTTCATATTACTATCTTTTGGTAAGTTAGACAATTGAATCAAATCGTCAAAAGCTACTTTGTAAGGATACTCTTCCCCGTCCACAGTAAAAACCTAACCTGGTTCATAGAGAATAGGTATAACAAGATTATTGCTTTCCTCATTTTGAATTTCTCCAGAAAAGCTTTTCTGTTTGAATGAATCTATGTCCATACCATAATTCGGGAACCGTTGCATTGATGTCGCCAAATTATAGTAATCAATCATCATAAAATTTAATGAGAAATCACGAACTACTTGATTTTCTTCCCAACCTAGCAACAATTCTTTCGTTTGAGCATCAATTTGATGCCAGCAGGGATCAAATTGTCGACTTTCCAAATTGGTCACATAGTGCAAATTATTGGCCAAGTTGACGGGAAAATAAACATAAAGTAACTCATCTTTTGTTACTTCTAGAACGTCAAATGAAAAAGAAGCAATATCTGAGGTTTAACTCACTTCGCTTTCTATAATCTTTACACCGCTAGTCGCTTGATGCTGGATTTCTTGATTAGGAATTACTTGGTATTGGTTGCTTAGCAAAATATCCGTAATAACTGTACCACCATTCCGTTTAGCACGGACGTTACTTGTTGAGTACCCTAATCTCGTTAACATTAGTAAATATTTTTTATTGTTCATTGAACTAAATCCTGATACTGAGGGGAAATCATAGTAGAGATTGTCTTTATCAAAGGATGCATAAGTTGAAGTCACTTTTTTTAGTGGTTCCCAATATTCTTGATATACTTCAAATTCTGTTAGAGTTTGGTTGATTGTCTTGGAATGGCAACAGTTTTTTTGACAAATTTTATAAGGTGCAGAACTTCTTTCCGTATGCTATTCCGATTGTCCTTGACAATGAGCCTCCTCGGATGT
>OBLF01001334.1_pt1 | contig 20663 bp, 20 predicted proteins | sample 1519231 | NCBI WGS metagenome assembly OBLF01 (sample SAMEA2602895, study PRJEB22501) | metagenome | reverse complement strand
CAGATGAATGAATTGTGTCGTTAACAAGATTAATGACGCACTTCGGGCTCCCGGCAGACACCCCAACATAAAAATTTTTTTATAAGAAATTTTTTTTCTTTTTAAATTTCAAAAAATGAGGTGGGTGGTTTGTTTTGGATGACGCCAGACATCGAAGTACAAAAAGGAAGAAAAATAAGGGGGAAACCACAGAAGCAGGGCCTACGCCCGCCACATCCATATGAAACATGATCACGAGGATCAGATTCAGTACTGCATTTAAAACACCGGAAATAACCAGAAAGATCAGTGGACGTTTCGTATCTCCTACAGCCCGCAGAATCGCAGCTCCATAATTATAAAGCATAAAAAACGGCATACCCAGAAAATAGATTTTCATATACAGTGCAGACTGTCCGATCACATCATCCGGGGTACCCATCAGTTCCAGAGCCCATCTGGAAAAAATCAGTCCCACAAATGCCATGACGATACCGCTTACCAGTGCAAGAGTTACAGCCGTATGAACGGTATCTGACATTTCCCGGTCTTTTCCTGCCGCATAGAACCGGGCAGCAAGTACATTCGCACCAAGTGAGATACCAATAAACAGATTGGTAAACACATTGATCAGTGCTGTGGTTGAGCCTACGGCTGCAAGTGCCTGACTTCCGCTAAATCTTCCCACCACTATGATATCCACAGCATTAAACATCAGCTGCAGGATTCCGGACAGCATCAGCGGCAGTGAAAAGGAAATCAGCTTGTCCATAATGGTTCCGTTACACATATCTATTTCGTATTTATTTTGTTTCACTTTTATCTTCCACCCTTTATATTCAAATTGATATGGGCTTCTGTAGAAGTCCTTTATATTACTGTTCGTAAACAGTTAGTATTTTTCAATGTTTTTATTCTGCAAGGCTTCCGAAATAATAGAATCCCTTGCAGGTATCCAGTTTTACTTTTACATATTTACCGATCAGATCCTGACATCCCGGGAAATGGACCAGAAGGTTATATTCTGTTCTTCCTGTAAAGATACCTTTTTCTCTGCTTTCTTCCTCTACAAGGATTTCCTGAACAGTTCCCTCGAAACGGGAAGAAGCCTTTCGGCCTTTTTCCTGAACCAGAGCAAGAAGACGGTCAAAACGGTCTTTTACCACATCCTCAGGTACCTGATTCTCCATTTTGGCAGCAGGTGTGCCGCTTCTTTTGGAATAAATAAAGGTAAACGCAGAATCAAAATTGCATTTTTCCACAACGTCCAGAGTATCCTGGAAATCCTCTTCCGTTTCTCCCGGAAAACCTACAATGATATCTGTAGTAAGGGAAATATCCGGTACGGCATTACGGATCTTGGCTACAAGCTCCAGATACTTTTCTTTGTCATAACGGCGGTTCATGATCTTTAAGATTCGGCTGCTTCCGGACTGCATGGGAAGGTGGAGGTGATGGCACACTTTTTTGCTCTCTGCCATTGTCCGGATCAGTTCATCAGACAGATCCTTCGGATGGGAAGTCATGAAACGGATTCTCTTTAATCCTTCAATTGCTTCCACCTGTTTCAGAAGCTGTGCAAAAGTAACCGGATGTTCCAGTGTCTTTCCATAGGAATTAACGTTCTGTCCCAGAAGCATAACTTCCGTTACACCGTCAGCCACCAGACCCTTGATCTCTTCTATGATCGCCTCCGGTTCGCGACTCTTCTCTCTTCCTCTTACATATGGTACAATACAGTAACTGCAGAAATTATTGCAGCCAAACATAATATTGACACCCGTTTTAAAGGAATATTTACGGTCAGAAGGCATACCCTCCACGATTTCATCAGATTCCTTCCAGACATCAATGATCTGTCCCTCCGTATTTAAGCTTCTGTAGAAAAGCTCCGGAAACTTATGGAAGTTATGGGTACCGAAAACCAGATCAACAAAAGAATATTCTTTGTGGATCTTCTCAATTACTTCCGGCTCCTGCATCATGCAGCCAAACAATACAATCTTCAGTTCAGGATTCTTTTTCTTAATACTTTTCAGATGGCCAAGATGACCGTAAATCTTCAGGTTTGCATTCTCCCGGACTGTGCAGGTGTTATAGATGACAACATCTGCATCTTCTTCTCTGGATACTTCTGTATAGCCCATACGTTTCACGATACCGGCCACTGTATCCGTCTGCAGGGAATTCATCTGGCAGCCTGCATTCTGGATAAAGAAAGCTGGCGCCTTTTCATATTTTTCCTTCACAAGCTCTGTACATTTATTGATATATTCTAACTGTATTTTACTTTCCTGTGTATTATTATTCACTATTGATTCCTCATCTTTCTGTTTACAACATTTCGGGGCACTCTTTTTATCATACAGAATCTATGGCTTTATGTCAAACGCTAATCTCTGTTTTTACATGTTTTTATTACTTTTTATTTTCAGAGACTGTTTTTCTTTGACTGTGTGACGGATTTATGCGTTTGCCAATATGCCGCTGTTTAAAGAATAAAGATATTCAAGTGGAATCAGACGCAGTTCTTCCATATCGTCCTTGCGGTATTCCGGAATCTCAATTGCCAGAGAGGGCTGACGGATTACTTCCGCATAAAACTGTTCTGGAGATCCCATCTCAGGTTTTGCTCCGGCTTTTTTGACTCTCGCACCACCTGCAATCCCTTTTTCCAGACGATAGCCGGAACATTTCTGTAAATGCCTTGCCAGTCTGTAATTTTTCTGATTGTAGGCAAAGCCTTTCTCCTGTCTGCAGTAAACGATCTTCCCTCTGGAATAACTGAATGTAAGCAGGCCAAGGCTTGAATATTCCTGAAAAATGCTGATCAGGGCACGAGTCTCATTCTCACTGGCAGGCTCCTGATTCACTCTTTTCCGCTGATAATAATTAGTCGGAAAATTTCTGCGCAGATCAATTCCCCTGGCATTACATTCATACTCTTCCACAGGCCTGTCCTGCATTTTCAGCATCTGTCTGTGGATGGGATTATGTATGGCACCATATCCGTATTCACATATCTCATAGCTGTCAGGATTCAGCATGGGGATCATACAGATACGAACCTTATCCAGAAGTTTACGAACTTCATAACTTTCTCCGATGGTCCAGTTGCTTTCATAGGATCTGCAGTAATCTTTTGCAATGGACAAAAGATATTCCGGGAGATTTCTGTCTCCGCTTTCCACTCCGCTCAGACAGATAATGCAGGTATCACCCTTTCCAATCTCAAGCATGGGGATCATTCTGTCATCATGACTTCTTCCGATCACTCTGAACTGGACAAAATTTCCATATCTCTGTCCGAGTTCCCACAATGCGAAGTATATTTTTTCATAAGTTCCCATCTGTTCTGTTGACATACATTCTTTCCTCCTTTTTGGCAAATGTTCAGCAGCCTGGATCAGATTCCGGATTCTGACCTGTATGGACGGCTGAATGGCTGCCTTATTATTATTATTATATATATGAAAAGAGACAGGCCATAAGACCTGTCTCTTAAAAATAATTGGATTATATTTACATTTCTTTTTTACGTCTTCTTATCAGTACGTAACCACCTGCAAGAACAGAAGCTGCAGCAAGAGCCAGCATAGTTCCGATCGGTGATTCATCACCTGTGGATACTGCTGATTTCGCTGTTCCGTTTGTTCCATCTGCATAGGTGGTAGGAGTTACATCTGTAGTTCCTCCATCTGTAGTTCCGTCGCCGGATCCTGTTCCGTCTCCGTTTGTTCCGTTTGCACCTGGTGTGGTAGTGGCCTGTGTCAGAGGAGCTGCCTTGAACTGATAGGACAGAACTTCGGAAGCATCTGTTTCCTGCCAGTCATTTCCACTGTATACCTGTTTATTATATTTAATATAGATGGTATATGTTTTCTCTGTATCTGTATAAATACCATCCTTTGCACCAATCTTCCATGATGGATTCCATGAAGATGGATTGGAAGACATACTCCATCCTGAAGGAACCCATCTTACATCTCCCTCTCCTGGATTATTATTCTGTGTACCCGCACCAATTACCTTGAAGTCATAAAAAGTTTTGGGATAGAACACAAGTGCTTTCTCAAATCCCTGTACAACACTCTCTTTTACATCGGGTACTACCGGAGTATGAGATGGTGTAGGTATAACAGGACGTTCTTTTGGATCAGGCTGGAACATTACAGAGCCATAATTACTCTTATCCTTATCACTGATCACACATACATAAATATCAACATCATAGTCAGGAAGATCAGTAACTTTTGCTGTTACATTTGTATCAGCCTCAATAGGCGCGCCTACTCTGGAAGTATCGATTGTTGGTGCTTTCTCACCACGTTTTACCCAGTCAATATAATAGGTACCTTTTACATTTGACTGGAACTTAATTTTAACAGTACTACTTCCTGACCATTTGCATTCTTTTCCTGTTACTTTCAGTTTTTCTTCTGCAGGAGTTGGGGTAGGGGACGGTTCTGTTGTACTGACTAAAGTTCCGTCTTCTCCGATTTTAAGGCTGGAATCTCCCTCATATGTAATCTGAGAAAGAACATCTGTCAGTTTCACATCAGTAACAGCGTCATCCAGCTTTACTACTGTTCTTCCGGCGCTAGCCTCCTGAACAGCAACACCAATGGCAGAGCCTGTAACAGCACCGCTTACATTGATCACACCGGTTATGACCATCAAAGGTTTGCTTCATAATAGAAAGATATTGTTACATAATTTCGTTGTACCTTTCGTATGCCGAATAATGGTAAAATTTCCCTTCATGCAAATCGCACCGCTTGCTGCCGTGGAGTTTGCTTTGATAGAACCTCCAAGAAGATATTCCTTCGCACCCGCAGCATTTTTGACCGCACCGCCATTTCCGGTTGTGGTATTTCCTGTCAGAGTTGTACCGTCAATCAATGCATAATTACCACTTGCTACTTCTACAATCGAACCGGTAACGTCATCGCCTGTACCATCAACAGTTAAACTGCCTGAACCGATAGCATTTCCATCTGAATCAGTCACAGAACCGCCTGCCATCTGAAGATTACCACCATTAACAGTAAACATACTCTCAGTAAAGCCGGCTACACGTTTAATTGTAGTATTATCTTCAGCAGCAACCAGCATGATATTCTTCTTTTCAGGGACATTTATTGTATTGTTGACTTCAATGGTTCCTTTTAATTTTACATAAGTAGGTTCACCATTTATCATATCCTCACAGTCTGGTACTACTGCGAACGCTTCTTCTAGAGAAGTAAAGGAATCTCCGCCAATCACAATCGCAGATCCTGCCTCAGCAGCCTGCTCATCAGTTTCTTCAGCAGCCGGTGCCTCTGTAGGATCAGCTGTTGTTTCGGCAGGAGTTTCAGCCGGATCTTCCGGTGTCTCGGCTGGATCTTCGGCTGGTTCCTCAGGAGTTTCAGCCGGATTTTCAGAAGGTTCTTCTGTATCTGCAGAGTCAAGTTCACCTTCCAGTTCGCCTTCGGCTGATGTCTCAGCAGCAGTATCTGCTGCAAATGTGGCTGTCGGTGCCATTCCTACAGACAGGGCACCTGCCATTAATAATGCAAAAAGTTGTTTTTTTCTCATTGTATGTCCTCCCATAGATGAGTTTTAGTTAAAATCACTACTGACACCATCCGATTTCTTATTCCCCACGAAGCAGTCAGTAATCCCAAATCTGAATTGAAGTATAGCACATCCCTCAGAAAAAATCAATGTGCTGTCTATGGGCGTACCTGTCCGTTTCCATAGATGATATATTTCGTTGTGGTCAGAGCCAGAAGTCCCATAGGTCCCCTCGCATGAAGCTTCTGTGTGCTGATACCGATCTCTGCCCCGAAACCGAATTCAAATCCATCTGTAAAACGTGTGGAGGCATTGACATAAACTGCCGCAGCATCCACTTCATCCAGAAACTTCTGTGCATGTTCATAATTGTTGGTAATAATTGCCTCTGAATGTTTTGTATTATATTTATTGATGTGGGCGATTGCCTCTTCCACAGAAGAAACCACTTTAATAGAAAGAATATAATCCAGATATTCTTTGCCCCAGTCTTCTTCTGTTGCGTGTACAGCTCCCGGGATCAACGCATAAGCCGCTTCATCTGCGCGGATCTCCACATGTTTCTCCTGCAGACGCTTTGCAAGGACTGGAAGCAGGGCATCCTTTACATCTTTATGTACAAGAACAGATTCGCAGGCATTGCAGACGCCTACTCTCTGAGTCTTGGCATTCATGATAATGTCTGCTGCCATCTCAAGGTCTGCGGTTTCATCCACATAAATATGGCAGTTTCCAGTACCGGTCTCAATCACAGGGATGGTGCTCTGCTCCACTACGGCTTTGATCAGGCCTCTGCCGCCTCGCGGGATGAGTACATCCACATACTGGTTCATCTTCATGAATTCTGCTGCTGTCTCTCTGGATGTATCAGAAATCAGCTGGATCGCATCTTCTGTCACGCCCTGTTCATTCAGAGTTTCCCTGATACAGTTTACAATGGCCTCGTTGGAATGGATCGCATCACTTCCACCCTTTAGGATTACTACATTACCTGTCTTAAAGCAGAGTGCAAATGCATCCGCAGTTACATTAGGCCTTGCTTCATAGATAATTCCGATCACGCCAAGAGGTACTCTCTTCTGCCCGATCAGCAGTCCGTTTGGGCGTTTTTTCATCCCGGTTACTTCCCCGACAGGATCATCCAGGGCTGCTACCTGGCGCAGGCCCTCTGCCATTCCTTCAATCCTGCTCTCTGTGAGAAGAAGCCTGTCGATCAGCCCCTCAGGCATATGATTCCTTTTTCCGGTTTCCACATCCAGTCTGTTGGCATTGATCAGAGTCTGTGCATCCTTTACCAGTTTGTCTGCTACTGCAAGAAGTACTTCATTCTTTTTGTTTGTAGAAAGATTTCTCATTTCTGTTTCAGCTGCCTTCGCATTCATGCCAAGGCGGTTCAGCATTTCATTCATGTTCAGGTCCCCTTTCAGTCAGTAAGATAGCATATCTCCTCTTCTGTTACTATGATCTGCGGACAGATATCAGTAGGTTCTGTGGGAACCTCCGGCAACATCTGAAAAGAAAATGCAATGGCAACTCTTTCAAGCTGCGGATGTTTCTCAAGATAACGGTCATAGAAGCCACCACCGTATCCGACTCTGTGATTTGCTCTGTCAAAAGCCACTCCCGGCATGATCATAAGAGCCTTTGACCAGTTGACGATCTCCCCCGATACAGGCTCAGGAATCCCAAAATATCCGGGTTCCAGCCGGGCAAAGTCTGTCAACTTATAAAATACCATATCCTTTCCCACAACCTTGGGAACTGCAACCTCCTTGCCGGCCTTCCATGCTTCTTTTATAAGATACTCTGTGACAACTTCATGGTTGTAATCTGCATATACCAGAATGCGGTCCGCATTCTTAAATGCAGGAAGTGCGGTCACTTTGTCAGTGATCGTGCGGCTCATTGCCTCTATCTGTTCATCTGTGTGCAGCTTTCTTTCTGCGAAAATCTTCTTTCTAATGTCTTTTTTTGATTCCATATTTTTCACCCAGATTAATGATTGTTCCGTCTTCCTGCTGAACATCCACATTGTCCAGCTGAGCGCGAAGGTTCATGCGGACAGATGCAATATATTCCTTGCGCAGCAGTTCTCTTTCTTTTTTCTCTTCTTCAGTAAGCCCCACACTTTTGGCTTTATGTGCAAGTGCATTAATGCGGTCGATTTTCTCAACTTCCATAGTTCTTCCTCCTGTTTTTTGTCTGCGGCAGTCTGTCTGTAAACACTGCCATTTACTCTGTGAATGTCATTTGGCACCGGTAAATTTCCGGTATTATAACAGTCTGTCAATAATATCGATCAGATAAACTTCTTCTTTGGACTGGCTTACAAACAGCGTACCGTACCTGCGTCCCTCTGTGATCTTATGGATAATATGGAAATCGGCTCCGTTTGCGATCACCATATCTACGCCTGCTGCAGAAGCGATCTGTGCTGCTGTCAGCTTAGTAGCCATTCCGCCGGTTCCTACCTTACTTCCAGAAGTACCTTTTCCCATGTTAAGCAGATTATCATCCAGATTTTCTACCACATCGATGAATTTTGCATCAGGATTAGTATTGGGATCATCTGTAAAAAGACCATCAATATCTGATAACAGGATCAGCAGATCTGCCCGTACAAGTGCGGCAACCATTGCAGACAATGTATCATTATCTCCGAATTTCTCCAGATTCTGAAGCTCATAGGTGGAAATGGAGTCATTCTCGTTTACAATGGGAATCACTCCCAGACTGAGCAGTTCATCGAAAGTATTCTGAGCATTCTTTCGGTTAACATTATTAACCATAGTATTTTTGGTCATAAGGATCTGAGCGGAAAGCTGATTATATTCAGAAAAAAGTTTCTGATAAATCATCATCAGTCTGGCCTGTCCTACTGCTGCACATGCCTGTTTTCCTTTCAGTTCTGTGGGTTTCTCATGCATTCCAAGAGCTGCCACACCTGTTGCTATAGCTCCTGAAGAAACCAGTATGACATCTTTTCCCTGATTGCGAAGGTCACTGAGCTCTCTTGCCAGCACTTCCAGTTTGCGAAGGTTCAGTCTTCCTGTCTCCGAATGAGTCAGGGAAGAAGAACCGATCTTAATTACAATACGTTTTTTATCTTTAAGTCGTTCCCGGTAATTCATCTTTTTGTTACTCCATATAAATATATTTTTAGTAACTGTTCAGTGTCTTTACAGTTACGAGACAAAATCCATCAGAAATTGCCTGCAATAACAGAATTTGAAGATCAGCGTGTAATCCCAAGCTCCTCCAGGGCTTTTGCCTGTTTTGTCTCCATGACTGCCGCTTCCCCGGGAGTCATATGGTCATATCCCAGCAGATGCAGCATACTGTGTGCAACCAGAAAACAGAATTCTCTTGTCACACTGTGTCCGTATTCCTCTGCCTGCGCAAATACCTTGTCAACTGAGATCATGATATCTCCAAGAAGAAGTTCGTCTGTATCCAGATCAAAGTAAGATTCATCTTCCTCCACAATATCATATCCTGCCGGTGTCTCAAAAGGAATCATAGGGAAGGATAAAACATCCGTAGGTCTTGCGATATCGCGAAACTCAGTATTAACTCTCTCAATCTCTTCGTTATCTGTAAGTACAAGATTCACCTGTGCATCATAGGGACATTTTTCCATTTCAAGAACCTTGTCAGCTACCTTTACTGCCAGTGTCTCATAGTCGATCCCCAGTTCACGCTCTGTCTCATAATCAATCTGCATGTTCATCGTTCATTTACCCCGTTTCTGCGTCTTGCCGGTCTTTCAGGTTTTTGTTTCTTCTCATAGGCATCATAAGCCTGTACGATCTGCTGTACCAGAGGATGACGGACAACATCCTTGCTGGTAAGCTGGCAGAAGCCAATGTCATCTATTTTTTTCAGTACTTTCATTGCCACGTCAAGTCCGGATGTGGTATCTCTTGGAAGATCTTTCTGTGAGGCATCTCCGGTGATGATAACCTTGGAACCAAATCCGATACGTGTCAGGAACATCTTCATCTGTGCCGGAGTAGTATTCTGTGCTTCATCGAGAATGATAAATGCATTATCCAGTGTACGTCCGCGCATATATGCAAGCGGTGCAACCTCGATCAGGCCGCGCTCCATATTTTTCGCAAAGCTGTCCGCTCCCATGATCTGGTACAGTGCATCATAGAGTGGTCTCAGATAAGGATCTACCTTGCTCTGCAGATCTCCCGGAAGAAATCCCAGCTTCTCACCGGCCTCAATAGCAGGACGTGTCAGGATGATCCTGCTGACCTCCTCATTTCGGAAGGCTGTGACAGCCATTGCCATCGCCAGATAGGTTTTGCCGGTACCGGCAGGACCTACACCGAACACGATCATTTTTTTGCGTATCTGTTCTACATAATCTTTCTGCCCCAGTGTTTTGGGCTTGATAGGTCTGCCCTGTATGGTGTTACAGATAAAATCTTTGTCTATTTCTGTGAGAACTTCGTTTCTCTGCTCCATTGCCAGAGAAAGAGCATAATTGACATTCTGTTTCGTGATCGTGTTGCCTCTTTTTGCAAGTACTGTCAGTTCTTCTATCAGTTTCTTCGCAGAAGCCGCATTCTGTTCATTGCCAAGTATCTTAAGGATTCCGTCTCTGGAGATCACTGTCACATTCAGTGTTCTCTCAATCAGCTTAAGATGCTCATCAAACTGGCCAAATACATTTGCTTCCAGTTCTGCGGGGACTTCTGTGTGTAATTCAATAATATTGCCAGCCATCCTGTGATGTCCTTTCCTGTTGATAAGTTAATAATGGATTATTGCCTCGTTTATGGACGATAATCAAAGTCCGGTTAAAACCAGATGCATCCATTGTAACACCTCCCTGCAACTTTTTAAATACAAATTTTTATGGAATTTTATGTTATCCGGCTTTTTTCGCCTGTCTGTTCGATGATAAGCAGGGTTCCTCCGGTAATGCACAGAGATTCTGTCAGCCTGGTAGTAATATGATTTTCACTGATCTTAATGCCATTTTGAAGCAGCTTCTTTTCATATTGATGAAATCTTCGCACAGCTTCCTTCTCGGCTTCTTTCCTGGTATAGGTTTCTTCTTTTACTGTATAATCAGTAGTTTCGGTCCATCCGATCCATACAGGAAGTATAAAATTTTCTGTGATACGCAGAGGAATTTCCTCTGTGATACGTTTCTGACCTGTATGTAATGCCGGATGCAATCCCAGATACCAGTGCCCAAACCGGAAATACATTTCTTTTTTCTTTTTGCCGGCAGGGATTTCTGTACGGTATTTTAATGGAAATTCCTGATAATAGGAAATTTGTCTGGAAATAAAAATATCCGCATCTGCATGAACGTATTCCTTTCGCAGGACTTCCTGACTGTCATTCATGATATGAAGTTCCCCGGATACCAGAAGTTCCCCTTTTTTGCAGGAATCCCCGGGCTTTTTTACCGGTATGCCCCTTCGGACGATCATATCTGTGATCACTCCGTCCTTGTCTGCGAGCAGATTACAGGGTGAGGTGTTACTGTTGGTTTTTTGGGGGATAATTCCTTCCTGGATATTAAGAATCAGACGGGTTCCTTCTATTCTGGCAGATACCCAGGTAATCTCCGGAAAATTTTTCCGTACAGCTGCTGCAACTTCTGAACAGTTGATCTTTTTTTTGGACATTCCATGGTTTATATCCTGCGTATCCAGAAAATCGAGGATTTCTCCGGTACTGTTTCTGACATTTCCTTCAATATGGATATTCCAGATTCTCCCTGTCAAAAAAAATATCAGGATGCCTCCCAGAATCATGCCTGTAAAAAAAGCCTTTCTTTTTTTATTCCTTAAAAAAAAGAAGGGCATTCCCCGTCTCTGTATGATCTGAATATGTACACCTGTTTTATTCCGGAGAGGTCTCAGGCGAAAGAAATCAGCGGCCTGCATTTGTGCCATAAGCTGGCCGTCCTCTCTGTACCGGATCTTTTCCATATAAACTTTTCTGCTTTTGCAGAGATTCAGAAAGCGTTCCAGATTTTCTCCTCTTACAAGGATGATCACATAACCATATATTAATTTCAAAAATTTCAACATTCGCTGTCACCCGCTTTTATATCATAAATACTTCCCGTCACTTTCATTGCACTGGAATTGTACCAGCGGATTTCAAGATTTTTCCCGGATATGGTCACTTTTCCGCAAAAAGACTGTATCACAATTTCAGAAGGTGTATATTTAAAAACAGATTTATAATTTTCGATAACAGCTTCCGTCTGACCGGTCAGTGTGACGATCGTTTCATTATATGCCAGATCAGGCGGAAGTTCTAATGCCAGCACCATCCGGTTTTTCCATTGTCCTGCTTTTTTCATAAAAAAAGCTCCCCCGGCTTTTACTATCAGTCTATGCCGGAAGAACTTTCTTTAAAACACGTTTCAGCAGCAATCATCGAAACAAAACCATAGAAAACCACAGAATTGTATTTCCACCCAGATTATATTCCATAGATTCACGCTCTACAATCTCATTTACTACTACACCATGACTTTCCAGACATGGATGCATCCGGTCAGGATATCTGCATGGCTTTCCCTCTTTATAGGCACATTTTTCACAGATGTCACAGGATTCTGTAGACAGGATATAAGTTTCATACCCTTCTTTATTCAGATATTTTCCCACCTCTGTAGTCAGGTCCTCGTGTGCCCGTCTTGTAGAAAGCATTTCTTCCATGTTCATGATATCCGAAACTTCCGCTACACTGGAAAAGAAAACAGCCTGAGGATAACTTTTTATTTTTTTTTCACATTCCTGCAGGGTTCCTACTGCGGGGGGACAGGCCCAGGTAGAATCATAACGTTCGCATTCTTCTTGGCAGATCGTGCGCACGCGTTCCTGAATTGTAATATCTTTTGTGTCCAGTATGCGGTATTCAAAAATCGGGTACTGTGAAATAAATTCTTCAAATTTTTCTGTGTTCATAGTTTTCTTCTTTCTTTTGGACTTGTTGGTACATTCGTTCATTTATGATAGGGTTCGTGATTCATAATGCGGTAGCTTCTGTATATCTGTTCCAAAAGGATCATCTGCATCAGCTGATGCGGAAAAGTCATTCTGGAAAAGCTGAGCTTATAATCTGCACGTTTCAGAACACTCTCACTCAGTCCTAAGGAACCTCCGATCACAAATGCAATGGAACTGATACCGGAAACTCCCAGTTTCTCAATTTTTTGAGAGAGTTCTACAGAATCCGGCGTTTTTCCGTCAATTGCCAGTGCGATGACATAATCCTGTTCGCGTATATGTTTCATCAGACGTTCGCCTTCTGTATTTTTAATCTGTGTGTTCAGTGCTTCTGACGCTTTATCCGGTGTTTTTTCATCTGCTACCTGACAGAAAGTCAGCCTGCAGTATCTGCTCAGCCGTTTGGCATATTCTGCGATTCCGTCACACAGATATTTTTCTTTGATCTTTCCAACTGTAACAATACGGATTTCCATGATCTTCTTCCTTCTATTTTAATAAAATCAGCGATAAAATCACAGTATTTTTAGTACTGCAGATAATATTCCATAGCAGTCATTTTACTGGTCTTGCCATTTGCTGCAACAAGAATAACATTCAGCCTATGGTAACCCACAGGCATGGAGATTGGCTGTTCATAAACAGTACTGTTAAGATCCGGTTCAGAATCAAATGCATAATATGCCTTACATCCATCCGGAACAGTGATCTTAATCTCTGTTTTTTTATTGTAATCCCCTGATTTAGGTGTTACCTTAGGGGCTTTCGGTGCATTTAAAACAATCACATACTTTCTGCTGATCACATCACTTTCGATGTTTTTATCATTTACACCAAAGGCTTTTAATTTAGTTGTGCCTTCCCTCAGAATAATAGGTTCTGTATATACTTTACTCTTTCTGGTAGGTGTGCTTCCATCTAATGTGTAATAAATCTTTTGGCAGTTACCTTCCAGTTTCAGAGTCTGCGTTGTAGTATAGGTTCCGGGGGCAGGATTTGATACAGGTGTTTCGCAGATATATTCTGCGCAGGCATTCTGCACCTCTCTGTCAGCAGATTTCAGGATCAGTCTGACTTCGTTGGTCTTTCCCTCCTGTGTAAGAAGCTTCACATACTCTTTATATATTCCTGTTCCCGCAGTTTTGTTCTGGATAAACGGGCGCAAAACAAGAAGTGCAGATCGTTTATCGCCTGATTTCTCCATACTTTTGGCCAGAAGAAGATTGGCGGCTTCATTTTTGGGATTTTTATCCAGAGCATTTTCTGCAATCCGCTGTGCTTCTTCATAGTTTTGCTGTGCATATTGTTTTTTTGCTCTGGAATATAAGGCAGAAAAAGTATTTAACTGCCGATAACAAAAGAACCCCAGCAGTGTCGCCGCACACAGAAGCAGACATAGAAGCTGTTTTCTGCTGAATTTCAGCTTTCTTCTTTTTGGATGCTTGAAATATTTTATAATTTTTGTTTTCTGTTTTTTTTCGGATGGGCGGTTCTGCTGCTCCTTTTTCATCAGAGTTTCCACTGTGCTGAATTCTCTTACCCAGGGTATCTCCGCAAGGCAGTAGGGGCAGTACAGAGAGCCTTTTTCCACCTCTTTATGACATTTAGGACATTTCATAGACAGTCCTCACTTACTGATTTTCCAGATAATTCTGAAACTCCTCCATAGACATAAGAACTTTTCTCGGTTTTGTTCCCTCTTCCGGTCCCACTACACCTGCGTCGCAGAGCTGATCCATGATTCTTGCCGCTCTGTTGAAACCAATCTTAAACATTCTCTGCAGCATACCAATAGAAGCTTTCTCTTTCTCTATGATAAACTTACCTGCTTCTTCAAAATGGATGTCCCTTTCATCTCCGGACATACCTGTTGTTACAGGAGAATTTACCTGCTGCTCGATCTGTTGGTTATACTGGACACCCGGATTTTTATCTGCAAGAAATTCAACCACAGCACTTACCTCATCATCAGATACAAATGCACCCTGAAGTCTTGCAGGCTTCTGATATCCCTGAGGATAAAAGAGCATATCACCTTTTCCAAGAAGCTTCTCGGCTCCGTTCATATCCAGAATTGTCCTGGAATCCACACCGGAAGATACAGAGAAAGCAATTCTGGAAGGCATATTCGCCTTGATCAGACCGGTGATAACATTTACAGACGGTCTCTGTGTGGCAATGATCAGATGGATACCTGCCGCACGTGCAAGCTGGGCCAGGCGACAGATAGCATCCTCCACCTCTCCGGGCGCAACCATCATAAGGTCTGCAAGCTCATCCACGATGATCACGATCTGCGGCATTTTCACAGGTTCTTCTTCAGCTCCTGCCGCCTTGATCTGCTCTGCTTTTTTATTATATTCATCCAGATTACGGACACCGTACTCCGCAAATGTATTGTAACGGTTTGTCATCTCCTGTACTGCCCAGTTTAATGCGCCTGCTGCTTTCTTCGGATCTGTCACAACCGGAATAAACAAATGTGGAATTCCGTTATACACACTGAGCTCTACTACTTTAGGATCGATCATGATAAGCTTTACTTCATCCGGATTTGCCTTGTACAGGATACTGATGATAAGTGTATTGATACATACTGATTTACCTGAACCGGTTGCACCTGCGATGAGAAGATGTGGCATTTTGGCAATATCCGCAACTACAGTCTTACCTGCAATATCCTTTCCTACTGCAAAAGAAAGTTTGGATTTTGCCTTCTGAAATTCTTCTGACTGGAGCAGATCTCTGAGCATAACCGTACTGTTCTCTTTATTGGGAACCTCAATGCCCACTGCTGCTTTGCCGGGGATCGGTGCTTCAATACGGATATCAGGAGTGGCAAGATTCAGTTTGATGTCATCTGCAAGACCTACAATTTTGCTGACCTTCACTCCCATCTCGGGCTGAAGTTCATAACGGGTAACTGTTGGTCCGCAGCTCACATTAGTGACAGTCACGTTCACGCCGAAATTGTGAAGTACTTCCTGGAGTTTTTTTGCAGTCTTACGCAGATAGGCATCAGAATCCCCCTGAGCTTTGCTGCTTCCTTTCTTCAGCAGATTTAAGGCTGGAAATTTATATTCTTTTTTTACGGCTGCTTCCTGTCGGGGGATCTCATGCTGAATGTTTACAATTCCGCTCTGTATCTCCTTTTCAGAAGATTTGGGGTTTTTCGAAGGCGGCCGCACTGCCTTCTCATCCTGAAAAGGGGGCAGATCTTCCTCCGGTTCTGAAACCACAGATTTCTTCCGGTCAGTGACAGCATCTTCAAATGGAAGGTCTTCCTGCTGTTGTGATTCATTATCTGCCTCGTATGTATCCGGGGATGTATCCGCTCTGTGAATCTCAAAATTCATCGGAGCATCGATGTATGGTTTATTATCCGCATCATCAGAGGATTTAATCCCTGTGTTCTCGGTATTCTCCGCAGCTTCGGCTGTTTCTGCTGCTGCTTTATCTGTATCTGCTGCTTTTTTCAGAAGTTTCCCCTTTTTCTTTGGCTTCTGTTCAGAATAGCCTGTCAGCTTGGTTCCTTCCAGAAAGCCGCCTTTTTTCATTTTTTTTGCTTCCGAAGGATCCATGAGAAAGTCATCATCTGAAAATTCATCATCGCCAATTTCTTCCTCCAGTCTGCGGACTCTTTCTTCACGCCGCTGTTCTCTTATAAGCTGACGTTCTCTGGCACGTTCTTCTCTATATCGCTCACGTTCAGGCTGCCCCTGCATATAGCGCATATGTCTGTCTTTTACAAAATCACACACCTTTATAACCAGCCGCGTTACAAAATCAAGCAGAGAGCGCTGTGTGATAATGATCATACATACAACAAATGCCAGTATAATGATCACATATCCGCCGATAGTTCCAAAAGCAGATGTGACAGAAATACAGATCGCTCCTCCGATCAGACCACCGCCTGTTTTATAATCTGCGCTTAAAGCATAATAATCCAGCAAAGTTGTACTCTGCATATATCCGTCTGTGAGAAGCTGCGCTGCCCCACACAGAAACAGAAACATCACAAACGCCGCTGCAAGTTTCTTATATGCCAGCCGGTTTGTTTTATTGATCAGAATAAATGCTGATTCAAGGAAAAATACGATTGGAAACAGATATGCCATCAGTCCCATCAGTCCGAAACAGAAATTACTGATCGCATCTCCCACAAAACCACCTGCTCCAAAATTGCTTGCCATCAGGATTACACATGCGGCCAAAATCACAAATAATATGATTTCTGTCTGAAATCTGCCGACTTCCTGTTCCATTGCTGTCTTCTTTTTTGTATTTCTTCCCGAATGCCCGGTATTCTTACTCTTTGATGCTGCCATTCTAAGGCTCCCCTCCTTGATCTTCTCGTAAATATCTTCCCTTTACAGGGCAAAATTTAATGCCAGTGTAATAATACCGACTATAAATGAATAATATGCAAAATAGCGTAATTTTATAATCTGAGTCATGGCTATTGTATTTCGGATAACAAGACATCCCGCAAAACCGGCGATGATCATTGCAAATACATATGTAAACCCAAGTCCTGCTGTCATTTCAGAAGCACCAAAATTTCCGATTTCCGTAAAAAAAGCACCTATGATAGCAGGCAGACTCATAAAAACAGAAAAACGAACCGCAAATTTGCGGTTATATCCGCATAACAGTGCAGCACATAACGTAAATCCCATTCTGGAAATCCCCGGAAAGACAGCAATCCCCTGACAAATTCCAATCCACATGGCGCTGTCATAAGAAGCCTCTCTCGGTCCCTTTTTTCCACCGGATTTATTCAGATCTGTTACCAGAAGAAATACGCCTGTAAGTAAAAATCCGATTCCCGGAACAATCTGAGAGTCTGCGGCCAGAAGAGCCAGCCGTTTTCCTGTAAGTCCCAGAAGTGCTGTTGGAATCATGGAAATCACAAGAAGTGCACCTGTTTTCCGATATGTTCCGGTGACTATTCTGGCATAGCCCAAACTTTCCCCTGTCTTCTTGTTATGGATATATAGATTCAGATTACCGATCATATCCATAAACATCCCCAGAAGTCCCAGTCCGATTTTTTTTAAATCTTTGCGGAACAAAAATATAATTGCTGCCGCACTTCCAAGATGGAGCATCGTTTCTGACAGCAATCCGGTTTCGTGGCCGATTCCCATATATTGTTCCAATATGCATAAATGTCCCAGGCTGCTGACAGGAAGAAATTCCGTCACAGCCTGAATGACAGCCAAAAATATCAAATATACAACGATCATAGAACTGATTCCTTTTTGTTTCTCCAAAATTATGGTTTATTATAGCACACTCAGAAAGGCTTTACAATAAAAAGCCCCCTGACTGTCATGTTCACAACGTAGCCAAAAGTTACTGTTCACTCCGTTCCCAGCAACACGCTTCGCGATGCACAGAATTTATGCTAATCGCATAAATTCGCGCAGTATGTCTCGGGTTTTCTGTGACCTTCGCTCACAAAAAACACCTCGCGGGATATTACCAGTGAACAGTAACAGCCAGAATTCATTCATTTTCCTGCTGCTTTTTTTCTTTTTCATGTGCCAGCAGTTCCTGTACCGATTTATGTGCAATCCGGAATTCTTTTTCAAAATAAGCATTGATCTCTGCACCGTATAACAGAAGATTCATACAGATATACAACCATACCATGACCATGATGATCGTCGCAAGGTTTCCGTACATATTACTGAATCCCGGAAAAATCTCAAAATAAAAAGAGAATCCGTATGAAAATATCGACCATGCAACTGCTATGATCAAGGCTCCGGGAATCTGGCTTTTGAATGTGGCTTTTCTGTTCGGAAGAACCTTATACAACATAAGAAAAACCAGAAACAACACACCAAATACCAACAGTGCTCTTGCCCCCAGTATTTTTCCCAGAACTCTTCCAAGAAAAGGAATATATCTTGATACAGCTTTCTGTATTTCGTTTCCGAGTACAAGCATAAGCAGAGACACGATTACCGCAATCACCAGTGATAAAGTATAGAATACTGCATAAATTCTGGTTAACAGCCAGTTACGGGTTTCTTTTACGTGATAAATGGTATTTAATCCATTGATGATAGACTGCATTCCTTTTCCGGCAGACCACAGTGCCACAATTGCTGACAAAGGGACAATTGCAGTACTTCTTTTGTATACATCTACCACGATCCCCAGAACAAAACTCTGCAGATTCTCCGGAATAAAAGCAACGATCGCATCCCTGACTACATTATAGGTCAGAGGTGTATACCGTACCAGTGTAGTCAGAAACAGAATGCAGGGAATAAAAGACATGATCAGAAAATACGCTGCCTGTGTCGCATAAGCTCCTACGTGATCTCCGGATACACGTTCCATAAACCCGAATAAAAGCCCTGTAACAGACCGGGTTTTATTTTTCTTTTTCATATATGTCTCCATTCTGTTATTTTACAGCAGTCATTTCTGATAATGCATTTATGGTGATTGCTGTAATTATAAAGATAACTGTTTCGAATATCTCTGTTTACTATCATACCATGAAACTGCCGTTATGACAAACATGAATTATGGATAATAAAATCCGGTTCTTTTCATGCTGGAATGCTGTAGATATGAAAAAAACCGGATCAATATGTAATTAGTTTTATGGTCAGATTTTTACTTTATGATGTAGAAATGATAAGCAGTCACAGAATCATACTGTTCACCTGCATTAAGAATCGGGGAGTGGAAATCTTCAACATTGACCGCATTCGGTTCAACCTGCGTTTCCAGACAGAAAGCATCCCGCTTATTGTAAGTATGACCATTTTTACCATGTTCATTTTCGACAAAATTTGCTGCGTAAAACTGTACACATGGACAGTCAGAAGTGACATCCATGGCAATTCCGGTTTTATCACTGTATGCGGTTGCGATCAGTCTTCTGTTTCCTTTTGCATAATTGTCTGTCACATAATTGTGGTCATATCCGCCTGTGAATTTCAGCTGGTCAAATTCTGCTTCAATATCCTGCCCGATCTTTTTGGCAGTTCTGAAATCCATGGGAGTCCCTGCAACTTCCCCATACACTCCTGTAGGAATGGAATGACTGTCGGCTACAGGTGTATAATATTTTGCATGGATTGTAAGATACTGATCCATGGCGGTTCCGCTTCCCTCACCATTCAGATTGAAATAAGAATGATTTGTCATATTGGCAACTGTCGGCTCATCGCAGATTCCCTGATAATGGATCCTCAGTTCGTTGTCTTCCGTAAACTCATATTTTACAGACACATCAAATTCTCCCGGGAAACCATTCTCGCCATCCGGACTTATACGGTTAAATATAACACTGTTTTTATCATCGGAAATCTCAGCCACTTTCCAGAGCTTTTTTTCAAATCCGTCAGGACCGCTGTGAAGATTATTGTCATTCTCATTCTGAGCAAGAACTACTTCTTTGCCATTGACAGAGAATTTCGCACCGCCGATGCGGTTTCCGTTTCTGCCGATGGTTGAACCGAAAAAGCATCCATTTACTTCATAAGATGCCAGATCATCATATCCAAGTACTACGTCTGTTAAAGTACCATCTTTATCAGGTACGCAGACCTTAACCAGGATTGCTCCAAAATCTGTCACTTCCGCATATGCCCCGGATTTGTTTTCCAGATGAAAAATTTTTACTGTTTCCCCAGTCTGTAATATGCCGAACTTTCTTTCAGAAACACTCATTGTTTCCAACCTCCCGTATCATAAAATAATATTAAATCCAAAAGATAATAAAAAAGAGCCTCTCTACGGCTCATTTTTACAGTTCCCGAAATGCCGTTCCCTTCCCATTGACGCCTAGCCGCAGCTAGGTGGGTATCCTCAACAGACCTTCTGTCTTCCGCTGCATAATGACGGCCTGACATCCGGCCTGCGATGTTGGGTTCCCGTTAAAGTCGATGTAGGTTCAAAAAAAGAAGGGGCCTCGTACATTTCAGGATATTCACTGTTTTTAACTGATTCTTATTATACTCCAGTATATGTTCTTTTTCAACATAAAATGTAGAATTAATTATATTTTTTTATAATATGGAGATTATCGGTTACTGTTCATACACCACTATCCCGCGAGGTGTTTTGGCATGAATATGCCAAAATCCCGAGACATACAAG
>OBLF01001333.1_pt1 | contig 20667 bp, 17 predicted proteins | sample 1519231 | NCBI WGS metagenome assembly OBLF01 (sample SAMEA2602895, study PRJEB22501) | metagenome | reverse complement strand
GCTAAAATTTTGTAGTTATTTTTGTGCCTCCTTTCCGTCTATCCACGCAAAAAAACCGCCCGTTTTTCATGCCGGACGGCTTTTTGCGTAATGTGATAGATCAAATACTATTTTTTCTGGTTTGTAGACTCCGAAAAGCCTTGTATTTACAGTGTTCCTAATAGGAAGTAATCATATGTTTCTGTAATTGAAAAATAATCTGCCGGCGAAGATTTAGCAATTTCTATTACGCAAGCGTGCTGGTCTGGCGTTAGTTCAGAAATATCTCTTTCAAATAAGTCTACTATATTAAGCCTTTGACCAATAACATAGTCCTGGCTATTTCCGTCGTGTATCAACTTGAAAACATGAATGCACAACTTTTTTAACAACCAAGGGTATCCTTGACATTGTTTGGTCAAGTAATTGTTTAAAATCGGATTAACAGGCTCTTGCAAATGCCTACCAAAAAGCTTAATAGCGATTTTAATTTCTGTCGCCTTAAATTGCGACAATTCAAATTCTTTACGCCTATCTGCCAAATTCGACCACATATAGTATGCCGGATGATCAGCAGGAATCGTTAAATCTGTTTTCCATGCAAATTCTAAAACTAGTGGACCTTGTAGCGCATCTATCTCATTGCAAAGGACACGCACATTATCAAAGAGTGGATACAACCCCTTTTGAGAGAACAGCTCTTCAAATTGATCAAATACAATTACTATAGTTTTACCTTATTGTTTTAAATAAGCGAGATGCAGAGAACATTGCACGCTGTTTGGCTTATCATACCTACAGCCCTGTCCATATTCTGAGCGAACAGGATGAGCAAGTGAAAGAATACATTCGAATGTGAGATGACCATAAACTGGCTCTCAAGAAAGTGAAGCAGCAGATTCTCACATTCTGCCTGCGGCATGGGTATGCCTACACCGCCACGAAGAACCACTGGACCGCTGCACATCTGAAGTGGTTGCAGGAGCTGAAGCCGGAGGGGCTGTACGGAGAGATCCTCTCGGAATATTTACTGCCCTACCAGACGCTTGCTGAGAAGTTGGAACGCCTGGATCGGCGTATTGAAGAGCTTGCAAAAGATGATGCTTATGAGGCTTCCGTAAAGAAGTTGTGCTGTTTCCTCGGCGTGAAAACCCAGACTGCTTTAGCAACCATTGTTGAAGTGGGGGATTTCAAGCGATTCCCGTCTGCCGAGCGATTTGCTTCCTATATTGGCCTGGTTCCTGGTGAGGACTCCAGCGGTGGTGACCAAAACCGTTTGGGAATCACGAAAGCAGGAAATCGCCATGTCCGGATGCTGTTGGTGGAGGCAGTGCAGAGCTTTTCCAGAGGACAGGTCGGTTATAAATCTGCTGCCCTGAAACGGCGGCAGGCCGGAAATGCGCCAGAGGTCATCGCCTACGCAGACCGAGCCAACGAGCGTCTTCGCAGGAAATATTACAAGATGGTTCTTGGGCAGAACAAGCGGAGCAATGTGGCCAAAACCGCTGTTGCAAGAGAACTGGCCTGCTTTATCTGGGGCATGATGACCGGCAATGTTGCATGAGGTATCGCAGTGTCCAGGCAATGTCAAGGCTGCTTCGCACCGCTGACGCGGCTTCCGGCCTTGACATTCCCAGCCCGCTGCGATAGCGGGTAATCAAGGGCTGCAAAGCAGCCATATTAAAAAATCGGAAGGCATCTTGAAGGAGCTTTGGCTTTTCAAGGTTTGAGCGATCTACGAGAAATCCATGTTGCCACAGTAATGTGATCCACGATTTTAGACGGTAGCGCTCTCGGCGGAACATTGACCTGTAGGAAACCAATCCACGTATATCAGAGTGGCCAATGCCGGGAACTGATACTCAGAGCTCTTTCAGGATGCCTTCCGCTAAAAAATATTTGCGGTGACCGCTGTTAGGGGCATTTTGCCTCTTGACAAAGGTCATTACATATCAGATTACACCTTCCGCTATTACTGTAAACTTTTCTGTACATAGTAAAACAGAAAAAAGAAACGGTATCATCAACAAAATATAGAAAAGCATAACTATACCGTTTGGTAATCAGTTCTTCAGGGGCGCTTTTGTCAGCATAATATCCAGAACGATATTATCCATCGTGGGAGAACCGTCATTGCCCAGGCGGACAAAGTTCTTGACGGTCTGATCGGGATCATAATCAACAATACCTTCATTGGGCTGAACGCTGATGTTGGCCATGGCCATGGAAGCACTCATGAAGGCGGCACTCACGCAGGTAGCAACCTTTGAAGCGCAGTCAGCCTTAGCGCCGTCGCAAAGCATACCAGTCACGGTACCCATCATGTTATTGACCGCATAACCGATCTGAGCAGGCGTACCGCCCATCAGATACACAATGCCGCAGCATGCACCAGTACCGGCAACTGTAGCGCCGCACAGTGCAGAGAGTAGACCGAAGCGGCAATGAATGTATATGGACATCAGATGCGCCAGCGTTACCGCACGGAACTTTTTGCCCTCATCCACATTCAGGAACTCCGCAGCAGTAATCACGGGGATCGTAGCCGTGATACCCTGGTTGCCGGAACCGGAGTTGGTCACAACCGGCACGTTTGCACCGCCCATGCGGGCATCAATGCCGCATGCGGTACGCTCCATAGCGGTAGAAACCATATCGTTGCTCATATAACCAGCATTCTTCATTGCCGTGATATTCTGACCAACATGAAGGTTAAATTTCTTATCTGCACCTTCCTGTGCGATGCGTGTGTTCACACTAATGGCCTGCTCAATCATATGCAAGTCATCGGCCTCACGATCAAGAGTATTGACAAATTCAAAAATAGATTCGATAGAAAGAGTTTCATCGATAACATCGACAGAAACACCGTTGACTTTAGTTCCAATTTCGTGATCAACAAGGACAACGCCATCTTCCTCAACATAAACCAGATTAGTATGCGCGGAAGCAATAATTGCCTTGGCCTGGTGACCGTCAGCACTCTTCACTTCAACTTCCACATAAAGCTTTTCCATGGTTTCTTTCTTACCCATTTTCACATGGCCATCACGGATCAGCTCATATGCCTTCTGGCGTTCTTCGTCCGTAGCCATATCAATTACCTGCAACTGGCGCTCAACCTTGCCTGCAATTGCGCCCAGGGATGCCGCATAATCGACGCCGGTGTAAGAAGCTCCGGGGATGCCTGCTGCCATTGCGTTTTTGATGATGTTGACACTGGCCAGAACGGTCAGTTCAGCAACTTCACCCTTCAGATAAGAACGGGCATACGCAGCACACAAAGCAATTGCAGCAGGCTCTGTACACCCGGTTGCCAGCGTCATTTCGCTGTTAAGGATCTCGCAGAATAATTTACGATCCACCATGTTTTACTTCCTCTTTTCCTTTTTGTATTTTTACTAGAATTCTATCTTCAGTTCATCGCGCAAAATTTGGTACCGTCAACAGGTCCCTTATCTTACCTTATCCAAAATTTCACATGAAGTATTCCATAATTCTGCATATAATGTAATGATTTAATTGAGAAAAACCACAATGAGCCAGAGGCAATATGCCCCTGGCTCATTGTGGAAAGGAGAGTCAAACTCACACTATGTGAATTTCTTAAATATAACCTTTCTCCTATTCCGCTCCACAACTCGGGACTCTAAGAAAAAGTTCGCTTTTATGCTTATAATTCTCGATTACGATTTTTCCTGTTTTTATCGCAGAACATAGGGAGCAATAGCGCAGTAATAATTAATCCCCCACCAATAACTGTCGATAGAGAAAGCGATTCTCCAAAAAGGAAAAATCCTAAAATCGCAGAAAATACGATACCAGCATAGTCATATATAATGATATCTGATACATCCGCAAGCCTAAAAGCCATAGTCATGGAGAATTGTCCCACAGTTGCAAAAAGACCAATAAATAGCAGTGAAACAATATCCTGCAGCGACATTATAAAAGAAAATGGAAATGCGCATATTGCCGCAGCTACAGTACTGACTAGGGAAAAGTGAAAAATGACAGTGAAAGCGTCCTCGCGGTTTTTCAAATAGCTCAGAATTACCTGAATACATCCGGTGATCATGGCTGAGACCAGAGCACACAATAACGGCAGAACTCCCGATTCAAAGGTAGGCTGCATAGCTATGTAAGCCCCGGCCAAGCACATGAGTGTCACCAGAATATGGATTTTTAAGAGTTTCTCCCGGAGAAACACTGCCGCAAATATTGTTCCCCAAATAGGAGAGGTTCTGCTAAAGATGTTCACATCCGCCAGTTTTGCATATTGGGTTGCATAAAACAACAGGACTATTCCCAAGAAACCGAAAATTGACCTAGCCATAAGTGCCGGCTGATGTGCCCGTGAACCCAGCAACGAGAGTTTTTTCCTCCGCAGCGCAATAAAGGAAATGATTACACTGATAAGATTGCGAAAAAACACCTGCTCCATCAGAGAGATTTCCTTTGATGTAAACCGTACTGCTACTTGCATCAGCACAAAGGCCATAGCAGAAGTTAGCATCAAGAAGATTGCCCTGCGTTTCGTAGATAGAGAAGTCATACGTATTAAGCGATAGACTTTACAATTCTACCGTCCAGCATAACGACCTTTACCCGTTTAGGATCACCCAGCAGAGAAATCTCTTCCAGAGGATTACCCTGAACCACTACAACGTCAGCCAGCTTGCCAGCCTCCAACGTGCCGATCTCCGGGTTCATTACGATTTCAGAACCGTTTTTGGTTCCAGCCATGATAGCTTGCATAGGCGTCATGCCTGCCACAACCAATCTTTCAAACTCCATACCATTTAAGCCGTGAGGACCCATAACCGCATCGCCGCCAAAATCGGCGCCGAGACCAATCTTGATTCCCGCATCAATGGCCATTTTAATGGCTTTATACTGTCGCTCGTAGCAAGCCGGAGTTTTGGCAATCGCCCAAGGAGACAGATACTGCAGATTGGTTTGGTTCTTAATATTGGTATAATATACATGCAGAATGGAGAGTGTAGGCACCAGCCACTTTACTTTTTTCTGCATAACCTCAATATCTTCAGGCTCAATATTGTAAGCATGTTCGATACAGGTCACGCCATTGCGGAGGGCCGCTTTCAAGCCCCGGTTGCTAATGCAATGAGCAGAGGCGTAAGTTTCATATTTCTCCGCTTCCTCCACCATTGCCCGAATCTCCTCGTCAGAAAACTCCTGGGTGTTGGTCCGGCTGCTCTGAGAGGTGACGCCAGCTGAGAGCATCATTTTTACAAAATCCGCTCCCTCTCGGAAATTGGTCCGGGCTGCCTTGCGCACCTCTGTAACGCCGTCGGCAATAAAGGCCAGAAGATTACCCTTATCATTGTACTCCACAGGGAAGCTCTTGATCATGTCAAAGTGGCCATTGGTCTGGGTAATGACTCGACCTGCACAGAACAAGCGAGGTGCTGTAATATAGCCCTTTGCCGCTGAGGTTTTCAGGTGTACAGAAACGCCACCACAGTCGCGTACAGTGGTAAAACCTGCATCCAACAGCTGCCCCAACTCCTGGACTGCCTTGCAGACCTTTTCATAAGGGTGGATCTGATAGAGTTCGTGGAATCGAACAGAACCCATGCCAATATGTTCATGTGCATCAATGAAGCCCGGCATAATGGTGCCGTCCTTCACTTCAATCACTTCTGCACATTCAGGAATCTGATACTCATTTTCCTGGCAAACTACTTGGATACGGTTATCCTCAACAACAACCAAACCCTTTTCAATCGCATCAGCACCTGTTCCAGTGATAACACGACCTTTAAGTGCGTATAATTTACTCACAAGATACACCTGTCCTCTCACTCAAAGGGATAGCAGGGATGATCGAAAACTGCAGTATCATGGCCAGGCAGGATATATGCACCTGTCTTTTCCAGCTTCTTAAACGTAGCATGATAGGCAAAGATGTCCTGGAAAATACCATTAGGGATATGAGGACAATGCTCAGGACCACCGTTCCAGTTCTCAAAAACAGGGACAGTATCGCCAGTGATGGCAAACTTACCACCCTTAGTGTCAATAATTACACACTGGCCTCCAGGGCTATGACCAGGAGTCAAAATCACATCAATTCCCGGCAGAATCGTTTCATCACCGTCCAGAACCGTATACTTGGTGTGCATATAGTAATCATTGCACATTCCGATTTCCAAGCACTCGTATCCTTCCATTTGATTGTAGTGAGGAGCTGCAGCATACTGCAGCTCTGCACGCTGAACATAGAACTTCGCGTTGGGGAACAGATGGTTGTTAGAACAATGGTCCGGATGAAGGTGCGTGAGGATTACCGTATCAATTTTCTCCGGATCAATATTATGAAGCTTGAGTGCATTCTCCGGGATCTGTTCAGGGGTTCTGGTAAGGCCATAGTGGTATTTGCTAAAACGCTCCTCCTCATAGGGGCCAGTATCCACAATGATGCCTCGTCCATTCTCATCCTCTACATACCACATAATGAACCGGAAAGTTCCGATTTCACCCATGTGCCGCAGCATCACATTGACAGACTTGTCGCACGTCAGCGTTCCAACATCAATAGGGATAATTTTATAAGTCATAATTGGGGACTCCTTTCAATCAACCGAAGAGCAGATTCGGCAAGGTCAGAGAAATCGCAGGGACAACGGAGACGACTGCGAGCAGGACCAGCAGAGGAATATAGAAGTTCCAGCCTTCCTGTACGATGGATTCATATTTAATTTTACAGACTTTCGCAACCGAGAAGTAACACATTGCAAAAGGCGGAGTGATGGTTCCGATCATGACATTCAGAGTCATCATCACACCAAACTGCACCAGGTCGATGCCCAGTGTCTGCGCAATGGGAACGAAAATCGGAACGGTGATTGCCAGGATCGAATTGCCATCAATAAACATTCCCATCATAATCAGAACGATATTGATAACAAACAAAATAAAGTACTTATTACTAGAGACTGTAAACAGAGTAGCTGCAATCAGTTCTGGCAGTTTTTCCAATGTAACCAGCCACGCAAACAGTGTAGATGTGGACATAATGAGCAAAACTGCACCAGAAAGGACTGCTACATCCAGCAGATTTTTGAATAACCGTTTCCATGTGAGTCCACCCATTATAAAGGCAATGATGATGGAATAAACCGCAGCGACGCCAGCCGCTTCCGTGGGAGTAAAGATACCGCCCAGAATACCGCCAATAATAATGACGACGACAAACAGCGCAGGGATTGCCCGAACAAAGGCTCTCCATGTTTCGGACACTGTGGCCCTTTCTGAGACGGGATAACCACGCTTATGGGAGAGGAACGCAATCATCGCGGAAAAACCAATTCCCATGAGCACTCCAGGACCGAGACCTGCCATAAACAATCTGCCAATGGACACTTCTGCAAGTCCACCATACAAAACCAACGGGATACTAGGCGGAATAATCGGTCCAATTGTAGCAGTCGCAGCGGTTACTGCGCCACTGAAGCCATCCGGAAAGCCTTCTTTCCTCATGGCATCTACTTCGATCTGACCAAGACCAGCAGTATCTGCCAAAGCAGAACCAGACATGCCAGCGAAAATCACACTACAGAGCACATTGACATGGGCCAAACCACCCTTAAGGTGGCCAACTAAGCACCTTGCAAAATCAAAAATCCGCGCAGTGATACCGCCCTCATTCATAATCTGGCCGATAAAAATATACAGGGGAACTGCCAGCATGGTAAAACTGTCCATTGAGGCTACCATACGCTGCACAACAATGAACAGCGGCGTACTGCCGTCAATCAGCAGAACAGCTAAGCCTGCAAAACCCAGCGCATATGCGACGGGAGCGCCAAGGGCCATGGTTGCGACAACAACGCCCAAAAGGATTACAATATTCATCCCATCGCCTCCTTTTTATTGGAAATATGTGCCATAAGGCTGCTACCCAAACGATATAGGATATGATAAGCGAGCAATACTCCGCCGACTGGGACAGCCATGGTCTGAACACCCTGGGGAATGTCAATAGTTACAAATTTTGTAACCATCTGCTTCATCGATAGATCATACCCGTAATAGGTAATCACCAGAGTGAAAAGCAGAATCAGTACTTCGAAAAACGTCTTCAAAACACGATTTGTTTTGTCTGAAAATTTGTCTGTCAAGGCCGTGACATTGATATGCTCACTTTCTCGGTAAGCAATCGCAGCTCCAATAAAGACCATCCAGACCAGGAATAAACGACACGTCTCTTCACTCCAAGTCAGGGCAGAACCTATGACCTCTCGGCTGACCACCTGGGCCGCCACCAAAAAAATGATGGCAATGCCCAGGATGATCACCACTAGGTTCTCAATCCAGGAGATAACTTTGTTTACACTACGCATACTCAACCTCTAAAAGTCAGGAAGCCAGATCTTTCACATAGTCAATGAGACCCTCTTCCCACAGACCAGTCTCAGGGTTCTCAACGATTGCCTTGAAATCATCGGTATACAGCGGTCCAAACAAAGTCTGCTGTTCTTCGGTGGTCAGGTCAATTACTTCATAACCATTTGCCTTCAGATCCTCCAGCTGAGTAGCCTGCTCCTCATAGGCCATACTGGTGTGCATCTCACCCAGTTCGTTAGCGCAGTCAATCAAAGCAGCCTGCTGACGCTCGCTCATTCCCTCAAACAGTTCTGCATTGATGATGGGGCCAGCCTGGTTATAGAAGTGCTTGCTCATAATCAGGGAACTCGTGACTTCCTGGAAGCTCATGTTGTACATAATATTGGGAGGGCCATCAACACCTTCCACCATGCCCTGCTGCAGAGCGGAATAGGTATCACCCCAAGCAACAGGCACAGGAGTGGCGCCCAGATACTCATAAGAGAGGCTCCAGATCTGCTGCTCGGGAACGCGGAGCTTCAGACCATGCCACTCATCAGGAGTACTGATGGACTTCTGCAGCATCCAGCCACTGGGCACACGACCCCAACTAGTGGTCAAAACCTTGATATTGTAGGAATTCTCCAAAGTATCCCAAAGCTGGACACCCTTCTCGCTTTCAAAGAAAGCTACCACATGGTCATTGCTTTCAAAGGCACCGGGCATACCGATAATACGCAGATTCTCCATGCCTGCGTAATCCTGGAACCAGGACAGGCCATCAGCGTACATATCCTGAGAGCCCAAGCGGACACCCTCGATCTGCTGCAGCGCAGTGCCCAACTGGGAGTTCGGATAGATTTCAATGGTGATGGTTCCATCAGTGCGCTCATTAACTCTCTTGGCGTACTCTTCCAGAACAACGTTCAGGGAGTTAGTGGACGCAACAACGGTACCCAACTTCAACGTGTAATTCTTTTCCTCAGGGGCAGTATCCTGGGTAGTGGATTCGCCAGCACTACTTGTGTCACTTGTATCGGAATCCTTTGTGGCAGCACCACATGCAACCAGAGTGCAGCACATAACAAGGACCAGTAAAAAAGCAAGTAGTTTTTTCATGATGAATCTCCTTTTTAATATTTTATCAATGGGCTTTGCCCAGTTGATTCTTAGGGGAAACAATTTACTTACCAGTAGTCAGACGGGTAAAGATCTGTTCCTTTGTCAGACCTTCCAACTTCAGGGCCTTTAAAGATCTGCCAATCTCACGATAATTCTCCTGGTTAGCTGCAGATGCTATTGTAATCATAGCGTCAATCACAGGGGTCTCAATGCCAATGGCCTTTGCAACAGAAGAAACTGCGACTAAAGCATAAGGGATATCTTCCGTCACATAACGGTGAGTCAGGACAGAGGGCGCAGAGGGGCCAATGCCGCCGTGTACTTCACTGACGCTAAAGAACTCATAGATACTTTTACGTTCTCGATGACCATAGTACTGATGGTTCTGTTCCAGGAAGTCAACCAGCTTTACGCCAAAACTCTCCGCCACCTTGAGGCGTTCAGCATCGACTTGTTCAATATTATGGCAGACACCCGGAGTGCATCCTTCCCAATAGAAGTCATAATTACCCTTAGTCCATTCAATCCGGCCCATGTTCAACAGAGTAGCAGCGGGATGGATGATCATGTTGTTATAAGAGAGACTCGTGTAGATAATATTGGGCTGAGGCTGGAAAATGCCAGGGAAGAATACGTCTAATTTCTTCACCGCATCTTCAATACGGTTACAGGGGATGCTGGCAATTTCCATTGCATCCTTAATACCAGTCAGATTAACGCTAGTGGGGCCGGTACGACGGCAAGCAAATACATTGGAAGCAGTCTCGCAGATTGTCACATCCTCATGATTGCCATTGTCCCTGAGGGTATTTAAAAATTCCAAAGCGCCAAATACTGCACCGGGATTCAGTACCACAATCTGATTTGCCTTCAGATAAGGAGCAATATCTTTTGCAATCGAAGCATGGCCAAATCCGGGAACCACGACCATGAGTACTTCAACATCTTTAATTGCTTCCTCAATATCTGTAGTGACCATTGCAATCTTGCCATAGCCTGTATCCGCACCGGTCAAGGTCATACCACCTTGCTCTCGAATCGCGGTGAGATTTCCCTCAAACCGGGGGGAATCATACAGATGTACCTCATGGCCGCGCTTTCCAAGATACGCCGCAAAGGTGCAGCCTGCATTTCCAGAGCCGAGAATTGCTACTGTTGCCATTTTACATTCCTCCTAAAATAATTAATCTATTAATCACTCTTGTAATAAAACAAGTTGATTGCTCTTGCGTTTTTGCAAAATTACGATATGATAGAAATCGCAAATCCCATAATCTACATACGGAAAGGAATTTTATGGTGGCAGATTTTGACTCCTTCAAGGAAATGATGTTTTTGGTCTATCAATGCGAACAGGAAGCCGCCCAATATCGGAGTCTTCCTCATCGTTATGGTGATATAACGCTCTTTGCCGCAGAAGTACATATGCTGCGAGATATTTGCCGGGCGGGAATTACCACTGTCTCTGAAATTGCGGAAGAAAACAACTGCTCTAAAAGTGCGGTCACCCAGCTGATTAACCGACTTCAAAAAAAGGGATTGGTTCAGAAGACAAGGGCTGAGAATGACCGGAAAAAGAATCTAATTTCTCTTACCGAGGAGGGGAAACGGATTCATGCGATCCATGAAGAAATGGATATCAATGTCTATCACAAGCACTGGAACGTTCTTGGTTCCCTTACGCAAGATGAGATTGCCCGTTTTTCCATGTTTTTCAAGCAGCTCCGGAACGAGTATGCCCTGATGACCCAAGAAGCGAGAGAAGAACTAAAGAAGGATTTATCGGGAATGCCGCAAGATTGATCCAGCGCAGATGTCTAAACTCTTTCCGCTCTCAGCAACAATCTGTCCGTTGACAATCGTATAAACAATACCGTCTGCCTTCTCATCTGGATTCTCATAGGTAGCGTTGTCTCGAAGATTCTCAAAATCCAGCACGAGCAGATCAGCCTTGTATCCTTCTTTAATTTCTCCACGTTTTTTCAAAGAAAATCGCTTAGCAGTGAGAGAAGTCATTTTCTTCACTGCTTCTTCCAGCGTAAGTAATTTCTTCTCTTTGACATAGTGGTCCAATACCCTGACAAACGCTCCTTTATAACGGGGGTGTTGGCTATGGTTAATTGCTGGGGCACCATCAGAGCAAATCATGCTCAAGGGATGGGCAATAATGCTCTCTAATTCTTTCTCATTCTGCATATAGCAGATCATCATGATCTGATTGTGATTGCGCCGAACCAAATTTATCGCACAGTGAATCGGATCTTCATTCCGTTCTCTGGCAATCTCCGCTAAGGTCATATGTAAATATTGCTTTTCCTCGCAGGCTACGATCACAATCCCCTGTGCTGTGGCATTTGTGTAGAGGCTGAAAAGCATCTTTTCCGGCGTATTCATTTCCTCCACAATTTTTTGAACCAAAGCAGGGGCTTCCAAACGTTCCAGCATGTTCGCCTCACTTCCGGTCAGCACCCAGGAGGGGAACACATAGCAGAGTTTAATATAGCCTGTAACATAGGGATATACGTCAAACATCACGTCTGCGCCTTTAGCGCGGGCGTTTTCAATATGTTGAAAAAGTTGATGGCTCTTCCCCCAGTTTTTCTTGCCAGTGACTTTTAGGTGAGAGATCTGCATTTTTACTCCGGTTTCCGTGGCAATATCTAGCATTTCGTCCACGGCTTCAACTGCCATATGCCCCTCGTCCCGACGGTGAGCAGCAATAATTGCCCGATGCTCTCGGCAGACATTAGCCAGCTCTACCAGTTCTTTTTTTGTGCAGGCCATTCCTGGAATATAGGAAAGCCCCAGTCCCAGTCCAATCGCCCCTTCTTCCAGACTCTCTGCGAGGATTCCTTTCATTTTATCTAATTCTCGCTGTGTGGCAGGACGGTTTTCGTGTCCCATAACGAGTGTACGCAGCGTCCCATGACCGATTAAACTAGCAATATTGCTAGGGCTCCCAGTTCTCTCTAACGCGTCCAGATACTCGCCCATGGTTTTCCAGTTCCAGTCGTAGGTAAGCCCTGTGCCAGTCAAAGAATAATACATATTTTTCAATACGTTTTCCTGTTCCGGATTATACGGCGCAGGAGTCGGGCCACAATTTCCAACAATATCACTTGTTATTCCCTGCATGATTCTTCCGTACTTAAACTCCGAATCAAATATCGCAGTTTCAAAGTGGCTGTGCGCATCTACAAAGCCTGGAATTAGCAAACACCCTTTGGCGTTAATTGTATTTTTTGACTGGGCCTCTTGAGGGATTTCCCCGATTTTTGTAATCACTCCATTTTCGATTCCAACATCGGCTTGATATCTGGCCTCTCCTGTACCATCAACAATCAGCGGTTTCCTGATAATTAAATCAAACATAACGGTACCTCTCTAAGATAGTTAAGCAGCTTAACTAAGTTGTGACAAATAAGCATCTCTGTTTTACAATGCTAATTTTTCTAGACATGCAGATTTCAGAGATGCTTTTTACATACGCTTTAATTAAGGTACTTAACTTTTGTAAGTTTACATATAACAAATTTCTTTCTATTTGTCAATATCGTTTTTCTTTCCCGGTATATCTTAACGGAATTCCAAACAACTCATACTAATATCTTTTTAAAAAGATTGATAATTTATCACTGTTGATGTATAATGAAGATGGTGATGAGAAATGAAAAGATACACTTTCACGCTTGAGGAAACGCAGGAAATCAAGGCTGCGAGGAAAAAGAATCGAGACAAGAATGTTGAAAAAAGGCTGGCAGCACTTGAGATGCGAGCAGAAGGGAAGCAGAACAAAGAAATTCGTGAAAAAACCGGCTTCCACACGCAATATATTACCGTGCTGGTTTCCCGATATAAAGCCAACGGTCTTGCAAGTATCACAGAAAGCCACTATCACGGAAACCACCGGAACCTGAGTTATGCAGAAGAGGAAGCGCTCTTGGAGCCGTTTCGTCTGGATTCAAATGCAGGAAAAACGGTATCGGTGCATGATATTGAGACTGCATATCGGGAAGCTGTAGGCCATTCCATAGGGACATCACAGATCTATTACGTCCTCCACCGCCACGGTTGGAGGAAAGTCATGCCAAGGAGCAAGCATCCGAAGAAAGCCAGTGATGAGGTCATCGAGACCTCAAAAAAATGAACAAGCGAATCGGCGAACTAAAGGATTATGTAAACAAGTCTGGTCATCCACATCAAGAAGTACGACTTATGTTCCAGGATGAAGCAGGATTCGGACGAATCAATAAGCCCAAATACTGCTGGTGTGAAAAGGGCATTCGTCCATCGGTACCTTGCCATCACATTCGCGAATATCGGTATGCATACGGAGCTGTTGAACCAGTAACGGGAAGCTCCTGTTTTCTTGTTATGCCGTATTGCAATTCTACTTGTATGAACATATTTCTTGAGGACCTGTCCAAGCAATACCCGGATGATCTGATCCTGCTGTGTTGTGATGGTGCAGCATGGCACAAGTCTAACAAGCTTCATATCCCGGAAAACATAGAGTTGTTTTACATTCCACCGTATACGCCTGAGATGAATCCCATCGAGCAGATATGGAAAGAACTTCGAATCACGGGCTTCCGCAATGAAGTGTTTGCTACTTTGGAGAAGGTAGTAGATCGGCTTTGCGATACCATTTGCACCTTGACCTCTGATACGATAAAGAGCATTACACGACGTAGTTGAATAATCAATTGTTTTAATTAGATTTTAGTATAAACTGCTATGTCTACTCTTTGGGGTACATTAACCAGGCCGCGGAATTGTTCGCGGTCTTTTCTTTTTCTTTTATTCAAAATTAACAACAATATATTGTGCCATCACAACACATTGTTACACAACATGTATAAATTTATTGAATATTATGGTAAAATAGCGTTATGAAAAGAGGTGGTTGAAATGAGCTATGGTCGTCGCAAAATCTTTACCGACGAAGCAGAAATTACAGCAGAAAATGTAGTCCGAGAGGTAAATGCGGCGTATTTGGTTCATTCAGACAACCGCAACGAAATCAGTGAACTATCAATGAGCTGCTCAAGCACAGTATCCAAAGTGAAGGCGTTATTAACCTATTCTCAGATGTGAAGACAGAGTTTTCTCTGTTTGATCCCAAATTCCTTGAAGAAGTCTCAAAAATGAAAGAGCGAAATCTGGCTGTTGAATTGCTGAAGAAGCTGATCGCGGAACAGGTGTCGATCTACCGAAGGACAAACCTGGTCAAATCCGAAAAATTCTCAGAGATCATCCAGAGTGCCATGAACCGCTATCTGAACGGAATGCTAACCAATGAGCAGGTTATCGAAAAGTTACTGAAGCTTGCCAAGGATATCGCTGCCGCTGCCGCTGAAGGAGATAAGCTTGGCTTCTTGTATTTCTACAAGAAACACTCTATCACACAGACCGTTGAGCCGAAAATCTCAGACCGTTCATCCGAAATGCTCAGACCGTTTCAAGCGAAATCGACAGACCATTGAAGCGAAATATGCAGCAATCTCAAAATTCATGGAAACTGGTTTGTAAGCATAGTTGGATAATGAACTGGGCTACAGCAAGTATGACTATAAGAACAAGGACACAGATAATAGCTGCAACGGCCTTTGAAACGCATATATGCAAAGATGATATAGTCAGTTAACAGCGGTTCTTGATTTGGTAGATTGTAAGACATATAATAAAAAATGCTTATCGGCTTAACTCAGCAAACCACAACAACTTGATAATGTCCATATTATCGGACAGGTGATATGAGATAATGTTCCCAGAACAAAAAGGGGGGCATCACCATGGCACACGCAGCAGCAATCACCTTCAAGGAATTTCGCCACCGTTACAATAGCGAGGACGCTTGCAGGGCGGAATTGTTTCGGCTACGCTTTCCCAATGGGTTTGTATGCCCTAAGTGTGGCTGTGTGGAATACTATCCTGTTCAAGGCCGGAATACCTGCCAGTGTCGTTCCTGCCGGCACCAGCCTGTTACCGCCGGAACGGTCATGCACCGCACACACCTGCCCTTGACGATCTGGTTCTGGGCGATCTATCTGTGCGCAACGGATAAAAGAGGCATTTCTGCTGTTCAGTTGAGCCGTACACTGGGGATTTGCTACGATTCCGCATGGCATTTACTGAATCGCATTCGTACCGCTATGGGCCAAAGAGACGAAAAATATTTGCTTTCCGGCATCGTAGAGCTGGATGACGGCTATGTTGGCGGACCATCTCATAACGGAAAGCGTGGCTGTGGTACAGAAAAAGCCAAGATTGTAGCAGCGGTGTCAAAAGTTGAAAATGGCATGCCTCTGTTTGCCAGGATGAAAGTGGTTGAAAACATACAGGGCAAAACATTGCAGGAGATCATTGACCAGTACTTCGCTCCACAAACGAAGGTAGAATGCGATGGGTATCGGAGTTACATGAATCTGTAAGGCGTGGAGCTGAACGCAAAACGGTACGAGACCAACGATCTGCATTGGCTGCATAAGGCAATCAGCAATCTAAAGGCCTTCCTGCTAGGAACCTATCATGGAAGATGCACCAACCTTCAGGCATATCTGGATGAATACTGCTTCCGTTTCAACCGCCGTATGACTGGCAATCAGATCTTCCTTCGCTTAACCAGAGCTGTTGCTACTTCTTGTGGTATGCTGAGTTAAGCCGATAAGCACTATAAAATATATAAGCTAGATGAGAACGAAAAATATATTTCGTATACCCGTGCATTAAGTGAATTGTATGTACAATGTGGGGATGTATCCAATGTTCTGCCGATTAATACGTAGATTGCATTGAACATTTTGTTTTTTTATTAATTGGAGGTGCACTTAGTTGAACAAAAGCCACACTAAAACATAAAATATTTATTAATTATTCTTTGCTTCTTTATTAATTTCAACAATAAGGCTGGCGGACGCGGGCCTGGTCAATCATAAAAGCTCCGGCACACAGGCATTACCTGTGTGCCGGAGCTTTTTGCGGAAATGCAGGGGGCGGGACGGTGCATGGGCTTACCAGTGCGTCCTGGTCTCGTCTGCGATAGCGGACAGGGCGTCCCAGTAAACCGCGCCGGTCTGGTCATAGATGCCGACGGTGTAGAAGCCTGCCTTTTTGGCGGTCTGCGCCGCCTGAAGGGAGTCCTCGAAAACCGCGATCTGGGCGGGAGCGGCGTTCAGACGCCGGGCAGCCTCAAAAAATACGTCGGGGTGGTCCTTGCCTGTGCCCACCTCGTCGCAGGTCAGAAGAAAGTCGAAATAGGGGAGCAGGTCAAATCTGGACAGGCAGATCTCCACCAGATGCCGGGGCGTGGCGGTGACAACGCACATCCGGGCTCCCCGGTGCTTGAGCGAAGTGAGATATTCCACCACGCCGGGCTTGAGCTGCACATCCCGCTGATAATGGCCCTTCATCACGTTCATCATCTCGGCCCGGGCCTGCTCCGGCGTGTCCGGCAGGCCGCAGTGCTGAATGAAGACCTCCGCCGCCTGGATGAGGGGCAGGGGTTTGGCCTGTTCCAGGATCCCGTTCAGAGCCGGGGTGTCCGGTGCGCCGTGGCGGATGAGAAAATCCCGTTCCAGTCCCTGCCAGTACCCCATGGAGTCCACCAGCGTGCCGTCCATGTCAAAAATACAGTTTTTCAGCTCCATATCGCGTTTCAATTCCTCCTGCACCCGGCAGTATTTATTTTCAACCTATTTTCTCAAAATGCCCTGTGATTGTCAAGACGTACCTGGCGGCGGAGAAGGAAGGCGAACTGCCGCAAAAAGGGATTGTAAACGGCGGGAAAAGCGTGTATAATACGGTTACCGATAAAACGATCCATTTTCCGCGGCAGCCAGGAAACGCATCCGCGGAGAAACCCGGTAAGGAGGAGTCACCATGAATAAAACCGCTCGTTTCGTGCTGAAAACCGTGGCCGCCGGACTGGCCTTCTGCGCCTTTGTCTGCCTGATCGTGGGCAGCTGGAGCGATATGTATGAGGCTCTGGAGCGCCGCAGAGCACACCGCCTGAGCAAGTCCGAGTGCGGCGACTACGCCGACGAGGAACTCTACCAGTAAAAACACAGCAGCAAAAAACGAAAGGACGATGCACATCGTGCATCGTCCTTTTCCTTTTTCTGGAATGACCAGACTGGATAAAAACGATTTCTTTCACAAAAAAAGAAAAGCTCCTCTTGACAGACAAGAAGAACCATGGTAAAATAAATCGCTTATATAAACGGACAGCGGATAGAACCCCACCCTGATTACAGATACAGGATAGCACATCCGCCAACGAAAGGCAATAGGCGATTGCAGCAAATGTAACAACTCACCCGAGCGTATCGGATTCAATACCCGCCCGGCCGGATCTCGGGACGGCCAGGCAAAGAAAGGTGAATGTGAAGATGGCTAAGGACAAGTACTACGGCAAAACCCTCCGCAAGAATTTTGCCCGGCACGAGGAAGTCATGCCCATGCCCAACCTTCTGGAGATCCAAAAGACCTCCTACAAGGAGTTCCTGGAAACCGGCCTCCGGGAAGTGTTCAACGACGTGGGCGCGATTACGGACTATCAGGGCAACCTGGAGCTGACCTTCATTGATTTCCGCATGGATGAACCTCCCAAGTACGATGTGGAGGAATGCAAGGCCCGGGACGCCACGTATGCCGCCCCCCTGAAGGTCACTGTCCGTCTGCGGAACAAGGAGACGGAGGAGATCAAGGAGCAGGAGATCTTCATGGGCGATTTCCCCCTGATGACCCATTCCGGCACCTTCGTCATCAACGGCGCAGAGCGCGTTGTGGTCTCCCAGATCGTCCGCTCCCCCGGCGTGTACTACGGCAAAGAGATCGACATCAAGACCGACCTGCCCATTCTCACCTCTACGGTGATCCCCTACCGGGGCGCCTGGCTGGAATATGAGACGGACACCAACGAGGTGTTCTGGGTGCGGATCGACAAGAACCGCAAGATCCCCATTACCTGCCTGATCCGGGCACTGGGCCTCAAGACCGACGCGGAAATCCTGGAGCGCTTCAGCGACGATCCTCGCATCGCCGCCACTCTGGAAAAGGATCCCTGCAAGACGTATGAGGACGCCATGCTGGAGATCTACCGCAAGCTCCGTCCCGGCGAGCCCCCCACGGTGGAGGCCTCCGAGACCCTGATGAACAACCTGTTCTTCGACCCCCGGCGGTACGACCTGTCCGTGGTGGGCCGGTACAAGTTCAACAAGAAGCTGTCCCTGTGGCAGCGGGTCACCGGCTATAAGCTGGCCCAGCCCGTGGCTGATCCCGCCACCGGCGAGCTGCTGTTTGAGGAGGGCCACCTGCTGAGCAAGGAGGACGCCCGCCTGCTGGATACCGTGGGCGTGGCGGAAGTCGTCATCGACGTGGAGGGCCAGAGCCTGCGGGTGCAGTCCAACAAGATGTGCGACCTCAGCCACTATGTGGACTTCGAACCCGCCGAGTGCGGCATCAAGGAGCGGGTCCGCTTCGACGTGCTGCAGGAGCTGCTGGGCCAGTACTCCGGCGAGGAACTGAAGGAGCAGATCAAGCTCCATAAGGACGCCCTGGTGCCCAAGCACATCATCATCGACGATATCCTCTGCTCCATCAACTACATGAACGGCCTGGCACGGGGCATCTCCGTGAAGGACGACATCGACCATTTGGGCAACCGCCGCCTGCGCTGCGTGGGCGAGCTGCTGCAGAACCAGTTCCGCATCGGCTTCTCCCGCATGGAGCGCGTCATCCGTGAGCGTATGACCATTCAGGATCTGGACGTGGTCACCCCCCAGAGCCTCATCAATATCCGGCCTGTTACCGCCGCCATCAAGGAGTTCTTCGGCTCCAGCCCCCTGAGCCAGTTCATGGACCAGACCAACCCCCTGGCAGAGCTGACCCACAAGCGCCGTCTGTCCGCACTGGGCCCCGGCGGTCTGAGCCGTGAGCGCGCCAACATGGAGGTCCGCGACGTGCACTACAGCCACTATGGCCGTATGTGTCCCATCGAGACTCCTGAAGGTCCCAACATCGGCCTGATCTCTTACCTGGCCACCTATGCCCGCATCAATGAGTACGGCTTCATTGAGGCACCTTACCGGGCCGTGGACAAAACCACCGGAAAGGTCGCCATGGAAGCTACCTATATGACCGCCGACGAGGAGGACAATTTCATCGTCGCCCAGGCCACCGAGCCCATCGGCGAGGACGGCTGCCTGGTGAATGCCCGTGTTACCGCCCGGTACCGGGACGAGATCGTGGAGGTGGACCGGGAGCGCATCGACTACGTGGACGTGTCTCCCCGTATGATGGTCTCCATCGCAACCGCCATGATCCCCTTCCTGCCCAACGACGACGCGAACCGTGCCCTGATGGGCGCAAACATGCAGCGTCAGGCCGTGCCTCTGCTGAAGCCCCACGCACCCATCGTGGGCACCGGCATGGAGCACAAGATCTGCATCGACTCTGAGATCGTGGTCCTGGCTGAGGGCGACGGCGTGGTCACATCTGTGGACGCCCGCCATGTCACCGTCAAGTACGACAGCGGCGAGACCAAGGACTATAAGCTCACCAAGTTCCTGCGCTCCAACCACACCACCTGCATCAACCAGCATCCCATCGTGGACGTGGGCGAGCGGGTCCACGGCAAGCGCCTGAACGAAAAGGGCGAGTGGGAGGATCCCACGGTCCTGGCCGACGGCCCCGCCACCGATCAGGGCGAGATCGCCCTGGGCCAGAACATCCTGGTTGGCTTCATGACCTGGGAAGGCTACAACTACGAGGACGCCGTTCTGCTGAACGAGCGCCTGGTCCGGGAGGACCTGTACACCTCCATCCATATCGAGGAGTTCGAGATCGACTCCCGGGACACCAAGCTGGGCCCCGAGGAGATCACCCGGGATATCCCCAACGTGGGCGAGGACGCCCTGAAGGATCTGGACGAGAACGGCATCATCCGCGTGGGTGCGGAGGTCAAGTCCGGCGACATCCTGGTGGGCAAGGTCACACCCAAGGGCGAGACCGACCTCACCGCTGAGGAGCGCCTGCTGCGGGCCATCTTCGGCGAGAAGGCCCGGGAAGTCCGCGACACCTCTTTGAAGGTGCCTCACGGCGAGAGCGGCATCGTGCTGGATACCAAGGTCTTTACCCGCGAGGGCGGCGACGAGCTTGAGATCGGAAGAGCGTCTGTAGGGAAAGAGTGTAGATCTCGGTGGTCGCCGTATC
>OBLF01001317.1_pt1 | contig 20900 bp, 20 predicted proteins | sample 1519231 | NCBI WGS metagenome assembly OBLF01 (sample SAMEA2602895, study PRJEB22501) | metagenome | reverse complement strand
AAAGCCCGCCACGGGGAACCGCAGCGTCACCCACAACTCCGCCAGAAATTCCGGCAGGTGGAAATGCACCACCGCGTACCACAGGGCCCGCTCGCCGAAGGTCATCAGGGCCAGGGTCAGGGCGATGGTGACGATCAGCGTCACCGTGTAGATCAGCACCTTGACCCATTGGGTGACGGCCCCCCTGGGCGGCCCCAGGTGGTAGGCCGTCCGCACGGCCCTCATCAGGGAGTTGACGGCCCGCATGGGGAAGTAGATGGAAAACACCAGGCCGACCACCATCAGCTGGGGGCTGGGGTTATCGCTGACGTAGGTGAGGTACATCTCCGCCAGCTCCACCACCTCCTCCGGCAGGAAACCCGCCAGAAAGGCCATGACCCCGGAGATGTTCAGGTCCAGCAGGCCCAGCAGGGCGCTGATGAAAATGAGAAACGGGAAGATCATAAACAGCAGGTAAAAGGCCAGGGCCGCGCTCTGGACAGCCACGTTGTGCTTGTTATAGCGGTGGACCATCAGCACGCAGAAGCGCAGAAACCGGTTTTTCGGCAGGGTGTTGCCCCACATAGCAGTGTCTCCCTCTGAGAAAAATTTACTCCCACTTGGCCCAGACGTCCGGGCAGTAGCCAACGGTGGCCTCTTTGCCGTTGCGGACGATGGGGGTGTTGAACAGCTCCGGATATTCCAGCAGCTTTTCCTCCCGGGCGTCCGGGGTGATATAGGTCATGTACAGCTCCTCGTAGGCCCGGCATTTGGTGTTCACCAGGGCATCGAAGCCAACTTTCTGCTTGACGGATTGGTATTCCCGGGGGGATAATCCCTTTGAGGGTACGTCGATGTACTGGTACTTGATGCGGCGCTCCTTGAACCAGCGCTCCGCCTTTTTCGTGTCGAAGGACTTGGAGGAGCCAAAAATCTGAATATTCATAAATAACTTCCTTATTATACAGACTGGAGGGTGACTTTTATGACGGATGAAGTCAAAAAGCTGAAAGAATGGACCGACAAGGCCCAGCGGATCGTCTTTTTCGGCGGTGCCGGGGTGTCCACGGAGTCCGGCATCCCGGATTTCCGCAGCACCGGGGGACTGTACCACCAGGAATGGAAGTACCCGCCGGAGACTATTTTAAGCCATACCTTCTATAAAAGCAATCCCGAAGAATTTTTTCGCTTTTACCGGGCGAAAATGCTCTGCCCTGACGCAAAGCCCAACGCAGCCCACCGAAAGCTGGCGGAATGGGAGAAGCAGGGGAAGCTGCTGGCGGTGGTGACCCAGAATATCGACGGGCTCCACCAGGCCGCCGGGAGCCGGACCGTCTACGAGCTCCACGGCAGCGTTCTCCGGAACCACTGTGAAAAATGCGGGAAATTCTACGGCCTGGACCATATCTTAAACACCACCGGCGTGCCCCGGTGCGGCTGCGGCGGCATCATCAAGCCGGACGTGGTCCTCTATGAGGAGGCCCTGGATGACAAGGTGGTGGACGGTGCGGTGAATGCCATTGCCCAGGCGGACCTGCTGATCGTGGGGGGTACGTCCCTGAACGTGTGGCCTGCCGCCGGACTCATCAACTACTTTCAGGGGGACCGGCTGGTACTCATCAACAAGTCCGCCGTGGCCCGGGACCTGGCGGCGGGGCTGGTCATCACGGACCCCATCGGGGAGGTCCTCGCCCAGTTGTGAAGACAGCCTGTATCCGGCGGATTCCGCAGTGCCGGAGGGAGAAAAAATAAATTTTTCGGTGGAAAGGGGCCGGGTAAAAAACTTTTTTGCCCGGTCCTCTTTTCAAAAGTTCGGAAAAAACAGGAAAATGAGGAAACCAACAAGGAAATGGCTCTGAAAAAGACAAAGAAAAAAATTTGAAAAATCCAGCGATTTTTGGTTGACATTACGGCGGGGAATGGCTATAATAATCAAGCAGTCTTTTTTAGGCGGTTCGTGTTTGCGGCTGTGCTGGAACTGGTAGACAGGCCAGCTTGAGGTGCTGGTGTCGATTCGACGTGTGGGTTCAAGTCCCGTCAGCCGCACCAGTTTTTCTTCAAAAAAGATTGCCTATGCGCGCGAGTGGTGGAATTGGCAGACTCGCTAGATTCAGGTTCTAGTGTGCATTACGCACGTGCGGGTTCAAGTCCCGCCTCGCGCACCAAATCCCACCGGAGTTTTCTCCGGTGGGTCCCTTCAGGGAAAACTTCATATCTGTACGCGCGAGTGGTGGAATTGGCAGACTCGCTAGATTCAGGTTCTAGTGTCCATTATGGACGTGCGGGTTCAAGTCCCGCCTCGCGCACCATGACGAGTGTTCTTACAGCATTTGAAAGGCTGTAAGAACACTTGTTTTTTATACCGCAGGTTCACAGGGGGCGTAGTTGACGACTGCGCCCTTTCTTGTATTTGCGGACACTTCCGGGACCGGCAGGGGCAGCACCGCTGGAATCTCGATCGTTCTCATTGAAGCGAGGGCGTAATGCTGTGTACCATTTTTGCGCAGCGTTTCTGATTACCATGCTTGACGCGCCTATACTGATTCCGTATACTATTCTGGAGGAACGGGAACTGGTATTGTGGTGAACTATTAGGAGAGTCGCTTTAAATGAACGTTATATTGTTCTCTGCGAGCCTACGAGGCTTTAGGCCCGTATGGTTTCTCTGGCCGACAATGTTATTCTTTTTGCTGTTCGTGTTTTCTTTCATTCCAACAATAAAAGAAGAACTTTGCTTTGTGCGGTCTGTGCGAGGACTTAAAATTTTTGCAATAATTCAATGCATTATGCTTGTTGGACATGTTTATGCTTTTGCAACGCAATTTCTCCCATATTACATGGGGCATTATAGTGTCGTTGAAGGCAATGTTGAAGAGTTTAGTGCGCCCACAAACATATATAACAAGCGTGAGGCATTTAGCGTTAATGGCGTTCGGTTTGAGTATGGTTACTCTGATATTTCATTTGGCTACCATGATACGATTTTCGACCACGGGATTGTATCAGATACTTCCGAAAATATTAGAATCTTATATGTTCATAATCCGCTGACAGGCGAGAATGTTATTGTATGCATAGAACAACTAAAAAGGTGACGTGATTTGATTAGGGAGTTAAACTGAGCCAAATGATGAGAGTATTTGAGGTCGATCCATTTTCAACGTTGCCGCTGTATTGTGTCATACTGCTGATTACGATCTTTCTCTTATGGCTGTGTATCTTTTCTCCGTTTTCGAAAAAGGTTAAGTTCCTTAGGGTGTGGGCCGGAATCCTGGTGATTTGTTCTGTTTTGGGGATTGGGGTCTATGTGACAGATATTGTGAGTGTATACTGTCCATATAAGGATGGAAATTTTGAAACGGTATCTGGTCGGGTTGAAAATTATCTGAAGCGTCCTGATACAGCCCAGCCCAAATATGTAGAGTTTACTGTATCCGATGTGGCTTTTTCCTATGGCACAGAAGACGGAACAATTGGACATCCCACAGACGATGTTCTGCATGGTGATGGACAGAAAGTCACCATCGGCTATGTGCGCCGCGGTTCTCAAAAACTCTGCATTGTGTTTATTGATACATGGGAAAAATCATGAAAAATGGGGGGGAAAAAATTATGAAAGGAAAGAACTGCCGGATCATAATAACCGTAATTGTGATAATTGGTATCGTATTTAGCACTTTAACAATACAGTCAAGAACTGATGGAACTTACTATAATGCAGTAGTCGTTCCTACAGACGCTGATTCGCTTTATGTCCAGGAAATCAAATCTGACGTTGCTGTGGTAACAATCCAAGTCTCAAATTTTTCCGAAGGGCGATATAAATTGACCTTGAGCCTGTCTAATAGAAGCAAGGTGCAATATGAGTACAAAGTAACCTTAACTGGGTATTCCGGTTCGTTGATATGCGATACATCAAATACTGAAATTTCATACGGAGAAAATTATTCAAGCGGGAACAGAAACAATGCAAGAACAGTTTATTATTTTGTGCCGGACCGCAAGAACAGTGAGATCACGAATGCAGGTAAACTGTCTTTTGATTTGCAAAGAAATGACCCAACCTCTGATGTGGGTGTTGCGGAAATTGAGATAGCTGTATATTCTTCATACACACACCGGAGAGTTTCAACGATCACGCAGCAGCTATGCTTTGATCTTGTTTCGTGAGATTCAAACGCGCTTCACGCCCTTAATAGTCAAGAAAATTATAAAACTATTCCCATGCAAAAGGAAGCGTGCCGGGAGTTTGTTCAGCAGCATCCCGGATGGGAAATTGTCAAGGAGTTTTCGGAAAAGGGTGTTTCCGGGTTTAAGGTCTCGGCTAAGGACCGGGATGCCATACAGGAAATTCAGCGGGACGCTTTGCAGAACAAGTTTGATATTCTGCTGGTGTTCATGTTTGACCGTTTGGGCCGCAGAGAGGACGAAACACCGTTTGTCGTAGAATGGTTTGTGAAAAACGGCATTGAAGTGTGGAGTGCCAAGGAAGGCCAACATCGGTTTGATACCCATGTTGACAAGCTGCTGAACTACATTCGCTATTGGCAGGCATCCGGGGAAAGCATCAAGACCTCTGTGCGTACCAAAACTCGCATGGAACAACTGACGAAAGAGGGCTGCTTCACTGGCGGAGTGGTTCCCTTTGGCTACCGATTGGAGCATAAGGGCCGCACAAACAAACGGAATCAGGATGTAGGAGACCTTGTTATAGACCCGGATGAAGCGGAAATCGTCAAGCTGATTTTTCAGAAATACCTCTATGAGGGATATGGGGCACAACGCCTTTGCCGGTATCTAACCGAACAAGGAATCAAAAATAAAAAGGGCCGCAACATTCCAACCACGTCTATCAACCGCATTATCAAGAACCCCATTTATACCGGAATCATCCGGAATGGAGATAGTCAGTCAGATGTGTTGACCGACCTTCAAATCATTGACGAGGAGACCTTTGAAAAGGCACAGCAGATGATGGAAAAACGAGTGACCCATCATAGCGATGTGCCACTTAATACCAAGGGGCGGTCTCTGCTGGTGGGAAACATCTACTGCGGCCACTGCGGCGGACGCCTGACGCTGACCACCGGCGGACGAAAGCGTGCCCGAAAGGACGGGACTGTTATACGCGAAACCAGAGCAAGGTATCAGTGCCATTACAATATCCGGCATCCCGGCGAATGTGACGGGCAATCCGGGTATGGCGTTGAAAAGCTGGACAAGCTGGTAGATCAAATCATCCGTATCCAGCTGGGGCGTATTCGGAGTGCACCCTCACAGGAATTGATAGCGAGACAGCAGACGAAGGGAGTGGACCTCGCAAAATTCAAGCTGAACCTACTGAATGAGCAATATCGGCAAAAACAGCAGGAATATCAAGACCTGCGGGCGGAGACCATCAAGGTCATTCAAGGCACCAGCCGTTTGAATGTGGACTTGCTTAACAGCCTTGTCGCGGAAGCCTCTGAGCAGATCAAACAATTAAGCTGGCAGATTCAAACAGCCACAGCAGAACTTGAGGAAACTGTCCAGAGTGCCAGTCAGGTGCTGCGGGAGTATGACCAACTGATGGGCTGGGCTGAGATGTACGATAACTGCACCTTTGAAGCTAAGAAAATGATTGTGGCTCAGTTTGTAAAAGAAGTTCATGTGCGGCGTGATTATGAGATCGACATAGAGTTCAACGTGTCGTTTGAGGAATTTCAAGCACTGTATCTGGATAAAGAACCCGAGGAAATCAGGGGGAGAAAAAACGATACGATTTTGGCGATGGAAACAAAAGCAAGGCAAGTGGTATAACCACTTGCCTTGCTGATGGTGGACTCGAAGGGGATCGAACCCTCGACCTTACGGATGCGAACCGTACGCTCTCCCAGACTGAGCTACGAGCCCAAATTGTTTGCTTTAAACAATTTTGGATATTCAATTTGTGCTATTTAACGAAGCGGCTGGTGAAGCCTGCTGACGCAATGCTCCCAACAGCTTGTTTATTATAGCAACAATTCAGACGCTTGTAAAGTGCCTTTTTTCAAAAATGAAAATTTCCCCACAAAAGGGCGGCCCGGATCCGGGCCGCTCCGTGTCAGGTATAGGCATGTTCCACGTGGACCACGGCGATATAGCGGCTGTCCAGGGACTGGACCAGTGCCCGGACCTGCTGGGCCACCTCCTGGCCGCTGAGACGGAAGGCGAGGGGAGTTACCACATCGAAGATCAGGTTGGTGTGGGTAGGACCGGGGACCATGCGGAAATCGTGGATGGCAATGGCCGGGTCGATGCACTTCACCAGCGATGTCACCTGGTCCCGGACAGCGGCGGTGGCGCCGTCGTCATCGACCAGGGGGTCCATATGGATTACCGCCTCACAGCCCAGCTTCCGGTGCAGCTCCTGCTCCAGATTGTCAATGGTGTCATGGAGCTCCATGACGCTGCCGGAGGCGGGGACCTCGGCGTGGAGGGAGATCATCACCCGGCCGGGGCCGTAATCATGGACCACCAGGTCGTGGATGCCCAGGATCTCCTTGTGGGCCATCACCAGACTTTCAATTTCCTTGACGAACTCCGGCGTAGGCGGCGTGCCCAGCAGGGGATCGATGGTGTCCTTGGCAGCGTCAACGCCGCCTTTGAGAATGAACAGCGCTACAAAAATGCCTACCCAGCCGTCGATAGAGATGCCGAAAAAGTGGCCGGTCAGTGTGGCAATGAGCACGGCGGCGGTGGAGACGCAGTCGCTGAGGGAGTCTGCCGCCGCGGCCAGCAGGGCCGGGGCGTTCATCTTTTGGCCGATGGAGCGGTTATACACCGACATGTACAGCTTCACGCAGATGGAGACCGCCAGGATCCCTGTCGCCAGCCAGCTGAAATCTACCAGCGTGGGGTGAAGAATTTTCGACAGAGATTCTTTGGCCAGTTCCACGCCCATCAGCAGGATCAGCATGGACACCGCCAGGCCGGAAAGGTACTCCGCCCGGCCGTGGCCGAAGGGGTGACCGGGGTCCGGGGTCTTGGCGGCGATGCGGAAGCCCAGCAGGGTCACCACGGAGGATCCGGCGTCGGAGAGGTTGTTGAAGGCGTCCGCCGTGATGGCGATGGAGCCGGAGACGGTGCCGGCGAAAAACTTTCCGGCAAAGAGCAGCAAATTCAGGACGATGCCCACCATGCCGCAGAGAACGCCGTAGGCCGTTCGCAGCTGGGCGGGGGTCCGGCCTTCGCTTTTGCAGAAAAAACGGGCCAAAAGGGAGATCATACAGCTCGACACCTTTCTTTTTGTAGATGGAACCGCCGTTGGGCGGCCGGAGCGGCAAGTTATTTCCCGCCTGGGATGACCAGCTTCATGTGGCAGCAGAGGTCATCCAGGTCCCGGTCCGTGGCGGCGCTGAGCCGCAGCCGGGCGCCGCAGGCTCTGCACACCAGTTCCACCGCGTCCCGGCGGATCTCCATGCCGTAATCATGGCTGCCGCAGCCGCAGGTGATGCCGTTGGGCCGGGCGGCGATGTCCTTGAGTTCCGAAAGGAACTCGTACATGATGACATTGTCGGTGAAGGCCTCCGCCTCGCCGCTGTCTGACTGGGCTTTTTCTTTGGAGATGGCGATGCCTGCCTCCCGGAGGTGGTGCTCCACGGTGCCCTCGTCCCCAATGAAGCAGCAGAACTGCTTGCTGCCGGGGCAGCTGAGGGCGGTGGCGCCCCGGAGCATCCGCTCCGGCGGGCACAGGGCCTCGTGTGTCTCGCCGCAGACGCCGCAGGGCACCAGCAGACGGGAATTCTGCCCGTCGTACTTGGTGTGCAGCACGCTGCCGCCGCAGGTACATTCGATCTCCGCGTCAGATGCCTCCAGGGCAAATACGGAGCGGGCGCCCATCACCGGCGCACCGCATTTCGGGCAGATATAGCCCAGGGTCCTCATTTCATCAGCCATAGGGGCCTCCTTAAATCTGAATATCCTGCGCGTGGGGCAGGTGGGATTGGGTGTAGAGTATGACCTTGTCACCGGCCAGCAGCTTCAGGCTGCCCCGGGGGATCAGCATCCGGCCCCGGCGGCGGACCATGACGATGACGGTCTGCCGGGAAATATCCAGATCCCGGATGGCGTGGCTGTTCCAGGGGTGCTGCTCCTGCAGCACGACCTCCTTGAGCTGGATGCGGGCGTCCTCCTCGTAGGATTCCGCGCCCAGCACCAGATTATCGCCGGAGGCGAGGACCACGTCGCCCCGGGGGACAATGATGCCGCTGCCCCGCTGGATGGCGGCCACGATGACTCCCTCCGGCAGGCCCAGGTCCCGGATAGCGGTGTTGACCCAGCGGTCGTGGGGGGTCAGGTGGATGCGGATGAAGTGGACGTCCGCCTCCGCGCCGTATTCGCTGATGCGCTTGATGCGGGAGTACTGGTCCACGAAGCCGGCGGAAATGATACCGGTGGGAATGGCCACCATGCCCACCCCCAGAAAGGTGATGAAGATGCCGAAGATCTTGCCCATGCTGGTGACGGGGTAGATGTCGCCGTAGCCCACCGTCAGCAGGGTGGAGACGGACCACCAGATGCCGGAGAAGGCGTTGGAGAACACCTCCGGCTGGGCGTCGTGCTCCAGGGAGTACATGCACAGGCTGGAGGCAGTCATCAGCACCAGAATGATGAACACGGAGGAGAGCAGCTGCTGGGCCTTGCTGGTGAGAACCTGGGTGATGACATTCAGGGAATCATAGTAGGCGTTGATCCGGAACAGGCGGAAGATCCGCACCACCCGGAACATCCGAAAGGCCACCGCGCCGGAAGGGAAGAACACCGGCAGGTAATAGGGCAGAAAGCTGAGAATGTCGATAATGCCGGAAAAGGAGAAAATATAGGCGCAGGCGGCCTTCCACTCCGGCAGGGCCGGGTGATGACAGGCGGCGGTCCATATCCGCAGAATGCAGTCCACCGCGAAAAAGGCCACCGTGATCTCTTCGATGTCCAGCAGCAGTCCGCCGCAGCGGGCTTCCACTTCGTCGAAGGTGTAGGCAATGGTGACAGCCAGGTTTATCAGAATGACCAGGGTGTAGAGAATGTCATAGCCGCGGCTGATGAAATCGTCGGCTGTGCCGATATCAATGATGGAGCAGACCCGTCGCCGCAGGGGCTCGATCGATCTGGGAGCTGCCATGGCTGCCTCCTGTTCAATAGTGTATGGGCGTGCTGTTCAGTCGGTGCAAATTTCTTTACATTATAGTGATTTCCGGATGGAATGTAAACAGTCTTTTCCTGTTTTGGGAGAGAATCTGTCAGATTCCCGAGAAACGGCAAAGACAGGGAGGATTTTCCAATGGCTTTCAGAGTTCGTTGGAGTTCTGAAAATTCACTCGGCAGGACAAAAAATTTTCTGCATGCTGACAGGGCGGACCGCATCGGTCCGCCCTGCCTGTTTCAGTGATTGAGAATATAGGCTTCCAGCTCCTCCGGCGTTTGGACCACTGCGGCGGCGCCGGCCTCCGCCAGCTCGCCGGGGGCAGCATAGCCGAAGAACTCCACGCCCACGCAGGCGATGCCGCATTCTGCTGCGCCCAGCACGTCGTATTTCCGGTCGCCCACCATCAGGATGGTGGACAGGTCCGCGTCCGTCAGGCCCAGGCGGTCCAAAACGCTGCGGATCACGTCGGCCTTGTCGCCGTTGGAGCCAGCGGGGCTGCCGGTGACAGAGGCCATGGAGGGGGTGAAGCCGAAGCGTTCGCAGATGCTGATGCACAGCACCTCCGGCTTGGAGGAGGCCAGGGCCAGCACGTAGCCCCGGGCCTTCAGCCGCTCCAGGACTTCCTTCATCCCGGGGGCAGCCATGTTCTCATACTGCCCGATGGGCACATACCGTTCCCGGAAGATATCCACGCCCCGGGCGGCGGTCTCCGCGTCGTAGCCGCAATACTCCATAAAGGAGTCCTGCAAGGGCGGGCCGATGAATTTCAGCAGAGTCTGCTGGTCCGGCATGGGGCCGCCCAGCTTTTCGATGGCATATTTCACGGAATTGACGATGCCCTCGCGGGAGTCCGTCAGGGTGCCGTCCAGGTCAAATAAAACGGTGTGGATCATGGCTGCGCTCCTCTGTCTGATTTTGTCGTACCGGAACGATTTTAACATGCTTTCCCGGCCCCTGCAAGAGGAACGGCAGATATTTGCGGGGGTATGTGCTCCTGTCAATTCAGCTTTTGATAAATGGAGAGCACATCCTCTGCGGTGCATTCACGCGCGTTGAGCTGCATGCAGCTTTCCTTCATCGCCGCTTCGGCGAGCATTTTGTAATCATCCGGTGTGATCCCAACCTCTCTGAGGGAGGGAATATTCATCTCGGTACACATGGCCTTGATCCGCTCTACGGTAACAATGGAATCATTGCGCCAGGTCCCACTCCGGACGGAATGCTGCCGGATGAATGGAGCGAGGCCTATCGAAGCGTAACTCCCACAAAGCGATTGAGCCGCGCAGTGGATCATGCTGGGCTCATGCTGTTCCTTGCGTCAGATTTGTCTGCTGGAATCAATGAATGTGAAATTCCGGTGGACGGTGGCTTGACGGCGAGTCTCTACCTGAATCTGGATAGTTTCGGCGTCCCATAAAATGCCCCCATTGCGTAACAGGGGCGCAGAAAGGAGAGCTTATGCCAAAGCGACGAGCAAACGGAGAAGGGAACATCCGAAAACGAAAGGACGGACGTTGGGAGGGGCGGTACACAGTCGGTCACGATCCCGAAACCGGCATGGCCATCGCCCGCCGGATCGGCACGGGAATGAAAATCGTTGTGGGCGATAAGAAGATTGAAAATGCCCAGGCCATGGCTAAGACCATGAACGAGGCGGGCTTTGACGTGGCGCCCGTAGAGATGGACCTGTCCAGCCGGGAGTCCATCAGGCGCTTCATTGCCGAGGGACAGAAGTACGGTCCCATCCAAATGCTGGTGAATGCCGCAGGCGTGTCCCCCAGCCAGGCCCCTATTGAAGCGATTCTGAAAGTGGACCTTTACGGCACGGCCGTACTTTTAGAGGAGGTGGGCAAGGTCATCGCTCCCGGCGGCGTGGGCGTCACCATTTCCAGCCAGTCCGGCTGGCGGATGCCCGCCCTGACGGCGGAGCAGGATATGCAGCTGGCCACCACCCCTGCGGAGGAGCTGCTGTCCCTCGACTTTTTGCGGCCGGAGAACATCCGGGATACCCTCCATGCCTACCAGCTGGCCAAGCGATGCAACGAGAAGCGGGTCATGGCCCAGGCGGTGGAGTGGGGCAAGCGGGGGGCCCGGCTCAATGACATTGCCCCCGGCATCATCGTCACGCCTCTGGCGTTGGACGAGTTCAACGGTCCCCGTGGCGATTTCTATAAGAATATGTTTGCCAAGTGCCCCGCCGGACGTCCCGGCACGGCAGACGAGGTAGCGAATGTGGCGGAACTGCTCATGGGCGACAAGGGGGCCTTTATCAGCGGCTCCACGTTCCTCATCGACGGAGGGGCCACGGCCAGTTATTTCTATGGCCCGCTGAAGCCGGAAGCATGATGAAGGAGTTGAAAGAAACAGACACAGGCTTTCCTTTCAAAATAACAGTTATCAAAGAGCCGGACGCATAGACGCAGAGCCGATAACCCGTAGCCAATAGAGGAATACGGATTATCGGCTCTTTTCTTTTGATAATAGCTGCGCTGGCATATACAACAAGACCGTTTTTGTTCGGCCTTGCGGCGCGGGTTTTCCATCCGGTGAGGATGCCGGATGCGGACGGAAAAATCACACCGGCAGATGCTATTTGCGGAAGGGTGCGCATATATAATAGAGCGCTGGTCAAGCTGTACCTTTTGTGTTCCGGACTGCGAAAAAACGGGGGACACCGGAGAGAGATGAGAAAAGGACATAAGCTCCGTGCGCGTTCACGGACATAAATTTCCATCTTTTCGCCGGAACAGGGGCAAAAAAATGCATTCGATTGTTATTAAATGGAAAAATGTTCGTTAAAAAGCCACAAAAACGGGGGATTTCGATATTTTTGAATCTCACATGTTATTGCAATATTTTTAACGATAAAAAATTGAAAATAATGCGCAAATTTTAACATAATTGCGCATTATTTGTCAATAGGAAATCCAGATAAAGAACTGTATAAAATGACGGAAACATTTGACTCTGGTTTTTTGCGGAAAATTTACACGAAGGGCAAAAAGGTGAATGAAATACCGAAAAATTAGAGGAAAAGCCCGTGTGGAACGTCCGGATTTTTCTCCGGGGCGCCCCCTTGACTTTTGCGGGGAAAAGGAACATTTTGAAGATAAGCCAACGCTCCGGACACGGAGCAATTGACGTGAGTCATTTGGATCTTGATTACGCTTGCCGGTACAGCTGAACACGAGAAGAGAACCAACCACCCAGCGGTCAAAAATGAAGGAGGAACGTGTATGTCTACCCCACTGACCATCAACTCTGTTGAGACCCTGCAGGAAGCCCTTCCCATCATCCGTGCATCTCAGGAAGCGTACGGCACCTTTACCCAGGAGCAGGTGGACGCCATCTGCGAAAAGGCGGCCATGGCCGTGTCCAAAATGCGGATCCCTCTGGCCAAAATGGCCTGCGAAGAGACCGGCTACGGCATCGTGGTGGATAAGGTCACCAAGAACCAGTATGCCTCCGAGCATGTCTGGAACTACATGCGCAACAAGAAGACCTGCGGCGTCATTTCCGAGGACAAGGCTTTCGGCGTGAAGAAGGTGGCCTCCCCCAAGGGCGTCATCGCCGCCATCACCCCCACCACCAACCCCACCTCCACCACCATCTACAAGATCATGCTGGCGCTGAAGACCCGCAACGCCATCATTCTCTCCCCCCATCCCCACGCGGTGAACTGCTCCATCGCCACCGCGAAGATCATGCGGGACGCCGCCATCGAGGCGGGCCTGCCCGAGCATGTCATCAGCTGGATCTCCGTCCCCTCCCTGGAGATCTCCGACGTGCTGATGAAGAGCGTGGACCTGATTATGGCCACCGGCGGCTCCGGCATGGTGAAGGCCGCTTACTCCTCCGGCACCCCTGCCATCGGCGTGGGTCCCGGCAACTGCAACGTGGTCATCGACGAGACCGCCGACCTGCGGATGGCCGTAGAGTCCATCATCCATTCCAAGACCTTCGATAACGGTATGATCTGCGCCTCCGAGCAGCATATCACCGTCCTGGCCAGCGTGTATGACGAGGTCAAGCGCCTGCTGAAGGAAGCCCGGTGCTACTTCCTCAATGACGACGAGGCCGCCAAGGTGGCGGATGTGTTCTTCAACGCCAAGACCCACGGCGTCAAGCCCGCCGCCGTCGGCCAGACGGCCTGCCGCCTGGCGGAAATGGCCGGTATCGAGGTGCCCTATGACACCAAGGTCCTGGTCTACGAGACTGACGACACCTCTCACGACTGTGCCTGGGCCAACGAGAAGCTGACCACCCTGCTGGGCATGTACAAGGCCGAGACCCTGGACGAGGCCTTCGACATCTGCTACAAGCTGGTGCTGGAGGGCGGCGCTGGTCACTCCGCCGCTCTGTACATCGACCCCACCGAGGAAGAGAAGATCACCAAGTTCGGCCTGCGGATGAAGGCTGGCCGCATCCTCATCAACCAGCCCACCTCCTTCGGCGGCATCGGCGACCTGTACAACTTCGGCCTGGCTCCCTCCCTGACCCTGGGGCCCGGCTCCGTGGGCCACTCCGCCTTCATGGGCAACACCAACTACGAGCAGCTGCTGGACATCAAGAACGTCACCATCCGCAAGGAGAACATGCTGTGGCTCCAGCTGCCCAAGAAGGTCTATTACAAGACCGGCTGCACCCCCGTGGCCCTGCGGGAGATGAAGGAGGTCTACAACTTCAAGCGTGCCTTCATCATCACCGACTCCACCCTGTATCAGCTGGGCGCCTGCGACGCCATCATCAACCAGCTGCGTGACATGGGCATTGAGACCGCCGAGTTCTTCGACATCCGTGTGGATCCCCAGATCCAGGACGCCATGAAGGGCCTGCCCAAGATGCACGAGTTCGAGCCCGACGTCATCATCGCCGTGGGCGGCGGCTCCGCCATCGACACCGCCAAGATCATGTGGATCATGTACGAGAATCCCGAAGAGGGCTTCCTGGACATGGCCACCACCTTCCTGGACATCCGGAAGCGTATCCGCTTCTTCCCCCAGATGGGCAAGAAGGCCAAGCTGGTCTGCATCCCCACCACCGCCGGCACCGGCTCCGAGTGCACCCCCTTCACCATCATTTCCGATGCCAACACCGGCATGAAGTGGCCCCTGATCGGCTATGAGATGATGCCCGAAATGGCCATCATCGACGCTGACAACATGATGAAGCTGCCCCCCAGAGCCACCCAGGCCTCCGGCTATGACGTGCTGACCCACGCGGTGGAAGCCTATGTCTCCACCTTCGCCACTGAGTATACCAACGGCATGTGCCGCGACGCCACCAAGATGGTGTTCGACTACCTGCCCCGGGCCTACCGTTCCGCCTTCCGGGATGCCAAGGCTGACCCCGTGGCTCGTGAGAAGATGGCCAACGCCTCCGCTATCGCCGGTATCGCCTTCGCCAATGCCTTCCTGGGCATCAACCATTCCCTGTCCCACAAGCTGGGCGGCTGGTTCCACATTCCTCACGGCACCGCCAACGCCCTGCTGTTCCCCTTCGTCTGCCGCTTCAACGCCCAGCGTCATCCCTACAAGATGGGCACCTTCTCCCAGTATAAGTATCCTCAGGCCTTTGAGCGGTACGTGGAGCTGGGCGAGCTGATCGGCGTCAAGGGCAAGACTGACGAGCAGACCTTCGAGAACTGGATCAAAGCCTGCCAGCAGCTGAAGAAGGACATCGACATCCCCGAGACCATTCTGGATTGGCTGCTGGAGGCCCATCCCGAGAAGAGCGCCGTGGAATGGGAGGCCGAGTTCCTGGCGGCTGTGGACCAGATGTCCGAGTGGGCCTTCCACGATGCCTGCACCGGCTGCAACCCCGTGTATCCCACCATCGGCGAGCTGAAGGGCTGCTACCTGAAGGCCTTCTACGGCGAGAAGAAGTACACCGAGAAGTACGGCGACACCTGGGAAGTGCCCGTCACCCTGCCCACCGACACCCACGCCGCATATCCCATGGGCCTCAGCGCCGATCTGGGCGTGGCCAAGACCGGCGGCTTCAACTAAACGAAGCGCCTGCATCTCCGATAACCATATACAACCATATAACCATATACAATCATATACAACAACCAACTCATGCAGGGGGCCGGTGCTTCGGCACCGGCCCCCTGGCACTCAAAGGTGGGGAAAAGTCCACAGGGGCTTTCCTGGCACACCGGTTCCTTCCGGGGACTTGCCCCCGGACATGCAAGAAAACGAGGTGAGTGATGATACAGGCACTGAACCTTCCCAAGAAAGTTTATTTCAAAGCCGGCTGTACCCCGGTGGCCCTGCGGGAACTGGGGGAGATCTACCATTGCAGCCGCGCCCTGCTGGTGACGGACCCGGAACTGTACCGGGCCGGGATCGCCGCGCCGGTGGTGGACCTGCTGCGGAAGCAGGGAATCCGGGCGGCGGAGTTTTTCACCATAGGCAAGCGGGTGTCCTTTGCGGACCTCCGCAGCGCACTGCCCAAGCTGCACGAGTTCCAGCCGGACGTTATCGTGGGCGTGGGCGGCAACAACGCCATGAGCGCCGCCAAGGCGCTGCTGGCCCTGTACCAGGACCCGGAGCTGGACCTGGCGGCCGCGTCGGCGGACCCGGCCCGCATCCCGGCATGCACCAAGGCCAAGCTGGTGCTGATCGCCACCAATTTTTCCAGCGGCGCCCAGAATTCTCCCTTTGCCATCCTGGAAAATGACGAGGGCCGGAACTGTTCGCTGAAAAGCATCCATCTGCTGCCGGAGATCTCCGTGACGGACGCGGATTTCACCGCCACGCTGACGGCGGAGCAGGTAAAGACCTGCGCCCTGGAGATCCTCTCCCACGCGGCCCGGGTCTATCTGGACCCCAGCTGCACGGAGTTTACCGACGGCATGCTGACGGAGGCCATCGCGGCGGTGCTGAAATACACCCAGTACGCGGTGAAGGGCTGCCCCGCCGCACGGGAAAAGCTCCACAACGCGGCGGCTCTGGCGGGAGCCTCCTACGGAAACATTGTGGACGAGGTGACACCGCGCCTTCCCTATTTCCCCACGGAGAAAGAGGTGTCCATTAACGACAACGACGTGCGCTGCGCCGAGCTGGCGGAGCGCCTGGGCTTCGACAGCTGCCGGGCCCTGTTCGCCGCTTGCCAGGCCCTGTAAACCGGATAAATGCCATATACGGCGCCGTGCTGATCCAGCACGGCGCCGCTTTGTCCTAAATTTAACAGAAAAAGCCTATACAAACAGCAGGTGATTGTAGTATGATAAAAAACAAGATGCTGGAGGGGCGGCAAACCGCCTGCGCCATGCCCAAAATGGGGGCTGACCGGCTATTTCCGGAAAATGACGAAAGGAATACAGAAAATGGAGCAGACACAAAAGGTTTTCTATCTGGAAACACATTCCCAGAATCCGTATTACAATCTTGCGTTTGAAGAATATGTGCTGACCCACCGGCTGGAGGGAGAGTACCTCCTGCTGTGGCAGAACGACAACACCATCGTGGTGGGCCAGAATCAGAACACTGAGGCGGAGATCAATCGTCCCTTTGTGGAGGAGCATCATATCAACGTAGTCCGCCGGTCCACCGGCGGCGGCGCCGTGTACCACGATCTGGGCAACCTGAATTACTCCTTCATCACCGATGCCGGAGAGCTTCAGGAGCTGGCCATGCAGCGGTTCACCGCACCGGTGGTGGAGGCATTGAAGGGCCTGGGCCTCAACGCCGAGGCCTCCGGCCGGAACGACATTCTGGTGGAGGGCCGCAAGGTTTCCGGCACCGCCCAGCGGGTGAGCCATGGCCGAATCCTGCACCACGGCACGCTGCTGTTCGACTCCGACCCCGGCGCGGTGGCGGGGGCGCTGAATGTAGATCCCACCAAGTTCCAGTCCAAGGCGTCCAAGTCCGTCCGCAGCCGCATCGGCAACATCCGGGAATTCCTGCCCACGGATATGGACCTGCCCGCTTTCTGGGAGTACCTGAAGAAATTCTTCGCCGGAAACGGCATCGTCAACGACAGCCTCAGCGCCGAGGAGCTGGCGGCTGTGGAAAAGCTGAAAACGGAGAAGTACGACACCTGGGAGTGGAACTACGGCCGCTCTCCGAAGTATAACGTGCACAACAAGCGGCGCTACGAGGCCGGCGGCGTGGAGTTCCAGGCGGATGTGGCCGGCGGCGTGATCCAGGAGATCGCCTTCTACGGCGACTTCCTCTCCGTCTGCTCTCTGGAGCCCCTGACCGAGGCCCTGAAGGGCTGCGCCTTCCGGAAGGAGGACGTGGCGGCGGTGCTGGACCGCTTTGACCTCCGCTCCATGTTCGGCGGCATTACCAAGGAGGAACTGCTGGACCTGATGTTCATGATCTGACGGCGACTTTACTGCTCTTTGGATTGCGCAGAAAAATTCATATAACGCGAAAACAGAGCGCGGCCGATTTTCGGCCGCGCTCTGGCTGCGTTATAAGCTCATTTTACCGGCTGGCGGATTCTGTTTCCGCCTTTTCCGCTTGAACAGCGGAGAACGCTTGACACCGTCCACCCGCTCGCCCCGCATCAGCAGGTAGAAGGGAGGAACTAGGAACATGGCCAGCGCCGTGGAGGTGATGCGGCCGACGATGACGATGTAGCTCATCTCCTTCATCATCACCATGATGGACATTTTCACGGAGTTGAACTGGACGGCCATCACCAGGAACACCAGAAATAAACTTGCCAGCAGGGCGGACACCATGGTGGAAAGCTCATCGTTCTGCATGGAGGTCCGGGTGTCCTCGCCCACACGAACGCCCGCCGGGAAGTCCAGGGCCTCCGCGGCGGCCAATAAAATGTGATAGGCTTTTTCAATATTGGGCATTTTTTATTACCTCTAAGTATATTTTAGAACAATATATTCAAAAACGCAATAGAATAATTTGTTCTATTTATACTTGTCCTTGGTGATGCAAAATGATAAGGTATCGGCGCATCAGGGATTTGCGTGAGGATGCTGACTTGACACAGCAGCAAGTGGGAGATGCCATCAATGTCCCACAGCGCACATATGCATACTATGAGAGTGGCGGACGAATGGTACCGCCGCAGGTTTTGTGTGCGTTGGCTGATTTTTATGGAGTCAGTGTGGATTATTTACTGGAAAGAACAGACGAAAAATGAGCCAGCCGTGCATATTTAAATGGTAAAAGGGAGGTATTCCTGCTGAGGGAATACCTTCTTTTTCTGTTCTGTGCCGGTTTACCCTGCTTGTCCCGGCAGGGGAATGACGCGGCGGGTTCGCCTTCGGTTTCAGAAGCCGTCTGCCGGGAAAGCGGCCCCGCAGGGGGATTTCTGTTGAAAGTTGCCTGACCGGATATGGAAAAACCCGTCGAATCACTATGAATTTACACTTGTGGTGCGGGGCGGAACGCTGTAAAATAAAAAATGATTTTAAGCAGCAAGGAGTGCAGACTATGCAGCAAGGCGCCAAATTCATTCGGAAGTTGCCCATCCCCATGGACATTAAAAAAGAATTCCCCGTTTCGGAACGGGTTTCCGCGGTCAGAGAGGCCCGGGTCGGAGAGATGAAGGCCATCCTGGACGGACGGGATCACCGGCTGATGCTCATTATCGGCCCCTGCTCTGCCGACCGGGAGGACAGCGTGATGGATTACATCCAGCGCCTGGTCCCCATGCAGGAGCAGGTGAAGGATAAGATCCTGATCGTCCCCCGGATCTATACCAACAAGCCCCGCACCAACGGCGCGGGCTACAAGGGCATGCTCCATCAGCCGGACCCCAGCAAGAAGCCGGATATGCTGGAGGGCATCATCGCCATCCGCCGTCTCCACACCCGTGCCGTGGAGGAGACCGGCTTTGCCTGCGCCGACGAGATGCTCTATCCCGAAAACTACCGCTATCTCTCTGACGTTCTGGGCTACGTGGCCGTGGGTGCCCGGTCTGTGGAAAACCAGCAGCACCGCCTGGTGGCCAGCGGCATCGACGTGCCCGTGGGCATGAAGAACCCCACCGGCGGCGACCTGAGCGTGATGATGAACTCCATCTATGCCGCCGTGGGCCTCCACACTTTCTGGCTCGGGGGTGGGAATGGGGAGTCTGACGTAAATCCCACTGCCCACGCCATCATGGGGGGCAACGAAAACAAAAGGGGAGCCAGCCGCCCCATCTACCACTATGAGGACCTGGTGCAGCTCCACAAGCTGTACGCGGAAAAGGGCATCAAGAATCCCGCCTGCATCGTGGACTGCAATCACGCCAACTCCGGCAAGCAGTATCTGGAGCAGATCCGCATTGCCAAGGAGGTCCTCCACTCCAAGCGCCACTCCAAGGACATTGACGGCCTGGTGAAGGGCCTGATGATCGAAAGCTACATCGAGGACGGCAACCAGAAGATCACGGAGGGCACCTACGGCAAGAGCATCACCGATGCCTGCCTGGGCTGGGAAAAGACGGAGCGCCTGATCCTGGAACTGGCGGACCTGCTGTAAGAGCGCACTTTTTTGACCGGAGCCCCCACAGAAAACCACAGGAGCGGCAAAGTTACCTACGCATAAGGACAACATTTCAAATTACCGTTCAAGTAGCATTGAAAAAGCCACTGACTCTGAATTATTCAGGGTCAGTGGCTTTTCGTTGAAAACGAGGCTGCATTCTGGTACAATCTATGTGTATAAAAGGAACTTCTCATAATTGCACCTTACAGAGCTTGTTTATGTAACCGTTGTAATACTGCAAGACCTGTTCCACGGCCCCGGCGTCACCGGCGCGGGCCGCCTCGATCACTGCAAGGGGCAAAGGCTCCTTATATCTGGCCTGCTTCATTCTGCAATACCTCCCGTCAGTCTTGTTCTCATGGTTTCCAGCGTCTTAGTCCTGTGCCGCTGGACGGCGCTGCGGGACATTCCCACCACCGCGCCGATCTCGCCGTCCGTCAGTTCCAGGACACAATGCAGTATCAAGATGCTTTGTCCCGGCTGGGGCAAGCTGGCAAAGGCAGCGGCCACCAGCCCGTCGCTGATCTGAAGCTCACAGCCATAGGCCGGAAATATAAAACTGTCGCTGGGGTACTGATCTATCGTGCATAGCGTGTCCAGTTCCGAAAGCGGCAGCGTTTCAAAGGATGTTTCCCAGCCACGCTGACGCTTCCTTTCCCGGAAGTAGTCAACGGCTTCATGGTACAGTACCAGCTTGCAAAAATGGTCAAACTGGCAGCGCCTCCCGTAATCATCAGGGGTAACTTTCATCTTCTCACCCCCTTTCCGTGGGGAGTGAGCAGGATGATCCTGTCCGTTGTCAGGGGCCTATGCTGGCCCTGGTCTGCTGACCGCCTCCTTTTCCATCTGATTTTTTGCCGGAAATGACAATCCGCGAAAATCGACAAAAATCGCCCGGCAGGTCGTAAACCTACCGGGCGACGATTTGAAGCGTTTTGTTGTTTTCTTACATGGTATAGTTCATACTCATAGCCGGAATATTCCCGTGGCGGGGCAAGGCTTTTTTAAGCGGTAGAAGTGGATTAGATTATAATGATAGTAAAACAGCATGGCGGCGTCCTCCCGTGGGCCGCCATGCCTTTAACTGCTGGGAATGACAGAAAGAAAGCAGCGGCCTTGATTTCTCAAAACCGCCACCAGTGAATATAAATTAAGCGTGAAAATGGGTCTGCCCAGCAGCGGTTTTTTTCTTTTCTGCCGCTGGGCAGATGTTTTTTCTTTAGATACATGATAAGAGGAATTTTTGAAGATTCCATAAAGATTTGAAAAATGGACGGACATAAAAGACGTCCATTACACTATCG
>OBLF01001314.1_pt1 | contig 20932 bp, 20 predicted proteins | sample 1519231 | NCBI WGS metagenome assembly OBLF01 (sample SAMEA2602895, study PRJEB22501) | metagenome | reverse complement strand
ATACGAGATTGGTCAGTGACTGGAGTTCAGACGTGTGCTCTTCCGATCTGTCCACTCGGAGTAGGCCAGCGGCTGGGCGCAGGCCGCAAATTTGCAGCCCTTGCGGCGGGCACCCCGGGCAATGACCGCAATTTTCCCCTGCTCCGCCGTCAGGAGGGTCAGGATCTTGTCGGCGTCCCGGGTGTCGGTATCCCGCAGAACGATCCCCCGGGTCACAATGTAAGGTCCCCCGGCCATGGTCTCACCACCTATGTACGGAGGCACCGCCTCCGGAAATTACGCTCTGTCCGCCCCGGAGCGGAACAGCAGATAGACCACCGGGTCACCGGTGTCCAGAAACAGATCCCAGAACACAGGTTCTTCCATGCCGCAGCCCTCCCTCATGGATAGTCTGCGCCGGGCGGCCGGGTTTATGGCTGGAAAGTTCCGGGCAAATCATAGTCAGTATAGCATACCGGCAGATTTTTGCAAGGGCGGCAGGCAGATCCCGGCAGACAGTTGACCTGCCGCCCTTTTTCCCCTATACTGGACAGCGAAAGGAGCGTGGTCCCATGTCCACCCTGCTGCTGAAAAATCTGAATACCCTCGTCACCTGCGACGATGCCGACAGCGTTCTCCGCAGCGTTGACGTTTACTGCGAAGACGGCTTCATCCGCGCCATCGGCCCCTATCTGCCCCAGACCGCCGATACGGTCATCGACGGCACCCATTACTGGTGCTACCCCGGTCTGGTGAACACCCACCATCATCTTTATCAGGTCTTTTCCCGGAATCTGCCCCAGGTCCAGAATATGGAACTGTTCGACTGGCTCACCACCCTGTATGAAATCTGGAAAAATCTGGACGCCGACGTGATCCGCCTTTCCTCCCTCACCGGCATGGGGGAACTGATGAAGCACGGCTGCACCACCTGCTTTGACCACCACTATGTCTTTCCCGCCGGAGCCGGGGACCTGTTGGGGGCCCAGTTTGCCGCCGCGGAGGAGTTGGGCATCCGGATGTTTGCCTCCCGGGGCAGCATGGACCTCTCCAAAAAGGACGGCGGCCTGCCGCCGGACAGCGTGGTCCAGACGGTGGACGAGATCATGCAGGACTCCGTCCGGGTCATTGAGGCCTACCACGATCCCCGGCCCGGCTCCATGCGGCAGGTGGCCCTGGCCCCCTGCTCCCCCTTCTCCGTCAGCCCGGAGCTGCTGCGGCAGAGCGCCATCCTGGCCCGGCAGTACGGCGTCCGGCTCCACACCCATCTGTGCGAAACCAAGGACGAGGAGCAGTATATGCTGACCCACCACGGCGTCCGGCCCCTGGAATTCATGGCGTCCTTAGGCTGGACCGGCCCCGACGTCTGGTTTGCCCACGGCATCCATTTCAATGACGAGGAACTGCGGGAGCTGGCCCGCACCGGCACCGGCGTGGCCCACTGCCCCATCAGCAATATGAAGCTTTCCTCCGGCGTGGCCCGGGTGCCGGAAATGCTGGCCCTGGGGGTACCGGTGGGCCTGGCGGTGGACGGTTCCGCCAGCAACGACGGTTCTTCCCTCATGGAGGAACTGCGGGTGGCCTATCTGCTCCACCGGCTGCACAGCAGCAAGGCGGCCCCTTCCGGCTACCAGGTGCTGAAAATGGCCACCCGTGGCAGCGCCCGGCTGCTGGGCCGGGCAGACATCGGCCAGCTGGCTGTGGGCAAGTGCGCTGACCTGTTCCTGGTGGACAGCCGCCGCCTGGAGCTGGTGGGCAGCGAGTTCAGCCCCGCCGATGTGCTGGCCACAGTGGGCCTCCGGGGCCCGGTAGACTATACCGTGGTCCAGGGTCGGGTCGTGGTCAAAGAAGGGCACCTGGTCACCATCGACGAAGCCGCCGTGGCCGAGGATGCCCGCCGCTGCTGCCGGGACTATCTCTCCCGCTGATTTGAGCGAAAAAACGCCAAGAAAGACGGCTTGCCAGGCAAGCCGTCTTTCTTTTTGATTCTATTGACGAAAAAGCTGGATTTCCTATTGCCCGCAAGGAAGGGAATGTTTGCAAGGGGAAACTTTGGCCGGGTTTCCCCTGCTTTTCAATAACCCCCGCCGCAGGCGGGCGATTTGCGAAACAAATCGAAGGGGCACCAATCAAAAGAGGACATCCAAATGGACGTCCTCTTTTGATTGACTTGTATTGACGAAAAAGATGCGCCACTCCAGACCCTCGTCTCCCTCACCCCGCAAATCAGCGCAGCGTTTGCGGGGTGAAAAGGAGGAGCAGCGACGTGAGTACGCTCCGACTTATAAAATAAGTCGGAGCAAGCGATACAAAGCTTGCTCCGACGTGGTGCGCCTGAAGGGACTCGAACCCACACGCCGAAGCACGGGAACCTAAATCCCGCATGTCTACCAATTCCATCACAGGCGCACATTTGAATTGATTATAACACAGTCTTTCCTCTTGAACAAGTGGAATTTCCGCAGTACAATCAAATCATCTGAACGAATCGAGGAAACTGCCATGCCAACGCCCCGCGTCGCCGCCATTCACGACCTGTCCTGCTTCGGACGCTGCTCCCTGACCATCGCCCTGCCGGTGCTCTCCGCCATGGGCTGCCAGTGCTGCCCACTGCCCACCGCTCTGCTGTCCGCCCACACCGGCTTTACCGGCGGCAGTTTTCTGGACCTAACGGAGGAGATGCAGCGCATCGCGGATCACTGGGCCCGGATCGACATTCACTTCGACGGCATTTACAGCGGCTTTCTGGGCAGCGCCGCCCAAATCGGCACGGTCCAGCAGTTCATCACCCGCTTCCGGGGCACTGGCCTTGTGGTCATCGACCCGGTCCTGGGCGACCACGGCCAGGCTTACCGCACCTGCACGCCGGAACTGTGCAATGGTATGCGGCGTCTGGCAGAATCCGCGGATATCATCACCCCCAACCTGACGGAGGCATCCCTTCTGCTGGAACAGTCCTACGAAACAATTCAGGCCATCGATCCTGCGGAGACCGTCCGGCGGCTGAGCCTGGAGGGGCGGCGGTCCGTGGTCCTCACCGGCTATTCCACCGGAGACGGCCAGACCGGGGCGCTGTGCTTTGACCGCGCCGACGGCTCTATCCAGGCGGTTCAGGTCCAGCGGGTCCCCCGGGACTTTTCCGGCACCGGCGACCTGTTTACCAGCGTCCTCACCGGCGCCATGGTGAAAGGTGTCCCCTTGATCCAGGCCGCCCAGGCTGCGGCGGATTTCGTCCAGTCCTGCGCAGCCCGCACCCTGGCGGCAGGCAATACCGACGGCGAGGGCGTGGACTTTGAACCGCTGTTGGGAACGCTGACCAATGTGAACTGCACTCAGGAGCTTTAAATACGAAAGACCTCCCCGGGGTCTTAAAAGGAGCACTTGATGAACATTCAGATTTCATTCGATCATCCCTATTTTGACGAGGAAACTATCCTTGCCATGACGCTCCAAGACCTGGATTGCTTTTATGGTGCTGAAAACGAAGTAAACCGGCTCAATCTCTTCTTTATACTGGAAGCCTCTCTCCACAGGTTCCAGGCTGCAAACCGCAGGGAGGCCGCCGCCCGCTGCGCGTTTTTCATGGCATATTACCTCTTTATCGCGCTGACGCCGCCCGCCTCCTGCGAGTTGGCTGCCTTCTATATTGACCAGGCGCTGGAGTTGGACGATACACCGGAATACCGCCAGTGGCAAAAGTCAATTGCAGAGGGTAATTAACAACTCTCCCACGAATCCCAATAGCAAAAAGCGGCAGGAACCAAATGGTTCCTGCCGCTTCTCTGTTTGATTGGATGAAAACAGTCTTACTCGTCCCGATACCCCAGGCTCCGCACATAGTTCAGATTGTCCTGCCAATTATTTCCCATGAAATCCCTGATTTCATGGTCCCCTTTATTTCACCTGAGCAGTCAGGCGTAGCCCGCCCGCTCCAAGGTTTTGCTCCGCAAAACGCTTGTACGCCGCTGACGCGGCGGCTCACTGGCGTTCGCAGAAAATCGGCATTGGCCTTACCTTCTCTTACTCGTCCCGATAGCCCAAACTTCTTACATAGTTCAGATTGTCTCTCCAATTTTCTTTGACCTTCACCCAGGTCTGGAGGAACACCTTGGTCCCCATGAATTTCTCCATGTCCGCCCGGGCCAGGGAACTGATCTTTTTCAGCATGGCTCCCTGCTTGCCGATGATGATACCCTTGTGGCTGGCCTTTTCGCAGTAGATGGTGGCGTCCACATCCACCACGCCGGAATCCCGCTCGGAAAATTTGGTGATTTCAATAGCCGTGCCGTGGGGGATCTCCTTATCCAGGCACAGCAGCAGCTTCTCCCGCAGCAGCTCACCCATGACCTGCCGCTCCGGCTGGTCGGTGGTCTCGCCGTCCGGGAACAGTTGGGGTCCCTCCTGGGCATATTTCTGCAATTCCTGCATCAGATCGTCCAGGCCGCTGCGGCTGTGGGCGGAAATGGGGATGATGGCGTCAAAGCCGTCCCACACCTCGTTGTAGGCGGCGATCACCGGCAGCAGCTGAGCAGGCTCCACGGTGTCGATCTTGTTGATGCACAGGATGCAGGGGATCTTTTCCTCCTGCACCCGCTGGATCAGCGCCTTTTCCGGGCCGCCCACATGGGGAATCGGCTCCACCAGCAGCAGTGCGCAGTCCACGTCCGCCAGGCTGGACGTGACCACCTTCACCATGTAGTCCCCCAGCGCGGACTTGGGCTTATGGAGGCCCGGCGTGTCCAGCAGAATGAACTGGGTATCGTCCCGGTTCACGATGCCGTAAATGCGGTTGCGGGTGGTCTGGGCCTTGTTGGAGACGATGGCCACCTTTTCCCCCACCAGGGCGTTAGTCAGGCTGGATTTGCCCACATTGGGCCGCCCGCAGACGGTGATCATAGCGGTTTTCGTAATGTTTGACATAGGTGATCCTCAACTTTCTTTGAGCAATTTTGATAGTTGCAGTATTAAAATAGCATAGAATCCGCAAAAGTGCAAGTAATCAAACGGCACGGCTATGCCGTGCCGGATTGAATCCCCATTTTCTTTTCGTCTCGTCGAAAAGAAAACGGCCATTCATGGTCAAAAGAAAAGGCGCTTGGGGATGAGTTGGCCTGCAAAAGGCCAACTCACCCATACGAAAGAGCGGCCGATACGCACTGCCGACAAAATCCAAAAATCTTCTGCCGGCTGCGCCGAAAGTCCGCAGATAGATTACGTGCATCCCCGCATCTGCGGATATGGCATTTATCGACCTGCAAAGAGAACCCCCTCCGCCTCCCTTTTCGCTGCCGCTCCCATGCGCTCTCGGAAAATCACTTGATCTCCTGTTCCAATGTCTCAAATTCTCTTCCGGAGAAAAATTCATTCAACGTGATGCCAAAACCGTCGCACAGCTTTTTAATCGTCACAATGCCGGGATTCTTGCTGTTTCCATACAAGATGCTTTTAACAGTAGATGTGGACACACCGGATACATTGGCGAGGTGATTCACCGTCCATCCTCGCTCTCCGCACAATAAAATCAGTCTGTTGATCACCGCTGTTCTGGTATCCATGCCCAAGCCCCCTCGAAGTTTATCAACATCAATGTACGAGAGGCACTTGCGCAAAGTAGTCTATATATGATACTATATAGGCGATATATAAACTGTACAGGGGTGATTTTATGCAGAAGGAGCAAGAATTCTACCGCTGTCTGGTGTCCGATGCCGCCGGTAGAATGCTTCTGAAAATCCGTGATATTTTAGCGGATGAAACACTCAACGATGAGGCTTGCTTTCAAAAAATTGAAGCAATTGTTTCCCTTTTCGAAGAAATGGGTATTTCTCCCGGTGGAAGACATGATTTCGGATAGCCGTGCAGCCTTTGGGTGGGGTTTCCAAAGGGGAGGGCTCGCAAGCCCTCCCCTTTGTGTCGTTGTGGGTCCAGGGCGAAACGAAACGCCCTGGTGCTTTTCTTCCGGGGTGTGGGGTGGGTTCTTTTCCAGAAAAGAATGCGCCCCATATATTATTTCAGCATCCGTTTCAGGTATTGGCCCGTGAAGCTGGCGGGACAGGCCGCCACCTCCTCCGGCGTTCCAGTGCACACGATGGTGCCGCCGCCGTCACCCCCCTCGGGGCCCAGGTCGATCAAATGGTCGGCGCACTTGATGACGTCCAGGTTGTGCTCGATGACCACCACGGTGTTCCCTGCGTCCACCAGCCGCTGCAAAACATCCAGCAGCTTGCGCACATCGTCGGAATGCAGGCCGGTGGTGGGCTCGTCCAGAATATAGATGGTCTTGCCGGTAGCCTGCTTGGAAAGCTCCGTGGCCAGCTTCACCCGCTGGGCCTCGCCGCCGGAAAGCTCCGTGGAGGGCTGGCCCAGCTTCACGTAGCCGAGGCCCACATCCTGTAAGGTTTGCAGCCGCTTTTTCAGCTTGGGCAGGGCGGAGAAAAATTCCAGTGCCTCGTCCACCGTCATGTCCAGCACATCGGCAATGTTCTTGCCCTTGTAGCGGACCTCTAAGGTCTCCCGGTTGTAGCGTCTGCCCTTACAGACCTCGCAGGGGACGAAAATATCCGGCAGGAAGTGCATCTCGATCTTCAGCAGGCCGTCGCCGGAGCAGGCCTCGCACCGGCCGCCCCGGACGTTGAAGCTGAACCGCCCCTGGCCGTAGCCCCGACTCTTGGCCTCCTGGGTGGAGGCAAACAGATCCCGGATGTCGTTGAACAGGCCCGTATAGGTGGCGGGGTTAGACCGGGGCGTCCGCCCGATGGGGCTCTGGTCGATGTTCACCACCTTGTCCAGCTGCTCCATGCCCTCGATCCGGTCGCACTTGCCGGGGCGGACCTTCATCCGCATCAGCTCCGCGCCCAGGCGCTTGAACAGCACCTCGTTCACCAGAGAGCTTTTGCCGCTGCCGGACACGCCGGTGACCACGGTGAAGGTCCCCAGTGGGAATTCCACGTCGATGTGGCGGAGATTATTCTCCGACGCGCCCACCACCTTCAAAATTTTGCCGTTGCCGGGGCGGCGGACGGTTGGCACTTCGATTTTCTTCTTGCCGGAAAGGTATTGGCCCGTCAGGCTGTTGGGGTTGGCCATCACCTCCGCCGGGGTACCTGCCGCCACCACCTGGCCGCCGTGGACACCGGCGCCGGGGCCGATGTCAATGAGGTAGTCGGCGGCCCGCATGGTGTCCTCGTCATGCTCCACCACGATCAGGCTGTTGCCCAGGTCCCGGAGGTTCTGTAAGGTGGCCAGCAGTTTGTCGTTGTCCCGTTGGTGCAGGCCGATGGAGGGCTCGTCCAGAATATACAGCACCCCCATGAGGCTGCTGCCGATCTGGGTGGCCAGCCGGATTCGCTGGCTCTCGCCGCCGGAAAGGGTCCCGGCGCTGCGGGCCAGGGTCAGATACCCCAGGCCCACGGATTTCAAAAAGCCCAGCCGGGAACGAATTTCCTTCAAAATACGGTCGGCGATCAGCATTTGCTGCTCCGTCAGCTGCAAGCCTTCCACCCAGGTCAGGGCGTCCTCTACTGAAAGGGTGGTGAACTCGTAGATATTCTTCTCCCCCACCGTGACCGCCAGAGATTCCTTCCGCAGGCGGCGGCCCTTGCAGTCCGGGCAGGGACACTCACTCATCAGCTCCTCCAGTTCCCGGCGGCTGGTGTCGGACTGGGTTTCCTTATAGCGGCGCTCAACGTTGTTGCAGATGCCCTCAAAGGCCTGCTTCAGAACGCCCTTGCCCCGGGGCTGGTCGTAGTGCAGCTCCAGGGTCTCCCCCTTGGTGCCGTAGAGGATGATGTTTTTCGCCTCATCGCTGAGACTGTTCCACGGCTCCGTCAGGGAGAATTTGTATTTTTTGCTCAAAGCGTCGAAGTACATCCGGGAAATGCCGTCCCCCCGAATGTTGTTCCAGCCGCTGGCCTGAATGGCCCCGTCTAAAATGGACTTTTCTCCGTCCTGCACAATGAGGGCCGGGTCGGCCTTCAGCTGGCTGCCCAGGCCCGTGCAGGTGGGGCAGGCGCCGAAGGGGTTGTTGAAGGAGAACATCCGGGGCGTCAGCTCCTCGATGCTGATGCCGCAGTCGTCGCAGGCGTAGTTCTGGGAAAAGATCAGATCCTGCTCCTCCCGCAGCAGATTCACGATGACGATGCCGCCGGAGAGGTGGGACGCCGTCTCCACGGAGTCCGTCAGCCGCTGGCCAAGGTCGGGCCGGACGATGAGCCGGTCCACCACGATCTCGATGTGGTGCTTCTTGTTCTTCTCCAGCGGGATATCCTCCGACAGGTCATAGAGGCTCCCGTCGGCACGGACCCGGACGTAGCCGGAGCGGCGGGCATCCTCCAGCACCTTGGCGTGCTCGCCCTTGCGGCCCCGGACCACCGGGGCCAGCACCTGAATACGGGTCCCCTCCGGCAGGGCCAGGATCTGGTCGATGATCTGGTCGATGGTCTGCTGGCGGATCTCCTTGCCGCACTTGGGACAGTGGGGGGTGCCGATGCGGGCCCACAGCAGGCGGAGATAGTCGTAGATCTCCGTCACCGTGCCCACCGTGGAGCGGGGGTTCTTGCTGGTGGTCTTTTGGTCGATGGAAATGGCCGGGGACAGGCCGTCGATATAGTCCACATCGGGCTTATCCATCTGGCCCAGAAACATCCGGGCGTAGCTGGACAGGCTCTCCACATACCGGCGCTGGCCCTCGGCATAGATGGTGTCAAAGGCCAGCGAGGACTTGCCGCTGCCGGAGAGCCCCGTCAGCACCACCAGCTTGTCCCGTGGAATGGTGACGTCGATGTTCTTGAGGTTATTCTCCCGTGCGCCCTTGATATAAATATGATCCTGCATGGTGTTTTTCTCCTGTTGATCTCCGATTTATGCGAAGCGATAGGGGTCGGCCACCCGGCGGCTGCCGCAGAGGGCGCAGGCCATGCGCCACATGGCCCGGCCATGGATGCGGTCATGCCACACAAAGCGGCGCAGCACCTTCCGCACCGTCCAGTCCTCGTCATAGCTGCCGTGGAACACGGCATTGTGAAGGTACCGGGGCTGTCGCTCCAGTGCGGCGAAGCCCGCCCGGCGGCAGATGAGGATATCCGGCTCGTTGCCGACCTCCACCCCGATCTCTCCGAAGTAGTAGGCGTTGACGTTTTTCGTATGCCGGTACATCTCCTCCGCCGTCAGGGGGACGTCCCCGTAGAAGGTCTCCCGCTGGGGGAGGGTGGTGTGTGTCTTGTCGGGGATGGAGCGGTACAGCGTCAGGAAGTCCTCCGCCGACCGCAGGGCCAGTGCCTTCCGTGCTTCATACTCCTCCGCCGTCAGGGGGCGGTGCTCGGAGGGCAGCAGGATGTCGCTGTCGGCATCGTGGACGTTGAGAGGGCTGGCCGCCTCCTGCGTGACAACTCCCACCGCCGGCACCGGCGGCAGACCCAGCCAGCGGCGATAGGCCGTCAGCTCCGCCGGGAGCTTGGAGAGCGCCGCCTGCTGCGTCTCGCCCCGCAGGGCCAACCCCACCGGCTCCTCCGCCCACAGCAGGTGGCCCCGGTCATTGTGCTCGTCGATCAAACGCAGCTGCATCCGTCATTCCTCCGTGATGATGTCCGCCGTATCGGCCCTTACCAGCGCCAACAGCGCCTTGGGGTCGCAGGCGATCTGGTGCCCCAGCTTCCCCGCCGACACCATGATGACAGGCAGGCTCGCCGCCGTCTCATGGAACACCGTGGGGAACAGCTTTTTCATGCCCACGGGGCTGCACCCGCCGTGGACATAGCCCGTCAGGGGCAGCAGCTCCTTCTGAGGCAGCATGGCCACGGACTTCTCCCCCACGGCATGGGCGGCCTTTTTCAGGTCCAGCGTGGCGGCCACGGGGATATCGAACACGTAGTAACCGCCGCTGGCCCCACGGGCCACCAGCGTTTTGAACACCGATGCCGGATCCTGCCCCAGCGAACGGGCCACGGACACGCCGTCGATACCGCTCTCCGGGTCGTAGGTGTGAGCGGTATAGGGGATCTTCTTCTGATCCAGCACCCGCATGACGTTGGTCTTTTCCTCTTTATGCTTTGCCATGATGTATCTCCTTATGTCAAATACCATATGCCGTCCACCGTCCGGGCATAGAGCCACAGGAGCAGCAGGTGAACGGGATAAAATGCGTAGCACACCCACTGGATGGGGCGGCTGCAATAGCCCCGCCGCCCGTCATAGCGCCAGATGGGGGCAAGGCTCACCAGTGCGTACAGTTCGATGCTGACGCCGCCTACGCTGGCGACACAGAACACCGCCAGTCCCGCCAGCTGGATCAGCCGGTTCCCACGGGACAGGTGAAACAACAAAATCAGGGCCATGCCCCAGCCGCCGTAGTCCGTATGGCAGACCTCCAGCAGCCAGAAGGCTCCGGCAAACGCCGCCGTGGCCGCCAGAAGGTGCAGGGCGTCCGGGGTCCTCTGCGCCCAGTCCGCCGCCCAGCACACCAGCGCCCCGGCCAGCAGCGTCCACAGGACATTCTGGTAGCTCGGATCCAGCGGCCGGCCGCTGAAGGCCAGATCGAAGGGTACCTCCGTCAGCACCGCAAACAGCAGCAGCCGCAGGGCGTACCGCCGCCTGTCATGGGTGCGGATGCAGCCCTCAGCGATCTGAAAGGCGAAGATGGGAAAGGCGATGCGCCCCACGCACCGCAGCCACAGGATCCACGGAAACAGGACGTACCCCATATGGTCCACCAGCATGGTGGCCATGGCGATGTATTTCAGGGTCATGGCGCTGAGCCCGGCACGCTTCTCCGTCATAGCGCTCCCCTCCTCATATCCGGCGGCGACGGCCACGGGCCGCAGCGGCGGCACGGGCCTCCCCCTCAGCGGCGTAGGCCGCCACGTCGAAGGGCTCCGGCACGGCGTCCGCCCGGAGGTACAGGGGGTGATGGGGATGCCCCGCCGCAGAGCGCTTGCCGCAGGTGACCCACCGGGCGCCGGCGGCCTCTCCCAGGGCGATCATATCCCGCAGGCAGAGCCACAGGTAGTCCCGCTTCTCGATGATAGTCCCCCAGGCCGCCCACACCACCGGATCCGGTGTGCGGGAGAGAATGTAGGCAAAGGCCCGCATATTCTCCCGATGCAGCTCCGGGTTGCAGGTGCGCTCCATGTCGTCGGGGGAGGTGGCCCGCTGGGCATAGACATTGAACATGATGAAGGAGTCAAAGCCGCTGTTGCGGGCGATGCGCTCCACGCTTTTCAGGGTGGGGTCCAGCGCACCGGGCCGGGCGGTGGAGGGGTTGATGCCCACACAGATCAGAGGCTTTTTCCCCCGTGTACCCAAGATGTACCGGTACTCGGTATAGGTGTTGGGGACGAACAGCCACCGGTCCACGTCGTAATCCCGGTTGGGCTGCCGGGCCAGCGCCAGCTGGCGGTCAAAGGAGATATCCCCCAGTTGGCGGATATCCACGGTGGGTATATGGGCCATAACGCCTCCTTTTACTTCTGACCCCGCAGCTCGATGATCTGGTCACGCAGCAGGGCGGCGTATTCGAATTCCAGCATTTTGCTGGCTTCCTTCATTTCCTTTTCCAGCCGGCGGATGGTGGCCTCCCGCTCGGCGTCCGTCAGCTTGCGGTGGGCGGTGGTCTTTTCTTCCTCCGCCGAATGGGAGATCTCCAGCACCTTCCGCACGCTCTTGCGGATGGTCTGAGGAACGATGCCGTGGGCCTTGTTGTAGGCGTCCTGCTTCTTCCGGCGGCGCTCCGTCTCGGTGATGGCCGCCCTCATGGAGGGGGTGACGGTATCGGCGTACAGCACCACCAGTCCCTCTGCGTTGCGGGCGGCCCGGCCGATGGTCTGGATGAGACTGGTCTCGCTGCGGAGGAAGCCCTCCTTATCGGCGTCCAGAATGGCCACCATGGACACCTCCGGCAGGTCCAGTCCCTCACGCAGCAGGTTGATGCCCACCAGCACGTCGAACTCCCCCAGCCGCAGGTCCCGGATCAGCTCCATCCGCTGGATGGTGGCGATGTCGGAGTGCATATACCGCACCCGCAGGCCAAGGCCCTTCATGTGGTCCGTCAGATCCTCCGCCATGCGCTTGGTGAGGGTGGTCACCAGCACCCGCTCATCCCGTGCGGCACGGACCCGGATCTCCTCCACCAGATCGTCGATCTGGCCGGTGACGGGCCGCACCTCCACACGGGGGTCCAGCAGGCCTGTGGGACGGATCACCTGCTCCACGATCTGGTCGGCTCCCTCCCGCTCGTACTCCCCCGGCGTGGCGGAGACGAACACCGCCTGACGGAAGCGCTCCTCGAACTCCGGGAACTTCAGGGGGCGGTTATCATAGGCGCAGGGCAGGCGGAAGCCGTACTCCACCAGACTCTCCTTCCGAGCCCGGTCGCCGTTATACATGGCCCGCACCTGCGGCAGGGTGACATGGCTCTCGTCCACAAAAAGGACAAAGTCCTCCGGGAAGTAGTCCAGCAGCGTGGTGGGCGGGGAACCCGGCTCCCGGCCGGAGATGACCCGGCTGTAATTCTCGATGCCGGTGCAGTAGCCCAACTCCCGCATCATCTCCACGTCGTAGCGGGTGCGCTGGTCGATGCGCTGGGCCTCAATGAGCTTACCGTGATCCTCGAAGTAGGCCTTGCGCTCCGCCAGCTCCCGCTCGATCTCCTGCACCGCCCGCTCCATCTTCTCCTTGGTGGTGACGTAGTGGCTGGCGGGGTAAATGGCCACGTGCTGCAGCACCCGCTGGGCCTGACCGGTGACGGGGTTGATCTCCGAGATGCGGTCGATCTCGTCCCCGAAGAACTCCACCCGGATGGCGTAGCCGTTGGCGTACACCGGGTAGATCTCCACCGTATCCCCCCGGACCCGGAACATATTGCGCTCGAAGGCCACGTCGTTGCGGTCGTAGCGGATCTCCACCAGCTTCCGCAGCAGCTGATCCCGTGGGTACTCCTTCCCCTGCCGCAGGGAGATGACCATGTTGGCGTAGTCGATGGGATCCCCCAAGCCGTAGATGCAGGACACCGACGCCACCACGATGACGTCCCGCCGCTCGAAGAGGGCTGCCGTGGCGCTGTGGCGCAGGCGCTCGATCTCGGCGTTGATGGCGGCATCCTTCTCGATGAAGGTATCCGTGTGGGGGATGTACGCCTCCGGCTGATAGTAGTCGTAGTAGGAGACGAAGTACTCCACGGCGTTTTCCGGGAAGAACTCCCGGAACTCCTCGCACAGCTGGGCCGCCAGCGTCTTGTTGTGGGCCAGCACCAGCGTGGGGCGCTGCACCTTCTCGATGACCTTGGCCATGGTGTAGGTCTTGCCGCTGCCGGTGACGCCCAGCAGCACCTGCTGGCGCAGGCCGTTCTCCAGTCCCTCCGCCAGCTTTTCAATGGCCTGCGGCTGGTCGCCGGAGGGGGTATATTCCGAAACAACTTTGAACTGGGGCATGGGAAGCGCCTCCTGCAATTTCAGTGTATATCACTTTATTTTACCACAAAAATCCCATATGTAAATATGAATTTTGAAACAAATGTTCTGATTTTGTGGAGGGAAAACATGGCAGCGCCCCGCTCCGGATGGAGCGGGGCGCTGGGGGGATTTCCTTTGAGTGGGTCAGCCGTACAGAAGACCGCTGGCCTCCATGGAGACGAAATCACCGTCGGCCACGATGATGTGGTCCAGCAGGCGGATGTCCATGGTGGCCAGAGCGTCCCGCACCTGCAGGGTGGCGGCCCGGTCCTCCGCCGACGGCAGAGCCACGCCGCTGGGGTGATTGTGGCCCAGCACCACGCCTGCGGCGCCGGACAGCAGGGCGTTCTCCACCACCTGCCGGATGCTGAGGGAGGTCATATCGGCGCTGCCTTGGGACAGACATTTGCAGGAAAGCACCTTTCCCTTGCCGTCCAGACACACCTGATACAGCAGCTCCCGGCGCTGACCATCCAGCAGGTCCATGAAGTAGGCACCGCAGCGCTCCACGGAGTTGAGGATGCGTTCGGCAGAGACGCTGCGCCGGGCGCAGCGTTGGGCCGCCGGCACCAGATTCAACAGCACGGCGGCATTCTCCCCGATGCCGGACACCTGCATCAGTGCCTCCGGCGGGGCCTGAAACACGGCGTCCAGCGTACCGAAGTGCTGGATCAGCCGGTGGGCCAGCTCGTTGGTGTCCCGGCGGGGGATGGCATAGTACAGCAGCAGCTCCAGCACCTCATGATCCGCCAGACCGTCGGCTCCCTGCTTCAGGAAGCGCTCCCGCTTGCGCTGGCGATGTCCGTCGTGCAGTCCCATGTGTGCTCCCCCCTTCCGGCTTCCTGGGAAAATTATAGCATGACGGCCGCCGGTTGACAAGCGGGATGCCGCAAATCTCCACGGGAGGCATCCGGGGCTTTGGAGCAAAAAACAGCGCCCGTGCAGAGCACGGGCGCTGTGGAGTTCGACACGCAGAGGCTTAGCCGACGATGTTCAGAGTAACATTCTCGGTGCTGGCCAGATTGTCGTAGTTGTTGTCGATGGCGATCTTGCCGTCCTTGATGTCCTGCAGCATGACCTTGTAAGAATCAACGCTCCACTTGGTCAGGGACCAGGTAGCAGTGGGCAGACCCACGGCGTTCTCATTGGCACCCAGAGAGGTCTGGACACCGCCGATGGAGGCGAACTCACCGGCATAGAACTTGCCCAGAGCCCACTGAGCAGAGTCGGCCAGGCCCTTCATAGCGGAGGTGATCACGGTGGGGGACTCACCAGACTGGTCCACGTCCACGCCGACGACCTTGCCCTCCTCAGCGCCGGCAGCAGCGGCGACAGAGGCGAACATGGAACCGCCGCAGGCGAAGATGACCTCAGTGCCAGCCTGATACCAGCCGGCGGCCATGGTCTGCAGCTCGGGGGAAGCGGAGAAGCTGGCACCATACTGCCAGGAGTAGTTGATCTCTACCTTCTCGTTCAGCTCCTTGGCAGCGGCGTCAGCGCCCTGCACGAAGCCATAGCCGTAACGGCAGCAGGCGGGGTTGTTGCCGCCGCCGCCACCGGTGAAGCCCAGCTTGGTGTAGCCTTCCTTGACAACAGCGTAACCGGCCAGATAGCCGCACTGCTCTTCCTTAAAGGCAACGCCGGCAATGTTCTTCAGAGCGGGGGAATCTTTCACATCGGCTTCCTCACCGACGGGATAACCATCAATGAAGACAAAGGACACATCGGTGAACTGCTTGGCCGCCATACGCAGAGCAGCCTCCTGCAGATAACCGGCGCAGACAACCACCTTGGCGCCGTTGTCCACGGCGGCCTTCATAGCGGCGAAGCGGTCATCATCGGTGGCCTCACTGCCGTTGGCGGGCTGATAGTACTTGTAGGACAGGTTGTTGTTGGCGGCGTACAGCTTCACGCCGTCGTAAGTACCCTGGTTGAAGGACTTATCCTTCAGCTGACCCACGTCGGTGACGAAAGCCACCTCGTACTTGCCGTCGGAGGAGGTCATCTCATCCTGAACCTCATCGGGGTTGGTGATGACGGTGGGGGTCTTGTTGTCATCGTCTTTCTTGCCATCGTCCGTGTTCTTGTTGCCGCAGGCAACCAGAGCCAGAGCCATGACAAGCGCAAGGATCATAGCGAGAACTCTTTTCATGATTGTTCTACCTTCCTTCATTTATTCGGGCAAAGCTTGCCCGTTCAGGTGCATTATAACAGATACGGCAGAAAAGGGCAAGCCCTATTTGCAGGGTCTGCTGCATTTTTCACCATGGCAGGGTTTGAAAAAACGGGTGCTTTGTGGGAAAAACGGCTTTATTTAGTCATTTTTACCGCTGCCTCCAGACCGATCTTCATCATGTTGGTGAAGGTGGTCTGGCGCTCGTCGGCGGTAAGCTCGGTACCCAGCACCAGATTGTCGCTGATGGAGCAGATAGCCAGCGCACGCTTGCCCAGATAGGCGGCGGTGCAGTACAGAGCAGCGGCCTCCATCTCCACGGCCATGACGCCCATCTTCTGCATCCGGGCGTTGCGGCCGGCGGCGTCATAGAAGGTATCGGAGGAGTAGAGGTTGCCCACGGGCATCTTCACGCCCAGCTCACGGGCCGACTCCACGGCGGCCATCAGCAGATCGAAGTCGGCAATGGGGGCATAGTGGACACCCAACTCGTACTGGTCGGCGAAGCTGGAGTTGGTGCAGGCACCCTGTCCGGCCACCACACTGCCCAGCTCCAGATCGGCCCGCATGGCTCCGGCAGAGCCCACACGGATGATGTTTTCCACGCCGTACTGGGTGTACAGCTCGTGGGCGTAGATGCCGATGGAGGGCATTCCCATGCCGGAGGCCATGACGGACACCGGCACGCCCTTGTACGTACCGGTATAGCCCTGCACGCCACGGACGTTGTTCACCAGCACGGGGTTTTCCAGAAACGTCTCGGCAATGAACTTGGAGCGCAGGGGATCGCCGGGCATGAGCACGGTCTTGGCGAAGGCGCCGGGGGCAGCGTTATTATGGGGGGTAGGCATAGATGGTTCCTCCTTTTATTCCTGTTCCATGGCCTTCACGGCCTTGACAATGCGGCTGGTGCCCAGACGGTCGGCCCCAAGGGCCACGAAGTCACGGGCGTCGTTGAGGTCGGCGATGCCGCCGGCAGCCTTGATCTTCACATGGGGAGCCACATGGGCCTTGAAGAGGGCCACATCCTCACGGGTGGCGCCGCCTCCGCCGAAGCCGGTGGAGGTCTTGATGTACTCGGCGCCGGAGTCGGACACCACACGGCACATCTCGATCTTCTCGGCATCGGTGAGCATACAGGTCTCGATGATGACCTTCAGCAGCTTGCCGTGGCAGGCGGCCTTCACGGCCCGGATCTCCTCCAGCACCTGATCGTACAGGCCGTCCTTCACCCAGCCGATGTTGATGACCATATCCACCTCGGAAGCGCCGTTGTTCACGGCGTCCTCCGCCTCGAAGCACTTGGCGGCGGTGGTGTCGTAGCCGTTGGGGAAGCCGATGACGGTGCAGATGGCAACCTTGCCGTCCACGTACTCCGCCGCCTGCTTCACATAGGAGGCGGGGATGCACACGCTGGCGCAGCCGTACTTGACGCCGTCGTCGCAAATGGCCTTGATCTCGTTCCAAGTGGCGCTCTGGGCCAGCAGGGTGTGGTCTACCCTGGCCAGAATAGACTGAATCTCTTGGTTCATAACGGTTGTCTCCTTTCATAAAAAGGGCACGCTCTATCCGCACAGGGAGGACGTTCTCCCTTTGTTTTGTGCGTGGATAGTCCATAGATATGCATTATCATATCAGAAAAACCGTCCTTTGTAAACGGCGGAATTGGCCGGGGATGAAAAAGGGACACGGCAAACCGTGTCCCTTGCAGGTCATGCTTATACGTTGAAGCGGAAGTAGATCATGTCGCCGTCCTTGACCACATAATCCTTGCCCTCGGACCGCAGCAGACCCTTCTCCTTGGCGGCGGCCACGCTGCCGCCGCAGGCCATCATCTCGTCGAAGTTGATGGTCTCCGCCCGGATGAAGCCCCGCTCGATATCGGAGTGGATCTTGCCCGCCGCCTGCGGGGCCTTGGTACCCTTGCGGATGGTCCACGCCCGGCACTCGTCCTTGCCGTAGGTCAGGAAGGAGATCAGGCCCAGCAGATCATAGCTGCACTGGATCAGGCGATCCAGACCGGACTTTTCGATGCCCAGATCCTCCAGGAACATGGCCCGCTCCTCCGGATCGTCCAGCTCGGCGATGTCCTGCTCCAGCTTGGCGCAGATGGGCAGCACCTGTGCGCCCTCCTTCTGTGCCAGATCACGCACCAGCCGGAAGTAGCGGTTGTTCTCGTAATCGGCAAAGCCCGCCTCGTCCATGTTGGCGGCGTAGATGATGGGCTTCAGGCTCAGCAGGTCGCAGGTCTCCACCAGCGCCCGTTCGTCATCGCCGCAGGAGAGGGTGCGGGCGGACTTCCCGGCGTCCAGATGCTCCGCCAGTGCCTTGAACACCTCCGCCTCGTGGAGGAACTTCTTGTCGCCCTTGGCGGCCTTGGCGGCCTTCTCCACCCGGCGGTTCACCATCTCCAGATCCGCCAGGATCAGCTCCATGTCGATGGTCTCGATGTCCCCCAGCGGGTCCACCGGTACGTTGGTACCGGCATCGGCTACCACATGCATGATGTTCTCGTCATCGAAGCAGCGCACCACATGAACGATGGCGTCGGTACGGCGGATGTTCTCCAAAAACTTGTTGCCGAGGCCGGCGCCCTGGCTGGCGCCCTTGACCAGGCCTGCAATGTCGACAAACTCGATCACTGCGGGGGTCTTCTTGTCCGGCTCATACATCTCCGCCAGCTTGTCCAGCCGCTCATCCGGCACGGCCACCACGCCCACATTGGGCTCGATGGTGCAGAAGGGGTAGTTGGCGCTCTCGGCACCGGCGTTGGTGATGGCGTTGAACAGAGTGGACTTTCCCACGTTGGGCAGCCCCACGATACCTAATTTCATAGTTTTTCGCTCTCCTTAAAATGTCTTGATTTTCAAGGGCTTCCGGAATCCGGCGTGTTTGGCTTACGCCATTTTTACGCCATTTTCGCATGGACTTATATGCCAGGAAACCCTGCCTGATTCAAATTGCCGCACAGCCTGATCCAAGGATCCAGATGTGACATGGACGTATCTGTCCATCGTTGTTTTTATACTTGCGTGACCAAGCAGCTTTTGCAGCACCTTGGGCTGTACACCGCATTCGATTGCACGCATTGCATAGGTATGGCATAAAGCGTGCATACAGAATTTTTCGATTCCTGCTTCGTCGCATAGCTTGTAAAGGTGGGTATCATAGGAACTGTTCTTTGCCGGTTCCCCGGTACGCCAGTTGATAAAGACAAGATCACGCATACACAGCCGGGGGACTTACCGCATTCTTTGCCTTTTAAGTTTTTGCCCATTGTATACTCCTTTCCCGCAGAGAGAAAAGAGCCCACTGCAACGACATAATTATAGCAGATAGGTTCTTTTCTCTCAAGCTGTTTTTACAAGTTATCTTTTGCCGTCAGATCACCAGCTTTTGGCTGATGTACTCTTCAAACTCCCGGCGCTTAACCAGTTTTTTCGTCCCGACGAACAAAACGAAGGGGCAGTTGGGCGAGCGGAGCATACTGTCGATCTTGTTGATGCCGATGTTGCTGTATTCTGCCGCTTCTCTGGCGGTCAGCGTCATTTTGAGGTGGATGGGGACGGTGAGGATGTTGTCCATGGAAATGTCTCCTTTCGTGGTGCTTAACCAACAGACACATTTTCCGGTTTTGTCCGGAAAAAGATGCGCGATATTTTCAAAAAGCCTTCTACTATACAACGGACATTTTTCTGCCGTTTTTTAAGTATCGGAGAAGAAAAAATGTCCCCGCTTTCGAAAAAGCGGGGACATCACGATCTGCGGATATTAAGATTTGAGAAAACAGCAAGCACAGCCGCTGTCCGTACACACGGCGATTTTGGGAGTATCCCAAGCCCTTTGCATTTGGCATACAGCCCAATGCTCAGAAGGTATCCGATTATGAATCATTCAGTGCCGGGCGCTTGCTTTCTTCATGAACTCCAGATAAAGACTGTACAGCACGGCGCAGACGGGAACGCTGAACAGCATCCCTAAGATGCCGAATGCTTCGCCGCCGATCGTAACAGCCATCAGCACCAACAGTCCGGGAAGCCCAACGGACTTACCGACCACCTTGGGATAAATCAGGTTGCCCTCCACCTGCTGCAAAACGAGCAGAAAGAGAATGAACCACAGAGCCTTGCCGGGTTTTGCCAGCAGGATCAAAAACGCACCAAAGCCGCCGCCAATCCATGCGCCAAAAATCGGCATCAGCGCAGTGACGGCCACAAACGCGGAGACAGCACCAGCATACGGAATCCCAAGAATCAGCATTCCAAAGAAGCACAGAACACCGATGATAACCGCTTCGGTAAGCTGGCCGCTGACAAAATTTGTGAAGGTCTGATTGGTCAGCGCGGCAATACTAAGAAGCCGCTGCGCCGTCTTTTGCGGAAGGACTGTCTCAATGAGTTTTTTCAAATGTGCCGCGACGGCCTCCTTCTTTGCAAGCAGATAAAGTGCAAAACCGAATCCCAAGGAAGCATCCACAAAAACCGACAGGACAGAGGTTGCCGCGCCCCATGTCACGGTGAGAATCCCGCTTTCCTTGTCACTGATCAAGGCGGTGACCTTCTCAATCAACAGGTCAGAGTCTATGACATATTCGGGCAAGACAATGTTATATTTTGCAGCAAACTGGACAACGCCAGCCCACCACCGCCCGATTTCCTCCACATAGACCGGAATGTTTTGGATAAACTCATCGCCGGATTCCCGCAAGCTGGGGAGCATCATAAACACCACAGCAAATAGAATTCCAAGGATAAGCACGGTGCTTGCTGTCAGGCACACGGGGCGAGTCAGCTTTGCAGGAGCTTTGCGGCACACCTTGTTCCAGCAGCATTCCATTGGTCGAAGAACTACGTTGATCAAAAAAGCAATTGCGCCGCCGATCAGAAACGGAGTAAACAGTGCAAGCACCTTGCCGAGAAAACACAAAACAGCGTCAAGGTTTACCAGAGCCCATGCGAATACAATAAGCAGCAAAAAAGCACGGATGATATAGCGAATGATCGTCTCGTCCGACCATTTGCCTCCCTGCGGTGCGGGTGTTTCATTTTTGTTAGAGGTTGGATTTTGCAATTTTTTCTCCATGTTTTTCCTTTCTGTCAGTATCGGAATCCCTTTTTTAAATCCGAAAGCACTTTTGCAGGGCTTTATACTCACTCCTTGTGAATCGCACGATAGCTTTATTGTGCGCAGGTCAAAGACACGTCACATTGGCAAGCTTGAAATAATCAATATATTTTTCATTCGTTTTTTCTCCATTTCATTTGATAACATTATGTTGCGACTCAAAAATAGCGGAGTAAAATCAATTTTGTAAACCTGCCAGCGCCAGGAATTTTTT
>OBLF01001304.1_pt1 | contig 21034 bp, 20 predicted proteins | sample 1519231 | NCBI WGS metagenome assembly OBLF01 (sample SAMEA2602895, study PRJEB22501) | metagenome | reverse complement strand
GGGCCATACGGGGGGTGGAGATACGTTCCACGGCGGGGGCATTGGCCAGGTTGCTGAACAGCACGGTACGGTCAATGGCGCCGGTGCGCTTGAACTCGCTGACGAAGAACTCGGATTCCTCGAAGGTGATGCCGATGGCGGCGAACACCACGGCGAAGTTGGAGCCCTCGTCCCCCAGCACTTTGGCCTGACGGGCAATCTGGGCCGCCAGGTTGGCGTGGGGCAGGCCGGAGCCGGAGAAGATAGGCAGCTTCTGGCCGCGGACCAGGGTGTTCAGGCCGTCAATGGTGGAAACGCCGGTCTGGATGAACTCGTTGGGGTAGTCCCGGGCAGCGGGGTTCATGGGCAGACCGTTGATGTCCCGGTACTCCTCCGGCAGGATGTCGGGGCCGCCGTCAATGGGCTGGCCCATGCCGTTGAACACCCGGCCCAGCATATCGCCGGACACGCCCAGCTGCAAGGGATGGCCCAGGAAGCGGACCTTGGCGTCCGCCAGGTTGATACCGGCGGCGGATTCAAAGAGCTGGACCACGGCGGCGTCACCGTTGACCTCCAGCACCTTGCCCTGGCGTACGGAGCCGTCGTGCAGTTCGATCTCCACCAGCTCGTCATAGGTGACGTTTTCCACCATGCGGACCATCATCAGAGGGCCGCTGATTTCCTCAACGGTTTTGTATTCACGAATCATTCGTCGTCCCCCCCTTTGGCGGCAATGGCAGCGATCTGCTGCTCCATATCGGACTGGATCTGGTCGTAGACCGTGGCATACTCTTCGGCGGGCACGCTCTTGGCCCGGCCGATCTGTTCACGGGCCGGGATCTGGAACAGCTCCTGAGCGGAAGCGCCCTTGGCGATGGCATCCCGGCACAGGGCGTCGTAGCTGAGGATCATGCCCAGCAGCTTCTTCTGCCGCTCATAGTCGGAGAAGCTGTCCACATCCATAAAGGCGTTCTGCTGCAAAAAGTCCTCGCGGACCATCCGGGCCACCTCCAGCGTCAGCTGGTCGGCGGCGCCCAGAGCGTCCTTACCCACCAGCTGGACGATCTCGTTCAGGCTGGCTTCGTTCTGCAAAATGCTCATGGCCTTGGTGCGGTCCTGCATGAACGCGGGGCCCAGGTTCTCGTCAAACCAGGGCTTCAGGGAATCCAGGTACAGGGAGTAGGAATTCAGCCAGTTGATGGCCGGGAAATGGCGCTTGTAGGCCAGGGAGGAATCCAGGGCCCAGAACACCTTGACAATGCGCATGGTAGCCTGGGAAACAGGCTCGGAGAGGTCGCCGCCCGGAGGGGACACGGCGCCCACAGCCGTCAGGCTGCCCCGGCGCTCGTCGGAGCCGATGCACTCCACGCTGCCGGCCCGCTCGTAGAACTGGGCCAGACGGGAGGCCAGGTAGGCGGGATAGCCCTCTTCGCCGGGCATCTCTTCCAGACGGCCGGACATCTCACGGAGGGCCTCGGCCCAGCGGGAGGTGGAGTCGGCGATGACGGCCACGTCATAGCCCATGTCCCGGAAATACTCCGCGATGGTAATGCCGGTATACACAGAGGCTTCCCGGGCGGCCACAGGCATATCGGAGGTGTTGGCGATCAGCACCGTCCGCTTCATCAGGCTTTCGCCGGTGCGGGGGTCCTTTAGCTCCGGGAACTCCCGCAGAACGTCGGTCATCTCGTTGCCGCGCTCGCCGCAGCCGATGTAAACCACGATGTCCACGTCAGACCACTTGGCCAGCTGGTGCTGCACCACGGTCTTGCCGGAGCCGAAGGGGCCGGGGACTGCCGCCGTGCCGCCCTTGGCGATGGGGAACATGGTGTCGATGATCCGCTGGCCGGAGCACAGGGGCTTCTTGGGGGGATACTTTTTCAGATAGGGACGGCCCACACGGACAGGCCACCGCTGGAGCATGGTGAGGGGCACTTCCTTGCCGTCCTCGGTTTTCAGGGTGGCGATGGTCTCCATCACGTTGAAGGAGCCGCTCTGGATAGAGGTGATGGTGCCGTGTATGGTGGGGGGCACCATGATCTTGTGGAGCACCACGGCGGTCTCCTGGACCGTGCCCAGAATGTCGCCGCCGGTGACCTGGTCGCCCACCTTGGCCACCGCATTGAAGTCCCACTTCTTCTCGTGGTCCACGGAGGGGACCTCCACACCGCGGGTGATGCAGGCGCCCACCTTTTCCACGATCTTCTCCAGGGGGCGCTGGATACCGTCGTAAATGCCTTCGATCATGCCGGGGCCCAGCTCCACGCTCATGGGGGCGCCGGTGGTCACCACCTCGGCGCCGGGGCCCAGGCCGGAGGTCTCCTCGTAGACCTGAATGTTGGCGGTGTCGCCCTTCATGGTCAGGATCTCGCCGATCAGGCGCTGGGGGCCGACGCGGACCACGTCGGACATATTGGCGTCCGCCAGGCCCGTGGCCACTACCAGCGGCCCGGAAACTTTAACAACTTTACCGCTCAAGTACACTTACCTTCTTTCTTAGATTTGCAGAAGGGACAAATAGGATCGTTTGCTTTCCCCCGCCGTTGAAATCTTTTTGCCGTCATGCCCATCAGAGCCATTCTCCCATTTTTTCAGGGCAATTCACTTTTCATGCCTGACGGCAGTCTTGCCTTAAATCTTTTTGTCAGGACACGCGCCTGACAAAAACACCACGGCTTCGCCGCCCAAGGCGGCGAAGCCAGTTCGCAAACTGGCGAGGGGGATTCTCAAGGGGGGAAACAGCCGCAGCGCCGCCTGCGGCGGAACAAGCAAGGCTGTTTCGAGGCAGGCTCCCGTTTGGCGGGTGCAACGCACACGGGAATCGGCCGAGCCAACGGTGTAAAACGGAATCCCCTCTTTAATTTCTACAGGATGTCCGCACCCACAGCCCGCTCGATGGCGCTCTGGATGTTGGCCCTGCCGATGCCGAGAGAGCCCTCCCGGCCGGGGATCAGGATGATGGCGGGCTGGATCTCGTCCTTGTACCGGTCCAGCACGTCGATCATGTCCTTGGCCAGGGTCTCCGTGAGATAGATCACCGCGCAGTCGGTTTTGGCCAGGTTGTGGACGGTTTTCCGCGCCTCCTCCACAGAGGTGACGGGATAGGTGTCCAAGCCCAAGGCCCGGAAGCCCATGACGGACTCCCAATCGCCGATGACGGCGATGGAATATGCTGCTGCCATGTCCTTCCCTCCTTACGCGCAAGTCCGCCGCAGGCGGGACCGGATGACCTCCGGGCTCAGCCCGGCGGCGCGGCCCATCAGCAGGATGCGGATGTTGGTGTATTCCGTCTCCCGGGCCGCCAGATAGGCCAGCATGGGCGCTTCCCCGAAGGGGATCATCTGCGCCCCTGCCAAATAGTCGCTCACCGCGTCGTCACAGCGTTTTTCAAACTCCGTCAGGGAACCGCCCTTCAGGGCCGCCTCTCCGGCTTCCGCCGCCTGGGCAAAGCGGGTGGCGCCGTAGACCTCCTCCAGGCCGCTGCGGTCATTCGCCAGAGCCAGGACTGCCGCCGGTTCGATCTCGCCGCCCTCAAAGAGAACGCCTGCCAGGAAATCCCCGTTCTTGCCCATCCGCAAAGTGCGGATCAGGGCCCGGAGATTGGCGGCGTCGATCTGGGCCGCCACGTAGCCCCGGAGGAACTCGCTGCCGGTGACCTCCGCCACCTGGGCCATGTCCCGGTACATCCACCGGTCCAGCACAATGTCGCTGAGCTGGGGGTCCCGGGTGGTATCCAGCACGGACTTGGCCTCGGCCACAGCCTCCGGCAAGTCGCCGGGCAGGCCATCCAGCTCGCCGCTCTCCACAGCGGTTTTCAACTCCACCGCCGGAACACGGCCCATGTCCATCAGCATCCGCTCCGGGCTGCTGCCCACGGCGGCGGCCTTCAGGATGGCCTTTGTGTTGTGATAGTCATATTTCAGCTTGAAAATGTCGATATATCTGGGGTCCGGCGCACTATCGCTCAAATCGGCCAGGAGTTCCTCCCGGGCCTGGGACAGCGCCGCGTCCATCTCCTCCGGCCGGGCGGCGTCCAGCGGCGGATAGCCGCACTCCTGGAGAAGTTTGGAGACTTCCTCATCGCTGCGGGCTTCCAGCAGCCGGTCCATCCGTCCCTCGGTCAGAAGCGTGGTCTCCATGGCCCGGACACGGGCTGAAATGGCCAGATAATCGGTGTCTTTGATTTTAGCCAAGGCGTCCTCCCCCCTTAGCCGAACAGCTGCCGGGCCACCTGTCCCGCCGTCTCCGTCTTTTGCAAGCGGATCAGGGTGTCATAGGCACAGTTGACCTCAATGCTGCCGTTGCGGAGGATAAAGCCGCCGGGAATGTTGGCCGTCTCGCCGGAAAGGGTCAGTTGGCCGCCGTTTTGGGCGTTGGCGGCGTCCACCGCCGCCCGGCCCACGGTTTCCCGGTCCTGGGCGGAGAAGAGGACTTCTCCCTTCCCCTGGGGGGCGGCCTCGTTCAGCAGGGAGGCCAGCACCTCCACGGTACGGTCCTGGGGCAGGCTCCGCAGCTTTTCCAGGGCCTTGGCGTAGACCTCCTCCATCACCGCCTGCTTGGCGGCCAGGATGGTCTTCCGGGCCTCCATCTGGGCGGCACTGACAAGGCGCTCCTCCCGTTCCGCGGCGGCGCGCTGGTTCCGGGCCGCCAGGTCGACGGTCTCCTTGTCCGCCTGGGCCTGGCAGCGGGCGGTAATGGCCGCCGCGTCCTGACGGGCCTTGTCCAGCAGGGCGTCCGTCTCGGCCTTGGCGTCGGTATTCAGCCGCTGGATGATGGTTTCAATTCCGTTCATAGTTGAATCCCCTTTCTCACAGGGATCAGGCGCTGATATTGATGATCATCAGCATGGAAGCCAGCAGGGACAAGATGGCGTAGAACTCCACGGTAATGCAGAGCACCATGCCCTTGGACCAGTCGTCCGGCTTCTTGGCCAGGATATTGATGGAAGCGGCAGCCACGCGGCCCTGGGCAATGGCGGAGAACAGGCCGCCCAAAGCCATAGGCAGGCAGGCCGCCAGATACTGGAAGCCCTGGGCCACGGTCAGCTCCGGCAGGGAGCCAGACAGCAGGCCCATGCGGAAGATGGCGAAGAACCAGACCACCAGGCCGTACAGGCCCTGGGTGCCGGGGATGACCTGCAGAATCATGACCTTGCCAAACTTGCCGGGGTCCTGGCACAGCAGGCCCGCGCCCGCCTCACCGGCCATGCCGGTGCCCTTTGCGGAGCCGATGCCGGAGAGCACCGCCGCCAGGCCCGCGCCCAGCAGGGCCAGAGCCAGGCCGCCCCAGCTGCCGAAGAAAGTACCGCTCTGCTGCAGTTCAAACATCTGAGCCAATTCAGTCATAATAGGGTTCCTCCTAAAAATTGATTATTTTGTAATGTCAACGTATTTGGTGTCCGCCATCAACGGCCGGAAGGGCCGGCCGCCGTCCTCATAGAACTTGCCGAAATACTCCAGGCACTGGAGACGCAGGTCGTGGACGTAGCAGCCCAGCAGGTTCAGCGCAAAGTTCAGGGCGTTGCCCGCCAGGGAGATGATGAGGAACACAATAATATTGCCGGGGATGGCGCCCAGGGTGTTGAACACCTGGGCAATGACGCTGCCCGCCAGCATCAAGGCCATCAGACGGGAGTAGGAAAGGATATCTCCGAAGTACCCGGTGATGTGGTTATACAGGGAACCGAAGATGCCGGTGATCTTCCCGAAGCCCTTGTTGGTCAGCACCGGTCCCAGGATCACCATGGCGATGCCCGCGTAAAGGACGATGTTGGTGACCCCGGCGGCCATAAGGCCGATCCCGGCGAACACGATCCACCAGGTCAGCTCCTCCCACACGGCATCCATCACCTGGCCGTTTTTCAGCTTCCGGATGAAGCTGATGGCCATGCCGGTGATGATCTGCACCAGGCCCAGGGCCATGGCTCCGATGAGGATCATCAGGGTGTCGTCCAAAGGCGTGAACAGCGCCGGCAGAGTGAAATCTCCGCCGGTGGTAAGTTTCACCACCTGGGTCAGGAAGTCGCCGAAGAAGCCGCCGGTGAGGGCACCCATAATAAAGGTGCTGACGCCGCACAGGGTCATCAGACCGAAGAGGTTCCCCGCCGTGCCCTTGGGGGCGTACTTTTTGCTGATAAGCAGTCCCGCCAGGAACATCAGCAGCCCATAGCCCATATCCGCCATCATGATGCCGTAAAACAGGATGAAGAACGGCGCCATCAGGGGGTTGGGGTCCACGTTGTCGTACCTGGGGAGGGAGTACATCTCCGTCACCATGTTCAGGGGCTTGGTGAGCCAGTTGTTCTTCAGCTGCACCGGCACCTCGGAGATTTCCTCCTCTGTGGGGTCCAGGGTCTCCCAGGCGCAGCCGTTTTCCGTCAGGAACGCGCCTACGGCGCTTTCCTTCTCCGCCGGGACCCAGCCCTGGAAGTACAGCACCGTTTCATCCGTCAGGATGCTTTCGGCGCTCTGTTCCTTGGCTGCCTCCGCCCGGAGCCGGTCCGCGTAGGCCCGCAGAGCGTCCCGGTTCCCACCGCTGGCCGCGATGGCGGCAGCTGCGTCGGCCTGGGCCTTTTTGTTCTCTTCCAGGGCCTGCTCCAACGCGCGGATGTTCTCCGCCGCCGTTCCGGTGCAGTCCGGGAAGGTCACTGCGCTGAAGCCGAAGGGCCGCAGCAGCTCCTGGGTCTTTTCCTCGTCGCCGCGATGGACGATCACAAGGAGATACTTCTGTAATTTGTCGGCGCTGATCTCGTACAGCTCCGCCGCCAGGCCCTCCGCCTCCATCTGCACACGGATGGCACCCACGTCCGTCTGCCCGGGGCAGACCCCCAGGCGGAAAATGGTGTGGGCCGTACCGGTGCGTTCCAGCGGCATGTCCAGATCCTTCCCGGGGGTCAGCGCGGCGGTGCGGCTTTCCAGCCGCCCCCCTTCGCTCTGGGCCTGGGTCAGGATTCCCAGCTGGGTCCGCACCGCGTCACAGGCCGCCTGGGCCTTTTCCGCCGCGCCGGTGTCCAGGAACTCCGCTTCCGTGATGGGATGGTGCTTGATGAACATGCCATCCTTCAGCTTGGCGTATTGTCCGATGGCTTCCAGCGCCGTGTTGACGTCGGTGAGCTGGCCTTTTCTCTGGGCCAGGGACGAGGTCCCCCGCCGGAACAGCGATGCCCACTGGGGGTCCGACAGGACCTCCTTCGGCTCACTGATCTCCACGCAGCCCAGGTGCAGCAGCCCTTTCAGAAGTTCTTCCCTGCGATCCGCCATTGCAATGACATGGAGCTTTTTCATTTTGACAATGGCCATCTCAGTGTTTCACTACCCTTTCTACGATAAACTCGGCAGCCGCTTCCAGACGCGCCTCTGCCTGCTGGCGCTGGCGTTTGCTCTCCGCTTCCGCCTCCGCCGCGATCTCCTTCGCCCGGACTGCCGCCCGTTCCTCAGCCTGCCGGAGCAGTGCTTTTCCCTGCTCCGCCGCCTCGGTCCGCGCCTGCTTTACCAGGGCCTGGCCAGCCTTTTCTGCGTCCGCTGTTATCTGCCGCGCTTCCGCTTCTGCGGCGGCCCTGCGGGTCTGGATGCTCTGCTCGGTTTCTGTGACCTGTTTGATCGCCTCCAAGGACATGTTTCTTTCACCTTCTCTCCTTACATAATCAAATGTTGACCTCAAAGTTCTATTTGTCAATCCGCCGGACCTTGATCCGGGCAGATGGGCTTTCTGTTTTTTGGCTTTTCTCTCAAAGCCCCGCTGCTTTTTCTTCCATTTTTTGTGGCCGTTACCAGTATACGGTAAATTTTTCGTGAAAACAAGGAAAACAAAACCGAATTCCAACACTTTCCCCGGATTGTATGGAAACTCATCTCCCCCGCCCAATCATTCTGACGGATTTTCTCGCGCCATTTTCCGCCTTTTTGTGGCAAATCGGCAAAAGTCAATCGTTTTCTTACGTTTTTCCTTTCGTTCGTTTTCCCATCAGTTTAGACAGGGCGGTCTGAAAATATTCCGCTGCCATGCCGGACTCTGCTATGAAAAAAATCACAGAGAGCACACTCTCCGTGATTTTTTTAACGTCAATTTTTTAACTTATCGCCGCCTTCGCTGCGGTCCGTCTTTTCCAGGGCCGCCGCCAGCTGATTCAGCTCCGCACCGGTCTGGTCCATGGTCCTGGGCAGCTGAGCCAGGGCCACCTCCATTTTCCGCAGCTCTGCGGTCATGTGACCGGAGGCCGTCTCCACCGTGTTCATCAAAACCTGATACTGCCTGCGGAACTGGTCCGTGGCCCGGCGCATCTGGCCCACAGTGCGTTCCTCCAGCTCTGCCGCACGCTGGCGGGCCTCGCACTCAATGGTGCCCACCTGCTCCCGCAGCATCACATGGGCCTCCGCGTCAGGGCGCAGCGCCTCCAGCTGTTCCCGCAACTGGGCAGACTCCGCCTCCATGGGGGCCAGCCGCTGGTTTTCGGCCTCCAGCCGCTCCTTGGCCTCCGTCAGGGCCTGAAGCTGGTCCCGCAGGGCAGCCATCTCCTGTTCAGCCTGCTCCAGCCGCTCCTGAAGAACATCCCGCTCCTCCCGGAGCTTTCCGGACTCCTGAGAGATCTGTTCGATGTAGCGGGCCACATCCTCTTTGTCAAAGCCGCCGAAGGCAACGCTCTTAATTGCATACTGTTCCATTGCTGCACCGCTTTCCTGCATCGTTCCCGTGCTTAACATATTTTTTATGTAGTATAGCAAACAATCCGCCGCATTACAAGACTTTCAAAAAAAGTGAAAGTTTTTTTGAAAAAAGGCTTGCATTTTCAAAACGGGTGTGCTATTCTTAATAAGCTGTTTGAAACAAGCAGTATGCGCCGTTAGCTCAGCTGGATAGAGCGTCTGGCTACGGACCAGAAGGCCGGGGGTTCGAATCCCTCACGGCGTACCAAAAGTCCTCGAAATCGTCTGATTTCGAGGACTTTTGCTTTTCATAAGTTGCTATTTTTGGGTGTCGCTTTTTTCTGACCCAAACGCTGACCCCAACGGGAGCGGGCAGCGGAAAGGTCTATACCGCACGGGATAGGATATTTCCCATTGTTTGCGCTGCCTTGAGCTGCGCGTCGGTGGTGACGTGGGCGTAGGTATCCAACGTGAACCCCGCCGCAGTCCGGTGGCGAGGTCGAGGTAGTAGAGCTCGTACACGCCGCTGTCCTTGGCCTCATGGAAGAAGGTGCTGAGTTGGTCGGCGGTCAGCGTTTGCATCTCTCTGTGTTCTACCTTTGGTAAGGCACAGCCCTGTGTAGGATTTTTGTTCACCAGCTTCTGCTCCATAGCGAGGTTGTATGCCGAGCAAATCATCTGGTGGATGTTGCGGACGGTTTTCGGTGCCAGTCCTTTTGGCTTCTTTTTCGCTTCGATGCGGTCTACTCGCCCGCCGTCCAGCAGGTGCTTGTAGAACCGCTGCAAGTCCAGAGAGGTCAGGTCTGCCAGCGGGATGCCGCCGATCTGCGGCTTGATGTGGTTTTTCAGAAAGCCTTGGCTGGTCTTGAACGTGGACGGTCTGAGTTTTACTTTCGCGTAGTTCTCCATCCAGACCTCCAGCCAACTCCCCACCGTGTAGGTCTTGGCCCGCCCGTAGTCGATGCCCACGTTTTCCTCAATGGCTTTTTTCAGTTTTTCTTTTACTTCCGCCTGCGTTTTACCCAGCACGTTCTTGATGATGGCTTTGCCAGTTTCCGGATCGTGACCGACTGTATACCGGCCCTCCCAGCGTCCGTCTTTTCGTTTTCGGATATTGCCATCGCCGTTTGCTCGTCTTTTCGGCATAGTATCGACCTCCTTTGTAACGGCAAACCATATCCTTCCAGCGCGGCAACCCGCTGTCTCAGAAAAAGGGCGCGTCCTTTGGCGAGCTCATCATCACCAACTATGACCCCCGCCCTTATATGACCCGTCAACTGAACCTCTTTGACGAGTCTCTGGGCGAGTGGGAGCTGAAGCTGGTCCACATTCCAAATCATCCACCAAGACGGAAAGAAATCCCAGCCGGATGTTGGGCTTCCAACCAAAACTTATTACAATAGGAGGCAAACAACATGAAATTCCATTTGAACCATGACCCCGCGAACAAGGCCCTTACCATCCCCCGTGCCGCGCTGCAGCTCTCCGGCCTTGCCGAAACCAGCGATCTGACGATCCATACCGAAAACGGCTGTGTTCTGCTGCTGCCGGAAAAGCTGTCCGTCGCGCAAACGCTGAAAACTTTCCAGCTGCTGACGGCGATCAACGCAGAGCTCCTGTTCCGACTGGCAAAAAGCAGTGCTCTGGCCCACGGCGCCGAAAATGACGCATGCGATGGCTGCCATTGGGAAAAAGAATGTTTTCAGGACGTCCTGCCGCTGTGTATGCTGGCAGAGGCCGGCATTGACCCGGAGGAAGGCGATTTTGAATGTGCAGTGAAGGACGGTACGCTGGTGCTGCGATCCGACGCTGATACATAAGGCACGGTGGCTGGCAGGCGCGGCGCTGACGGCGGCGGATCAGGCGATGGCCTCGGTCATGTCCACCGTTCTCTCCCGTCTGAACGCCTTTCTGGACACGGAGCTGGAGCAGGTCATCTGCTATGACAGCCCCATCAACGCGGAGATGTTCGCCTCGGAGAAGTGCGCCATTTTTCTCATTCTGCCGGAAGAAGACCCCGCCAAGAACTTCATCGCGGGCCTAATGATCCAGAACCTCTCCCGCGAGCTGTTCTCCGTGGCGGACGAGCATGACGGCAGGCTCAAGAACCGCGTGGTGCTGTTCTGCGATGAGCTGGGCACCATGCCGCCCTTCGACATCCTGCCTCTGTTCAGCGCTGGCCGCTCCCGCGGGCTGACGCTGGTGCCCATCATCCAGAGCCTTGCCCAACTGGAAAAGAACTATGGAAAAGAGGGGGCGGAAATTATATGCGATAACTGCCAGGACACCATCTTCGGCGGCTTTTCGCCCCAGAGCAAAACCGCCGAGGATCTGAGCCACCGGGAAAAGACGGTCTACATCTACCTCCGGGACCGTGCGGACGCCTCCGGCGTCTGCTGGCCGGGGATCAAGACCATCACCGGTGAGCTGGGGCTTTCGCCCCGCACCGTCCAGCGGGCACTGGCAGATCTAGAACACAGGCAGCTCATCGAGAAGCGGCAGCGCCACCGCGCCAACGGCAGCCTTACTAGCAATCTGTACCGCCTGACAGCGGCAAAAAAGTCACAGTCTCCCGCCAAGGGGGGACTGTGACCTTTTGCGAAAATTCTGTCTATAGGGTGGCGTCATCATGGCGCATCCAGAAGAACCTACTCTACCGGGGGATACAGGACAGAGAAAGAACAAGAATGTGGGAGTACTTAGCGCAGGGGTTTGTAATAGACCTCAACTTATAATCGCGGAAAATCAGATCCGCTATTTTTTTAATTGTGATTATAAATACTTACTTTTACAGCATAGAAGTCCAGTCTAAAATTTGCTCATCAGTAAGAATTGATAAACGCTTCCAATATTCTGATCCGCTTTGGTCATAGACTCCTATTGTGTAAAAACCAGCTTTTTTTGCGGTTTGCGCAGCTTGCAGGGAATCTTCAAAGACGGCAATGTTGCTGGGTGCCGCGTCAAAACGACGAGCGGCTTCAAGAAAAGCAACAGGTTGATCCTTTCCTGCCCCAATTTCATCACAACTCAGCGCAAACTCAAAATAACGCGCAAGGTCCAAATGAGATAAGCAGACCTGCACCAGCGGCTTCGGCGTTGCGGTAACGACACACATTTTCAGTAAGCTTTCGTTCGAAAGTTTGTTTTTTGATATTTTGAGTATTGCACAACACTATTTGTGTGCTATAATCTATTTAATCATTTAATAAATGTCTAAATAACAAATTTGATTATATCTGTCGCGAAAAGCGGGTGAGTATTTGGAAAAAGGAAGAGTATCCGCAAAGGATGTTGCGCGATATTCTGGTGTATCTACTGCAACGGTGTCCATGATCCTTAACGGAAAGAGCAGCAAATTTTCGGAAAAGACCTGCCGTAAGGTGATCGATGCCTGCAATGAACTGGGCTATGTGCACAGCATCTCCTTCCGGACCAATTCCAGCGACGATAAAGTTTTGATCGCCGTGGTGCCCACGCTGTCCAACCTGTATTTTGTGCAGGCGGTGGAGTCTATGCAGTGGCGGGCCAAGGAACTGGGTTATTCGCTGCTCACCTTTGACACCTGCCGTGAGCGGACCCAAGAGGCGCTGATCATCCACATTTGCAGCTGCTACCCCTTCGCCGGGGTGGTATTCCTGTATCCGCCGGAGAACAACATGCTGCTGCCCCAGCTGGAACTGGCCAAGCCGGTGATCCACATTTATGAAAAGGGCGTTTACAGCGAATCCAATGTATTTGAATTTGACAGCGTGAAGGTGGGAGCAATTGTGGCGGAGCACCTGTATGGGTTCGGTCACCGGCGGATCGCCTTTTTGTCCATGGATTTTGAAGCCAAGCAGACGGTGCGGCCCCGGCGGCTGGAGGGCCTGCGGTCCGTTTATGAAAGGAACGGCCTGGACCCGGAGGAAAGCGTGCTGCTGTGCACACCGGAAACGGAACTGCCCCAGGTAAAGACGCCGCCGGAGGGCTATGAATTGGGATACATGCTGACAAAGCAGCTGGTGGAGCGGCAGGAAAATGTGACGGCCCTGGTGGGGCTCAACGATATGGTGGCCATGGGTGCCATGGATGCCATCATAGATGCGGGGCTGCGGGTCCCGGAGGATTACTCCGTCTGCGGCTGCGACAATACCAGCGTTGCCAAATTCCGGAGGGTCTCCCTGACATCGGTGGACAGCTATTCCACCCAGAGCGGCCGGGAGGCTGTGGATTTTTTGGTAAAGAAGATCGAGCACACGGATTTTCTCTCCGGGCTGGAGGACAACCCGGTGGGAGTGGCCCGGATGGAGTACTTCCCCCGGTTGATTGCCCGGAAAAGCACGGGACCGGCGCGGAAAGGCGGTCCCGGAGAATGAAACCACACGCATACGGAAGCTTTGCAGCCTTCCGTATGCGTGTTTTTCTGTCTACGGCGGGGAAGCCGCTGGGGACAGGAATGGAAGCTTGTGCAGTTTGCATGATTTGCACGAACCAAAATTTCCAAAATGATGAAAAATAAAACAGGAAAATGCACTTGTATAACTGTTTAATAAATTATTTAATAAACACTTTTTAAGTTAGAGATGCCTAATTTCAGGTGGAAAGGCAGAATATCCAACGGGAAAAGGATTACACGGAAAAAAGAGGAAGCGAAACATCAAAAGTGCCCAAAAAGGGAATTGAACGATTCAATAAAAAGAAGGCGGGATTTCAAAGAAAACGGAAAACAATTAACGTTTGCTTTTCAGGAAGGTATCAGATTATACTGAATATAGACCAAGGCTCGCGAAGAGCCTTCATTAGGAGAATAAGGAGGATATTGTATGAAGAAGTTTCTCGCATTGGCTCTGGGCCTTGTGATGGCTATGAGCCTGGCCGCTTGCGGCGGCAAGACCGAAACTCCCGCTGAGACCCCTGACGCATCTTCCGATGCCCAGACCCCGTCCACGGATCCCATCACCATCAGTCTGTGCAATGCTTATTCCGACCTGGACCAGCTCAACACGGAGCTGAAGGATGCTGCCGACCGGATCTCTGAGCGCACCAACGGTGTGGTCACGGTCAACGTCTATCCCAACAACACTTTCGGTGATCCCAATTCCTGGGTCGACGCTACCAATGCCGACGCCCCCATCATCTCCGTGGCCTCCTTCCCTGCATGGGACGACAAGTACCCTGAGGCCGACGCCCTGCAGGCCGGCTTTGTCTGGGAGTCTCCCGAGGAGATCATCCGCTTCTATGATACCGACCTGTGCAAGAAGATCATCGCCGACCTGGATGAGCAGAACATCCATTCTCTGAACGCCCCCATTGCCGCTGGTATGCGCCATGTCATTGGCCGGGCGGCCTATTCCACCCCTGAGGCCATCAAGGGCCTGAAGCTGCGCACCGTCAACGGCAAGGCGTGGCTGGAGTGCTTCCAGGCCATGGGCGCGTCTCCCATGGGCATGGCTTCCTCTGAGCAGCTCAGCGCCCTGTCCGCCGGTACCATCGATGCGCTGGATCAGTCCATCAACCTGATCTATTCCACCAAGTCCTATGAGCTGGTGAAGGATGTTACCCTGCTGGCCCAGCAGCCCCTGTGGGACGCCATGTTCTGCTCCACTAAATGGTGGAACAGCCTGCCTGCCGAGTACCAGGAGATCATTGAGGACGAGCTCCACACCGCCGCCGTCAACTACTGCGATTACTGCGCGGACAATGAGGCATCCATGCGGGAAGAGCTGGAAGCCGCAGGCGTCACCTTCCACGAGGCTGACCGCGAGGCCTTCGCCGAGATGACCAAGAGCGTTCTGGACCAGTACAGCATCGGCGATGAGCTGCTGGAGACTGTGGCTCAGATCCGCGCCGACATTGCTGCGGGCAAGTAATTTTGTAAAAAATGGTACGCAGCCCGGAGGATCACGCTGTCCTCCGGGCTGTATACAACCGGGCTATATGCGACTGTAGGGGAACCGTTATGAAAAGTTTGAAAAAAGTGATCGCAGCCTTCCGGAACGGGGCCGTGGAGGAATGGCTGGGCCGGGTGCTGGTGCTGGTGGTCATCATTCCGGTGGTCATCAACGTCGGCTACCGGGAGGTGTTCAACAAATATTCCACCACGCTGGAAGCCATGGCCCTGCTGGGCTATGTGGGCATCGGCTATGCCATGTTCGGCTATCTTTATAGGAAAGACAGCCATGTGGATGTAAAATTCGTTGAGATGATGCTGCCCCCGCTGGGGAAGAAGATCGTGGAGCTGTTCCGGGATCTGTTCATCTTTGCCTATTCCGTGGTCATGATCTATTGGGGCACCAAGCTGGCCGGGATGAATGTGGACCATCTGGTGCCTGCCACGAAGATCAGCTACGCCTGGGGCTATGTGCTGATCGTGATCGGCGCGTTCAGCGGCGCGGTGCGGAGCCTGTGGGCCATCATCGCACGCATTGCCGGATTCTTTGGAAAAAAATCGGATAAGGAGGCAGGGAAATGAACTTTATGCAGTGGCTGCCCCTTATCATTGTCTTTGTGCTGCTGGCACTGCGGATCCCGGTGTGCGCCGCCTTTATCAGCGGCACGGTGTTGTATTTCGGCTTCATTGCACCGGAAATGCCGCTGAACGTCATCCTGGCAAAAATGGTGACCGGCGGCATGAATATGAACCTGATGGCGATTCCGTTTTTCATCACGGCGGGGCTGCTGATGAACCACACCGGCATCACCTCCCGCATGATGCGCTTTGCGGATCTGCTGGTGGGCCACATGTGGGGCGGCATGGCTCAGGTGAACGTGCTGCTGTCCACCCTGATGGGTGGCCTGTGCGGCTCCTCCAACGCGGATGCGGCCATGGAGTGCAAGATGCTGGTGCCAGAGATGGAAAAGCGGGGCTTCAACCGGGCCTTCTCCGCCGCCGTTACCGCCGCCTCCAGCCTGATCTCTCCCATTATCCCGCCGGGGGTGTGCCTGATCCTGTACGCCACCATCACGGAAAACTCCGTGCTGGATATGTTTATGGCGGGTTACATCCCTGGTATTCTGATGTGCGTTTTCATGATGCTGGCCGTGCGGTATGTGTCCCACCGGGACGGTTATAAGCCCACCCGGGAAAAACGGGCCAGCCTGAAGGAGATCGGCAGGGGCCTGGTGGACTGCTTCTGGGCGGTTTTGATGATCGTGTTTCTGATCGTGGGCCTCCGCACCGGCATCGTCACTGCCACTGAAGGCGGCGCGGTTCTCTGTGTGCTGTGCGTGTTTGTGGGCATGGTCATCTATAAGGAACTGAAGTTCTCCGACTTCCTGCCCATCCTGAAGGAGTCCTTCTGCTCGGTGGCCAACGTGTTCGGCATTGTGGTGTCCGCCACGGTGTTCGGCCTCTACCTGACTTACGCCCACATCCCGCAGATGATCACCAGCTTCGTGCTGAACTTCACCAGCAGCAAGTATGTGTTCCTGATCATGGTCAATATTTTGGCGCTGGTGATGGGTATGCTGATAGACGGCGCCGCCATCATCATGATCGCTGTGCCGCTGCTGTATCCGGTGGCCATGAATCTGGGCATCAACCCCATCCATTTCGGCATCATGCTCATCATCAACCTGTCTATCGGCGGCCTGACGCCGCCCTTCGGCTCCGCTATGTATCAGTGCTGCAACCTGTGTGACATTCAGATACCGGAGTTCCTCAAGCAGTGCAAGGAGTTGATGGCGTCTTTATTCATCGTGCTGTTGCTGGTGACTTTTATCCCCGGCATTTCCACGCTGCTTCCCATGCTGATGAAGTGACCTGCGGCGGGAGGATATGCGAATGAGAAAAAGTGTTTTTCCGGAAAACGGCGTCTGGCTGAAGGGCAATCCCCACAGCCATACCACGGTTTCCGACGGGTATTTTGAGCCACTGGAGCTGGCAAAGCTGTATGCGTCCCAGGGATATGATTTTCTGTCCATGACGGACCACAACATCTTCCTGCCCCACAATGAACTGCCGCCCGAAGAGCTGCTGCTGCTCACCGGTGTGGAGCATGATCTGGAATACGGCAGCGACAAGTGCACCCACATCATCGGCCTGGGCCGGGCGGGGCAGACGGAGACCAGCTATCCCTGCCGGAAGTATACCAGCCGGGAGCTGACGGATCAGCAGTATCTGGATATGATGGGGGGAGACGGGCAGTTCGTAGTACTGGCGCACCCTGTGTGGTCCAGAATGGAGCCAGAGGAGGTGGCTGCCCTCCACGGCTTCCACGCCATTGAGATTTACAACAACGGCACGGAGCACCTCTGCCATGCCGGACACGCGGAAATCTACTGGGATATGCTGCTGCGGCGGGGCTGCCGGGTCTACGGCATCGCCTGCGACGATGTGCATGTGCCTTGCGACCTCTTCGGCGGCTGGCTGTGGGTGAAGGCGGCGGAGCGGAGCCGGGAAGCGGTGCTGGATGCGTTACACTGCGGGAGCTTTTATTCCTCCAGTGGGCCGATCATTTACGATTTTGGTTTAGACGGAGATAAGGTATATATCTCCTGTTCTCCATGCAGAGAGATCCATATGGTAAGCTATCCGCCCCGGGGAAATACTTCCTTTAATGAGAACCAGACGGAAGCAGCATTTGTACTGACAGGTCGAGAAAAATATATTCGCTTGGAATGTATTGATGAGACCGGACACGTCGCATGGACCAATCCAATTTTCTTTGACTAAGCAATAGAACTCTTGCACATTTTCATAACCAGCGCGACAGCGCCAGTGTACTGCCCTCTCTGGCAGCCACTGGCGCTGTCTGTGTGATATTAGTCTGCTTCAATTGTTTAATAAAAATGGAGGACCATTATGAAAAAATTGTTGACATAAATATCAGCGTTTTCAATTATGTTGGGTGTCCTCATTGGAATGCTCCCCACCACAGCGTTTGCAACGTACAATGTAAGCGCTGACCCACGAGATAACGCAGATTTATGGAAAGTTGCGCTGCAAAAAGGATCTACAACACACAGTGTACCTCTCTATGCGAGTGATAGTACGGTAGAATATTGGAAAGATCCGTGGGCAGGAAACAATCACCTGCAGGGCGTTGCTGTCGATGATGATATGCGGTATCTATATGAAGGCCAGCAGTACGAGCTGGACGAGGCCACATGGGACAAGGTGATGAACGTCAACTTGAAGGGCGTGTACCTCTGCGCCCAGGCCGCTGCTCGCAAAATGGTGAAGCAGGGTTCTGGTGTGATCGTAAATATGTCCTCCGAGTCCGGTCTGGAAGGCAGCGAGGGTCAGAGCGTGTATGCTGCCAGCAAAAACGCGGTGAACTCCCTGACCCGTTCCTGGGCCAAGGAGCTGGGCAAGAAGGGCATCCGCGTGGTGGGCGTTGCCCCTGGTATTCTGGAGGCCACCGGTCTGCGGACGCTGTCCGATGAAACATCGCTGGCCTACACCCGCGGCATTACCATTGAGCAGCTTCGGGAGGGCTATTCCAAGACCAGTACTACGCCACTGGGCCGCTCCGGCAAGCTCAGCGAGGTTGCCAATACCGTGGCGTTCCTCCTCAGTGATGGAGCTAGCTATGTTCACGGCGTGACCCTCAACGTTGCCGGTGGTAAGACGAGAGGATAATTCCTCATGGATAACAGTGAATTTGTTCGCTGCCCGATTTGCGGCGGAAAATCGTGAACCAAGATCCGCTGTGACTCTGCTCTGATCAACCACCGTAATCATCAAAACTATCCTGCTTTCTTTTTCGCCCTCGAAGAAGCTGCGAAAAGTGCAGGAAACGCAGTCATACCAACGCATCCAATGCATTGGTCACACGGACTTCAAGGGTTTCTCAAACGCTGTTACACCCCCCTTCCCTGCTTCCATGCTTCCATCAATGAGTATTACACGGCAAAAAAGCTCTTGTCGCAATCGCCTGCAAAACGGCCCACATTCACTTTCGTTCACGAAAGCGGGTACACACTCGGCTTTCAGAGAAAGATCGCACACAAGGGCACACGCGCCGAAACAGGGGGCCTTCCTCTCTGCAGACACAGCATGGCTTTGTGTTACCAGCGAAATCGTCACCGAAAGAACAGCCGGAGGAAGCGGATGCACGCCTCATGGCGTGTGTCCGCTTCCTCCGGTGTCGCGGCCCCGCTGGGCTGCGTAACCTTTTTCTCTTTTGTTGAAATTGCACTTGTGCGCCCCATGCTCAGGGCTTTCTACACTTGCAAGGTGTGGGGGTGTTACCACTGCTCTCGGTATGATTAGCTCCTATTAGGAAAACACACTGTCAAAGGGGTATGTAGCGGGGGTTAGCCCGCTACTGCGGGTTTTGTGGTGTTGATTTCAATGTATTCTGCTATGCGTCTAAATTCATCCGCAAACTTAAATCTCACACTAATGTTTCCATTCTCATAAACCTTGATATGGTCGATCAGCTCAACGAGAAGTTCCCGGGAAAGCTGGTCGATATTTTGATGCTTTGTAAAAGCCACCAATGCGGGATGCTCACTCTTTACACCGTTTGCCAATTCCGCCCGTTCAGCGTTCAGCCGGGCCAGCACATCCGTAAGAGCGATGCTTTGTCGTTCATAATCGGCTTTCATATCCCGGTAGTCCTGCTGGGTAATTTCCCCGTCTTTCCAGTCTTGATAAAGGGACTGCTTGTAGCGGCTGATTTTTGCCAGTTCCCGCTCTTTCGCAGCAATCAGTTCTTCCAAGCGGATGGACTGGCTCTTTTTGACCGGGGCGGTGTTAATGCGGGCAATCATTTCCGAGTATGAAACAGCCAGATGGATTTGCTGTTGTACTGCAAAGAGGACAGCGGCCTCCAGACGGTTATGCTTGATTGAGTGCATTGTGCAGGCTGTCCGGGAGCGGTTCTTGTAGGTGGAGCAGGCATAGTACACATTATTGTTGTTGCCTACGCTCCGGGTAATTGCCCGCCCGCAGTCAGCACATTTCAGAAAACCGCTGAACAGGTGGACTTCCCGGCCTTTTGGAGAAGTACGGGTATCACGCTGTAAAAGAGCCTGTACCTTATCAAAGGTTTCATAATCAATGATTGACTCATGCGTACCAGCTACTTCCACCCATTCTTCACGGGGGACGCTTTCAACCTCGTGTACCTTATAGCTTTTTACCCGACTGCGGCCCTGTGCCAAATCCCCGGTATAGGTGGGGTTCGTCAGAATGGAGTGGATCATGCGGGCTCCCCACATAGGATCGTCATATCCTCTTGTTGAAACGGGTATGCCCTTTTGCAGTTTATAAGCCGAGGGGCTGGGTACGCCGTGTTCATTCAGATACAAAGCGATAGCCCGTTTCGATGTCCCCTTTAGGAACAAAGAGAAAATAAGTTTGACGATTTCAGCGGCATCGGGATCGATGATCAACCGGTGCTTGTCCTTTGGGTGCTTCACATATCCATAAGGAGCAAATGCGCCGATGTACTGACCGTTGCGCCGCTTGTAGTCAAATACCTGGCGAATTTTCTTTGAGGTCTGGTAGCAGTATTGATCGTTCATCACATTTGTAATCGGGACGATAATACTGGAAACGCTGTCCGGGTTGAGATAGCTGTCCACATTTTCAGCAAGACTGATAAAACGGACACCCATCTGAACAAACAGGTTATCAATCAGACTTCCCGCATCGCTGTAATTTCTTGCAAAACGGGAAAGGTCTTTTACTACCACGCAGTTAATTTTTCCGCTCATTACATCGGAAAGGAGCCGCTGGAAGTTCTCCCGGTTGGCGTCCGTTCCTGTGTGTCCATCGTCTACATATTCGGAAACACTTTCAAATTCTCCGATATGCTTCTGGTAAAAGTCATTGAGCAGATCACGCTGGTTGATGACGCTGTTGCTGTCGTCCTTTCCCTTTTTCAAGTCCTCCTTGGAAAGCCGGATATATTCGCCCAGCCGCCAGCGGCGGACGGTATAAGAGGGAGAGAAACTCTGCTGCAATCCTCTGTTTTTTGTTCGTGCCATTGTTCCTCCTTCCCTATCACATTACATCTATATTATACCTCTGCCCGGGCGGGACAACAAGGATGCCTCCGCCTCGGGACACTTTGTCTCGAAGTAGAAACGGGCCATAACCGAAGTTACAGCCCGCTTTTTTGCCGGAGCAGAAAGTCCGTCAGCGTGTCCTGCAAGGACGGCCCGCTTTCCGCAAATTCAATTTTTACACCGATCCCGCCGATGCAAAAGCAGTATGGATTTTCTACCGCCTGCAAAAACAGAGCGATCCGCTCCTCCCGGGAGAGAGAGGTGTCAAAGGCCATACCGCTCACATCCGGCAGGGACTCGGGAGCCACTGCGCCGATGTCAACGCTTTTCATTTGTTCCAGTTCCTTTGCCGTTAATCTCACGGTAAAACCTCCTTATCAAAAATAGGATACGCCTCCCCATGTAAGTATAAAATAGAGAACGCCGCTCCCATTTTCTTGCCCTGTCCAAAGACAACCATACTCAGAGCGGCG
>OBLF01001280.1_pt1 | contig 21288 bp, 29 predicted proteins | sample 1519231 | NCBI WGS metagenome assembly OBLF01 (sample SAMEA2602895, study PRJEB22501) | metagenome | reverse complement strand
CGTAACTGGCCAGCATTAATGCCAGCAGACGTTAATAAAGGACGTACCGATCCCCCTTCCTGATTCAGCAAGGCGCTCATTAAATGAAGAGGTTCGATGAATTGGTTGTCGTGCCCCAGCGCGAGCGACTGGGCATCGGCAAGAGCAAGCTGGAATTTATTAGTAAGACGATCCAGACGCATAACTCCTCCCATAAACAGGTCAAATTTGCTACTGGAGATTAAATGAGGTCATCCCTCAATTATTCAAGGTTAATGATCTGAATTATGTGAAAAGAAAACGGCACGTTCCGGATCGTCTTGATTCTTTAGGTTATATCAGCCAAATAAAACTTGCCATACGACCCGTAGTCTTGTCGCGGCGATAAGAGAAAAAATCACCCTTTTCGGTGAAAGTACAGCGATCTCCGCCGAAGATCTGCGTGACACCGACGCTATTCAGGCGCTGACGGGCAAGCTGGTAAATATCTGCCAGATATTTTTCACCGGAAGGCTGAAAAGCCTCAGCGGCTTGCGGATCTTTTTCCATGAATGCTTCGCGAACTTCCGGCCCCACTTCAAAAGCACGAGGGCCAATCGCCGGGCCCAGCCAGGCCATGATATTGGCGGAATCATCGTTAAAGCAGGCGACGGTCTCTTCCAGCACGCCCTCACACAATCCACGCCAGCCTGCATGCGCGGCAGCCACTTCAGTACCTACCCGGTTACAGAACAAAACCGGCAGACAATCGGCGGTCATAACGGCACAAACCGTGCCCGGAGTATTGCTGTAAGAGGCGTCTGCGCGTTTAGAAGCGTAAGGTTCTCCCGTCAGCTTCAGCACCGCTTTACCATGAACCTGTTCCAGCCAGACCGGTTTCGAAGGCAGATTCCCCGCAGCAAACAGACGCCTGCGGTTCTCTTCTACATGATCCAGGTTATCGCCACAGTGTGCTCCGAGATTCAACGACTCCCACGCGCCCTGGCTGACTCCGCCAGTACGGGTTGAGCTGCAGGCGGCCACGCCTTCAGGTAGTGGCCACTCCGGGACAATCAGTTTGGTCATAACCAGTCCACATGGTCCTTATGTTCTTCGAAATCAGCACGCATGGCGTCAATCAGTTCCACCATATCCTGTGGGAGAGGCGCATGCCACTCCATCTGAATACCGGTGATGGGGTGATAGAGACGCAGCATGGTCGCGTGCAGCGCCTGACGATCGAACTTGCGCAGTACGCTGATGAACTCATCCGATGCGCCTTTTGGCGGACGCGGACGACCACCGTATACCTGATCCCCCACCAGCGGATGGGTAATGTGGGCCATATGAACACGGATCTGGTGCGTACGACCGGTTTCCAGGCGCAGGCGCAGGCGCGTATGAATACGGAAGTGCTCCATAATGCGATAGTGCGTCACCGCTGGTTTCCCCATCGGGTGCACCGACATATGAGTGCGTTTAGTTGGGTGACGGCTAATCGGTTCTTCTACCGTACCGCCAGCGGTCATGTGGCCAATGGCTACCGCTTCGTATTCACGGGTAATTTCACGCAGCTGCAGTGATTCCACCAGACGGGTCTGAGCAGGAACGGTCTTTGCCACGACCATCAGACCGGTGGTGTCTTTATCCAGACGGTGAACGATACCCGCGCGCGGGACATCAGCAATCGGCGGATAGTAATGGAGAAGCGCATTAAGTACCGTACCGTCAGGGTTCCCCGCCCCCGGATGAACAACCAGGTCGCGCGGCTTGTTGATTACCAGAATGTCATCATCTTCATAGACGATGTCCAGTGGGATATCCTGCGGCTCGAAGCGGATTTCCTCTTCGATTTCAGCATTGATGGCAACAGCTTCCCCACCAAACACTTTCTCTTTTGGTTTGTCCCAGATCTTGCCGTTTACCAGCACGCGCTGGTCAAGGATCCATTCTTTTATGCGTGAACGCGAATAATCAGGGAACAATTCGGCCAAAGCCTGATCTAAGCGTTGACCGAGCTGATTTTCGGAGACTGTTGCGGTGAGTTCTACTCGTTGTGCCATAAACTGCTTCTTTGTTTAACGTTGGGTTTTACGGCTTTGCCGTTTAATATAGTGTGCTATTGTAGCTGGTCTTAATCGGGAGCAGGAACAGAGTTTCTCCCGGACAAACATTTGAGGAAAGTCAAAACGTCATGACGCGCATGAAATATCTGGTGGCAGCGGCCACGTTGAGCCTGGCTTTGGTGGGCTGCTCCGGTTCGAATGAACAGGTCCCTGACAATCCGCCGAATGAAATCTATGCGACTGCACAACAAAAGTTGCAGGACGGTAACTGGAAACAGGCGATAACGCAACTGGAAGCGTTGGATAATCGCTATCCATTTGGTCCGTATTCGCAGCAGGTACAGTTAGATCTTATCTACGCCTACTACAAAAATGCCGACCTGCCGCTGGCTCAGGCAACTATCGATCGTTTCATGCGTCTGAATCCGACTCATCCTAACATCGATTACGTCATGTATATGCGCGGTCTGACCAACATGGCGCTGGATGACAGTGCTCTGCAGGGCTTCTTCGGCGTGGATCGTTCCGATCGTGATCCCCAGCATGCGCGTGATGCCTTCAATGACTTCTCCAAACTGGTGCGCGGCTATCCAAACAGTCAGTACGTGACCGACGCGACCAAACGTCTGGTGTTCCTGAAAGACCGCCTGGCGAAGTATGAATACTCCGTTGCGGAATACTATACCCGCCGTGGCGCATGGGTTGCCGTGGTTAACCGCGTAGAAGGTATGCTGCGTGATTACCCGGATACTCAGGCAACGCGTGACGGCCTGAAGCTGATGGAAAATGCTTACCGTCAGATGCAGATGACCACTCAGGCTGAAAAAGTGGCGAAAATTATCGCCGCGAATAGCAGCAACACCTGATAGTGCTTCAATGCAAAACGGCAGCCCGAAGGCTGCCGTTTTTGTATCTATTTCTGATATTCGCTGAAGCGCTTTATCTCAACTCATCCCGTCAACTATGACCGCAATTTTTGCCTTCCACAAGGTAAATCTCACCTCTTCCTGCCCTGCCTCACAAAAAAGATTCCCTGACAAAAACCGACAAAATAACGTGACCTAAATCACACATTTTGACATTAGGTCGGGTATGCTGGAATCACCAAGACGGAAAGACAAGAGGTAAAATTTATGACAATGAACATTACCAGTAAACAAATGGAAATTACTCCGGCAATTCGCCAGCACGTCGCAGACCGTCTCGCCAAACTGGATAAATGGCAAACTCACCTGATTAACCCGCATATCATTCTGTCTAAGGAGCCACAGGGTTTCATCGCTGACGCAACTATCAATACTCCAAACGGCCATCTGGTCGCCAGCGCAAAACATGAAGATATGTACACGGCTATTAACGATTTGATCAACAAGCTGGAACGGCAGCTCAATAAAGTGCAACACAAAGGTGAAGCCCGTCGCGCCGCATCCTCGGTGAAAGACGCCAGCTTCGCGGAAGAAGTTGAAGAAGAGTAATCCTTTAAATTGAGTGTACCGCCAACGCGCCTTCGGGCGCGTTTTTTATTGACAGGGTGAAAACAGTACAGGTACTTTAACGATATCAATCACAGGATGATGTTATGAAACTTACGCCGTTCTTCTTCGCATTCTTTTTTACCTTCCCCTGACCGGGAGGCGTTTCGTCGTGTGATAAAGAATGCGAAGACGAACAACAAGGCCTCCCACACCGGGGGGCCTTTTTTATTGATAACGATAAAATGAGACAGGCGACACTATGACACCGGAAAACCCGTTACTGGACCTGCGCGTAAAAATCAGCGCGCTGGATGAGAAATTACTGGCACTGCTGGCCGAACGTCGCATGCTCGCCGTTGAAGTGGGGAAAGCCAAGCTGGACTCCCATCGTCCGGTACGTGATATTGACCGCGAACGCGATCTGCTGGAACGTCTGATCCAGCTCGGCAAAGCGCACCACCTCGATGCCCATTACATCACCCGGTTGTTCCAGCTCATCATTGAAGACTCCGTTCTCACTCAGCAAGCGCTGCTCCAGCAGCATCTGAACAAAACTAACCCGCATTCTGCGCGTATCGCCTTCCTCGGCCCGAAAGGCTCTTACTCTCACCTGGCCGCACGTCAGTATGCCGCTCGCCATTTCGAAGAATTTATTGAGAGCGGCTGCGCAAAATTTGCCGATATCTTTAACCAGGTCGAGACCGGCCAGGCGGATTACGCCGTCGTGCCCATTGAAAACACCAGTTCGGGTGCCATCAACGACGTTTACGATTTGCTGCAGCACACCAGCCTGTCGCTGGTTGGCGAGCTGACGATCCCTATCGATCACTGCGTGCTGGTTTCCGGCTCAACCGATCTGAGCAAGATAGAAACCGTCTACAGTCATCCCCAGCCGTTCCAGCAGTGCAGCCAGTTCCTGAACCGCTATCCGAACTGGAAAATCGAGTACACCGAAAGCACCTCCGCGGCAATGGAAAAAGTGGCGCAGGCTAACTCGCCAGCCGTCGCTGCACTCGGTAGCGAGGCGGGTGGCGCGTTGTATGGCTTACAGGTGCTGGAGCGCAACCTGGCAAACCAGACGCAAAATATTACCCGTTTCGTGGTGCTGGCGCGCAAGTCCATCAATGTGTCAGACCAGGTGCCAGCGAAAACCACGCTGCTGATGGCGACCGGACAACAGGCGGGTGCACTGGTTGAAGCCCTGCTGGTGCTGCGCAACCACAACCTGATCATGACCAAACTGGAATCGCGTCCAATTCACGGTAACCCGTGGGAAGAGATGTTTTATCTCGATATCCAGGCCAACCTGGAGTCTGCCTCCATGCAGAAGGCCCTGCGTGAACTGGGTGAGATTACCCGTTCCATGAAAGTGCTGGGCTGCTATCCGAGCGAAAACGTCGTGCCTGTCGATCCAAGCTAACGTTCGATAAAGCGACTTTTCTTCATCCCTGCCACATTTACGGGCAGGGTGAAGATGGCGCCGGAGAGCGGATACTCAGCCACCTCTTCTGCATCCATATTTTCCCGCGTGGTCGTAATGAACAGCGTTTTCATATCATCGCCGCCAAAGCAGACCATCGTCGGGCAACGTACAGGCAAGCGATACTCTTCCAGCTGCTCCCCTTGCGGTGAAAAACGCGCGATACGCCAGCCGTCAAACAGTGCGCTCCAGTAGCAGCCTTCCACATCGACTGCCGCGCCGTCCGGTATCCCTTCGCCCTCTTTAAACTGACGAAAGATCTCGCGTCTGCCGGGTTCACCCTGCTCATCAACCGGAGTGCGATAGATCACCCCATTGGGCGTATCGGAGGTATACATCCACCGCTTATCCGGACTAAACGCCAAGCCGTTATGCCCGTGAATATCACACTGGATTACTTTCGGTGTCAGATCGTTGTCGATACGCATCAGCAACGCGCCGTTGTAATCCCCCGGCCCCCAGAACGTCCCCGCATAGAAACGCCCCATACTGTCGGTTCCCCCATCATTAAAACGCGCCAGCTGTGGGTTAGAGGGGTTATCGCACACCTTACGCTGCAGGAGGCCATGCTTATCGGCAAGCCAGATGCCATTGCGCATGGCCACGATAAACCCGCCGCGTTCACGCAACGCAAAACAGCCCACTTCCTCATGGAAAGAGAGCACGGTGTGTTCTGCCGTTGGCAGATGATATCGGTGGATTTCGCCTTCCAGGATATCGGCCCAGTAGAGCGCATGCTCTTCAGCGCTCCATGTCGGACACTCAGGCAGGTGCCCGGTGTAATTCAACAGCAGCTGCGGTTCAGCCATGACAGTTCCCCAAAATGAAAAAAGCCAGCAATGCTGGCTTTCAGTATATACATCATCGGATTACTGGCGACTGTCATTTGCCTGGCGCAACAGCGTGCGGCTCTCGCTCTGGAAACGCGTGGCGTAATCACCGAACCAATGCTCCACTTTACGGAAACTGTCGATAAACGCCTGCTTGTCGCCATGCTCCAGCAGCGTAATGGCTTCGCCAAAGCGCTGATAGTAACGTTTGATCAGTGCCAGATTATTTTCGGACGACATAATAATGTCGGCGTAAAGCTGGGGATCCTGCGCAAACAGACGTCCAACCATCGCCAGTTCCAGACGATAGATCGGTGATGAGAGCGCCAGCAGCTGTTCAAGCTGCACGTTCTCTTCCGCCAGATGCAGACCGTAGGCAAAGGTCGCAAAGTGGCGCAGTGCCTGAATAAACGCCATGTTCTGATCGTGCTCAACCGCGCTGATACGGTGCAGTCGTGCGCCCCATACCTGAATCTGTTCGAGGAACCACTGATAGGCTTCCGGCTGACGCCCGTCGCAGTAAACCACCACTTGCTTCGCCAAGCTGCCGCTGTCCGGGCCAAACATCGGGTGCAGACCCAGTACCGGACCCGTATGCGCGGCCAGCATTGCCTGCAGCGGACCATTTTTGACAGAAGCAAGGTCCACCAGGATGCAATCCTGCGGTAAAGGCGGAAGTTTTCCGATGATCTGCTCCGTCACGTGGATCGGCACGCTGACGATAACCATTCCCGCGTCTTTCATCAGTTCTGGCGCCTGGGCCCAGTCCTCTTTCTCCAGAATGCGCACCTGGTAGCCAGAAAGCGTCAGCATTTTTTCAAACAGACGCCCCATCTGCCCGCCGCCGCCGACAATCACCACCGGACGCAGGGACGGACAGAGGGTTTTGAAGCCTTTGTCGTTTTCGCTGGAATAGGATTCGCGCATTACGCGACGCAGCACATCTTCAATCAAATCCGGCGAAACACCCAGCGACTGGGCCTCTTTACGACGGGAAGCCAGCATTGAGGCTTCCCGCTCCGGAACGTAAATCGGCAGGCCGTATTTACTTTTTACTTCACCGACTTCAGCAACCAGTGCCATACGGCGCGCCAGCAGATCCAGCAGCGCCTTGTCCACTTCATCAATTTGATCGCGTAATGCGGTCAATTCAGCAACCATAGCTAACCTCTTAAGCCAGACGCGTCGCCAGCTGGCCATTTAAATCTTTATGGATCTCACGCAGCAGCGCATCGGTGGTTTCCCAGCTGATGCAGGCATCCGTCACGGAGACGCCGTGCTTCATCGCACTGCGCGGTTGTTCAGATGACTGATTACCTTCATGAATGTTGCTCTCAATCATCAGACCGATAATCGAACGGTTGCCGTCTTTGATCTGTGCGACCACGGATTCGGCAACCGCGGGCTGGCGACGATAATCTTTATTCGAATTACCATGACTGCAATCTACCATCAGTGCCGGGCGCAGTCCCGCCTGCTCCATCTCTTTTTCACACTGCGCCACATCTGCCGGGCTGTAGTTTGGCGCTTTACCGCCTCGCAGGATCACATGACCGTCCGGGTTACCCTGAGTTTGCAGGAGGCACACCTGGCCCGCCTGGTTGATACCCACAAAACGGTGCGGCATTGCGGCGGCGCGCATAGCGTTGATCGCCGTCGCCAGACTGCCATCGGTACCGTTTTTAAAACCAACCGGCATCGACAGACCAGACGCCATCTCGCGGTGGGTTTGCGATTCCGTCGTCCGCGCACCAATCGCAGACCAGCTGAACAGATCGCCCAGGTATTGCGGGCTGTTCGGATCAAGCGCTTCGGTTGCCAGCGGCAGCCCCATGCTAACCAGTTCCACCAGCAGGCGACGCGCAATCTTCAGCCCTGCTTCCACATCAAACGAGCCATCCATGTGCGGATCGTTAATCAACCCTTTCCAGCCCACGGTCGTGCGTGGCTTCTCAAAATAGACGCGCATCACCAGATAGAGGCTATCGCTGACCTCCTCCGCTAATGCTTTAAATCGCTGAGCGTACTCAATGGCGGTTTCAGGATCGTGAATAGAGCAAGGACCACAGACCACCAGCAGGCGCGGATCGCGACCCGCGATAATGTCAGAAATGGTCTGGCGAGAGTGCTCAATTTGAGCCTCCTGCGCGGCACTCAGCGGGAATGCAGCTTTCAGTTGCTCCGGGGTAATTAAAACCTGTTCGTCAGTGATATGTACGTTGTTCAGCGCGTCTTTTTGCATGATGGCGATCCTGTAATGCTCGTTTGCGATAGTTGTTATCCTCGATGAGGTGAAGCAACGATACCACAACAAGTAAAGATTTCAATCCAAAATCCGTAAATATTAATTTACAGAAGCTAATTATAAGCAAAAAATAGCCGTTAAATACGTAAACTTTAAATTACACTCCGATTTTCTTCCGCCAGGCTATGCTGAAGAAAAAAGGAGAATCGCTATGCGCTCAATTGCTCTGGTGCTGTTGTTGCTGTTTTTATCGGGCTGCCAGATTAATCCTTACACTTTTCAGCCCCACTGGACGACTCCGGACTGGTTCAGTGCCGGAAAAGAAGACGCCATGAATGGCTTGCCGGTTAAAGATAACCAGACCCTGGCCGATAGTTTTAATGACCCTCATGTTGATCGTAGCGAATATCTCCGCGGCTACGCTGATGGTCAGAAGAAAGTGTGCGAAGAAGGTTTTATTCATGCCTGGGGATCAGCGGGCAAATCTTATCCAGCCAGTTGTGATAGCGTTGAAAATGCTGTGAAACTCCGTGCGTCATGGCAAAAAGGAATGGACGAAAGTATGCGTTCCAGCAGACTTAATTAAGTCTATGTTTATCCCCTGGAAAATAAACCACTGTAGGATTTAGCTTAGGTCAGCCGAAGGCTATTTCTGACATAATGACGGCTCAGACAAACAATGGTATTCTGCCCGCATCTCTTAAGGACATCTATTTCCGGAGCGGTACGGCGGATTCTGGTGAGAAATTCATACTTGATCTCTTTGTTCCGACTCACTCTGGTGTTAATGCTGTTTCTTATGGTGGGCCCGGCGACGGCAGGCGCGCTCACGGAGACGGATAAATCGGTACGTTCGATTGTCTCGGGGATTGTGAGCTATACGCGATGGCCGTCACTTTCCGGACAGCCCAGGCTTTGCATTTATGCCACCTCTCACTACACGCACGCACTCAGCGGCAATGAAGGGCATACCGAGTTACCCTACACTCCCGTTATTGTCCGTAACGATCGGGAAGCCCTGGACGCGACGTGCGATGCTGTTTATTTCGGGTCTGAACCACCGGCAAAACAACTTGAATTAATAAGTCAATATCAGGGCAGAGCATTGCTATTAATCTCAGAGCAAAATCCGGAATGTGTTATTGGCAGTGCTTTTTGCCTGATAATCGAACGTGGCCAGGTGCGGTTTTCCGTCAATCTGGATGCGTTGACGCGCAGTGGTGTCAGGGTCAATCCCGATGTATTAATGCTTGCACGGAATAAGCAGCATGGATAAAGATTTCACCTCGACGCCACGTCCAACGTTTAAAAGAACGCTGAGGCGAAACAGCATGATAAGCGTCATCATCACGATGACGCTTATATGGCTGTTACTCTGTTTTGCTTCCGTCGTGACGTTAAAACAATACGCGCAAAAGAATCTCGAATTAACCGGCGCCACCATGAGCCACAGTCTTGAAGCCTCTCTGGTTTTCAACGATTCGTTGGCCGCCAACGAAACCCTCGCAGCCCTGGGTAAGCAGGGGCAGTTTGCCGTAGCAGAAGTCATTAACGTACACAAAAAGCGTTTTGCATACTGGTCCTGGAATCCGAAGGATAATAACGACACGCTGGGGGCGCTGGTCAGCCGCTGGCTTTTCCCTGTACCGATTGCACAGCCAATCATGCATAACGGTTCGATGATCGGCGAAATTCGCCTTACCGCGCGTGACAGCCTGATTAGCCACTTCATCTGGATGTCGTTTGCCGTTCTTACCGGCTGTATTCTTTTTGCCACCGTCGTCGCGATCGCCATTACCCACTCTCTGCATCACGGCATGGTCACGGCCCTGCAAAACATCACCGATGTGGTGCATGACGTCCGCACAAACCGTAATTTCTCCCGACGGGTGAAAGATGGGCGTATCGAAGAATTTCACCAGTTTGGTGAAGACTTCAACAGCCTCCTGGATGAGATGGAGGAGTGGCAGCTTAAGCTTCAGGCGAAAAATGCCCAACTATTGCGTACCGCCATGCACGATCCGCTCACCGGCCTTGCTAACCGCGCAGCGTTTCGTAACAGCATTGCGGCACTGATGAACGACCCTTCGGCGAGAATAAATTCGGCCCTGCTCTTCCTTGATGGTGATAATTTTAAGTTTATCAATGACACCTGGGGACACGCGGCAGGAGACTGCGTGCTGATTGAAGTCGCCAGCAGGATGGTGGAATTTGGCGATAAGCGCCATCAGTCCTATCGCCTTGGCGGTGACGAATTTGCCATGGTGCTGTACGGCGTTCATTCTGAGCTTGAAGTTCAACACATTTGTGCTGCGTTATCGCAGCAGTTTATCCGTCCGTTTGATCTGCATAACGGACAAAAAGCATCGATGTCACTCAGCATTGGCTTTGCTCTGGCGTGGGAAAATGCGTCCGTTGAAGCATTACTGGAAAAAGCCGACCGCAATATGTACCAGGTCAAAAACCAGCGTACAAAAACAATAAGTTAGAAAGGATATACTATGTTAAAACGATACTTCGCGCCGTTAGTCCTGGCCTCACTGGTTCTGGCAGGCTGTCAGTCGCCGCCTGAAGGTAAATTCACGCCAGAACAAATTGCAGCGATGAAGTCCTACGGTTTTAACGAACTGAACGGCGACTGGTCCCTGGGATTATCGGATACCATTCTGTTTGATAAAAATGACGCCAGACTCCGTTCCGAAAGTGAAACACAGATCCAATCCATGGCCTCTCGTCTGGCGAAAACCGGCCTGAATCACGCTCGAATGGATGGTCATACGGATAATTACGGCGAAGAAAGTTACAACGAAGCGCTGTCGTTAAAACGTGCCAATGCCGTTGCCGACGCATGGGCGAAGGGAGCGAATATCCCGCGCGAGAATCTCACCACCCGGGGATTAGGCAAAAAATACCCGATTGCGAGCAACAGTACCGCGCAAGGGCGCGCTGAAAACCGCCGGGTATCAGTGGTTATCAGCACGCCATAGGGTTATTTAGCGGATGATTCGGCGAGCGACACGCCTGTTGCCGCTCGCCAGCGTAGCCAGTCGATCAGAATAAACAGCGCCAGACTCACCCCCATTACAGGCAAAGCCAGCCCCAGTAGCACGCTGATGATGAGCGTAACACCTCTTCCCCATCCTGACAGCGCCAGCCAGCACTGACAAAGCGTTTGTACCGGATTGACTGCCGATTGTGCCGGGCGACGCATCCACCACATCCGGTACCCCCAGATGATAAGCACGCACAGGGCAAGCCCGAAGGAAACGAGCAGCAGCTGATTCACCAGCCCGAATAAAATCCCCATATGGAAATCTACGCCCCAGCGGGTCAGTTTTGCCATTAGCGGGAAATCCTCAAAACGGGTTCTATCCAGAACCTGCATCGTACCGGGATCAACCGCAACCGCATCCACTTGAGTTGGCCAGCTGCGATCGATTTCCGTCACGGTCCAGGCACGGTCCGCCGTTTTCGCCGGGCGGATCTCAAGCTTGCTGGCATCAATCCCCGCTTTACGCGCCGCGCTTAATACGCCATCAAATTGCGTCAGATCCATCGCCATTTCAGGCATCATCATTCCGGCATGGTGACCGCGATGCTCCGCGTGTTCGTCCATCATGGCAGGCGCACCTGAAAGCGTGGTGTTCACCTGAGGCGTAAGCCAGTTCATTTGTGCCCGGAGTTTATCGACGTTTCCGCCCGCCCACTGCGACCACGTCAGGCCGGTTGCGGAGAACAACAGCATTCCGCCCAGCAGGATCCAGCCTAATACCACATGCACACGACGACGGCTCTGGAAGCGGTTGTTAATCCGCCGTTTCGGTCGGGTATAAAACCACAGGGCAATACCGCCCAATGCGGCAACCCACATCCACGACGCGGCCAGTTCGCTATAGAGACGCCCGATATCACCCAGCATCAAAGAGGTATGCAAATAATCAATGGTCTGGCGCAGCGGTAAAATCCCGCTGGTGCCGTACACCGTCATATCCCCCAGCACCGTCAGATTTATCGGATCGACAAAGATAGCCCGGTTTTCCGATGGCCCCAGCGTCGGGTCAGCAAACATCACGCGGGTGGTTTCGCCTTCAACCAGCCCCGGACGAACGGCGTGCAAACGCAAATCTGAACCCACGATTTTTTCCGCCACGGCAATTTGGTTCGCCAGCGGCTGCGGCTCGCCCGCGGAATCGGTGTGGAGCGCGTGCCGATAGAGGACATTTTCCAGCTGTGGCGTCGCCACATACAGCGTACCGGTTAACGCAGCGAAGAAGATAAACGGGCCAACAAACAGCCCGATGTAGAAATGGAGGCGACGCAGCAGGTTTCCCCATGCCGCGCGCGGTGTGCAGGTAGTCATACTTTTCCTTTTTAAGGCAAAAAGTTATCGATATTTTTTTAAAGGGAGAAAGCAGACTGCCGCGGCGGCGCGCGGGTATCGGGGTAAAGCCAGGGGAAAAAGTGCCAGTGGCTGACCGCCTGACGCGGCGGCTTAAGGCGAAGCCGTTGCAGCACCACGCAGAGCAGGACGATCAGCGCCAGCATCATGCCAGGTACATGCGCTAACAGCACGCAGTAACCACACGCTTCCGCATGGTCGACAGGCATCGTATGCGGCGTATCGCCATGATGTGCGTCCATCGACATCATGCTCATGTCATGATGCATGCCCGGCATGGCACTCATGGGATCTTTCTGCAAGGAGACGGAGATAAGCGGCGCTACCACGATCAGCAGGATCGCAAACAGCGCGGTCAAGGCCGCTGCGCGTTTCCAGGTGTGCTGATGCAGTACGTTGGCCACTTTCCCTCCATTCAAGAGGCAAGCATTGTAAATGATTTATGACAAAAGGGTTAATGCGAGAGGTGCGATGAGATAAAAAAAGGGCCGGCCTTTCGGCCAGCCCTTTCTAACAGGATGTCGCTTAAGCGAATCTTAGTTCAGACGCTCCTATTCACACCCCATTCAAAACAACCACTTACCATATAAAACAACTAGTTAAGTTAATTTTTAATGCAGTGAATTGTAGTGTTATGCAACCTCTGCCGCCATATTGTCGCCAACATACAACGAAAGAGGATTGAGAGAGACAGCTTGCTCTAAATGGTCAGGAGCAAAGTGCGCGTATCTCATTGTTTCGCGAATGTTGGAATGCCCGAGGATTTTCTGCAGTACCAGTATGTTTCCGCCGTTCATCATAAAATGCGCGCCAAATGTATGACGCAGTACATGAGTCTTCTGTCCTTCCGTTAGCTCGATATTTGTGAGCTTGAGCATCTTTTTAAATTCCTGATAGCAGGGTTTAAACATTCTGCCCTGACGTTCGGCTAACTCGTCATACAACCATTTAGGAATGGGAACGGTGCGATTTTTCTTACCTTTGGTTTTTGTGAAAGTCAGTTTGCAGGGTGCGAGCTGTGGCCGCGTCAATCTCTCGGCTTCACCCCATCTTGCGCCGGTGGCAAGACATACTTTGACAATCATCGTTAGATCGTCTTTGCCGTATTGCTCGCAGGCTCGAAACAGCTCAGGGATTTGAGAAAGAGTTAGCCACGACATTTCCTTCTCGGCTTCTTTGAATACGCGAACCCCTTCCAGTGGGTTGGGTAAACTCCACTCCCCTAACCGCCGTAACTCATTAAACACAGCTATGAGATATTGCTGCTCACGATTCACTGTTATGGGTTTGGCGACCCATTTCGCCGGGTCTTTATGATATCCGTTGTCTATTTCACCACGGAGTCGACGGTCGCGGTAATGTGCCCAATCTTTAGCGGTAAAGCGGGAAGCAATAGGGTCGCCCAAACCATTACAAACAATTTGTAGTTTTGCCAACCGCGACTTACTGGCGACCAAAGCCTGACCGTGTAGATTATGCCAAAGTTGAATAAGCTCGCTTAGGCGTCGGCGGTCTTCTTTCTTGCCGAGCCACGGTTTATCCTCACTTTCATTCTTCGTAAATGTTTCGAATGCCTCGGCCTCACCTTTTGTATTGAAATGCCGACGTATACGCCGCCCTTCTCGACCATTTGGATAGAGTTCACATAACCATTTGCCATTTTTTTGCTTACTTACAGTCATGATTTCACCGAGGCAATTCTAATTATTCACAAAGCGCTGTTGCTGCATCCATTACCGGATCCAAAGGTATTTTTACGCCTTTGTAATGTGGGCTATCTTTCCAAACAGAGTCAATATCACTTCCCTCAAGCTTTCCAGACTTTACGCCATCAATGGCAAGGCCGTTCAATGGGTAGCGGTCATCTGTTGCTTTGTCGTAAACAAAAGCATATCGACCATTCACACAAGACACCGACGCTTTTTCAAAAGTCAGTGGCCAGTCTTCACCAAACTTAGCCCCGTCTAAATCCTGTGATTTTTCGGCGGATGAAGCGCCAAAAGAAATAGTCAGAAATAAAGCTAAAAAAAGTTTATGTTTCATAAATTCCCTTAAACGTGTTTTTCCAAAGTCAGCACTACAGCACCGGCAGGAGTAATATCTGAAATATTGCATTCAAATTCAGCAGACTTATTAGACAACCTGACTTTCCCGCCGGGCAGACGAATAACATCAAAAACATCAAGAGCGCCGTCGATATCAATTAACCAACGCCCATTACTTATGTTTGAAGCCGAACGGTCGACAAGCCAAGAGGAGCCCACACCTTCAACGAAAATCAATTCATCTGATTCAGGCGGTATCATCGAGGGGTCTGGATACCATGCGCCAGCGTCCTTAAGCTCGCCAGATTCAAGGCGTGATTTTTTAACTGAATAATTTGATATGGCCACTTCCTTGTTAGCGCGCATTTGCCCTTTGCCGGTTGCTAACCATTCCAGCGAAACACCGGTATCAAGAGCACAAGTAACAACTACATCGCCGGGGAAAAAATCACGCCGTACCCACGTACTAATCGTTCCTGATGATATACCGAGTAGATCACCAAGCTCTTTTTGCATAGAGAAACCGTAAGCGTCAAGGATTCGTCTCAGAACAGGTTTACCACCTGAAGCCATAACCTCTTCATACAGCTCTTTACCCTTGAGGGTCGCATGCGAGCAGTTTGCTTTTGCAAGTTCACCCGTTACTAACCATCCAATATCTGCGCCCGTTTCGATAGCACATTCAACAAACACATTGCCCGGCACGCTATCTCTGGCAAGCCAACTGCTTATGTTATTGGCATAAATCCCAAGTTTTTCGCCAAGCTCCTTTTGTGAGCTAAGTCCATAAGCCGAAAGGATTCTTTCGATAGCTGGTGCTGCCCCGTCCCCAAATTTAGCCATGTCTCGCCACCAAAATTAATTTTTGCCATTGCAAAATTAAATTTCGCGAACTAAAGTGACGTTTATCAACCACGATGCACGTCAATGCAGTTCACTTCAATCAACAGGAGATAATGCGATATGTCAGATGCAAAATCAATCTCGACGCACGACTCGCAAAACTCACAAAATCAAACTGTGCTGTTAGACCCGACTCAGTTTGACGCCATTGTTACAGCAATGCTGCCAGCCCTGCAGACAATGATTCGCTCTGCAATGTCCGACACCATGACAGTGAAAGACTTTGCCGCCACTCGCGGCGTTAGCGAGCGTCTGGTCTGGCAATGGCTTGATGAGGGCATTCTTCTTAAAGCTCCGACCAAAGACTTTTCCAACAAAGAGGAAGCGGGTAAACGAAGCCGCACCCTCGTAAACGTAAAAGCATGGCGCGACAAACTGACTCAACAGGCGATTGATTGTCGCTACATCGACCAGCGCACCGCTCTTAACTGAATTTGATTATGCAAGTTAGAGGGAACTTAACCATGTTTGATTTTCAGATTTCCAAACATCCCCACTATGACGATGCGTGTCGTGCTTTCGCTCAGCGTCACAACATGGCGAAGCTGGCCGAACGTGCGGGAATGAATGTTCAGACGTTACGTAACAAGCTCAACCCGGAACAGCCTCACCAATTCACCCCACCTGAGTTATGGCTACTGACAGACCTGACCGAAGACTCAGCCTTAGTTGATGGTTTTTTGGCTCAGATTCATTGCCTGCCATGTGTACCGGTCAACGAACTGGCGAAAGACAAACTGCAGTCCTACGTCATGCGTGCTATGCGTGAGCTGGGAGAACTGGCGAGCGGCGCGGTCTCTGATGAGCGACTGACCTCTGCCCGTAAGCACACCATGATTGAAAGCGTTAACTCTGGTATTCGCATGTTGTCTTTGTCGGCACTGGCGCTGCATGCGCGTTTGCAGACCAATCCAGCAATGACGAGCGTTGTCGATACCATGAGCGGTATTGGCGCGTCATTCGGTCTGATTTGAGGTGCTTATGCTGAAAAATGAACCGTCATTCGCGTCTCTGCTCGTTAAGCAAAGCCCCGGCATGCACTGTGGCCACGGCTGGATTATTGGTAAGGACGGCAAGCGCTGGCACCCGAGCCGCTCACAGGCTGATTTACTGGCTGACTTGTCCACCAAAAAACAGGGGAAATCATGGCTATCGAAGCTGTTTCCGCGAATGTTCCGCTAAAGGCTGGCGAGCGTCTGGCTGGTCTCAACCACGTAGCTGAATTACGTGCGAGATATTGGGGCGATAGCTGGAAAGAGGTTGAGCGTTTTGTCGATGATATGCGCGATAAACGCGATCCACAATTTGAAGAAAATACTCGGGCGCTGGCCGCTATTTTCTTTCTGGCAAAAATACCGGCGGCTCGTCATGAGCTCGAATTAAGTGAGCTGACTACTGACGAGAAAAAAGCATTGATTACAGCGATGAATCATTTTCGTGCAGTGGTGAGCTTATTTCCAAAACGGCTAACCATGCCGAATTAATCCAAACAGAAATTTAATGGCGTAAACCCGCCGGACTTCTTATTGCCCGAAATCAGGAGAAATGAATATGCAGAAAGAATTAAAAAACATCTTTGTCGCCGAAAGTGATCCACTCATGGCCGTGATTGACATAGCCAAGCGCGAAGAGCGTAAAGGTCGCGCTCTCGCCGTTTCAATTCGTCTTGAAGCTCTGGCGACACATATCGCAAACAAAGGCTTAAACGGGATTGAAGCGGCAGAACTTCTGCGCAGTGAAGCCACCCGCTATGAAAATGAATCTCAGGAGCTGCATTAATGGCCGACGCAATGGATTTAGCACAACAGCGCGAGCAAGCAGAACGCGAGCGCCTTATAAGCAACGCGCGCAGCCGTATCGCTGCGCCATCTTGTTTCCTCTGCCAGGAATGTGACGCACCAATCCCGGAAGCTCGCCGCATCGCGATTCCGGGCGTGGCATTTTGCGTGACCTGTCAGCAAATCACTGAGCTCAAACACAAACATTACAGAGGCGTTTAAATGGCGATTCGTATTGAAGTAGGTGACAAATGGGTTATTACCAGCGACCAGTATCAATTCATCCTGAATGAAAAAAAGGTCGTTAAGTCTGGTAAAAAAGCTGGCGAGGAATGGCTCGACACTATCGGCTATTACCCGAAAATTAATCAGCTTATTTCCGGGATGATTCATCACCAAATACATAACTCAGAAATTCAATCCATCAAAGCCATGGCTGATGAAATTGAACGCATCGGTGAACTATGCAATGAAGCATTTGGAATTTTAAAACCTGTCGAGAAAATTGGTGGTTGCGAGTGGGTGTCATGGAATGAATTAAGTGCGCGCGGTCTTCTCATTCGCATTAACAAAGAGATTCTACACCCTGTCGGACTGGCTGTTTTTCGTGACCCTAAAACGGGCATTTCTCAGGGAGCTTTAATTGCTCCTGATGGGGTGTGGGAATATGACCAGTCAGTTTCCGTGAAGGGGTGATAGTGGGGATTTCTTACGCTTACCCGTGGAATGCTCCACGGCCAGCAATAGCCAGCCCATACCTTACCTATGACCAACAGCATCGCCGCGATCGTATGTTCGCGGCTTTGCTGCATGCAAGAAAGGTGCTTTCACTGCAGCCAGAATGTGTGCGTTTTGATGTTTATCGCACCGCTGCGGTACTGGAGCAAAATCAGGGCAGTCAACGAGCCAATGCCTTTTTAATTAGTTTTTGCAAAAAGGCATTGCCGCGTCTTGAACTGGTCGCAAAAAAATACGAGTGCGTGGGTATCGACAGTAAGGTATCAGCCGTTGTTTTCGGTGGTCATTTCGATACTGATATCATGCAATATCTGGCGTCACGCATGGTCAATATGGTTGCCAGATACAACCGGCTCCCTGATATGTCACGTGCCGATATTGACCTGCTGGCCGCTGATATCGCTAATTTCATTCGCGCTGAACTGGCTGACATTGATGACGACGGGGTTAGCGAGCTTAGAACGCTGTATACCTGGTATATGCGCGCCGGTTTTATTTCAATGCAATTTAACGTTCCCCCGCCGCATTGGGAGCGCGTGACAAAAAAGTATGTCGGTCAGGATGAAATCGCACCGGCAGTAATGCGCATGTTTAATGAGGTTTGGTGGCGTGGCCGTCTGCGACGTATAGCGGCGTCATGGCGCGAACATCTGCAAATTGCAGTCGGCAACGTCAGCAAGAAACGCCACGCCTACGCAAGTAAAAATTGCGTGACAGACTGGCGCGAGCAAAAGCGCCGCACCCGTGAATTTCTCAAGGGGCTGGATCTCGAAGACGAAGACGGCAACCGCATCAGCTTGATTGAAAAATACGACGGTTCTGTCGCTAACCCTGCGATACGCCGCTGCGAGCTGATGACCCGCATCCGTGGGTTTGAAAATATCTGCAATGAGCTCGGTTATGTCGGAGAGTTTTACACCCTGACAGCGCCGTCTAAATATCACGCCACCACTAAAGCAGGCTACCGTAACAACAAATGGAACGGAGCCAGCCCGTCGGACACTCAGGCCTATCTAACCGGGCTTTGGGCGCGTATACGTGCCAAGTTGCACCGGGAAGAAATCCGCATTTTCGGCATACGTGTTGCCGAGCCTCATCACGACGGAACGCCGCACTGGCACATGCTTATGTTCATGCTGCCGGAAGATGTCGAGCGAGTGCGCCTCATCATTCGCAATTATGCGTGGGAGGAAGACCATCACGAACTGAGAAGCGATAAAGCCAAAAAGGCACGCTTTCACGCCGAGGCCATTGACCCGGAAAAAGGCAGCGCCACCGGCTATGTCGCTAAATACATTTCAAAAAATATCGACGGCTATGCTCTCGATGGTGAGACCGATGACGAAAGCGGCGAACTACTTAAAGAGACAGCACCCGCCGTTTCAGCATGGGCGGCGCGCTGGCACATCCGACAGTTTCAGTTTATCGGTGGTGCGCCGGTGACGGTCTACCGTGAGTTGCGTCGTCTCGCTGATACAGAGACTGCGCACGGTCTGAGTGTTGAGTTTGCTGCCGTCCATGATGCCGCCGACGCCGGTGATTGGGCTGGTTACGTTAATGCTCAGGGTGGTCCGTTTGTCCGTCGCGATGATTTACAGGTGCGCACGCTGTATGAGCCGCGCCCCGAGTTTAACCAGTATGGTGAGGAAACCGTGTGCATTCGTGGCGTCTACGACTCTGCTGTCGGCGCTGGCACCCCGATTTTAACCCGGTTAACACAGTGGAAAATTGTGCCGAAGCGTGCCGTTGATTTGGCCGTTGACGTTAAGGGCGCTCCTGCGCCCTCTCGGAGTTCTGTCAATAACTGTACGGGAAGCGAAAGCGATCCACCGATACTGGATTTAACTAAACCGCTGAGTCGACGTGAAAGGCGAGATCTGACCAACCGACTAAGGCCGCAAAAGTCTGCAACACGGCTAAAATTCATCCACGGAACGGATGAGCAAAACGCAGCTATAGCGAAAATTGTCGACGAGATACACCAGACAACCGGTATCAATATCAGCCGGGGTGAAGCCCTGCATCTGATGGCAGGTGGTAAGAGTTGCTTTAACGGTAAATGGTTGCGCGGAACGGCCAAGGGATAGTTATTTCCCGCAGCGCCGTCGCATCAGGCTCAAGCCAGGCGGATACTACGTCGCGTTGCGGCTTTAGCCGGGGCGACAACGAGAAATGACTGTTAATATTCATCCATATCATGCACATACAGTGCCATTACGATTCGTTTTTTTTCTTCCCATCTTTTGCCAATACGTGCTACTGTATAAATATACAGTAACCCTATGGGAGGGATTTCATGGTTGGCGAACATTTCAGCCGAACGCAGCAAAAGTGGGCTTGTGTGCAATTTATTGCCGAGGTATCTCTGATTGCAAACTGCAAACCAACAGACTTAAAGCTCGCGCTCACTCTCATTGCAGACCTTGCAAACAGCGAAAATAACGAAACCGAAGATGATATTTTTTATAAGGCTGAATAGATTATGAGAATCAATATCACGCTGGATAAAGAGCAAAAAATTAGCCAAACGACGTTGGACGCACTTGAGGCTGAGTTGTATCGCAATCTTCAACCTATTTATCCAAAGACTGCGATCCGCATTCGCAAAGGTTCGGCAAACGGTGTTGAGTTAAGCGGTTTGAAACTGGACGAAGATAAAAAACGAGTAATGGAAATCATGCAGCAGGTATGGGAGGACGATAGCTGGCTGCATTAACAAACTCCACCGGTGCTGAAACTTGCTTTCAGTGCCGGTGGCGTTGAACAACGAGCCCAGCGAGGCGTTAGCATTTCTGGAGGCGTTATGGCGGGTCATGATTTAGATTTTCAGGTGATCTATCGCGGCAAGACCTTAGAGTATTATCGCCCCGGCGGGTGGGTGTTCTTTCAACGACCAAAAGAATGCGGCGGCGGGTACTGGTTGGGGCGCACTTATGATGGTGTTTTTATGATTGAGTACGAGCGGCCAGTGTCGCTAAATGATGGTATGGATTTTTTGGCCTCAATGAAAAAAGTAGAGGCAAAAATCGATGAGTTTGACCCGAATTATTCGCTTTTTTAGCGGCGCATGCATCAGGTGCATGAGTTTGCATTCGTTTTTTATTCCTGCGTTTGCCAGCCAGCGCCAGCGCTGGCGCGGCTTGGGGCTCCTGATGCACCTGCATTAAAAGCGACCCGTTAAGCGCGCAGGCGAGGCGGGGGGAAGACCGCGCGCCCGACGGGGGGGCAGGGGTTTTTTTTTTGGGGCTGTGGGCCCCCCGGGGGGGGGGCGGGGGGGGGGGGGGGATTTGGGGACGGTTTGGGGGGGGTGGCGCGGGGGCGGGGGGGCGGGAGGGCTGGGAGAAAACCGGCCCAACGCGGGACGTTGTTGG
>OBLF01001278.1_pt1 | contig 21329 bp, 36 predicted proteins | sample 1519231 | NCBI WGS metagenome assembly OBLF01 (sample SAMEA2602895, study PRJEB22501) | metagenome | reverse complement strand
CAGCACGCGGCGAAGAACGGCACATTATGCGTGATTGCGTCATTGATGAACCAGATCGCCTTCTTGAGGTCTTCGACACCGTTCTTGTGCTGCCACCTGAAGCAGTATTGGACGGCTTGCCCCCAGTCGCTTGACAGCAGGCGGGATAGTTCGATACATTCGAATGGGCCAGCCTCGTAATGCTTTGGATGATTGACGTTGTCACTCATTTTTGGACTCCTTAACTGATTGCGAATATGATGATCGGTGCGACGCACAGGCAGACGGTCAATACGATGCCGAACGCGATTTCGAACGGGTTGTGTTTCATTCGATGGTCTCCTTGTATGGGTTTTCGGTGGTGTGTGGCGGAAAATCGCATTCCTGGTCTTTCCATCCGGCGGCATAGCCTTCCTGCCATGCCTTGCGGCGTTCGTGTTCCAACCATTCCAAGCTGCACATGGTTTCCGGTTTATCGTGTTTCATGACTTCTCCTTGTTGAGTTGTTTCGCCATCTGGCAGGCTTGTTGGTCTGGCGTGGCGGTTTCCTTGTCGCGTCCGAGCGCTTGCAGGACGTGTTCGCATTGCCACGTGTGTTTGTGCCGTTTCGAGGGTGGGATGCCGCTCATGTTGGCGCGGCGTTGGCACCAGCCTTTCCACAGTCGCGCCCAGTCGTTGACGGCGCGTGTTTCGCCTTGGTGGCGGTCCGCGAATGCGAGCCATGCGGATTCGAGATCGAGATTCGGATATTCCACGGCCAGCGTCTTGTCGGTTTCCCCACACTCCCGCGATTCGCCGAAATCCTTCACGCCGGTTTCTTTGGAGAAAGAAGAAGAATATTCTTCTTTCTCTTTCTTTTGGGTTCTGGTGTTCTGGTGTTCTGGTGTTTGTCCCGATTCTGTTTCGATTCTGCCGGCAGTCTGCGCACTTTCTGCCGGCAGACTTTCGGCAGAATACCGCTCACGCTCACGCTTGCGTTTGGCCATGACCTGCTGACGGCTCCGGTTGTGCTCAAGATAATCGTGGATAACATAGCCGCCATCCACGCTCTCGATCAATCCGACCTGCTGCAATGCGTCAAGCTCCTGCACGGTGATGTCGAGCACGAATTCCGCAGTATCATCGTCCACGTAACCGTCCGTGAGATTGTCACCGCAGTAGGAAAGCATGACGACGAATGCGCTGATGGCAGAGGGCATGGTACGGCGCAGACGGCGCACCTTACGGTTCAGGTAGAAGCCGTTCGCCAACTGCACGTAGCCTCGTCTGGCCATCGCCTAATCTCCTCTTGTGATTCCGTTATGTTCCATCCAGATGGCTTCCTGCCGTGGCGTGCTGCATGGAAGGCCGTCGAAGTTGAGGTTCGCCCAACCGCTGCCGACGTGCGGCTTGGCCATGATGTCCAATGCTTCCGCGATCTCCACCAAGTCCAGTGGGGGCCAAGGAAGAATTCCAACATCTTCCATCACATGCTCCCGAATCGCTTGTAGAATTCGCTGTCGGTCATGCCATACAGCGGATCCATGCTTGTCGGCTTGCGCGCGGCCAGCTTGTATCCGCAGTAGGGGCAGGTCACGTAATATGTGCCGACAGTCTCGCCGCAGTGGGCGCATTCCACATACTTGATCGTCTTGCTCATTCGCTTACCGCCTTCCGTGCCAGTGCGAGTAGTTCCTTGGCCTGTCTGATATATTCCGCATGGAAGCCGGGAATCTCACCGGCATAATCCCATGCGTCATCCTCGTCTTTCGCCGCGTAGCTATCGACGCCATCCCATTTGCAGCTGTTCCAGCAGAGCCGTTTCGCCACGGCCTCAATCTCAACGGCGGTTGGTGGAGCGGAACGTCCGGCCATGTACGCTGTACCGGCAAGCTCCCGAACCGTCTGAAAAGTCAAATCATCATCCATGCCACGCTCGTAATCGTTGGCCTCGTCAAGCATGATGCTCAATTCGTCCTCTTTCCGTTAGCTTCGATCATCGCGTACAGCATTTCCGATGCCGGTCGATGCCGGTAGCTTGGACTTCCGTTTCCGGTCATGTCATGCAGTTTGATGAGCTTGTCGCCCTTTTTGGATGGAACAAGCACTTGGTCGATGTTCCTTGGCAGCCGATAAGTGGTGCGTAGCGTCTCGGCGAGTTCCACCGTGGTGACGAGATAATTCAAGTCGCCGTAGAACGTCAGGCCATGCCCCGACTCGAAATCAGCCATGCAGCTTTTAACCTCGTAGCACTCGAATCTTCCCAATTCCACACTGGTAGGTTCGACAGCGTCGTTCGGCGTGAAAGGCTTGAATCCCACATAGTCGATACGCCTCCAGTTCTGAGTTCCCTTGTCGAAGCTGACTTCGGAAGCCCAGTAGGCCACGCGATTGTTAAGCCGCTTCTCTACCAGCTTGGACAACATGGCGGTGGTATCAGCCCTGCTCATTTCGCGTCCTCGCTTTGATTAGGCACCTCGGACGGCATGGAGCCGGAATGGCCGAGCATGGAACGGCAAAGCTCTAGCATTTCATGGAATGCGTTAACTTGGCCGTCATAGAAGTCTCGGTCGCTCTTTCTGCGGACATCGAATCTGGAAAGTCCGGCTTCATGACAGCGACTTTTCGCCCAGTCGATGATCTCGTTGAGCGTCTTGTCTTTTTCGGTCACGTTCGTAGCCATGGTTAGTGTTCTTCCTCTTCGATTCGGATTGTGATTCGGTACCAGCCTTTTCGGATGCTTGGTTCTCCACCTCGGTAGTCGGGGCCGATGATGTGTTTTGAGTCATCGTCGGGCCAGAAGCCGGTATCGGTGAGCGCGTCAAGGATGGCTTTGACCATGGGCGCCGCGTTCTCCGGGTCGAAGCGCCCGTGGGTCAATGGGTGGATGATCGCGGTGACGTGCACTGGGAAGTGTTGTGGCCTGTGGTGGCCGTTTTGGAGCCAGAATCTGGCGAATGCCATGGCACGCTGTTTGACTGCGCTTGTGTGCGCGAATTTCACTCGCCAGTGGCCGCGACGGTTTTGCGTCCACCATTCGTCCCGTGGAATGTCCACGATGAATTCCTGCATCATTCCTCCTCTTCCTCGGCTTCGATTTCACATTCGGGGCATGGGATGGGGCGCGCCGGATACAACGCGCACCCATGCCTGGGACATACCGGTTCCACGTCCGGCGGTTCCAACCATTCGCACATATCAGAAGTCAGGCTCTCCGGCTGGCGCACCCCACGGATCATCGGCCGGAGCCTGCGACTGCTGTTGTGCCTGCTGCTGCGGCTGATAGCCATTCCCGCCGAAACCGCCATTGGTGTTGCCGCCCTGGTATCCGCCTGACTGCATCTTCTGCACCTGAGCCGTCGCATAACGCAGGGACGGGCCGATCTCATCCACCTGCAACTCGACGACCGTGCGGTTGGAACCATCATTCGCCTGATAGGAACGCTGCTGCAAACGACCCTGCGCGATCACACGCATGCCCTTGCTCAGGCTCTGTGCGCAATGTTCGGCCATGTCGCGCCACGCGCTGCAGCGCATGAACAAAGCCTGACCGTCTTCGAACTGGTTCGTATTACGGTTCCAAGTGCGCGGCGTGCTGGCGATCGTGAACGACGCTACCTGCGCGCCCGCGGACGTCGTGCGCAATTCCGGATCTGCGGTCAGGTTGCCGACGATCGTGATAATGGTTTCGCCTGCCATCACTCGGCCTCCTTCACGTCGGCTTCGGTTTCGGTGTCCGGCATGTCCGCTTCCATAACTTCGGCGGTCACGTCATCGGCTTCGTCCGCATTATCGTCATCGAGCACCGGTTGGAACACGTCGCCGTAGTCAGGCGTGGTGTCGTCATTGGCGGCGGCGGTCTGCGCCTGCACGGTCAAAGGCAGGTACGGGGCGGCGCGACGGATGGCGGTCTTCTTCGCCATGGCCTCGTAATCGGTCTTCCACGGGCCGAAATTGCCGCTCTTGCTGCGTGCCCTCGCCTGCTCGATCTCCTGACGGTTAAGGACGAGGAAGTAGTGTCCGCCGTCCTTGAAATGCGCGACCATGTACACGTGGGTCAGTTCGCCGGGGTTGGCGCATGGCACGTGGTGCAGCTCCTCGTTCAGACCATACGAGTATGAGAATTCGTCTCCCTGGTGTACTGCTCTGGCGCTGATGTCCACGAGCTGGCCGCTACGTCGCGCCAAGTCGATCATGCCACGGTAGCCCATGATGAACGTGGCTTCCATTCCGCCGGATTTCTTGTTGTAGAAGGGCAGCACGTAGGCGCGTCCCAATCCATCCACGTTGGACGGTTCCAATCCGAGCGCACTGCAGGTCATGAAGCAGGAGAGCACGCTTTGCGGCGAGCATTCCGCAAGTTTCGGCGTCTTGTTGATCGCGGACACGCACATCTGGTAGAGGCGGTCTGGGCTGATGTTGTTGCCGACCACGCTGGCGATACGCGGCCAGCTTTTCCTCATCATCATTTTCAGATTTTGTTTCGGCGTCATTTCGACCATCTGCCGTCCTTGCGCCTGCTGTGCGATCTGTCCCATTGTCATTGCTCCTTTTCTTCGATGGATTTGAAAGCGAATTTGCGGTATGTGGTGGCTTTGACGACGTATTCCTTGCGGGTCGTCGGCCTGTAGGTGGCTTGCAGGTTGCCGCAGCGCACGCCCGTATGCGAGCCGATGCGCAGAATGATCTGCTCCTGCAATTCCTTCTGAGCGGCTTTCATGTCGTTAAGCATTCCGGTGGCGCTCTCGTATCTCGCGAGCAGGTCGTACAGGTCATCGTCGGCGCTTTCGTCCACGATGTCCGGCGTGGGTTCCGGGAACGCCTTCTGCACGTCGCCGCCGGTCAACTGCGGCGGCGTGCCGGAAGTGACGAAACGCCAGAAGTCGGCTGCGGCCTTGTCGATCGCGGCCATATCCTCCACGTCGGCCTTGAACGGGATTTCTACCGGCTCGTCGTCTCCGATGGCCGCGTACACGTAGCCCCACGTCCATCCAGTGACGAGCGCGTAGAACTCGACCTGGGCGAGATAGTAAGGTGGAATTCGGAGGTTGCCGTCCTCGTCATGCCAGTCCCCCGCTCGACGGTTGCTCGCCGTTTTGATTTCGAGGATTCCGAAACTTCCGTTCTCTTTCTGCAGGATGCCGTCAAGGGAAGCCCTCAGATAGGGCTTTTCGCGGCTGATGAATTGCTTGTCGGTGCCGTCCGTGACGAGCATTTCCGGATGATTCGAGCGGAAACGCTTCCTGAGCTCGTTTTCCAGGGCATTGCCCTTGACGATCGCCCACTTGTCCGAAATGTCCTCCGGTGCCACGCGGCCGGTCTTCTCAAGCCACAGCTCATACGGTGTCTTGAAGGAATTCAGGCCGAGTATCGTGCTCATGTCAGACCCGCCGACACCCGCCTTACGGCTTTTCAGCCATGCGAGATGACGTTCCGTTTTCTTGCCCTGCTTGAACCGTTCGACCGTGTAGCGTTCCGTGTCCTTGAGTGGGATACGCTTCATTTTCAGGCTCCCTGCTGATTGCTTGGTTTGTTTATGTCTGCTTTGATGATGTCGGCGTCGAAATAATTGACCAGCAGATGGGCGATATCCAACGCGGACGTCCTGAGCTTGATGGTTTCCTCCAAGGACTCTGGCTCGATGGTGAAAACGCCACTCTCGCTATCGAACTTGAGTCTCATTTCGCCACGTCCTTGCTGTAGCTGGCTTTCAAGTCCATGAGTTCGCCGTTGAGGAGTTTCGTGGCGAATCCGTAGACGACTTTGTCATTGGTTTGGAACGCGGTTTTCTGCAGAGCGCTGATGGCGTCGAAAATGCCGGTCAATGCGTTGGAGATGATGGTGCGTGGGTCGGCTGTGGCTTGTGGCGTGCTGGTGGTAATTCCGGTGGTGAAGTCGTTTGGCGTGAGTTTCTCTTCGGTGATGCTGGTCGGCGTGAGTTTCTGTGTGGTGGTCATGGTTTCTTTCTTCTTTCCGGTTGTGGTTGTTTTCCGTGTCTTGCGGGGTGAATGCTGATCGGGGGCCGGCAATAGTCCTTCCTTGCGGAGTTGGCTGAGAATGTTGCCTACTGTTTTCGGGCTCAGGCCGAGCGCTTCGGCTGTTTCCTTGCCGTCGAACGGCTGGCCTTGGTCGATGCGGTTTTTGCAGTGCGCGAGGATGAGGTCTCGTTTCGAGGGTTCCGCCGGTTTCTCCGGCAGGCCCTGCGTGAGGAGTCCGGCCATGCGTAACGCCCGCATTTCGCCGATCTGGAGTCCGGCTTCGCCTGACTCGTCGTAGATGCTTTTCAGCTCGGAGAGCTCGTCGGCTGTGTATTCGTGTTTCAACGTGTTCCTTTCCTGAGTCTTTCGATCAATCGCCTGTTTTCGCGGATGAACTTGTCCACGTCGATTCCCTGCTGTGTGAGGGTCGGTTTGCCGGTGTCGAAGCGTGCTTTCCCATCGCTTTTGACGTCTGGACTGCTTTGGACCCGTGTCACTGGAATGAACGTGCCGTTTTTCATCTCGCCACCGTCCTCTGGTATTCGTGCGCCGAAGCCCACCGTTCCGCGATTTGACGCTGGTAGCGGACTTTGCGCCTGTCCTGATGGCCTTCGGGCGGTTCCACGCCGATTTTCAAATACGGCGGCCCCTTGCCTGTGCTCCGCCAGTTGGCAAGGGTGCGCACGCTCATGCCGAGCATGATGGCCAGTTCGTTTGGCGTGAGCAGATCGGTCATGGCCGGGCGTCCCGAATGTCGCACATCGGGTCGATGTGGAGGCCGGTGAGCATTTCCGGGGTGTCGCTGCCGCCGCCGCGTTCGAGGTGACGTTTGAGCGCAATGTCGATGGCCTGGCATGCGATTCGGGCGGCAAGCGCGGTTGCTTTGCCAAGTCTGTCGCCGGGCAGGGTGACACTGTGCAGGCCGCCGTCCAGCGGCATGTCAAGTGCGGCGATGAACATTGGGTCGGATTCCGGGTTGTCGGGGTCGATGTCGACGCAGAGCGCCCATTTTGCCGACTGTGGTTTGTTTTCATCCATGATGTGTTTCCTTTGCTTGTTGCAAGTTGTGTGTCCCACCATGACGAGTGGATGGGGCTGAGTGGCTGGCGTCGGAGTCGAACCGATGCCGTCCGTGGATTCCTAACGCCCCTTTGACTGTTGGAACAACGACCTGAACGTGTTCGCGGTCGGTGGCGTGGCCGACTGTGATTGAAGCAGCCAGGCATAGTAAGAAAGGACCCGCAGGCACCGGAGTGCCTGCATTTCTTGATAGAGAGAAGAGGATTGGAATCCGTGGACGGGCGAACCGTCGCCCAGCCGAGTGCGCCGACAGTGTATGTGAAAGCAAGATGTGGTCGGCGCGTGGATAATAATCGATATTCAGTTATATGTGTCCCCCGCCAGCCGACATGGTGAACGTGGATGTCCGCAGAAACATCCCAGATTGGTTTGTTTTGTTGGACTGTCGGCTGGTGGGAAGTCTTTAGTCGCGTGGGGCGAACCGCACGGTCAGCCATAGGCCGGTCAGAATGTAGATGACGCTGACAAGGATGGTCGCCGTCTGCGAGTCGGCTGTACGCCACGTGAAAAGGAGTGTGGCCGAGGCGGTGCAGGCGATGATGGCGAGCAGGGTCTTGATGCGGCGGAGCGTGTAGTTCGGCTTCGTGTTCTCCGCCTGTTCGCTGTCGTGCAGTTGGTCATGGCTGGTCATTTGTCTGCCTCCATTTCCTTGAGGATTCGATTGCATTCGCGTCTGATGCGTTGCACGTCTGTTTTCGTGAGGGTGACGTAGAAGTTGCCTGTCGAGGTGCGGAAGACCATTCGCGCCATCGGCCTGCCGTCCTGGGCGGTGAAGGACTGCATCTCGAATCCGCCGTCGTCCATCCAGCTCATCTTGTCGCTCCGATCTTGTTGGAGAGGTTGTAGGCGATGTCCTCGATTTCCGCCGAGGTGAAGTCCGCGAGGGTGATGTCTTGGATGCCGTCCACGAGACTGGCGCTGCCATCCTCGTGAAGGCGAATGTAGAAGCCGCTTGATGCGAGCAGCAGGCATCCGGGTTCGTGGAGCGTCGGCGGTTTTGGCGGGTTCAACAGTTGTTGCTGGCTCATGTTCGGCGTTCCTTTAGGCTTTGAATTGTTTGATGCTGTCGATTGGCTGGATGAGGAGCATGACGAGGTTTTCAGGTTCCATGTCGAGCATGGATGCCGCTTTTTCGATTTCGTCCGTCGAGAGTGGCGTGTGGCCTTTGAGCCTGTTGTTTACGGCTCTGATTTCGAGGCCCCATGCTTTTGCTAGGTCTTTCGGTGTCTTGTCGTGTCTTGCGAGTTCCGCTTTGAGGTTTCTGGTGGCTGTTTCCGTCAGACCGGCCATTCATCCTCCTCGACTCCCTGCTTGGTGAGGCAGGCTCTCCAGTCGTGCCAGCCGGGGCCGCGCATGTGGCCGCACGGGTAGTGGTCGGGGGTCTTGGTCTTTTTGGTGCTCAACATCTCGTTTTTCCTTTCGACGTTTTTAATCTATGCAAATTCGTAGATTTATACTATGAATTTGCATAGTTCTTTACAATTTGCACACAATGACTACGTAATTGGCTATACTGGAGGCATGGGTATGAAAGCAAACGAAGTGACCACATTCGCAAAACAGGTCATGCGAGAGTGCGTCAGACTCCAAAAGCAAAGCGGCATGACCATCAAGGAATTCACCAAGGCCTGCGGCTTCGGCGAGGACTACTGGTACAAACGGCAGAACTTCACGCGCCCGCTCAACCTGAGTGACCTGGAACGCATCAGCGAAGTGACCGGCGTACCCATCGGAGACATCGTGATGGACTCCAAACGCCATGCTGTCGAAGCCGCCGAGAGGAAAGCGCAGGCAGGCGGTTATGGTCTTGCCGCCTATAACGCTGACGGCAAGCAGGAGGCCATCAATGGAGAGGCTGGGCCGGATTACGACGAGCCTGCCTGACCTGCCGATCGACCGGCGCATGACATACGGCGCCATGCGCCGCGCCATCATCGGCCTGCCCGTCACCGTATCCAGCGCCATCCTCCCCGACGGACTATGGGGCTGCTACGACGCATCCAACAGCGTGATACTCATTGACAGGCGCCTTACCTACACGGCGAAAAGATGCGTGCTCACGCATGAGCTGCTGCACTGGAAGCATGGTGACGATGGTTGTGCGAACGATCGTTCGAAGCAGGAACGCCGATGCCGCACGCAGACAGCGCTCCTATTGGTCAACCCCACCGAACTCGCACTACTAGAACGAATGTACGAGTACGAATCGCAGATCGCGGACGAACTCGACATAACGACACAAGTCCTCGAAGACTACCGGAGCACGCTCGCATCGGCGTAGAATCGGCTGCATCCCCCTTGTTCGGCGGAAAGAGAGAAGGAACCAATGAGAATCAGACAGAATAATGCGATGCTGGTCAGGCTCAAGGCTTGGCTTGGCAAGGACGTGAAAGTGAAGTCGGCGGTCTGCTCCGGCATCGCCGTCGTATGCGTAGTGGCGTTGGCTGTCGGAGCGGTCACCTATGCCGCCAGCGTGCATTCCGCCGCGGTCAAGGAAGCTGCCGAGACCATCGAAGCCGACAATGCCGACTATGCGAAGCTGATAGACGAATACAACAAGCTTGTGGACGAATACAACTCACTGTCGGATGATTACGATACCGCCTCGGAGACGATAGACAAGGCTGACGGCATGAAGGCCGACATAAAGAAGATGGAGGCTACGCGGGACAATTTGCAGGCGCAAATCGAATCGTTGACCGGTCAGGTTGATAACGCCAAGAGGACCAGCGCTTCCGATGGCGTATGGCAGGTCGGCAAGGACATCGACGCCGGAACGTATCGCGCGAACGATTCCGTGACGGACCGCTGTTACTGGGAGGTCTCCGCCGGTGACGACATCGTGCAGAACGACATGCCAGGCGGTGGATATCCGCAGGTGACGGTGAGCGATGGGCAGCAGCTCAAGCTCCAGAATTGCGGCACGTTCACCAAGCAGTGACGTTCTCTTCCATTTGCCCCACATTTGTGGGGCTTTTATATTGGGTATGTAAAATAAGTGGTTGGAAATTGGTAAATATCTGGTTGGACAATCAAGATGATGCCCGCCGAATCCCAACCACTAATTTAACGAATATTATCTCTAAAAATCCAACCACTTTTTTAACGATAGGAGATTCGGCTTAGCGGTCTGAAATCCGTCACACCTCGACGGTCTATCCCTGTCTTGATGCCTCTTTCGCAATCCCGTTCGGGATCTTCTTCAAGGAACGAGACGACGCCCTTGGCCATGCGAGAGATGAGGCCTTCGAGCTTGATAACGCAGTCGTATGCGCAGGCCTTCAAGTTTTCCGCACCAACTCCGGTATGCCCGTAGCTCGCGACGATTCCGCACTCGTCGCCTTGGACGCATACCCCGATGACTTTGTAGGGGCTGTAATCCTCTCCCCTGCCCTTGACTACGGATGACCCGGCATGGACGACTGCACAGCGCAGCTGGTAGAGGTCTGAGGCGGTGAATGCACCTCGCGCCGTTATGCCGTTGAGCTCATCGCTAATCTCGTCTTGGCTCTTCTCGTCTTTTCGCTCGGCGTTCATCTTCTCACCGGCATTTGGAAGATCCAGGTATTTCACGCACCAATCGGTGTACTTCATGCCGACGGCTTTTGCGCAGACGTCGGGTATAGTCACAACGAGGCTCAGCGCTGCAAGCAAAAGCCCTGCGTCGAAGGCTATCTCGCATTCCTCAACGAGCCTACTGGGCGTGCGGTAGATCACGGTTGGGAAGCCGCATTCGTTGGCGGCGCTTTCCAGGCCACCTGAAGGCGCAGGCCTCCAGGCTGCAATTTCGTCGAGTCTCGCATTCATAGGATCTCCCCTTCCTTCTCTCTGCTTCAAACTACCGCAGATGGAGATTGGACGTGCCGATTCTTCCATTTCAGCGCATTGGCGCTGTATGAAAGAATGAAAATAATGTTACATATGCATGTATGTATATTTCATGTTTGCAAGTTAGTATTTTCCACTTGCAAGGTTAATATGCACCCTTGTTTACAACACGCCATACACACATGTTTGCAAGTTAGCATATAATGTGTTTCAGAACAAAAAAACCTCCGCAGTGTTAACGGCACCACGGAGGTAAAACATGAAGCCTCACTCAAAGACTTCCGAAACCATTGTAACGCATGGCTTGGAGGTCGGAAATGGACCGTGAAATGGGATACCGCAACATGCTGGCAGTCGAAGAACTCGCAAGCCAAGGGAAACTCACCGTCACCCACAAGGGCGCACGCAGCTTCGACTTCGCTCAATACGCCCTGCTCAGCCGCATGGCATGGCTCACCGCCGACTGGCCGCTGGACAAAGCCGCCAAGGCAAAGCACATGCTTCCGCGCACCTACGCTTCCGGATGGCTCAAAATCGCCATCGATTGGGGTATGACACTTCCCCAGTCAATGGACGAGCTCGTGGCGATCGGCAATGAGCCGCGCAATCCGAAGCGCGAGCAGCTGGCTTACAACCGCATCGGCAAGATCGCCAAGAAACTCGAATCCGCAGGACTCATCAAATGCCTCCGCAAGGGCAATGTTCAGCGCAAGAACAATGCCGTGTGGCTGCTGACGATCGGCACGCCGGAGGAAAACGCCGAGGTCGAAGCCTACGTGCGACAGCACATGTACCTCTGATTCCGTGCCCACATTTTGCCCACGTCCTTGCGGTAATTGCAGTGATTTGGAGTGATTTGCAGTGAATTGCGAACCATGCGGGAACCGTTGGAAACACTGGGAAAACGGCGGAATGGCAACGATCGGGAAAACCGAGCGCAAAGGGTTCGAGTCCCTCATCGCCCACCTTTTGTTTCCGCAGAAAATAAGCCGTTCCGACTCTTCTGATATTCCCAACTATCTCGCGTGCACGTCAGCAAAGTCATGACTTTTGTCAATATAGACAATTTCATGGAAACATCTTCTTCGACTGCTTCCGCAAGCAAAAAAGGCTCGGAATCGTGTGATTCCAAGCCTTTATATGAGCGCCCGACCTTGGCCATGCGTGCCAAGGCAGGTAAAACGAATACGATCAGCGGCCTTTGCCGAATGCGCGCAGACGGATGCCGTTCCAGTCACCGCTGACGGTCAGCGGCGTGGCTGCATTCATGCCGGCGGTCTTCGCGGCGGACTGCACGGTGCTTGAACTTGCCGCGCCCGGGCGCCCCGGCTTCGGGGTGAGCACCCACAATGGACCATCGTCGCCGAGGACCGCATACGCATCGACGATGGTATCAGACAGTTCGTCTTCGTCATCGCCGTCGCGCCACCAGATAATCACGCCATCAACGGCGGAATCATAGTCCTCGTCGACCAGCTCTTCACCGGTCAGCTCCTCGATCTTGGCGCGGATCGAGTCGTCCACATCATCGTCCCACAGCCATTCCTGTACCAGGTCGCCGGCGTGGAAACCGAATTCTTCAGCGTTATCAGATGCCGTTTGATTCACGTTCGTCAATATACCAACACTGCTCGAACATATACGTTACGAACCGTGGAATTGCTCACTTTGCGAGATTGTTTTTTCTTATATCTCGGAATGCGTCACTCTCCCGCGGAGCATTGCGGCAGGGATGCACCCTTGCCGTCTCGGACGGCAACCAGCGCATCGTACGCCTCCTGCAAAGTGGACACCTTCACCACGTTCAAACCTTCCGGAATATGATCCACAACGCTGGAACAATTGGATTCCGGGGCAAGGAACCAAGTTGCTCCGTCGCGTTTCGCTCCGAGCATCTTCAAGCGGATGCCTCCGATTTCACCGACTTCACCTTTGTCGTTCATAGTGCCCGTTCCCGCGATGATCTTACCCCCAGAAAGTTTTTCACCGGTCACCTTGTCGATCAGACCAAGCGTGTACATCATGCCCGCCGACGGCCCGCCGATGTCGTCCACATGCATGGACACCTTCATGCCGGACACGTCATAACCATGCTCTTCCAGGAACTTTTTCGCCGCTGCGGTGGCGGAATCCTGCGATGACGTCATCTCCTTGTCGCTGGACTGCTTGTATTCCTCTGCGGTCTGCCCAACAGGAACCACCGCTTCCTGAGGCATCACCGTGGATTTCGAATCGGCCCACGCCACCAATGCCTGCGCGTTCGACACCGGGTACCCTGGCACGCCTGAAGCATTGACCGTGACCAACAGCAGTTGGCCTGAATCCTTATACGTTTTCGCACCGGAAACGGCGATGACCTGCTTGCCGGAAACCTCCCCGAGCACATTCTGCGTCGGGCCGGGCACCTGCACCACATACGCGCTGGGCATAATCAACACCAATACGCACAGTACCGCCACCAACGGTCCTGCAAGATAACGCCATGAACGCGCGGACAGCCAACCTTCCGCGCCTATCAGCCATCGTTTGACACGTCCCGGAGCGCCGCTACGTGTGTTTTTGCCGTGAATTCGTCGTGTTTCCTTCATCTTGGGCATACCTCCCATAACATAGTATGGAACCAACCAAACTTGAAAAAACGCTTAGGAAAAGGCAGGGCCGGCATGGACGAGAACGCGATCCGCCAATGGTTTATCGATTGTTTCGGACCAATTCAAGGCGAGATGGCATGGAACCAGTTTTCCAACATGCCGGAAGAGTTGCGCGACCAGTTGATGAGTCAGGATGTGAGCAAGCTTCCCAAGCCGGCCGAGGTCAGGTCGATGATGCAGGCGTTCACTGCGGGCGGGCTCAACACTTTCGGAGACATCCAGCACATCACCGAGGAAGGTCCAATCAACGTCAAACTGGCGAAATCATTGGCATTGCAGCAGGCCAATGGCGAAGGATCGGAAACCAGTGTGAGCGCGGAGTACGGCGAGATGGCCCGGCGAGCCATCAGCGAGGCGAATCTGTGGCTTGACACCGCTTGCGAATTCAACCCCGCGCAAGGCGAAACGCAGGTGCTTACCCGCGCAGGCTGGGTGGAAGGATGCATCGATTCCTGGGCGCAGTTTGCATCCCCGATTGCCGAGTCGATGAGCGACGCTCTGGCTTCGATTTTGTCACAGCGTTTCGGCGATTCCGAATTCCATACGGAAATTTCCGGCATTTTCGCCGGTCCGGTGCAGATTCCGATTCCCGATGATATGAAAGATCCGGCAAAACTCATGCGTTTCGTCGGCAATACGTCGTTCGCCATGCAGCTGGGACGTGCCGCCGGCGATTTGTCGCATGAGGTGCGCGGCAGTTTCGACCAAAGCATTTCGTTGCTGAAGAATCCGGCTGGAGGCCTGATCGTGCAGAATGTCGTCGAATATGCGAAATCCTTGGAAATCGACGTGAACGAAGTAATGAGCTATCTTGCACTGCAAGAGCTCGCCCATTCGCGCCTGTACGCTTCCGTGCCGTGGCTGATGCCACGCTTCGAGGCGCTGTTGGGCAAGTATGCCCGTGGCACCAGCATCGATTTGGACGCCATGGAGGAGCAGATCCGCGATGCGCAGTCCGTCGACCCGGATTCCATGGCCGACGCGGTGAACATCACCAAGGTGGCGTTCCCTGACACGCCTGAACAACAGCAGGCCATGAAATCGCTGGAGAATCTGCTCGCCTTGGTAGAGGGTTGGGTAGACACCGTAGTGTGGCGCGCCGGCATGGCTCATATTCCGCATATCGAACAGCTTCGTGAGATGCTCCGCCGCGAGCGCGCCATCGGAGGTCCTGCGGAACGCACCTTCGAAAGCCTGATCGGCTTGCAATTACGCCCGAAGCGCATGCGTGAAGCGGCCGCATTGTGGGATAACATCTGCGCTACGGAAGGCGCGCAGGCACGAGACGCGAAATGGTCACATCCCGATCTACTGCCGCAACTGCCGAATGATGACGATGGCAACACCTCACAGTCGCAGAACAACGGATCGCCGGAAAACACGGAAAATACGACGTTCGCCGCTTCCAATGCCACCGATATGGCGTCGCAGTCCCTTGGCGACGCCGATGGCATGACCATCGATTGGGATGCCGAACTCAGCAAGCTGCTTGACGAGGAAGAGCACAAGGGCGGCGAATCCGATACCAATGGCAGCGATTCTGACGATTCCGCAGAATCCGGCAGCAACAACGATACCGACGCCGAGTAATCGCGCTATTCCGTTAGCAGTATCAGCGGAAGAAGCGCGACACCCGTCGTGCCCTTTCACCCTCATTGCCTTCACGGGTACGCGCATATGAGACATCAAGCGTGTCTTCGGCGCGCGTCACGGCCACATACATGAGCCGGCGTTCCTCCTCAAGCACGTCGTCATCCTGCGGCAACCCATACGGTATGAGTCCTTCCGAGCAGCCGATAAGGAACACGTGCTTGAATTCCAAACCTTTGGACGCGTGGATAGTGGAAATGGTCACGCCGCTCAGATCCGCGCCGACGCCCAATGCCTCCAACATGGCCAGTCTGGTCTGCGTGTCGTCGGAAAGTGCGGAATTCTGCCATCCGCTATCCCTGCGCACGCGATATCTCAAATGCTGTTCGGCCAATGCCTTGCACAGGATTTTCTGCTGCGCGTTGACTCTGGTGAGAATCGCGCAATCGGCCGGCGACTCCCCCGCATCCACCAGTTTGCGGATGCGCGCCGCCACACCTTGCGCTTCCTCCCAATCGCTGCCATATATGGTTTCCACGACCCTCCGTCCTTTGCTCCTTTCAGAGCTGAGCTTCAGATAATCGGCCCGCTGCGGCGATGCCGCAAGCACACGATTGGCATAGTTGACGATCTGCGGCGTGGAACGGTAGTCGTTGTTCAGATTGATGTCAGCGGTGAGCGGACCGAATTCCGAATCGAAGTTGAGCAGACTGTAGCTACTTGCGCCCGCGAACGAGTAGATGGTCTGCGCCGGATCGCCCACCACGCAAATATTGCGGTTTGAGCCGAGCCATCGGGTGAGCAGACGGTGCTGCAATGGCGAAACGTCCTGGTACTCGTCGACGGTAAGCCATCTGATGTTGGAGCGGATAGCTGAGGCCACTTCCTCGTCGCTTTCCATCAGATGACAAACGATCAGCAGAATATCGTCGAAATCGATTTCGTTGCGGTTGGTTTTTTCTGCCTCATACGCTTTGTATACGTCTACGAATTGGCTTGGTTCGAGGCCTGATGGCGGCTGTCGATGCGTTGCCGCGCAAACCCGCGCGTAATCTTCCGGTGCGATCAGTGAGATTTTGCACCAGTTGATTTCCGCTTGCAAGTTACGTATGGTGTCGTCATCCACTTGGAAGGTGGTGACGCGGCGCAGCGAGCGCTCCACCAGTTCACGTGGATTTCTGGAAATGAACGGCATCGGCCCCTCGCATACGTCCGGCCACACTTGGCGTAGCTGATGGAGGGCCGCGGAGTGGAAGGTGGCTGCTTTGACGTCGGCTGCGACATCGAGTTTCGATAGGCGGCTACGCATTTCCGCCGCCGCTTTGACGGAGAATGTGACTGCGATCGTGCTTCGTGGATTCCACGCTTTGGTGGCGCACGCATAGGCGATTCTGCGGGTAACGGTTCGCGTCTTGCCCGCGCCCGCGCCCGCGATGATGCGCACTGGACCGTCCACGGCCGTTGCGGCCGCCCTTTGCGCCTCATCCAATCCGTCAAGAATCTCTTCCGCTGTTGCACTCATACGTTCCATTGTGGCAGATTGCCGTCGCCATGTGACGATTTGCCCGCGGTTCACCTGCAGTTTTACTGGCAAGTCGGCAACGCTTCGCCCTTATTGTGTATTAAGGTTGGAATTGTGACCGAACGAAGCAAATTTATGATAGCTGCCCTGACGAGTGCGGCGATGCCGAACGCCGCCATTGCGGGCGCGCGTGCCAGCGAACAGACCAACCCGACCGACGAGGGGTACGGCGTCGACCATGCCGTGGTTCAGGATGCAGCGGGCAAGCTGTATGACGTGTTCGCATCCAACACGCCTGAAGGCCGTAAGCGTCTTGCCGGTCGCGTGCGCGCTGCGCAGACGCTCTCGCAAGCCCGCGAATTAGGCGGATTGGGTTTTGCCGTCGATAGCATAGTAGCTTTTTCAAACGGCGATTTGAAGCATTCCGCCACTGGAGATACGTCCGTGCTGGTGGCCACCCACCATGTGGGTCAGGCGCGGCCGTTGGAGCTGCTGACTTTGGATGATTGTTCCAGCGTAGGCACCGCTTTGGGCGCGATTCATCGCCTTCGTCCCGACTTCCTGCAGGAAGCGGGCTATCCGACGTTTGTCACCGGCCAGATTCGCGCTCAGCTGACCGCTTGGATCAAGCGCCTGCGTCAGGCTGGTCATGTTCCGCAGGAGATCACCACTAGTTGGGCGAATATTCTTGAAACCGACGGCCTATGGTCGTTCTCCACTTGTCCGGTGCATGGCGGGTTGCGTGACGGCGATGTGCTTTTTTCCGGTTCGTCCATCACCGCGGTCACGAATTGGCAGGATATGCAGGTCAACGATCCTGCCCGCGATTTGGCTTGGATTTTCGCCAAGCTTGACGAGAACCACCGCAATGCCTTGCTTTCCGCATACGGTCGCATGTTGGGCAATCGTTTGGATGATCTGATTATGCTGCGGGCCAATCTGTGGCTGCAGATGGAGCAGGTCGGCGATTTTATTTCCGCTTTGAACAAGGCAGACAACGCCAAGATTATGCAATTCAAGGCGCAGGTGGAACGCCTGGCCCACCAGTTGGGTGTCGCCACAGCGAAGAATCGCGTGCAAACTGAAACGAAGCAGGAGTCCAAGGATCGCCCCCAGCGCCCGCCGAGCACAATCACCGTAGGCACGTTGCTGAACGAATCGGAGCGTCGCCGTAACGCGGCCGCACAGCAGAATGATTCCGACACGACCGGCGAACGTCATGTTGACGCTGTGGATATGGATGATTCCACTGGCGATTTCGACGCGACCGGCGATTTCGACGTGACCGGCTCCCAGCCGGTCCGCAAGACGAAGGAAATCGTCAACGACGCGACGGAAGCGTTCGCACCGGCCGGAACCCAGCAATCACAAGCACCGTCCGGCAATACGAATGAACATGAGGCGACCTCGGTCAGCACTTTCATTCCGGAACATTCCGCAAAAGAACGGCACGAATCCATGCCGTCAAGTTCCACCATGGTAATCAGCAGGCTGGAAACGGCCGACGACAACGACGATACGAACGAAGAATCGATTCCCGCATCGCACAGCGAGGCCGCGACAGTACTCATTCCACTGTTGGAGCGAGATGAGGCGACCATGCAGAAAGCGCAGGCGCAGATCAATCAGTGGGAGGCGGAAGACACCACCGATGAGAAGCTACGCGTAGAATAGGCGCACATAACCCGTACATACACGTGCGCATGCATTGCGCATTATCACGAAGGAGCATCCATGGATATTGAACTCGGCATTCAGAATGTGGCCCGCACCGTCACCTTCAGCACCGAACAGAGCGCCGATGAGGTCAACGCGGCCATCGCCGACGCCGTGGAGAACGGCAAGACCATCAATCTGACGGACGACAAGGGTCGTCGCATCGTGGTGCCGGCAGGCTCGCTCGGCTACGCCATCATCGGTTCCGAAACCAAGCACGCCGTCGGTTTCGGCAACCTCTGACCCGTTCGCATCACCAGATTTCAGCTTCGAACTGAAACACACGTTTTCGACGTCACAAGAAAAGCCAGACGTTCGCGCCTGGCTTTTCCATTTTGGGCGATCAACTCGTTTCTGGTTTCATATCTCAATTACGCGTCGATGATTGCGTTTCGGTTTTTTATTTTCGCCTTCGACGATTCTTTGCTCAAGAGGACGCCTCGATTGATGATTTCCTGAACTGTTTCGTCGCTGGTGAGGTTCTCCCCCAGCGCGTTCGGCTTGCCTTTACCATGCCAATCGGATCCGCCAGTCACCAGCAGGTCGTGCCGGCGCGCAATGGTGAGCAGACGTTCACGCTGTTCTGATGGATTGCCGCGATGCCACACTTCCAAACCGTCCAAGCCTTCGGTGATGAGAGATTCGATTTGCCGGTCGGTCAGTAATGTCCGATTGCGCCGGGGGTCTCCGGCGTGGGCGATCACCACCACCCCGCCCGCACCCTTGACCGCGGCCACCACGTCGTGCGTGGTCGGCGACGGCGTGGGAATGTAATATTTCGACGTTGCGCTCACCGCATCGGCGAAAGCGTCGGATCGTGTTTCATACACGCCGGCAGCCACCAATGCGTCGGCGATATGCGGCCGGCCTATCGTGGTGCGTTTGCCTTCACGCACCTGCGCGAGCACATCATCCCACGTAATCGGAAAATCCTGCGCCATCAGTTCAACCATGCGCTTGGTTCTACGCAGTCGCGCCTCGCGGGTGGACGCGAACATCTCGCTGATATCGGCGTTCAGCGGATCATATTGGAATGCGAGCATGTGCACGGATACGCTCTCATCGACGGCAGTGATTTCCGTACCGCGTAACAACGGCAATCTGACCTCCCGCGAAGCAGCCAACGCATCCTGCCAACCGGAGGTCGTGTCATGATCGGCAATCGCAACACCATGCAATTGCAATGCTCTCGCTTCCTGCAACAACGCACGCGGCGTTTCCGTACCGTCGGAAAAAACGGTATGGCAGTGAATGTCCCAACCTTCAGCGGGCGGTGCCGCAGTGCCTACGCGAATCATGTATCCATCGTAAGCTGTTTTTGGCGCGACTCGGCACAATACCGCGTAAACTAGGCGATGACAACGTTTGTATTTTGATTCAAGGATGCACGATGAGCGATTTTTCCGGCGAACAGGTTGCCGAAGCCACTCTCGACGATGATTATACGAAGCCGCGCGGTTGGCGGCATACCGCGACATGGACGTATCTAGTCATGCTGATCGCCTCGGCGGTAGCGCTGGTCGTATCGTTCGTGCTTTCCGCCGAGACACTGAAATTGGCGCGCAATCCCGGTCAGAAGCTCAGCTGTGATGTGAATGCCGTGATGTCGTGTTCCACGGTTGCGGAATCGTGGCAGGCTGAGGTTGTGAAGTTCGCCGGTTTGAGTTTCCCGAATGCGTTCTTCGGCATCGCCGCGGAATCAGTGTTCGTAACGATCGCGGTGATCGGTTTGACGAAGGTCGCCGTGCCCCGCTGGTTTGCGTTGTGCACATGGCTGGGTGGATTGGCCGCGCTGGCTTATTCGTATTGGCTGACCTCGCAGTCGTTGTTTGTGATCAACGCGCTATGCCCGTGGTGTCTGTGCCTGATGTTCTCCACCACCGTGCAGTTCATGGCGTTGTCTCATGCCACGGCGGTGGTTCAGGAGATTCCGGCCAAGCGCGAGGGCGTACGCACCTACTACCGTCTTAATTACGATCTGATGGTCGATGCCTTATGGATCGTGACATTGATTGTGATCATTCTCGTCGAAGACGGCCCCCTGCTGTTCAGTTGACGTCAAGTAACGTCCAATCAGCAGTAGGGATTCACTCGCCTACAAGAGAAGCCGACTGGAAACAGCCGGCTTCTTTCTTTTGCGTATCCGCAAATTTCAGTGTTATGCGCAAAACCTTACAGCAGTTCGATTTTGCCGACGATGGTGGCCGATCCGGTGAGTTTCACGTCGTTATCGGTCACGTCGACGCGCAGGGTGCCGCCACGCACGGTGATCGTCCAATGGTCGATGCCGGTTTTGGCACGCAACGTGATGGCGGTGGCGCACAGGCCGGTTCCGCACGACAGGGTTTCGCCGCAGCCGCGTTCGTTAACGCGCATGGTGGCGTTGCCCTCGTTGTCGCCTTCGCTTTGCTCGTCGATGCGCACGAACTCAACATTCTGGTCGCTTTCGATTCGGGGCGCGACCACCGGCTTGGTCACCAAATCAAGCTGTTCCACCGTCGGCAGGCTGGAGAACGCGTCTTCGATGACGGCCACCACATGCGGATTGCCCATGTCCACGAACGTGCCGCGTGCGGAACCGGCCGTGCCGGGAATCGTCACTTCGTATCCATCAAGATCGCCACGCTTCCATGAACCCATCTCAACCTGGAACACGTCCTTGCCAAGAGTCGGCACATCGCCAAGTGAAGTCAGAACCTTCACACCGGCACGGGTGCCGAGACGGAACGGTTCACCGCCCGGCTGACCGGCAATACCCTGCCGTTGCGCGAACAGAGTGATCGCACGCGTGCCGTTGCCGCACATCTCAGCCAACGAACCATCCGCGTTGCGGTAGTCCATGAACCAATCCGCATTGTCGGCAGCACAAACGGCAATCTGCTTGTCGTTCAAATCGGACACCGCCTGCGGATGAGTAAGGCGGATCAAGCCATCGCCACCGATACCGAAATGACGGTCGCACAGGAATCGCACTTCATCGGCGGTAGGCTCGTACGTGCCTTCGGC